>Ga0102953_1002401_pt1 | contig 11122 bp, 7 predicted proteins | sample SalPon2A_C_D2_MG_FD_78509 | JGI IMG/M metagenome (GOLD analysis project Ga0102953, IMG submission 78509) | Soil microbial communities from South San Francisco under conditions of wetland restoration - Salt Pond MetaG R2A_C_D2_MG | ecosystem: Environmental > Terrestrial > Soil > Wetlands | place... | reverse complement strand
CTCGCCCTTCGGGCCGATGCTGCCGCGGGCCGGGGCGGAGGCGGTGGACGTGCCGCTGGCGGTGCTGGCCCTGCAGCGCGAGGGGCGCTCCCTGGAGGCGCTCGAGCTGGCGGTGCGCGCCGCCCCCGACATGGTCGAGGAGCTGCTCAGGGCGGCGGGGCCCGCCTACCAGGACGAGGGCGCGCTGCCGCGGCTGCACCTGCTGCTCTCCAGCCTGCCGCAGCCGTACCGCTCGCAGGAGCGCACGCTGGAGTGGCGCTTCCTGGCCGCCGTGGCCACCAACGACTGGCCCGCCATGGTCGCGGAGGTGGACGCCTACCTGGACGGGTTCGACGCCCCCGACCTGCGCGCCAGGCGCGCAGGCACCCTCCCGCACAAGGGGGCTTTCACGCAGGCCGAGGCGGCGGCGACCGCGCGCCGCACCCCACTCACCCTGTGGCAGTACGGCCGGCTCCACCCCGACCGGCGCCGCGGCGCCGAGCTCCTCAAGGAGAGCGTGCACCTGGCGGAGGAGAGCGGCACGCCCTACGAGGTGGCGCGCAGCGCCGGCGCCCTCGCCACGCAACTCAGCGAGTTGGGGCAGTACCGGCGGGGCGCCTCCTGGGCGCAGTACGCCCTGCAGGTCTTCGACCAGAGCGGCCTGCGCGACGGCGCCAGGCGGCTGCGGCTGTTCAACGATCTGGCCGTGGCCCGCATCCTCACGGGCGACCTCGCCGGCCTGCGGCGCCGCCTGGAGGACGCCCAGGCGTCGATCGAGGGGAGCCTTCCCGACATGGCGGCCGCCTACCGCAGCACGCTGGCCTGGTTCGAGCAGGGCAGCGGCCGGCCGGAGGCCGCGCTGGACCTCATGCGGGCCACCTACGACGGCAGCCCGAGGACCACCAAGACGCGCTTCGCCTACCAGCTGGTGCGCTGCCTGGGCGAGCTCGGCCGCACGGACGAGGCGATGCGCGTGGCCGAGGAGGCGATGGAGCTCACCGGAGAGGCGTCCTCCTATGCGCGCTCTCTCGGGCTGCTGGCGCGCGGCATGGCGCGTGCCCTCGCCGAAGGAGGCGACGCCGGCACCGACCTGCTCGATGCCGTGCTGGCGCGCGAGCTGACGGCGGAACAACGGCTGAGCGCGGCGCTCTACTACCTGCTGGTCGAGCCCGAGGGCTGGCACCGCATCCCGACCGAGCTCTCGGAGGTGCTGAGCGGGCTGCACCCGGTGGCCCTGCGCGTGTTGAGCGGCCCCGCCTCCGCCTTCCAGCGCGTGTGGGACGTGTTCGTGCCCGTACGCGCCGAGCTGCGCCTGGAGTTCCTGGGGCGGGTGGGGTGCCGCCTGGGCGGCGAGGAGGTTCCGCTGTCGCCGCGGCTCGCCGAGATCGCGCTGGCGCTGGCGCTGCACCCCGACGGCATGACGGGGGAGCAGCTCAACGCCTTCCTGGCGCCCGACAGCGGCGGCGGCCTGTCGGCCAGCGGCATGCGCGCCACGCTCACGCGCCTCCGCGGGCTGCTGCCGGTGAGCGACGCGCCCTACCGCTTCACGGTGGGCTACGCGGCCGACATCCTCGACGCCCGCCGCCACCTGGGCGAGAACCGGGTGCGCGAGGCCATCACGCTGCTCCGGGGCCCGCTTCTGCCTCAGAGCGAAGCGAACGGCGTCGAGGAGCAGCGCTGGGTGCTCGAGGAGGAGCTCCGTCAGGCCGCCCTGGCCGCGGCCGACCCCGACGCGCTGTTCGACCTCGCCGATCGGCTCGGGGACGATCCCGAGCTGTGGAGCGCCACGGTGACGGCGTTGCCGCCGGGGGATCCGCGGCGGGCGTTGGCGCGCGCCCGTTTGCGTCGCGCCGCCGGCGATGGCGGGCCCTCCCTGCCGGGTTCGGCGCGGGCCTAGGGACTTCCGCCTGGGCCCCGCGCGCCTGGGTGCGCCGCGCCGGCCGCGGCGCGAAACGTTAGACTACCGGCCAGGCGAAGCCATCGCTGGTCGGCCCACGGGATGCGTGGGCGCCGAGCCGTATTCCGGAGGTGAGATGAGAAAGTCACTGCTGCTTCTCTCGATAGGGGCCGCGCTGCTCGTCGGCGTGGCATCCGCGGCCAACGGGACCGTGAACATCGCGATGTCCGAGAACGTGATCACGCTCAACCCCGCGGACACGAACGACAACCTCGACTTCTCCCTCGAGCGCCCCATCTACGAGGGGCTCGTCGGCTTCGACAAGGACGGCAAGCTCGTTCCGGAGCTCGCCACCTCCTGGACGGCGAGCCCCGACGCTACCGAGTTCACCTTCGACCTGCGCAAGGGCGTCACCTTCCAGGACGGCACGCCGTTCAACGCGCAGGCGGTCAAGACCTACTTCGACTGGGTCATCGACCCCACCAACCACTTCAAGCGCGAGAGCCTCTACAACGTCATCAAGAGCATCGATGCGGTCTCGGAGTACCAGGTCAAGTTCACGCTCTCCGAGCCGTTCGGCGCCATGCTCTACACCTTCGCGCACCCCGCGGGCCGGATCGTCAGCCCGGCGGCCATCCAGAAGTACGGCAAGGACGTGGCCACGCACCCCGTGGGGACGGGCCCGTTCACGTTCGTGAGCTCGACCCCCGGCCAGAAGGTGGTCCTCAAGGCCAACCCGAGCTACTGGGGCGATGCGCCGAAGGTGGCGAACATCGACTTCCTGTTCGTGCCCAACGCCGCGACCCGGGTGGCGATGTTGCAGAGCGGTGAGGCGCAGTTCATCCAGGACCTCCCGCCTCAGCTGGTCGACCCCATCAAGTCCGCGAGCAACCTGCAGGTCAGCGCGACCCCGAGCATCTACGTGCGCTACATGGCGATGAACACGCAGGTCAAGCCGTTCGACGACCAGCGCGTGCGTCAGGCGCTCAACTACGCCGTCGACAAGAAGACGATCGTCGACGTCATCGCCAAGGGGTACGGTAGCGAGCTCACCGCTCCGATCGCCGAGCAGGTCACCGGTTACGCCAAACAGCAGACGTACGGCTACGACCCCGAGAAGGCCAGGCAACTGCTCGCGGAGGCCGGTTACCCGAACGGATTCACCTTCACCATCGACTCGCTGAACAACACCACCTACCAGCAGATCGACCAGGTCCTGCAGCAGATGTTCGCCAAGGTCGGCGTGACCGCCAAGATCAACGCCATGGAGAGCGGCACCTTCTCCAGCACGGCGTTCGCTCCCTTCGACAAGACGACGCTCCAGGCCGTCGTGATCGGCTGGTCGCCGTCCACCGGCGACGCCGACTGGGGCCTGCGGCCGCTGTTCGCCAAGGCCTCCTGGCCGCCCGACCTCTACAACCTGGCGTTCTACGACAACGCGAACGTCAACAAGTTGATCCAGGACGGCCTGTCGACGGCCAACCAGGATATCCGCGACCGGGCCTACGCGGCGGCCCAGAAGACCATCTGGAACGATGCGCCCTGGGTGTTCCTGTACAGCCCGTACAACATCGCTGGCGTCGCCAAGAACGTCAGCGGCGTGTTCTACATGCCCGACGGAACGGTGGACGCCCGGGCGGCCGCCCTGCAGTAACCGCCGACCGCCTTCCCGACCCGGCGCGCAGCCTGCGCCGGGTCGGGAAGCACCTGCCTTCACCCCATGTGGCGCTATCTCATAAGGCGACTGCTCGAGCTCATCCCGACCCTCTTCGGGGTGTCGATCGCCGTATTCCTGTTCATCCACGCCATCCCCGGCGATCCGGCGCGGTTGGCGGCCGGTCAGGATGCCACCCAGGCCGGCGTGGAGGACATGCGCGTCCGGCTCGGGCTCGACCACAGCCTCCCGGTGCAGTACCTGTACTTTCTTCGGAACGCGGTCCACGGCGACTTCGGGCTCTCCTACCGGCAACAGGTGCCCGTCCTCGAGGTGGTGCGCGAGCACTTCCTGCCGACCCTGCTCCTGTCGCTGTCCGCCATCGTCATCGCCTTCGTCGTCGGGTTGCTCGCCGGCGTGCTTGCCGCCACCAGGCGCAACTCCTGGACCGATCTGGTCGTGACGACGCTGTCGGCCACCGGTATCAGCGTGCCGTCGTTCTTCCTGGGCATCCTGCTCATCTACCTCTTCGCGGTGAACCTGCACTGGTTCCCGGTCTCGGGCAGCAGCAGCCTCCGCGGTCTGGTGCTGCCGTCGGTGAGCTTGGCGCTGGCGCCGCTCGCGACCATCGCGCGGTTCGTCCGCTCGAGCTTCCTGGAGGTCGCCGGTGAGGACTTCGTCCGCACGGCGACCGCGAAGGGCCTGGGCTACGCCGCGGTGACCTACAAGCACGCCCTGCGCAACGCCCTCATCCCGGTCGTCACCATGACCGGACTGCAGTTCGGCTTCCTGCTGGGCGGCGCGGTGGTGATCGAGACGGTGTTCAACTACACCGGTCTGGGGTGGCTGCTCATCCAGTCCATCGGCTTCCGCGACTACCCGGTGCTGCAGGTGCTGCTGTTGCTCTTCGCCCTCGAGTTCATGCTCGTCAACCTGCTCGTCGACCTCACCTACGGTGCCCTCGATCCGAGGATCCGCTATGGCTAGCGGCGCGGCGGCCCTCCACGGGCGCGAGCGCCGCGGCCTGGACCTGTGGCGCCGCTTCCGCCGCCACCGCAGCGGGATGGTCGGCCTGAGCGTCACGCTGCTGTTCGTGCTGATGGCCGTCTTCGGCCGGCTGTTGGCGCCCTACGATCCGGCCCAGCCCGACTACCTGCACGTCAACGCCGGCATCTCCGCCGCCCATTGGATGGGCACCGACAACTTCGGCCGGGACATCCTCAGTCGCACCCTGACCGGCGCACGTTACTCCCTCGGCATCGGGGTGCTCGCAACCGTCTTCAGCTCGCTGATCGGCAGCATCTGGGGCCTGCTGGCGGGGTACCTCGGCGGCTGGTTCGACGGCCTCTCCGGACGCGTCATCGACATCATGCTGGCCTTCCCGGGGCTGCTGCTCGCCATCGGTATCATCGCCATCGCCGGGCCCGGCTTCCGCAACGTAATCCTGGCCACGACGATCTTCGGCATCCCCATCTTCGCGCGGCTGGTACGGGGCTCGGCGCTGGCGCTCAAGGAGCGGGCCTATATCGAGGCCAGCCAGGCGCTGGCCGCAGGCTCCTCCAGGATCATGTTCCTACACGTTCTGCCCAACATCCTGGCGCCGATCCTGGTCTACGTCACCCTGCGCATCGGCACGGTGATCCTCATCGCGGCTTCGCTGTCGTTCCTGGGTCTCGGCGTGCAGCCGCCGACGCCGGAGTGGGGGGCGATGCTCAGCGAGGCCCAGCTCTACCTGGCCATCGATCCGCTGATGGCCATCGTCCCCGGCGTCGCCATCAGCATCGCGGTGCTGGGGTTCAACCTCCTGGGCGACGGCCTCCGCGACGTGCTCGACCCGCGCATCCGCTGAGCGCGCCGCCGCCGGGCGCGGGGTCGTGCCGCGCCTGCGGGCTGCGCCCGCGCCGTGCGGTTCGCGTGCGCAGCCCGACCGGGAGGAGGGGTGTGGTTCGTGTGGCGCCGCGGCCGGCGGGGTTCGTCGGGGCTCAGGTCAGGGGGTCGTTCCAGGGGCGGGCGGGCTCGAGCCGGCGGGTCCTGCGTCGCCGCGTCAACGGCTTCGGGCGCGAGAGCGCCCGCCACTCGCTACCGGTATCGCTCAGCGACTCGCGCGGCTCGGCTGCGCGGGCGCGCCAGCGCATCACCGCCAGCACGGCGGCGCTCGCGAGCAGCACCGCTACCGGCGGCAGCCACGGGAGGGCCCGCCGCCACGGGGAGCTTGTCCCGGAACGGGCGGCCTGTGAGCCCGTGCCCTGTGAGCCGGTGGCCCGAGAACCGGTGGCGCCTGAGGAACCGTCGTGCGACGTCGCCACTGCCGCAGGCACGGCGGCGACCGCGGGGGCGGGAGCGGGTGCGGACGCGGCGCCGTGCGCGGGTGTCGCGACGGCCTTCGCCACGGGAGCGTGCGCGGGAGTGGCTGCGGCCGCCTGGGCGGCGCCGATGGCGCGTGGGGCGGGCCTCGCGAGCGCCAGGGTTCCGGCTGCGGGCAGGCTCCCCGGCAAGTCGGGCAGGACCGCGTCGCCGGCGGGCGTGTCGGGCGCTGCCGCGAGGTTGCGATTGAAGGGCTGCAGCGAGCCGAGCGTCGCTCCGTCGGGCGCGACGTAGGTGGGGTCCCCGCCGGCCTGCAACAGGGCGTCGAGGATGGGACGGGTGCCGACCTTGCCGGCCGTCAGGAGCGGCGTCCAGCCGCTGTCGGCGATATGGTTGGGATCGGCGCCGCCCCGCAACAGGGTGCGTACCGCCGCCAGGTCGCCGCTCTTCACCGCGTCCGACAGCGGCGTGCGGCCCTGCGGATCGGTGGCGTTCGCACCGTGGCAGGTGATGGCCGTCGCCATCGAGGCGTACTGTCCGGGCGTGAGGGACGGCAAGCGCGCGAAGTCGAAGAGCGCGTTGGGTTGCAGGCACACCGCGTGGGTGGCGCTGAGCGCGTCGAAGGTGAAGCTGAGTGTGGCCGTCACCATCCCCGGCCTGGCGTTGCTGGGCGCGACGTGGAGGCGGTAGGCGGTGTCGCCGGAGTGGAAGGTGTAGCCTCCGTCGCCGGCCTTCTCCACCTTCTCGACGCCCGGTCGTGCGCGCAGGAAGTCCAGCACCACGCGGTTGGCGGCCCGCACGCCGGCGGCGTTCGGGACGAGCACGCAGGTGCGGGCGGCGGAGGTGAACGGGCAGTCGAGGTACGCTACGCTCGTCGGGAAGGCGCCCTCGAGGGCCGGAGCGATGCCGCCGGAGTCGAGCGCCTGAGCGGAGCCCAGGAGTGCGAGGGCGAGGAGGGGAAGGAGACGCTGGCGTAGGTGCATGGGTAGCTGGCCTTCCTACGAGGCTATTGCCTGGGAGCCCGCCGGGGTGTGAGCACCTTCCCTTCGACCCACACGACGGTCGAGCCGGGACATCCGTCCTTGCCCGGGGCGAACGTCCTTGACGCCTAATAGGGCCAGGGCTATGGTTGCCCACACAGGATCGGCCGTCTGTACACGATGTCGTTGCGTTCCGCCGAGGAGGTAGGCATGAGGGTCCGGAGAGTCCGCAAGTGGGTACTGATCGGGGGAGCCGTGGTCGCCGCGACGGCGCTCGCGGCAGGGTTGGAGTTGCAGGGCAAGCCCATCGAGGTCGCCGCCTCGGGGTACGCGGTCCCGGAGGTCTCGTCCGTTGCCAACGGGCAGAGCGTACCGCTCGAGAGCGAAGGCCCCGGGGCCGAGGCGCAGGACTGGACGTTCGCGCCGACCCATACCGTGGCGGAGGCCGGGGGCAGCAACGAGGTCAAGGGCATTGCCACGTTCTTCTCCGGGCCCGACTACAAGCCCGCGTTCCCGAACGTCCTGCTTCCCAACGCCGACGAGGGCACCACCACAGCCACGCTCACGTACCAGGGGAGCAGCGTCGACATCCCGGTCACCGTGACGCCCGCCCCCGAGCCCGATGTGAAGAACGGCAAGCAGCTCTACGACCAGAACTGCGCCATGTGCCACGGCGCGCAGGCCGAGGGCGTGGGCGACTTCCCCAACCTGACGTACACCGACGCCGGTGTGGGCGGCTGGACCGTATCGCAGTTCAACCGCGCCGTTCGCGTGGGTGTCGATGACGAGGGCGCGACGCTGGCCCAGACCATGCCGCGCTGGCAGGCCAACGGCTTCAAGACGGACTTCGGCCACCCGCCGAGCGCGCAGGAGGTCAGCGACATCTTCGGCTACCTGAAGACGCTGCAGTAGGAAGCGAGCCCATCCGCGCAACACGCTGCCTCGGGGCCGCCCGCTCGGTTCCGGGGCAGCGCCTTCGTTGGGGCCGCCTCGCGGGCGGCGTCAGCGCAGCTGGGGTCTGGGCAGCATCAGCGTCAGCACGGCGGCGGCCAGCGTGAAGGCGAACACCACCAGGAAGACGCGGTGCAGGCCGAGCTGCAGGCTGTCGCGCAGCAGCGCCATGATGCGGTCGCCGCCGGCGACGGCGTTCGCTCCGCGCTCCAGCAGGCTCTGGACGCTGTCGACACTGACCGTTCCCGCCAGCCCCTGGTGGGCGATGCTGCGGGTCAGGCTCAGGTTGAGCACGCCTCCGAGCAGCGCCGCGCCGGCGGCGTTCCCGAGGATGCGCATGAACATGTTCGTGGCGGTCGCCGCGCCGCGCCGCGACCAGTCGACGCTGCTCTGGATGGCGACGATGAAGGTGGTCGACAGGAAGCCCATGCCGACGCCCATGAACAACGAGGCCACGCTCGCGTAGAGGGGGCCGAGCGAGGGGTCCAGGAGCATGAACAGCACCCCGGCCACCAGCCCGGACAGGCCGCCGATGCGGGCCGTGGTCCGGGCGCCCAGCGGGACCAGCAGCCGGCCCGCCAGCACCGACGCGATGGGCCAGCCGATCGACATCGAGGTCAGCGTGAAGCCGGCCACCAGGGGCGAGCGCCCCATGATGCCCTGCACGTACGTCGGCAGGTAGGTGATGAGACCGATCATCATGACCCCGGAGGCCAGCGTCGCCAGGTTCGACACGGCGATGAGGCGGTCGCGCCACTGCGTCAGGTCGATGATCGGCTCGGACGCCCGCGCCTCCCGCCAGAAGAAGCCCGCCAGAGCGCAGGCGGCTACGGCCGCCAGGATGGCGATGCGGCCGGCACCCCACTGCCCCGCCTCGGTGAGGATCAGCATCAGCGCGGCCACGCCCGCCAGGAACAACAGCGCGCCGCCGACGTCGATGGCGTGCTCGCGCTGGGCGACATCCTCGTGGAGGTAGAGGGTCACCCCGAGGATGGCGAGCAGCCCGAACGGAACGTTGAGCCAGAAGATCCACGCCCAATGCGCGTACTGCACGATCAGGCCGCCGACCAGGGGCCCCACCACCGCCGACACCCCCCATACGCTGGACAGGTACCCCTGCACCCGGGCGCGCTCGCGCAGGCTGTAGAGGTCGCCGGCCAGGGTCGTCACCGTGGGATAGACCGCGCCGGCGCCGAGCCCCTGGATGAAGCGGAACCCCACCAGCACCAGCATGGAGGGGGCGAAGCCGCACAGCACGGAGCCGATGAGGAAGACCACCACCCCCGCGATGAACACCGGCTTGCGGCCGAAGAGGTCTGCGAGCTTGCCGAAGAGCGGGGTGGTCACCGCCTGCATGAGCAGGAAGGCGGAGAACACCCAGCTGTACAGGGCGAAGCCGCCCAGGCTGGCGGCGATGCTGGGCATGGCGGTGGCCACGATGGTCCCCTCGATGGCGGCCATGAACATCGCCAGCACCAGCGCGCCCAGCACCAGCGGCCTGCGCGTGCGCGTCGGCGGCTCCGGGACGGCTGCATCGGAAGGTGGAGCGACGGGCCCGCGCGGCATGGCTGGATTGTCCCAGGGGCGGGCAGCCGCGTCAACGTCGGGCGGGGCCCGACCCGGCGTGCACGCGACGGTCGTCAGTCGGGGCCGCCCGGCCTTCCGTCCGGGGCGCGCCCGAACCAGGCCGTCAGCCGGCCGACGTCCTCGAAGGTGAGGGCGTGCCCGGCGGCCAGGACGGCGTGCTCGACGTCGGCGCCGAGCCCCTCCAGGAAACCGGGCAGCGGCCGGCCGGCGGGGAGGTAGGGATCCTCGCTGCCGAGCAGCAACAACGTCGTCAGGCCCGCGAGCGACGGCGAGGGCGGCGCGTCGAACGGTTGGACGGCCCTGAGCAGCGCCATCTCCCCGAAGGTCCCGGGCGCGCGGAGCTGCGCGGCCAGGGCGATGTTGGCGCCGTTGGAGTACCCGAGAGCGGCGCGCGGCAGCCCGGCCACGTCGTAGCGGCCTGCCGCCGCAAGCGTGAACTCGGCCAGCGCGTCGGCTTCCGCGGCGAGGTGCTCCTGATCGTAGCGGAGCGCGTGGAAGCGCCGGAAGAAGCGTGTGACCCCCTCCTCGTTGGAGCGGCCGCGCACGCCCACCAGCAGCCGGTCCGGCGCGACCGCCCGGCCCAGCTCGAGCAGGCTGGTCTCGTCCCCGCCGGTGCCGTGCAGGAGGAACAGCACGCCGCGACTCCGGCCGTTCGCCGGCGGCACCAAGGCGTGCCGGAAGGCGAGGTCGGACCCGCCCGTCATGAAGGCTCACTCCGTCGCAGGCGTGCCGGGGGGGTCGCGGGCGGGGGCGCACCGCCCGCCTGGCTCCCCCTGTCCGCCTGGCTCCCCCTGTCCGCCTGGCTCCCCCTGTCCGCCTGGCTCCCCCTGTCCGCCTGGCGCCACCCGCGCGCCTGGGTCGCCACCGGCCGCCTCACGCCAGGGGCCTCAGGTTCGCCTCGATGTCGGCGCGCCGCGGTTCCAGGAACGGCGGCAGCGCCAGGCCCTCCCCCAGGTTGGCGAGCGGCTCGTCGACATCGAAGCCGGGGCCGTCGGTGGCGATCTCGAAGAGGATGCCGTTGGGCTCCCGGAAGTAGAGGCTGCGGAAGTAGAAGCGGTCGACCTGGCCGCTGTTGGGGATGCGGTAGGCGTCCAGTCGCTCGAGCCAGCCGCGATGCGTCGCCTCGTCCCGGGTCCGGAAGGCGACGTGGTGGACGCCGCCCGCGCCGGGGCGTCCGGGCGGCAACTGCGGTTGTGCGATGACGTGAACCTCGGCGCCGGGACCCCCGCCCGCCATGCTGGCCACGAGAACCTCGTGGCCGTGCTCCTGCCGGTAGCTGCGAACCTGCCGCATGCCCAGCAGCTCGACCAGCACGGCCATGGTCGGCCGCGAGTCGCGCACGCTCAGGGTGATGGGTCCCAGGCCGCGCACCTGCCGCTCGGCCGGTACCGCGCTCGCGTCCCAGGGGTGCGCGTCGCCTGCGCCGTCGTCGTCCACCAGAGCGAGGCGCTGCCCCTCGGGGTCTTCGAAGGGGAGGGTGAGGCGTCCGTCGACCTCGGAGGCATCGGAGGCCCGCACGCCGGCAGCCACCAGACGGGCCCGCCACCAGGCCATGCCGTCCTCGCCTCCGGCGACGCGCAGCGCGGTGCGCGCGATGCTGTGGGTGCCGTGGCGCTCGGGCGCGGCCATGGGCCAGTCGAAGAAGGTCAGGTCGGTGCCGGGCGAGCCCTTGGCGTCGGCATAGAACAGGTGGTAGGCGCGCACGTCGTCCTGGTTGACGGTCTTCTTGACCAGGCGCATGCCCAGGGTGTCTCGGTAGAAGTCGAGGTT
>Ga0102953_1002400_pt1 | contig 11123 bp, 8 predicted proteins | sample SalPon2A_C_D2_MG_FD_78509 | JGI IMG/M metagenome (GOLD analysis project Ga0102953, IMG submission 78509) | Soil microbial communities from South San Francisco under conditions of wetland restoration - Salt Pond MetaG R2A_C_D2_MG | ecosystem: Environmental > Terrestrial > Soil > Wetlands | place... | reverse complement strand
GTCCATCGGCACGCCGGTGGCCGGCGGCGCCTTGGGCGCCAGGCCCTTCTGCGCCTCGGTCTCGTCGCCCAGGAACCAGTCCGCGGGCGGATGCTCCCAGAACGACTTCTTGCTGGAATCGTAGTGCTTGAGCCCCTGCGCCTGAGCGCCGGGAACGGCGAGCGTTGCCGCGGCGAGCACAACGGCGCCGATCAATACCTTCGGCTTGCGTAACATGCGGGTGCCTCCTCTTTGAACTGGCCGACAGTTAGGTTGTGTTATGTAGGGCTGTCGCCTTCCCTGTAACCGCGCCGGGGATTAGATTCCGCAGCGCCGCGCTTGTCAACGGAGTGGTTCGAAATCCGGACCGGCGCATGCATGCATAATCACGCAAACGAGTGGACGAATGGATCAAGGCGTTGAATGCGATGTGCTGGTGATCGGCTCGGGCGCCGGAGGGCTGTCTGCCGCGGTGACCTCGGCGCGACACGGGCTCGAAGTGATCGTGGCCGAGAAGGACGCGCTGTTCGGCGGCACCACCGCGCGCTCGGGCGGCTGGCTGTGGATCCCGAATCATCCGCTGCAGAAGGAGATTGGCGTTTCCGACAGCCTTGAGGAGGCGAGCACCTACCTGCTCGACCAGGCGGGCGAGAAGTACGACCCCGAGCGAGTTGACGCCTTCCTGACGAACGGCCCGCGCATGGTCGAGTTCTTCACCCGCGAAACCGCGGTGCGCTTCGATCCGTCGGCCACCTTCTCCGACTACCATCCCGACGCCCCGGGCGGCAAACCCGGCGGGCGTTCGATCGTGGCGCGCGCGTTCGACGGCCGCCAGCTCGGCAGCTGGCTGCCGCAACTGCGTCCGCCGCTGCCGGAGCTGACCGTGTTCGGCATCATGATCGGCTCGGGCGACGAGCTGGTGCACTTCATGCGGTGGTCGAAGTCGCTCGCCTCGGCGGCTTTCGTTGCGCGCCGCCTGCTGGGCCACGGCGTGGCGAAGCTGGTGCACGGGCGCGGCGTGCGCCTGACCAACGGCAACGCGCTCGCCGGCCGGCTGCTGAAATCCGCGCTCGATGCCGGCGTGCAGCTTTGGGCTCGCGCCCCCGCGAAAGAGCTCGTGAAAGAGGGCGCCGCGGTTCGCGGCGCGATCCTCGAGCGCGAAGGGGCGCCGCTGCGCGTCGCGACGCGGCGCGGCGTAGTGCTCGCCTGCGGCGGATTCCCGCAGGATCGCGAGCGACGGGCGCGGCTGTTCCCGCACCCGGAGCACCACTCGCCGGCGCCCGAGTCGAACACCGGCGACGGCCTGCGGCTCGCCGCGGCCGTGGGCGCCAGGATCGACGAATCGCTGCCCAATGCCGCGGCCTGGGTGCCGGTGTCGCGCGTGCCTCGCGGCGACGGCAGCTGGGGTCTGTTCCCGCATTTCATCGACCGCGCCAAGCCCGGCGTGATCGCGGTGACGAATAAAGGAGCGCGCTTCGTCAACGAGGGCAACTCGTATCACGATTTCATCCAGGCACTGCTGGCAGCCGGGGAAACCTCGGCCTGGCTGGTGACCGACCACCGCGCGATCCGCGCCTACGGCCTGGGCTTCGTCAAGCCGCGCCCGCTGCCGCTCGGCACGCACCTTGCGTCAGGCTATCTGCGGCGCGGGTCGACCGTTTCCGCGCTGGCGCGCGCAACCGGCGTCGACGCGGCGGCGCTGGAGGCGACGGTCGCCGAGTACAACCGCTACGCCGCGCGGGGCGAGGACCCGGCGTTCCGCAAGGGCAGCACCGCCTATAACCGCTTCTACGGCGACCCGGACATAGCGCCCAACCCCTGCGTCGCCGCCCTCGCGACGCCCCCGTTCTACGCGGTCGAAGTCGTGGTGGGAGACCTGGGCACTTATGACGGCATCGTAACCAACCGCCACGCCCAGGTACTCGACGCGAACAAGCGTCCGATCGCCGGCCTCTATGCGGCCGGCAACGACGCGCTGTCGATCATGGGTGGCAACTATCCGGGGCCGGGCATCACGCTCGGCCCGGCGATGACCTTCGGCTGGCTCGCCGGCCGCCATCTCGCGGCAGCGGGCTGACGCTTCAAAGCGCGTCGAAGGTTTGCGCCATGCGAACGCGCATCGCTGCGTCTGGCAGCGCGCCGCGCGCGGCGCCGAGATTGTCGACCATGTGCCGCGGATTGCTGGTGCCCGGAATAGCGCAGGTGACCGCAGGGTGGGCGATGATCCACTTCAGGAAATACTGCGCCCAGCTGGCGATGCCAAGCTCCCGCGCCCAGCCGGGCAGTGGCTTGCCGCGCGTGCGGCGGAACATGCTGCCCTTGCCGAACGGCCGGTTGACGATCACGGCGGCGTTCTTCTCCTGCGCCAGCGGCAGCAGGCGCTCGGCCGCCTCGGGCTCGTCGAGCGAGTAGTTGATCTGCAGGAAGTCGTAGTTGCCGCGCTTGAGCCAACGTTCGACGTCCTGGTAGGCCGATGAAGTGTAATGCGTGATCCCGATGTAGCGCACGCGCCCGGCTTGCTTCCAGTCCTCGAGGGTGCGGGTGTGGGTCGCGGCGTCGAGCAGATTGTGGATCTGCATCAGGTCGAGCTGCTCGATGCGCAGCCGCCTGAAGGACTGCTCCATCTGGCGGATCCCCTCGTCGCGGCCGCTGGTCCAGACTTTCGTTGCGAGGAACAGCTGCGGGCGCAGCCCGAGCGCCGCCACCAGTTCGCCGACCACGGACTCGCTGGAGCCGTACATCGGCGAGCTGTCGATCAGTTTCGCGCCGTCCTCCGCCATCGCCGACAGGACCCCGCGCAGCGGTCCGCGCGCCTGCGCGTCACCCCCGACGTCGAAGGTCTGCCAGGTGCCCAGGCCGATCACCGGCAGCCGCTCGCCGGTGGAGGGGATCAAGCGCGTGATGAGGGGGGCGGGTGCGGACATGGCCGGGTTCAATGCGAGCGCCGCCGGAACGCCGGCGAGGAGGCCGAGCGCGCGCCTGCGCCCTGAGCGGAATTCGCAGCGAACCATACGTTCATTCTAGAATAGCAGGCGCGTGCCAATGCGCAACAGGGAGGAATGATGAGCACAGGGGGCTGGATATTCCTAGCGGTGGTGGTTGCGCTGATCGCGTTCGCGATCGCCATGTACAACCGGCTGGTTGCGCTGCGCAACCGCTACAAGAACGCCTTTTCGCAGATCGACGTCCAGCTCAAAAGACGCTACGACCTGATCCCGAACCTGGTCGAGGCCGCCAAGGGCTACCTGCAGCACGAGCGCGGCACGCTCGAGGCGGTGGTGGCGGCACGCGGCGCGGCGGTGAGCGCTTCGCAGCGCGCGGCGGGCGCGCCGGGCGATCCGGCGGCGATGCAGGGCCTGGCGCAGGCCGAAGGCGCGCTGGGCGGCGCGCTCGGGCGGCTGATGGCGGTGTTCGAGGCCTATCCCGACCTGAAGGCGAATCAGAACATCCTCGCGCTGCAGGAGGAGCTCTCCAGCACCGAGAACAAGATTGCTTTCGCGCGTCAGGCCTACAACGACTCGGTGATGGAGTACAACACCAAGCGCGAATCGTTCCCCGAAAACACGATGGCCGGGATGCTCGGCTTCGGCCCCGCCGAGCTGCTGCAGGCGACCGAGTCGGCCGCCGAGCGCCAGGTGCCGAAAGTGTCCTTCAAGTAATCCTTGGATTTCTTCGAGGCACAGGAGCTCGCGCGGCGGGCCACGCGGCGGCTGGTGCTGCTGTACCTGCTGGCGGTCGCCGCGGTCGCCGTCGCGGTGTGCCTGGGCCTGGGCGCCGCCTATACGTTCGCCGTGATGTCGGGCGCTGCCGCGCCGACGCGCGACGTGGTGATCGACGGCAGGCACCTCGGATCGGCCTTCGTCGAGATCATGCGCCACGGCGTGCCGCTCAAGCTGTACGCCATCGGCGCGGGCGCGACGCTGCTGGTGATCGCGAGCGCCACCCTGTACCGGGTGTTCCAGCTCTCCGCCGGCGGCGAGGCGGTGGCCGACATGGTGGGCGCGCGCCGCGTTGATCCGGCCAGCAGCGACCCGGGCGAGAGGCGGCTGCTGAACGTGATCGAAGAGATGGCGATTGCCTCCGGGGTGCACGTGCCGTCGGCTTACGTGATGGACGGGGAGAAAGGCATCAATGCCTTCGCCGCCGGCTACTCGCCGAACGAGGCCGTAGTCGCGGTGACGCGCGGTACGCTGGATGCGCTGTCGCGCGACGAGCTGCAGGGCGTGATCGGGCACGAGTTCAGCCACATCCTGAACGGCGACATGCGGCTCAACGTGCGCCTGCTCGGGGTTCTGTTCGGCATCGTCTGCATCGGCCAGTTCGGCCAGTTCCTGATCCGCTCGACCGCTTACCGCACGGTGCGTGTGAGCCGCGAGAACCGGGGCCCGGAGGTCGCTCTGGTGTTCCTTGGCATCGCGCTGGCGATGATCGGCTTCCTCGGGCTCGAGTTCGCGCGCCTGATCAAGGCCGCGATCTCGCGCCAGCGCGAATTCCTCGCCGACGCCTCGAGCGTGCAGTTCACCCGCAACCCGGACGGCATCGCCGGCGCGCTCGATACGATCGGCGCGTCGCAGCGCTCGACCCTGGTGGGCAACGCTCATGCCGAGGAGTTGTCGCACATGTTCTTCGTCCAGGGCGTGGCGAACTGGATGGGCGGACTGTTCGACACCCATCCGCCGATCGCGGAGCGCATCCGCCGCGTACGCCCGGGGTTCCAGCGCAGCCGCTACCGCGCCGCGCGCGCGGCCTCGCTCGGCACCGGCGAGAAGCCCGTGGCGGTGCTCGACGACGCCGGCAACGTCGTCAAGACGGTCGGCGGGGACCGAAGACTCGAGGCGGTGCGCACAACAGCGGCGATTGCCGCGGTCGCGGCCTCGGTCGGCAATCCGACCCCGGCGCACGTCGACTTCGCGCAGCGGCTGCTGGCGGCGATCCCGCCCGCGCTGCGCGCCCGGCTGGCCGACCCGGGCGGTGCGCAGGAAGTCGCGTTCGCGCTCGCGATTGCCGGCGACGACGCCTCGCGCGCGGCGAAGCTCGGCGCGCTGCGCGCGCGACGCGGGGAGGACACGGCACGCGCGGTCGAGCAGGCCTGGGCCGACACCCGCCGGCTCGACCGCGGCTACGCGCTGCCTCTGCTCAGCATGGCGCTGCCGGCGCTGAGGCAGCTCCCGCAGCCACAGCGTGACGCCCTGGTTGCCGATGTGGCAAAGGTGGTCGAGGCGGACAGCAAGGTGACGCTGGCCGAATTCGTGCTGGCGACGATCCTGCGCCAGCAGCTGCGCGAGGGCGCCGGGAACCCGATTCCGACCCACTACCGCGCGCTGGGCGAGGTCGACGGCGAGCTGCGCACGGTGCTCTCGCTGGTGGCGCACGCGGCGCTCGCCGACACCGCGGCGGCCTATGCCAAGGGTGCCGAGTACCTGTCGCTCAACGTGCGCGAGCCGGCGCCCACAGCCGAGCTCTCGACCGGCCGCGTCGGCGAGGCGCTCGAGCGCCTGCGCGTGCTCGCGCCGCTCGCCAAGCCGCGCGTGATCAAGGCCTGTCTCGAGGTGGCGGGCGCCGACGGCATCATCACCCTGGCGCAGGCGGAGCTGACGCGCATGGTGGCGGCGACGCTCGACTGCCCGCTGCCGCCGGTGCTGGCGACGCTCGACCCGGCGACGTTGAGATGACGGATTTGCAGGAGCTGGAGACCGCTCTCGGGAGTGTCGTTGCGGGCGAGGTGCGCTTTGACGCGGGTGCGCGCGCGGCGTACAGCGCCGACGCCTCGAACTACCGCCAGGTCCCGATCGGCGTGGTGCTGCCGCGTTCAGTCGCGGACATCGTCGCCGCGATGGCGGTCTGCCGCACCTACGGCGTGCCGATCCTGGCGCGCGGCGGCGGCACGGCGCAGAACGGCCAGAGCGTGAACGTCGCGGTGGTGATCGATTGCTCGAAGTATCTCAACCGGGTGCTCGATGTCGATCCCGGGGCGCGCCGCGCGCGGGTCGAGCCGGGCGCGGTGTGCGATGCGCTGCGCGACGCGGCCGAGCGGCACCGCCTGACCTTCGCCCCCGATCCGGCGACCCACTCGCGCTGCACGCTCGGCGGCATGATCGGCAACAACTCCTGCGGCCCGCACTCGGTGATGGCGGGCAAGACGGTCGAGAACATCGAGCGGCTCGAGGTGCTGACCTACGACGGCGCGCGCTTCTGGTGCGGGCCGACGAGCGACGACGAGTACGCGCGCATCGTCGCCGCCGGCGGCCGCCGGGGAGAGATTTACGCCCGCCTCAAGGCGCTGGCGGACAAGTACGGCGATCTGATCCGCGCCCGCTTCCCGAGGATCAGACGCCGCGTATCGGGCTACAACCTGGACCAGCTGCTGCCCGAGAATGGCTTCAACGTGGCGCGCGCGCTGGTCGGCTCGGAAGGCACCTGCGCGCTGACGCTCGCCGCCGAGGCGACCCTGGTGCAAAGTCCGCAGCACCGCGTGCTGCTGGTGCTCGGCTTTGCCGACATCTACCAGGCGGGCGACGTGGTGCCGCAGATCCTCGCCGCGCGCCCGATCGCATGCGAAGGGCTGGACGAGAAGATCATCGGCGGCCTGCGCGAGCGGCGCCTGAAGCTCGACGACGTCGCCCTGCTGCCGCAGGGCAAGGCCTGGCTGATGTGCGAGTTCGGCGCCGATTCGCACCCGGAGGCGCTTGCCCGGGCGCGCGCGCTCGAGGCCGGGTTCGCCGAGCGCCGCGACGTCAGCCACTGGCTGATCGAGGACAAGGCGATGATCGGCCGCATGTGGACCATCCGCGAGACGGGTGCTTCGGCGACCGCGCTCAACCTGGGCGGCCAGGGCCCGGACCCGGTGGTCGGCTGGGAGGACGCCGCGGTCGACCCGCTGCGCCTGGGCGACTACCTGCGCGAGTTCCAGGCCCTGATCGACCGCTACGGCTACCGCACCTCGCTCTACGGCCACTTCGGCGACGGCTGCATCCACGCCCGCATCACCTTCGAGCTGCGCACGCCCGAGGGCGTGGCGCACTGGCGGCGCTTCCTCGGCGAGGCGGCCGCGCTGGTGGTCAAGTACGGCGGCTCGCTCTCCGGCGAGCACGGCGACGGTCAGGCCAAGGCCGAGTTCCTGCCGGCGATGTACGGGCCCGAGCTGATGGCCGCGCTGCGCGAGTTCAAGTCGATCTGGGACCCGGACGACAGGATGAACCCGGGCAAGCTGGTGAGCGCCGCGGGCGAGGTATACCGCGCCGACCAGAACCTGCGCCTGGGACCCGCCTACAGGCCGGTGACGCTCGCCACCCGTCTCGCGTTCAAGTCCGACGTCGGCGACGGCTTCGCCCGCGCCACCGAGCACTGCATCGGCATGGGCAAGTGCCGCGCTGCGGCGGGAGGAACCATGTGCCCCAGCTACCGCGCGACCGGCGAGGAGCGCTACTCGACCCGCGGGCGCGCGCGGCTGCTGAACGAGATGCTGCGCGGCGAGGTGATCACCGACGGCTGGGACAGCGAGAACGTCAAGGAGGCGCTCGAGTGGTGTCTTGCCTGCAAGGGCTGCCGCAGCGACTGTCCGACGCACACCGACATGGCGAGCTACAAGGCCGAATTCCTGTCGCACTACTACGAGAAACGCGCCCGCCCGCGCCAGGCGCATTCGATGGGGCGCATCGGCGAATGGGCCCCGCTCGCCGCGCGCGCACCGTGGCTGGCGAATTTCCTCACCCAGACACCGGGGCTGGCCTCGATTGCCAAGCGGGTCGCGGGCGTGGCGGCGGAGCGCAAGCTGCCGAAGCTCGCCGCGGTACCTTTCGAGAAGCAATTTGAGAAAGCGAATCGCAACCGGACGGGCGACCCGGTGCTGCTCTTCGCCGACACCTTCAACAACCACTTTCGTCCGCGGACGGCGCTGGCGGCGGTGGAGGTGCTCGAAGCGGCCGGTTGCGCGGTCGAGGTGCCGCGCGAGCGGGTCTGCTGCGGCCGGCCGTATTTCGACTTCGGCATGCTCGACCGCGCCCGGGCTTCGCTCGACAAACTTGTCGGCGCGCTCGCGCCGCGGATCGATGCCGGCGTGCCGCTGGTGGTGCTCGAGCCGGGCTGCCTATCGGTGTTCCGCGACGAGCTGGTTCAGCTGCTGCCGGGCGACGCCCGCGCGGCGCGTCTCGCCGCGCGCGCGGTCTCGCTCGGCGAGTTGCTCGCGACGCGCGGCTGGAAGCCGCCGGCGATCGGCGGGCGCGCGCTGCTGCACGGTCATTGCCACCGCAAGGCGCTGGGCGGTCTCGAGCCCGAGGTCGCGCTGCTGCGCGCAGCCGGCGTCGAGGTGGCGGTGCCCGATACGGGCTGCTGCGGCATGTCGGGCTCGTTCGGCTTCAAGCCGCAGCACTACGCCGCTTCGCGCCGCATCGCCGAGCTCGCGCTGCTGCCCGCGCTGCGCGCCGCCGGCGCAGAGGAGGCGGTGATCGCCGACGGTTTTTCCTGCCGCGAGCAGGTTGAGGACCTCGTGGGGCGCGAGACGCTGCATCTGGCCGATGTCCTGGCGCGCGCGCTGAGGGCGCGCTAGATCATTTCTGCGAGCAGCTCGTAGGAGCGCAGGCGCGAGGCATAGTCGCCGGTGATCGTGAGCAGCATCACTTCGTCGGCGGCGTAGCGCTGGGCCATCGCTTCGATCTCGCGTCGGCACTTGGCGGGTCCGCCGATCACCGCGCGGGCGCGCTGACCCACGACGTAGCGGCGTTCCTCGTCCGAATACTCGTGGCGCAGCGCTTCCTCGACGGGCGGCACCGTCGTGTCGAGGTTGAGCGCCATGTGCAGCCGGCGCAGGTCGATCGAGGCGGCAAGCCGCTCGGCCTCGGCGTCGGTATCGGCGCAGATCGCGAACGTGCACACCAGCGCCTGCGGCCGCGGCTCGCGCGCAGAGGGGTGATATTGCTCGCGGTAGGCGCGCGTCACCGCGTCGCCGCCCTGGGCGTTGATGAAGTGCGCGAAAGCGAAGCGCAGCCCCAGCTGCGCCGCGAGCGCACCGCTGTAGTCGGACGACCCGAGCAGCCAGACCTGCGGTGCGGTCGCGCTCTCGGGCTGCGCCCGTACGTGCTTGAACGGATGATCGTCGGGCAGGCTGCCGTCGAGGTGGCCGACCAGCTCCCACACCTGCTCCGGGAAATTGCGCGCGTCGGGGAAGCGGCCGCCGCCAACCGCCTGCGCGGTGCGCGCGTCGCCACCCGGCGCGCGGCCGATGCCCAGATCGACGCGCCCCGGATACAGCGCCTCGAGCATGCGGAAGGTTTCGGCCATCTTGAACGCGCTGTAGTAGGGCAGCAGCACGCCGCCGCTGCCAATGCGGATGCGCGCGGTCTCCGCGCCGAGGCGCGCCAGCAGCACTTCGGGGCAGGGATCCGCGAGCGCGGCGATGGCGTGGTGCTCGGCCAGCCAGTAGCGCTGGTAGCCGAGCGCATCGGCGCGGCGCGCGAGAGCGAGCGTCTCCTCGATCGCGCGCCGCGCGCCGAGAGTGCCGATGACGGGAGATTGGTCGAGGACCGAGAGCTTCACTGCGCAATCTTAGCTTGGGCAGCAAGCGTCGCCGCCCGGCGACAGTGAAACGCCAGTCCGATCAAGGAGATCCCGAAAAAGCCCCAACCGGTGTCGCCGGCAGGAGACGTTTGGGGCCTCTCCCGGAGCAGAGAATTCTTTCACGGATGACTCGCAACTTACTGTGCCGACGACGTTTTTTAGCCCTGGCACGTCGATTGCAGTAGGCCAAGAGTCGTCACAGATTGTTAACGCCAGCTGCATAGAGCGGGCCAACATTTAGCCGGTCGTCGAAAGCTTCACTAAACGGAGAGCGCCATGCTTCAGGACATCAAGCAGTTCAAGCAGGATTATCGGGTACTGATTCAATCGGTGGTCGGGTTCGTGGTGCTGGCGCTGGTCATGATCGGCGTCGGCGGCTCGGTATATCGGATGATCGAGCCCGAGGGCTGGCTGGTGCAGTTGTTCGGTGCCGGAATTTCCTCCGCGACCGCCGCGCTGGTGTCGCTGCTGGTGCTCACCGTGCTGTCGTGGTTCACCCGCGAATGGGTCTCGGCCTACCAGAAGAATCGCTTCTCCGACGTCGTGATCTACGTCTTCGCCGGCGCAGGAGTGGTGTATCTGGCGCAGCTGCTGGCGCCGCTGCACCTGTAACGGAGTCTCCCGACAATAAAAAAACCCCCAGTCCTCTTTTCTCCCCCGGGGCTCGCCGGTTCCCCCTACTGGCGAGCCTCTTTTTTTTCCGCTTCGCGCCCAGAGGCATTTCGCAGCTCGATCCATGCCGGCAGCTCGGCCGCGCTCGCCAGGATCGCGTCGTGCGGCGCTTTCTCCAGCCGCATGCGGTCGTGCGCGCCGCTCAACACTCCGAGGTTCGCGCCGACGCCCGCCCGCGCGCCCGCTTGCAGGTCGTTGTCGGTGTCGCCCGCGCACAGGACCTCGCGCGCGTCGCTGACCCCCGCCTTCTCCATCGCACGCAGAATCATGTCGGGCGCGGGGCGGCCCTGCGCGACCTCGTCCGCGCACACCACGGCGTCGACCTTGCCGGTCCAGCCGAGGCGCGCGAGCAGTCCGTCGGCAACCTTGCGGTCGAAGCCGGTGGTGAGCGCCACGCGCACGCCGCTCGCGCGCAGCGCCGCGATCGCCTGCTCGACGCCGTCTATCGGCTGCACCCCGTGTTCCGCGAAAGAGGTGATCAGCAGCCGCTGGAAGGTGGCATAGACCTGCTCCGGGTCGGCCTTGCTGCCCGCCGCCAGTCGCCCGATCACCTCGCGCTTGGCGGCGCCGCGCCAGGTGTGCAGCTGGGCGTCGGTGGCCGAAAGGCCGTGGCGCGCGAGCGCCGCCATGAACACCGCCGGAACATCGGCGCTGTCGTGTATCACGGTGCCGCCGACGTCGAGCACGGCGAGACGAATGCGCATCAGGACCCGGTGCCGAAGCCTTCGCCCGCCTTGCGGTACTCCTCCCGCGGCGGGGCGAAGATGTCGAGCACCGTCGCCCCGGCAGCGCCGGTCCGAATGCCGTGCGGCACGCCCCCGGGCGTGTGCCAGAAGTCGCCCGCCTTCATCGGTTGCTCCTCGCCGCCCTGAATCCGCACGCACTCTCCCTCCAGCAGCACGCCCCACTGCTCGTTCGGG
>Ga0102953_1002397_pt1 | contig 11142 bp, 9 predicted proteins | sample SalPon2A_C_D2_MG_FD_78509 | JGI IMG/M metagenome (GOLD analysis project Ga0102953, IMG submission 78509) | Soil microbial communities from South San Francisco under conditions of wetland restoration - Salt Pond MetaG R2A_C_D2_MG | ecosystem: Environmental > Terrestrial > Soil > Wetlands | place... | reverse complement strand
TATGAATTTTAAATTTTGAATTAAAGAACCATGAATAGAACGATATTCACCGGCCGAACGATGCTCCTTCGGTCAATAAATTATTGCTTGGTTCTGCAAATGCCCAATTCAAAATTCATAATTAAGAATTCAAAATTACACTGGTACGCCCAACAGGACTCGAACCTGTAACCTACTGCTTAGAAGGCAGTTGCTCTATCCGGTTGAGCTATGGGCGCTCATCCCGAATGCCTTCGGAACATCATTTCAAAGATAATAACCCGACCTTCTATCCTGAAATACAGTGGTGATCTCACCAACAAGTATTCATTTCAAAGCTGAATTATATCAAAAAATGGCTCTGGAAGAGCGTTGTACAGCAATCGGGTTCAGAGTCTGTTAAACTTAAGACCAAACTGTTTCCCCAATAAGTAACAAAAGAACATTGAACAAAATCTTGTCGGGGCGACAGGATTTGAACCTGCGACCCTCTGCTCCCAAAGCAGATGCGCTACCGGGCTGCGCTACGCCCCGAAACAAAAAATATAAATGAACACATCGACCCACAGGTCTTAAGCCTGCAACCTTCTGCTTCTAAAGCAGGGGCGTTGTTCTCGTCCCCGCAGAACAACATGCCGATCCCTTTCGGGAAAGATTTTTAAAATAAAGGCAATCTAAATGAAAAGCAATCCTCCCATCACATGAAACGCCGGTAATTATGTTACATTTTAGTGGAAAACGACGTCTTCTTATTCGTAGCGCAGGCTTTCGACAGGATCCAGTCTTGCAGCTTTTGTGGCGGGGAAAACGCCAAATGCCAGGCCAATCAATGATAATCCAAGAATACCGGCTATCGACGCCATCCAGGGAAATACGAGCTGTGAATCCATCACTATGGCAAGAAGATTCCCTCCCAAAACACCTATCAGAAATCCAAGAATACCCCCAAGCTGACAAATAAACACCGCCTCAATCAGGAATTGGTAAATGATCGCCTTACGCGTTGCTCCAAGTGCCTTGCGGATGCCGATTTCGCGGGTTCGTTCAGTGACCGATACCAGCATAATATTCATGACACCGATACCGGCACCCAATAAGGCAATGCCGCCAACGACAAATCCAAACAGATACAGATAACGTGTGAACTTGCTGAATGCTTCTTTCAATGAATTATTTGTTTCTACGCTGAAATCATTATCCTTTCCCGGGGGTACCTTTCTGATAGTCCGCATCAATCCTATCAGCTCGTCAATTGTAGCAGGAACAAGAGTCATTGAAGGAGATCTGGCCTGAATATTGATATTGCGGTCTGACCCATAAATCTGCATGGCCCTGGTGTAGGGAATCAGCGCAAACCTGTCCTGGGATTGTCCGAAGGTAGAACCTTTCGACTCAAGGGTACCGATAACGGTAAAGGGCCGCCCTCCAATCCGAATCTTTTTACCTATAGGGAAAACGGTTGGAAACAGCTTATCAACCACATCACTTCCCAGGATGCATACTGATCGGGCACTGGTAATGTCACTTTGTGTCAGATCACGTCCGTATTTGATATTATAGGCATTATTGGAAATGTAATATTCATTGCTTCCATACACCCTGATATCCGGGTCTGTAACAACACCCCCATATTCAACCTTCGTTGATGTAAACTGCTCGTCAGGACTAACGGACCGGGCCAAAACAACCCGGTCTTTCAATTTTTCAAAATCTTCGAAGGTGATATTTTTCCGGTTTCTGTACTTTTCATAATCACCGCCAACCATTACTCCGGGAAACTTGCTGATATATACCACATTCCCACCCATCACATTCAAGGTGTTGTCAAAATAGGTCTGCAGAACAAGCACGGCCGTCGATGCGCTTATGATTGCAAACACGCCAACCACGATGGCAAACATGGTTAGCAGAGACCGCAGTTTGTTAGCAGTCAGGGAGGCATAAGCCATTCGTACGATTTCGAGAATATTCATCTCACTAAAATTTATTCCTCATTCATACCGGAGTGATTCTATCGGGTCGGAACTGGCAGCCTTACGTGCAGGGAGATATCCGAAAAGGATCCCGGTAAGAGTGGTAATCACAAAGGCTACGATCACCGTTGTCCAATCCATATAGGCAACAAACACCTGGTTTATATAATGGGCAATGACGCCGGTGAGCAGTACCCCTATCACTCCCCCAAGTGAACATATAATGACTGCCTCAATCAAAAACTGGATTAATATTTGAGATGACCGGGCACCGATCGCTTTACGGATACCAATTTCACGTGTTCGTTCCTTGACCGAGACAAACATGATATTCATCACGCCGATCCCACCAACAAACAAGGAGAGAGCCGTCAGGAAAATCCCTATCAGGTAGATTGCCTTTGTCATCGCGTCATATTGTGCACGGAACAGATCAAGCTTATTAATCGCAAAATCATCTTTCTGCAACGGATCAAGCTGACGAACCCGGCGCATGATTCCTTCCAACTCATACTGACCGGCATTCAACGATTGGTCGGAGGCATATTTCACCTGCAATGTCATATTGCGGCGAATACTGAAGTATTTTTTGTATGCATTCAATGGTACAATGATCTGATTGTCAAAGCTCTCAAGTCCTAAAAACTTGCCTTGCTTCTCCAGCAGGCCAATAACCTCAAAATCATACCCATCGACACGTATCGTCTTGCCAAGCGGGCTACCATAATTAAACAGGGCATTTGCAACATCGGCACCAATGATGCACACCTGCCTGCCCGAATGACTTTCCTCGCTGGTAAAAAAGCGTCCTTGTGAGATATTGGCATTTGATGTTTGCATATACGCTGTGGTCGTACCGGTCATCTGGACATTTTTAGCCTCCTGATCCTCATATTTAATACTTACACTGCGCTGGGCAAGCGGGGCAACTGCTTTGACATAATGGCTGTAATCCATGATCTTTTCCGCATATGAGGCCTTCATTTCACGCCGGTTGATGTAATCCCACCACTTATAATTCGGACCGAATGACCAGGGCCACTTCTGGACATAGAGCACGTCTTTGCCCAGCATATCCAGACTGGATTCAAACCCACGATTAATACCATCGATGACCGTAGCCATCGTCGTCACGGAAACAATACCAATGATGATGCCAAAGGTGGTTAGAAATGCTCTTAACTTGTTAGCCCATATAGCATGCATTGCTATTTTAAGGCCTTCATACACATTTTTAAAAAAATACAACATAATTAATTTTCAGCTGCGCCATGCATTATCCTGAAGTCTACGAAAAAGATTTCATTTCGTTACATTTCAGCGTCAAATAATTTAAAAAGAAGAAACTTTTTGTTGCATGAGTCAAAACGAAGTTGATAAACTGGACGTCCTTGCCTGGTCCGCCCATCCTGACGATACAGAGTTATGTTGTTCCGGTACATTGGCAGCATTGGTTAAACAGGGACTTAAAGTGGGTGTAGTTGATCTGACCCGCGGTGATATGGGAACCCGCGGCACCCCGCAACAGCGGCTGGACGAAGCACAGGCAGCGGCCAAAGTTATTGGATTATCGGTTCGCGAAAACCTTGGTTTACCCGACACGCTGCTGGATAACACCCCGGAGCATCGCAAATTTATTATACAGGCACTGCGACGTTACCGGCCCGATCTCTGTTTTATAACTGCCCCTGAAGACCGGCATCCCGATCATGGTAATGCGACCCGCCTGCTCATTGACGCTTTCTTCTACAGCGGACTCCGAATGATTGAGACCAAGGACAAGAACGGTTTGGCCCAGGAAAAATGGCGGCCTTTTCATATTCTTCATTATATGCAGGACCGGATTTTTGAACCGGATTTCGTTTTCGATATCTCAGATACAATAGATCTTAAGAAAAAAGCCATTCATTCCTTCAAATCGCAATTCAACGTACCCGAAACAGATGATGGTCCCAAGACCTATATCTCAAGTAATCGTTTTTTTGAGGCCATTATCGCACGCGCACGGTTCTACGGGCACATGATCGGTGTGGAGTTTGGTGAGCCATTCAAATACTATAATGGTCCGGTACCACTCTCGGATCTGGATATTTTCAGAAAAAGCAAGCCGATCCGTTAGTTTTATTCTTTAGTTTATGCACTGCCCATTTTGCCAACGAATCCGCACCTCAATTTGTCCTGAAAAAATATAATGTGCTGGCAGAGTAAAAAGTAAAGGTGAAAAATAGAAAGAAAGGAAAGAAAACCAGTCCTGTTAGTATTCCTTCCTGATACATTGCATAAAGTAAAAACACAATGATAATCGAGACAGGCCAGGTTAACGCAGCAGCCTGAGTCATATTTAAATTCTGCTTCTCGTCATATAAATCGCTGACCGTACTCACGGTCTGAGCCTTTCTGATAATGGCGGTATAGACATAAATGCACAATATGGGAATAAGAATTAATTCGAAGTAATGCCTTTCAAAAATCAGATCCGGCCTCATAAAAGATATAACGATCCCTATTATCCCGAATACAATTCCAACGGCATTCATAATGTAAAATGTCGCGACATTCATTCTAAATTTTCGTGAAAGCCTGGTGTTCGGTAAAATCCAATAGAGAAGTGCCAGCAAGACAAGAATAGAGACGACAAGCAATTTGGTAGTCATTGCATCCTCCTTAAGCCCGTAAGGCTTTGTTATTTTGGTATATTTTCCTCTTCAATGAAAAAAATTTCTTCAACAGACGTGTTGAAAAATTTTGCAATTTTAAGGGCAAGTAGTGTAGACGGGATAAATTTGCCCTTTTAAATCGAAAGAATGGTCTGTCTGGTTACTCCGATGGCCTCGGCTAGTGCTTGTTGCGTAGTTTCATGTTTATTGAAACGACATCGCCTCAAATTGTTACCAAGTTCCATAGTCGCTTATTCCAGTCAATCTTACTGTAGCTAAGATAATAACCCGAAGACATTGAGATCAAATTGAATACATCTGTAAGAAACAGATACGCAAGGGTTACTTATTTGCTTCTGCGGTATTCAGCCGGTATGGTACCATGAATCTTGTTCAGGATGTATGTGTGCATATTGGGATTAGCAGCAATGATCCTCTTGCCGAATAACCATTTTTGATCATTCTCCCAATCCGTGACAACCCCCCCGGCTTCCTGAACAATGAGCGAGGCTGCGGCAACATCCCAGGGAGCCAGTGAATATTCATAAAAACCGTCGAAACGCCCCGCCGCTACACAACAGAGATCATAGGCAGCTGTACCGGGACGACGGACTCCCTGCGTCTCTTCCATAAAGACTTTAAACAGTTGCAAATAATCATCAATCAATTCAAGATCCCGGTAAGGGAAGCCTGTACCAAACAATGCCTCGTCCGGTTGATCGATATCCGAAACATTGACCTGTTTGCCGTTTAGCCATGCACCCTCTCCCCGTTCAGCGGTAAACATTTCTCCCTGGTTGACTTCATATACGAGCCCCATTTGCGCTTTTTTATTTTCGAATAACGCAATGGACACGCAAAACAGCGGAAACTGATGGGCGAAATTGGTTGTGCCGTCAATCGGGTCCACAATCCATGTCCGTTTATCGGTCAACGTTTCTTCTCCGGTTGATTCCTCCGCCAAGATCTCATCGTCCGGGAAAGCGTCTTTTATATAGGAAAGGATAATTTCTTCGCTGGTTACATCGGCCTTTGTCACCAGGTCATGACGCCCCTTATATCGAATGCCTAATCCGCTATGTTCGGTATGATAATCACGAATGAGATCTGCTGCTGCAAATGCTGCTTTTCTGGCGATATCCAGTTCACGGCTCATGAGATTAAATAGTTTAGACTTTAGAAATATATATCCATTGAAAATCACTCGTCATCATCGGGCGACTGTAACATATTTACCGGCCGCAATTCGAGATCGTCATAATCCGCTCTGACGTGACTATGAGTGGAATCGCCGTCGCTTAAAATCAAAATCGCGATTGGCCGTTCCGGAGGATCTTCACCGAAAAGATTTTTGTAATCCTGGTAGATATTGCGACGGAATGTGATCCATTTTCCCAGATCCTTGCTGTCCGTTGCAAGAATCACAATCTTCTGATTATTAAAGTTTTTCGAAAGAATTGTACCCACCGGTAATGTAGAGCTCCATGCGTACTTGACTGATTTCGGAATTTTGAATACCGAAGTAAATCCCCATACCACGTAAATTCCTGCAGCGCTGTCATTTCGTTTACTCACATTTTCATCGCCGTCCTTTGGGATCTCCCATACGCGCCACTTCCATGTTAAAATTGGCGTTTTTTTAATATTTATTTGCTTCTGATCGATTAATGGCAAATTCAGATGCTGGGCTTCCATCCCACTATATTCCAGGTACTTGTTTTTACCCTGTTGTTTTATTTCGTATTTAAATTCCTTTCTATGGCCCGGCGAAAAAAACTGAGTCTTTGTATCCCCGTTTCGGTCATACCAATTATATGGAAGGTGTCCGACTGTGTCTTGTTGGAAATTATCAAGAACGACAATACCGTCGGGTAGTTTATGTATTTGTGCATAGCCGTTGCTACACAGCATGATCAAAAATACAATCCCTAAAAATACTTTGGCTCCGAAAAATACTCTTGATTCTACATTCTTCATTGCATTTAACTCTTATTCACGAGAAATCTATAATAGATTGATGCTAACGGGGTAATTGTCTAATGAATTGTTCCCTTTAGGATACGAAAAGTTTTTAATCAAGCGAAGAGCCCCGAAAGTCTTTGATACCGGGCTGTTTTAAGATTCTTCCGGATCGGTGTGATCCGGAGTATCAAACAATTCATCTGGCGAGTAACGTTCAAGATTTACCCTTTCCAGCCCAACTTGCGATATTGACTTGTTAATCGATTGCTTCTCATCAGGTGTGGCTCTCTGATATTCACCCTCTAATTGGGTTTTTAATCGATCCAGGAAATGAATTTTCAGCGCTTTCATCGCACCGCGCGCCGTTCGGAATGGGTCCACATCTTTAACAAGCAGTCTGCCGGCTTTCTGTTGCCCGCGTTCACTGGGTGCATGAGGATCCATGACAATTTCCCCGACTATTGCCGGATAGGGATGCTCTCTGGCTGCGTATGCTTCGATCGATATCTCCTCCTCAGCCTGATAACGATCGATTATATCCAGAAAAAAATCTTTTAAATACGAATTCTCAAAATGATCTTCATTGCATTGGCGTCCTATATATTCGACCATGCTCCGGCCATATTCGATCATCAGCCGAATGATCTCTTTCTCAAACTTAGGTTCAAGATTCAGAGGTGCTTCATCAGCTTTCGAAGATTCGGTTTTGCGACTAAGATCCGCTCTGGTTCCTCGTACCTCTTCATCTTGTGTTCCCTCCTTTTTTCCCTGTCCGGGAGTATCCTCATTAACCTTTACCCTCTCGTTTCGACGCCGTTCACGCTGTTTTTCACGCCGTATGTCAGCGAGCATCGTACTCAGTTCCTGATGAAGCACACGATCCCCAATTTTAGTCAGATTGCTCAGATGCTGCATGTATGTTTCCTGTGCAATAGGATCGGAAACATGGGCGATATGTCTGACAAGATCGGTGATAGCCCTCTTACGCCGCAGCGGATCATCCCAGTCTCCGGCAGCCTCACCCTTTTTCACAAGGAATGTGATAAAGTCGCGTGATTCTGATTTTATATACTCCAGCAATGCCGGCCCCCCAAACTGACGAACAAACGAGTCCGGATCCTCATCCTCCGGAAGCTGAAGCAACCGGACTTCCAGCCCTTCCATCAGGGCAAGATCCAGTCCGCGAACCATGGCGTTCTGTCCTGCTGAATCCGCATCGTAAATCATCTGGAGACGCTCTCCATACCGGTGTATCACGTGTAACTGTCCGGCAGTCAGGGAAGTGCCACTGGTTGAAACGACATTCCGGATGCCCGCCTGGTGCATGCTCAGTACATCGGTATACCCCTCTACGAGGATGGCTTCACCTTCTTTTCGAATCTCATTCCTTGCCACCTGTATCCCGTAAAGAACTTCGCTTTTGTTATAAACAGGCGTTTGTGGCGAATTGATATATTTGGCTGTCTTTTGATTCCCAAGAATCCGGCCGCCAAACGCAATGACCTTCCCGGACGGGTTGAAGATGGGAAACATGAGCCGCCCGCGAAAAGTGTCGATCACATCCTGGTTATTACGGCCGTATTTGATAAGGCCCCCCTGGTGCAGATACTCTTCACTGATCCCATCTGCGAGCGCCTTTCGATAGAGACTATCTTTGCTGTCAGGAGCATATCCCAAGCCGTATTTCTTGATCGTCTGCTGATTCAGCTGTCTTTTCTCCAGGTATTTACGCGCCACTTCGGCCTCATCCGACTCGGTCAGCATACGATAGTAGAAGAGCCCGGCATAGCGAAGTGCGTGATAGATACCCTCACGAAGTAAATGAGCCTCATCCTGTTCCGGTACCTCTTCCTCTGGAATGAAAACCCCATATCGTTCAGCCAGAGAACGCACAGCCTCATTGAAACCAACCCCTTCCATCTTCATCACAAAATTGAAGACATCGCCGGCCTCCCCGCATCCAAAGCATTTATAAATGCCCAGCCTGGGAGAGACATGAAATGAAGGGGTTTTCTCATTATGAAACGGACACAGCCCCATAAAACCATTTCCGGAGCGCCTGAGTTTCACATAATCAGAGACCACCTCAACAATGTCAGCCGAATCGCGAACTTCTTCTTTTTTTGCGTCTGTAACCATGCTGAAATGTAACAGGTAGATCCCGTATCGGAAAGTGATCTGCCGTTATTTTATTTCTGTGGATTTTTCGGGATATCTTAGCATCTCACCCAGCATTATGCAAGTTTTTCAGTTGTCAAATCTAAGGGATAACGGTATATTCAGGCTGCAAATGAAAACCCTTTTTGTGAAAAATTTTTAGCATAATGAGTGTACTTGTTGGAAAGGATACCCGACTGGTCGTTCAAGGTTTTACCGGTAGCGAAGGAACCTTCCACGCCGGTCAGATGATCGACTATGGAACCAATGTTGTCGGTGGCGTCACCCAGGGTAAAGGGGGCCAGAAACACCTGGACAGACCTGTTTTTAATACGGTAGCTGAAGCCGTTGAGAAAGAAGGAGCAAATACTTCCGTTATTTTCGTTCCTCCTCCTTTTGCGGCAGACGCCATAACCGAGGCCGCGATTGCAGGAGTTAAAACAATTATTTGCATTACCGAAGGCATTCCCGTCAAGGATATGATTACAGCCAAAACGGTTGTTCAGCGACATGGCGCCACTTTGGTGGGTCCGAACTGCCCGGGTGTTATTACACCGGGTGAAGCCAAAATCGGCATCATGCCGGGCAACATATTTATCAAAGGTTCCGTGGGGCTCATCTCACGCTCCGGCACCCTCACTTACGAAGCCGTTGACCAGCTTACCAAGGAAGGTCTTGGGCAAAGCACTGCCATTGGTATTGGGGGTGATCCGGTCATCGGTACCACACATCTCGATGCGGTAAAACTGTTCAATGATGATCCGGACACCGATGCAATCGTACTAATTGGCGAGATTGGCGGTACGGCCGAAGAAGAAGCAGCGGCCTGGATCAAGAAAAATGTAAAAAAACCCGTAGTTGCATTTATCGCCGGACGGACTGCCCCTCCGGGACGCCGAATGGGTCACGCCGGAGCCATCGTTTCTGGCGGCAAGGGCACAGCCCAGGAAAAAATGAAGGCTCTGAGCGAAGCTGGTATCACCGTATGTGAAAGTCCTGCTGAAATTGGAAGTACCCTGCGGGCAATGGTATAGGGCAATAATCATCATGATTTTTTAAGGCGGCTGTCTTTGGGCAGGCGCCTTTTTTTATTTGGAGAATAAACGATACACTATACGATTCTCTCCTTATCACTCAAATCAGGCAAAAGCCCCCGGTAACCGAACAGCTTTTGTACAACCCTGATTAGTCCCACCGATTGCCGCTGAACATACCACTGGTCGGCAGCTCTCCGAACGCCCAGGCCATATGTCGGGTATGGATGTATTGTATCTGCAATTTTACGCAAAGAGATGCCGTTTTTCATGGCAAGGGCATATTCAGCGATCATGTCGCCGGCCCGTTCTCCAAGTATATCAACGCCTAATATCTTTCCGCTTCTCTCCCCTGCATAAATATGGATCCAACCGGTTACTTCATTTTCGGCTATTGCCCGGTCTATCTTGTTGTAAGGGAATCGATACCGTTTATACGAAACCTCATTACGATCCAGTTGCCCGCGTGTTGCACCGACATGAGCCAGTTCGGGATCGGTATATGTCGCCCATACGATATGTTTCTCATCGATACGGTAGGGCAGTTTCAGCAAAGCATGTACGGCAGCCGTCTTCGCCGTATGTTCCGACATGTGGGTTAACTGGAATTTGCCGGTGACATCGCCACAGGCATAGATGTTTTTTGCGCTGGTCCGACCGTGTTTGTCGACTTCGATCCCCCTGGAGTATGTTTTTACATTGGCTGCATTGAGATTCAAACGATCCAGCCGTGGTCCACGCCCCGCTGCCACTAACAACGCATCCCCCTCAACCGTATCATTTATCCCACCCGTCGTCACATGCAGACGAATCGTCCCATTCGTTTCACTTATATCATGAACATCCGTTTTCATTAAAAAACGAATCCCTTCCTTCTCCAGATTTTCCTTTAGTATTTCTGTCAGCGAAAAATCATCTTTGGCCAGTATATGTGGATTCTTGTCAATCACAACCACCTTGGAACCCAGTCTGCAAAAAGCCTGCGACATCTCTGTACCGACGGGTCCCCCCCCGATGATTATCAGACGATGTGGAATCTTATTCAGCTCAAAAATGGTCTCGTTGGTAAGATAACCGACATCATCCAGACCTTTGACAGGTGGGATAATGGCACGACTGCCTGCCGCGATAATAATATATTTTGAACTTACCGTCCTGCTCGTTCCATTCCCTTCGATGGTCAGGCTGTGATTGTCATTAAAGTGTGCATACCCAAACTCCACGGTTATCCCCATCTTTTCGTAAATGGCAGGCTGATCCGCTTCATTATACACATATTGTCTGGTTTTACGAACATGCTCAAAAACGGATGCAGTGTCAAAATCCCTGGAGATATCCTGCAATCCGTATTTCCCCGCTGTCTTTGCCTGGTGAGCTATT
>Ga0102953_1002396_pt1 | contig 11145 bp, 6 predicted proteins | sample SalPon2A_C_D2_MG_FD_78509 | JGI IMG/M metagenome (GOLD analysis project Ga0102953, IMG submission 78509) | Soil microbial communities from South San Francisco under conditions of wetland restoration - Salt Pond MetaG R2A_C_D2_MG | ecosystem: Environmental > Terrestrial > Soil > Wetlands | place... | reverse complement strand
GCCACTCGGCCAAGAGACCGTTTTTCAATAGGACTGCAAATGTAATAAAATTTTCCTCTTTTGCACAAGAAATTTTTATCGCTACCAGGAATCATTTTTAAACGGAATGATCGTCTTGTCGTTTTACAATTATTGACTTTTTCAATTCCTGTTTCTGAAATTAAATACACATATTTGTGATATCGATTTCATAAATAACCTAAACATGTACTTTACCATCAGTCTGTCTGTATTTTGGCTTACCGCACTTGCATGGCCTATTTTATTGAAGCGTGATCAACATGTTGCAACCTTGCTGACTTTAACGTATTTCGATTTTGACGACTACTGAAATTGAGCCAAAATCGTTCACCCACCAGGCCCGACCAACCCAACCAAATTAATAATCCATAAACCAACATGAAAATTTTAACGAAGTGTTTAGCCTATGTATTGCTGGCCCTGATTTCAGCCGGCCAAGTGGAGGCGCAGAACCAAAAAATGGTTCAGGAAGCGAAGACAACCATGCTTCGCGCGACTAAATTCATGGTTGATAAAGTAAGCACCAACGGCGGATACGTTTGGTATTACCTGCCCGATTTTTCTCGCCGATGGGGTGAAATGGAAGCCTATAAAACCATGATCTGGATGCAACATCCGGGGACGATCAGTATGGGCAATCTGTTTTTGGATGCCTATTCGGCTACCGGAAAAGCGTATTACTATCAAGCAGCTGAGAAAGCCGCCGCAGCCATCATTTGGGGGCAGAGTCGCGAAGGCGGCTGGAACTATGTGGTGGATTTTGCCGGCGACCGTTCCCTGAAAGAATGGTACAATACAATTGGTAAAAATGGCTGGCGCCTGGAAGAATTTCAGCATTACTATGGCAACTCAACCTTTGATGATGATGTAACTTCCGATGCCGCTAAATTCCTGCTTCGGATGTACCTGGAAAAGCTGGATCCAAAATACAAGCCAGCGCTTGACAAAGCCATCAATTTCATTCTGAAAAGTCAGTATCCAATAGGTGGTTGGCCGCAACGGTACCCGCTGATGCACGACTTCAACAAACAAGGTCATCCCGACTATTCTTCCTACTACACGTTTAACGATGATGTGACCTGGGAAAATGTGCATTTTCTGATTCAATGTTACCTGACCTTGGGAGAGGAGCGTTTCCTCGATCCAATTCGTCGAGGAATGAATTTTTATATCGTGTCGCAAGACGGAAGTGGCGCGTGGGCGTTACAGCTTGATCCGTCATTGCACCCGGCAGGCGCACGGACTTATGAACCAACTGCCTTGGTTTCTAACACGACGTTTGGGAATGCCATGCTTTTGCTGAAATTTTATGAATATACCGGAGATAAAAAGTATTTGGCTCGTGTGCCGGCAGCCATCAAGTGGCTGGAAAAAACCCAGTTGCCAAAAGACGAAACGGAGAACGGCCGTTACACCAATCCTACTTTCGTCGATCCAAAGACAGGTGAACCGATTTACGTACACCGGAAAGGTTCGAACGTGAAGTACGGTTTTTATTACCTCGACCACAAGGATGAGCATTTATTGGGGCATTATGGTGGAAAACGGTATCTTCCTATTGATTATCTGAAAGCTCAATACGATAGCCTGGCTGCACTTTCGCCCGAAGATGTCACCAAAAATTCGCCCTTGAAAGTGGGCAAGTTCACGCACGAAGGAACGCCGCAACATTATTACGACTTGTATGATCTACCCAGCGGCCGCTATTTTGAACACCGGGCGAGGGGCAACGTCAACAATGTGATTCAATCGCTGGATGATCAGGGGCGATGGCTGGTTGAGCATGCCATGATCAGTCATCCATACATTGGTAACGGCCAGCAAAAAGAACCGACCGAAAAATATGAGGCAACCCGTGTTGGCGATGAAACAGATACATCTCCGTATCGCGATCGAACGGATCAAAAATACATTTCAACGTCAGCCTACATTCACAACATGAATTTACTGATTCAATACATTAAAAAGAATCAGTCACAAAGAAAGTAGTCCATTCAAATGGATGAATAGAACCTGTTTCACACGTGTTATGACGCCTTATTTGTTTGCCCCGGCAACGATATGGAAAGCCTTTCTGAAGGGCGCAGAGTTCTCCCCTTTAGGGGAGTCAGAGGGGTGAGCGCGGGGAATTGACTATTTAAATAGATTGAGTATCAATTTACGATTGATAAAAAATTGTAACCATCAACACCTAATAAATTAATTATTTTAGAAGACGATTTTATGACTGGAAAAACAGAATTTTGGAGAAGAAGGGGAATTATAGCATTGGCAATGATTCTCACTTTGGGAACTTCTAGCTTGGCTGTTGGCCAGGCTAAAGAGTACCCCGCAATTAGCATGCGTCCGTTTGGCGACAGCATGCGCCATTGGTATGGTATTCATGATGATTCGAACATTGTGAATCCGAAGAAAAATCAGCCACGGTACAAAGAGACACAAATCACCAAAATTGCCGACAATATATTGTTGTATCAACGCGATAATGGTGGGTGGCCCAAGAATTACGACATGCAGGCCATTTTAACGCCGGAACAGAAGCAACGACTGAAAGACACCAAAGGGCATTTGCACACCACTTTTGACAATTCAACAACCTACACGCAGGTCGATTACCTGGCTAAAGTGTACACCATCACACACATTGAAAAGTACAAGGAAGGTTGCGTCAAAGGAATCAACTTTATTCTTGATGCCCAGTTTGAAAATGGTGGCTGGCCACAGTATTACCCGCTGGAAAACAAGTACAGCAGGCACATCACGTTCAATGATGGCGCTTACATGGGGATCATACATACACTGAAAAAGATCATCGACAATGATCCGTCCTATGCTTTCATTAGTGATGACTTGCGGGCCAAAGTGAAAAAGTCCTACAACAAAGGTTTGGAGTGCATCCTGGATACTCAGATCAAAGACGACGGAAAACTGACAGCCTGGTGTCAGCAGCATGATGAAGTGACACTGAAACCGGCATGGGCACGCGCTTTTGAGCCGCCTTCCATTTGTAATGGCGAGAGTGTGCCTATTGTGCTGATGTTGATGAATATTGATCATCCGGGCCAGCGTGTGATCGATGCCATTCAAGGAGCCGTCAAGTGGTTCAGGGATAGCGAAATTCAGCACACCCGCGTGAAAACGATCAAAGCGCCACCATTAAAATCCAAATGGCGGACCAGTACAACTGACAAAGTGGTTGTTAATGATCCGGCAGCGCCGCCAATCTGGACACGTTATTATGAGTTGAAAACTGAACGTCCCTTGTTCTGTGATCGCAACAGCAAGTTTCTTTATCAGTTGTCGGATGTCAGCCGCGAGCGTCGCAGTGGCTACGGTTGGTATACCTACGCTCCTCAAAGAGTGCTGGATGCCTATCCGGAGTGGCAAAAAAAATGGGCGCCGAATAACAATGTGCTGAAAGATAAATGAGCGACATCCTGAGCTTTAATAATGAGGTTGTCTAAAATGTAGACGCTAACAGCTAAGAATGAAAATCAGCATCACCCTCCGGGTTTAATAGCTGTCGGAAGTCTGCGATTCAGCAACTTTCCTTCGACGGTTTAGGGGGAAAGGTATTTGAAAATCGTATTTAGGATTTTTTGGACAGCCTCATTTTTTTTTTTGACAAAGTATTTTGATGAATTCACAACAGGACGATTTCTTTTTCATTAAAATTTGAACAGTCTTCCATGGATATTCTGACACCGTTCGTTTGTATTTTGTTCAGTTTTTCAAACGGTTTCAATTCAAACATCACCTGGTCTTTTTTTAGCGTTCTCCGCCATGTGCCAATCACCTCGCCACAATGAACGATGACCGGGTAGAAAATACCATTGGTGGAAATCACTTGCCTGGAGTGTTTGTCTGCCAGCAGCGCACTTCGGTTGCGATAAGCAATGACGTATTCATCAAAGGCAGGAAGCAGAAAAGTGGTTTTTGCTGAACTTATTGACCTCCCAGCCGATTCTGAAAAATAGTAGGTTTTATCACCAATCATCGCCGTTTGCAACAGTGGCTCAATCGACTCCATTCCTTTTCTGGCATCGGTTTTTTTTAGTCCCGACCACCAGGTAAAATCTTCTAAAGTGGCCGGCCCGTGGCTTTGGAAATAGCGCTTGGTCAGTTCTGCCAGCGCCTCTTCGCGGGATTTTGTTGGAAATGGATCAACATGTTCATTCAGCAAAACAAACGTTTGCTGGTTGTTTTTTGTGGGGCCGAAACAAATCAGCTTTTCGAGAGCAGCCCGGTGCAGCATATGGTAAAGGCGTTGTCCTTTGGGCGAAATACCGGCATCCTCGTAAACTTCAGCCAATTCCTTCCTGGTTGCCGGCTGGCCATCTAGTAATGTTTTCGTGAGTAACTGACGACTTTGACTGAACGTTGCATCATCCAGTTCCAGTTGCCGGTTTCGTCCGGCGCTGGCCTTGATGATTCGTGGTGCCAGCAGATCCAATATCCAGCCAATATCGCCTGCTGTGGTCAGGTGCAGGGTTCCACGCATCAGCCAACTTCGAACCAGTTTACCATTGGCAATTGCCTGCTCAACCGTTTGGTCAGTAACATTGTCAAGGCGTGCACCGATGGCCCATTTTGAACTTGGAAAATCTTGTGCCTGGATGGCGCCAAACCAGTTGAGCAGCTCTTCAGGATCGCTCATCGAATTGCTCGTCAGTACTTGTTGATTCAGTCGGATTGAAAGTAGTTCCTTGGATGTCATCCTCTTAGTTTGCGTTAAAAAAACAGTTTGTCGTGTGTTTCGCGTACAATATTACCAGCAGAAAATAATGGTGCTTGCCATGGAAGAAATCGACATCCGCTGAAGTTGATTGCATTTCACCCTAAACAACAGGAAATTGATTTCAACTTAATTTATTGTAACAAAACAGCAGGGCGAATAGATTAGGAATACCATTGCAGGCGACCTGTTTGTTTTGCGAAAACAACGTAACGACAGCAGCTTCCGGCGTTTTTTAGTGATGCGGAAACTCGGTGGAACCAATCAGTTTTAACAGGCAAATTGGCAATGGATCATCGACCAATGACAAATCAATTTTTTACCTGTTTGGGTATGTTTTTCAACGGTTGATGTTGTCTAACGTGTTCATTGCGAGTTGTCTGGGGTTTTTGTGCCAATCAAAAAAAACAATAATTCCCTGTTTTTTGACAATAATTCCAAGCCCTTTGGATAAAAACGCGATATCATTGTCATCATAATTTAACTAACGACCTACATCTCGATAGGCTATTGAACTGTGATGACGATGGATGCTCACCAACGGAATCAGATTTCAACGGCCTTTTGTGAATCGGGATTAGGACTTGTTAACCTAAAAGCGAACTATGAAAAAATCGAAACAATTTGTTCTTGAGGCTTTCCTATTATTTTTCGTGTTGACCTTCGCCTCTTGCCAAAAGAAATTGGATAAGTATTATGAAGTCCCTGGCTGGCTGAAGGGAAATGCTTACCAATTACTGGAGTCAGAAGGCAATTATTCCATGTTCCTCCAGGCAGTTGAGCGGGCAGGCTACAAGGATGTCATTAGCGGAAAAGGAATCATAACAGTCATGGCGCCGTCGGACGATGCGATGCAAGCTTACCTGCAAGAAAAAGGGTTTGCATCGATTGACGACATCCCCCTGGATGAACTGAAAAAGTTGGTCGGCTTCCATTTGGTTTATTACGCGTTTGACAAAGATAAATTCGCCAACTACCGACCGGAAGGGATCACTGAGCAAACCGAATTTCCAGATGCTGGCCTGTATTATAAATTCAGAACTAAAAGTAGCTCCGGTATTGAAAGCTATGTTGATCCAACCGTCGCTCCTGACGTTGTGGACAATACCAAACTTGTTTATCACAAGGAACGTTTTCTGCCGGTATTTTCATCGTACTTGTTTGATTCGAAGCAAATTGATGCGGCTTCAAACTACCAATATTTTTATCCTAATTCCACTTGGGATGGACAGGATGGAGGCTTTTGTGTGTCCAACTCCAACGTTGATCAATACGCCATGGTCACTGATAATGGCTATGTGTATGAGTTGAACAAAGTGCTGGAACCACTTGAGACCATTCATAAGGAACTGGATAATTCAACGGATTATACCTTGTTCGAGAAATTGTATGATAAATTTTCGGATTTTCAATTGGATGAAGGTCTGACACAGGATTATGGGAATGGCAAAGATTTATACCTGTTCTATCATACTGACCTGCCAAAAATTGCTTCAGAATGGTCGTACAATGGGGAAGGAAATTTACCGGATTACGCTGATCTGGCGCAGCTTTCAAGGTTGACGAACAACCTGTTTGCCCCATCAAACGAAGCCTTGACCAATTTCTTCAACGAGTTTTGGGCAGACTACTATCCAGCCATTACTGACGTCAACTTTTTACCCATCAAATATTTGTTGGACAATCACGTGTATGAGGGAGACATCGTATTCCCACAAGAAATTCAGGAAGGTAAAATTGAAACTAAATATGGCAACCCGATACAGTTTGACACCAATGATGTTTCCGTTCGGAAAATCTGTTCCAACGGTACTTTTTATGGCTTGAATAATTTAACAGTGCCTAAAATGTTCACCAGTGTCACCGCGCCGCTTTTCCAAAATCCGGACTATCGCATCTTCCTGTTTATGATGGACAAAGCCAATATGGTTCAGCCATTGATGTCGGAAGATATTGATATGAAGTTGTTCATGCCAACCAATAAAGTTCTGGAAGACAACACCACCATCAACGGGCGGATGATGTTGTTCCAAAATACCAACCCCAACAAATACGGTGCGCAAAGCATGATGATTGAAGGAGCCGATCAACCATGGATCAACATGAACATTGGAACCATGGCAGGTATCGTGAAAAATCACATGGCCACCAAGCTGATAACCACCGTGGACAACAAGAAAGTGTATAAAACATTGAATCCGTTCCAGTATTTACTGGTTGAAGATGATGATAAAGTGTATTCAAGCTTCATCTTCAATAATTACCCGGATGATCCGATGCCATTCAAACTGAATTCAAAACGGTACAACGGAGAATCATTTGATTTGACAGGAGGAGACCAAAAGGCGCTGGTTCAGGATTACAGCTTGTTCAAAGAGCAAATCTCCAAGAATCCGCCTCCGGATATGGAATATTTCAAAGAGATGGTTGGAACGGCGCAGTTCAATACGACCATCCCTCCATTTAACTTCATGCAGGGTGAACGTTTCATCGCGTTTGTTCCGACTAACCAGGCAATCCTCGACAATTTCAGCCAAATTCCGTTACAACCGGCTGAGATGGCCAAATACCTTAAATATTACTTCGTGAGTGTCAACGAAAGCGGATTCGCTGACTACCCATTTCCGGGTGCTGGCATCCAGGGCGAGTTGACCACCTTTAAAACAACGGCAAACGGCAAATCCAAATTAACACTGATTGATGCCGGTGATAAGCTACAGGTGAAAGACGCCAAGGGCAACATTGTCAATGTTGTCGGTGTGTTCCCTCGCATATACAATGATGGTGCAGCTTATGCCATTGATGGCCTGTTAGAAGATGAATAATAGAGACTAAGAAACAATGATTAATATGAATCAAATCAAACGATTAATTGGTACGCTGTTCGTTTTGTGCTTTTCCCTCTCTCTCTATGCACAAAGTGTATTAACAGGTACCGTAACCGAAAAAAAGACCGGTGAACCTATGATCGCCGCAAACATATTTGTAGTCAATACCAATAACCGGACGCTTACAGGAACCATCGCTAATTTGAATGGGGAGTATCGGATGAAACTTCCAAGTTCGATGAAGGACCTGACGATCGTGTATTCCTTTATTGGTTATAAAACACAAAAGGTGGCATACACAGGTCAAAAGGTGATTAACATTACCCTCGAAGCAGACACCAAAGTGTTGGAAGCTGCCACGGTTGTAGGTCAACGAATTGAAAGAAACCAGTTGGGATTGACCGAACGGGAGAGCGTGACATCGACGCAGAAAATTACAACTGAAACCATCAAAGATCTGCCTGTTACTTCCATTGAAGAAGCGCTGCAGGGACGGATGGCCAACGTGGATATTGTGACCGGTGCCGAGCCGGGAGCCAAAAGTTCCATTCGTATTCGTGGAACATCGTCCTTGAATGCTTCTTCGGAACCTTTGATTGTGGTGGACGGCGTTCCTTACCCAACCAACATTGCCGATGATTTCAATTTTGCTACAGCGAACGACGAAGATTTTGGAGCCTTGGTCAACATTTCACCAAACGATATTGCCTCCATCGAGGTGTTGAAAGATGCCGCTGCAACAGCTGTTTGGGGATCACGTGGTGCAAACGGTGTGCTGCTGATTAAGACGAAAAAAGGATACAGTGGAAAAACTCGGTTCTCTTTTTCATCAAAAAATGACATCCGGAAAGAACCCAACACAATTCCAATGTTGAATGCCTCGCAGTACGTGGCCATGGTGCAGGACGCGATTTGGAACTCGGTGAATGACCGGGGGTACCAAAATAGCCGTGATCTGCTGGCTTTGTTATACGACACCAAAGAAATTGGGTTTGACCCAAATTGGGTTTATTTTGACGAGTACAACCAGCAAACCAATTGGTTGGATGAAATTACTCAAATTGGGGCTTCTTCTGACAACAGCTTTTCGATGACCGGTGGTGGTGAACGTGCCAATTACCGTTTATCACTCGGGTATTTAACACAGACCGGAACAACAATTGGAACCGGCTTCAACCGACTAAGTTCATTGTTGAGTATCAAATATCGGTTCTCCAGGAAGTTTGATTTGACTACTGACTTTTCATTCTCGAATGCCGAGCGGAAAGCCAACTGGTCGAACCCAAGGGGACATGCACTGACAAAAATGCCGAACATGAGCCCGTATTACATTAATGAAGATGGTACGCGTTCGAAAGAGTACTTCACACCGAATTCTTATTTCCAGGGAACACTTGGTAGTATGTCAAGCACAAAAATTAAAAGTGGTGTTTTCAACCCAGTGGCCATGGTACACGAATCCATCAATAACACGACACAAACAAATAGTCGGTTTGTGATGAACCTGCACTATGAATTTTTTAAAGGATTGAATTTCTATAGTATCACAGGATTTGATATTCGAAGTACGAAGAACAAACGGTTTCTTCCTCAGAGTGTAACAGGCGTGACCTGGACCAGCCCATGGTTCAACCGGAGTGCCGACTTAATGTCTGACAAATTATACATCAGCACCGATAACAAATTTATCTACAACCATCAGTTTGCTGACATCCATAAAATAATACTGAGTGCCATCATGCAAACTTCTGAAGGGAGTTCATCAAGTTACACCAGTGAGGTGAGTGGAAATGCGTCCCCTTCAACATCAGACCCAACAGGGGGCGGGAATATTGCCAACATGGGATCGGGAACCAGCCACACCCGTCAGCTTGGTTTTATCGGAAACGTTCATTATTCATTAAAGAAACGCTACATGTTTGATGTTGGTTACCGTTTTGAGGCTAACTCAACGATGGGAGCCAACAACCGCTGGGCCGGATTCCCAACAATGGGTGTGGCCTGGTTGATCGACGGTGAGCCATTTATGGATCCGTTGACCTGGTTGGATGAATTGAAAGTCCGCTTCAGTTGGGGACAAAGTGGAAACGCTCCAAGTGGATCGTATTCCTACATCGGAACATTCAACCCCATTACGCCCGGATACATGGATATGACGGCTGTTGAGCCATCAACCATTCAGTTGGATAACCTGAAATGGGAAACTGTGACCCAGTCAAATGTTGGAGTGGATGTTGGTTTGATGAAAAACAAGTTGCGTTTTACATTCGACCTGTATGATAAATTAACGACAGACATGTTGCAGAAAGACATCGGCCTGCCAACGTCTTCTGGTTTCTCAAAAACCAAGTACTACAACTCAGGAAGCATGTCGAATAAGGGATGGGAGTTCCGGGTGGACTACAACCCAATCCAACGAAAAGATTTTTCGGTGCTCGTGAACTTCAATATAGCACAAAACAAAAACGAAATCGTCTCATTGCCGGACAACCTGCCGGATTACAAATATGACTTTGGTAACGGCGAGTATGCCTACAAAATTATTGAAGGAAACCCATTGGGATCTTTTTATGGCTACAAGTACCTGGGTGTTTACCAGAATAAGGAACAAACCTATGCCCACGATTTGGACGGCAACCTGATTAAAGATATCAATGGTGATCCGGTGATCGTGCGTAATGGAAATGAAAAGGTTTATCCGGGAGATGCCCAGTACAAGGACATGAATGGTGACGGTGTAATTGATCAATACGACATTGTTTATTTGGGTAATTCGAACCCGCTGGTAACAGGTGGTGGTGGTGTAACCGTGACTTACAAGGGCATTTCGGCCACTGCATTTTTCCACGGACGTGCCGGACAGAAAGTGGTGAACCAAATGCGGATCAACACCGAAAATATGTATGGCACCAACAACCAGAGTACAGCAGTTTTAAAACGCTGGCGACATGAAGGTGACGATACCAGTATTCCACGAGCCTTGTACGGCAAAGGATACAACTACCTTGGTTCTGACCGCTTTGTTGAGGATGCCTCTTTTCTTCGGTTGAAAACACTAACCTTGAAATACAGCTTCCCAAAAGAGATGGTGAAAAAAATTGGTCTGAACAGGGCTGAGATTTACACCACTACTTACGACTTATTCACCTGGACCAATTACACAGGGCAGGATCCTGAAGTGAGCCTTTCCAAAGATGATGGCGTGGGCTACCTGATTGCAAAAGATAATTCTTCAACACCGCGATCAATACGTTATGCACTGGGTATTTCAATTGGTTTCTAAAATAGGAGAAAATGAACATGAATAGACTAAAAAATATAGCGATCGTTTTCCTGATGGTATTGACAATGACCTCATGTGATAACTGGTTGAATCTGTACCCGGAAAACTCGCAAACAACCGATCAATATTGGCAAACAAAAGAAGATGTTGAAGCTGTTTTGGCAGCCGGCTATGTGAAATTTCAAAAATCTGTGGATGACCTGTTTGTCTGGGGTGAAATTCGAGGTAACGGAATCGACATTGTCAACTCCACAGCGGATGACAACATTAAAGATGCG
>Ga0102953_1002395_pt1 | contig 11146 bp, 9 predicted proteins | sample SalPon2A_C_D2_MG_FD_78509 | JGI IMG/M metagenome (GOLD analysis project Ga0102953, IMG submission 78509) | Soil microbial communities from South San Francisco under conditions of wetland restoration - Salt Pond MetaG R2A_C_D2_MG | ecosystem: Environmental > Terrestrial > Soil > Wetlands | place... | reverse complement strand
TGTATGCACTGCTGTTTGCGCCGGTACTGGGTTCACTGGTCACACGTGCACGGCCGAAGGCGACCGCCGGTAATATCATCGCGGTGGAAGAAGGCCGATTCGACGACCTGAAGGGTGTACTGCGCATCTACGCGCGTATCCTCCAGTTCACCACCCGCCACCCGATTTTTGTGGTCTCGCTGGCAGTCGTTGTGATGGTGGCGATTGTCATGAGTTACTCGCGGGCCGGCCTTGGCATGCAATTCTTTACCAACGTAGATCCCACGCTCACTGGCGTCAACGTCTCGGCACGTGGCAACTACTCCGCGGCCGAACTGCGTGACATCGTGACCGACGTCGAGAAGCGCATCACCCATGTGGGTTATATCAAGAGCATATATACCCGCAGCGGTTCGGGAGGGATCAGCCACAATTCCGGTGGTAGCACCGCAGACCAGATCGGCAGTATGTTCGTCGAACTTTCCGACCGTCATACCCGTAAGTTGAATGGTTTTCAGGTGGAAGACCTGTATCGCAAGGCGATTGCGCACATTCCCGGTGTGCGCGCCGAGCTGCAGAAACAGGATCCCGGTCCGCCCGTCGGCAAGGATATCCAGATTGAACTGGTGGGCACCGATCTCAATGCATTAACGTCAGAAGCAAAGCGCATCCATGCTCATCTCAACAAGATGGACGGGTTGACAGGTGTGGACGACACGACGCCGGTGCCGGGTATCGAGTGGGAAGTGAAAGTGGATCGTGCAAAAGCCGCGATGATGGGCGCGGACGTCTCCAGTGTCGGTGCCGCGGTGCAGCTCGTGACCAACGGCGTGCTGGTTGGCAAATATCGGCCGGATGACGTCGACAACGAAGTCGACATACGCGTGCGCTATCCGGAAAAGTATCGCTCTATTACCGAACTCGACCACCTGCGCATCCCCACCCGGGAAGGCTCTGTTCCTATCAGCAGCTTTGTCCAGCGTGAAGCCAAACCGAAGATCAGTACCATCCATCGACAGGACGGCAACCGCGTCATGTATGTGCGTGCCGATACCAAACCCGGCGTGCTGGCGGATGATGAAGTGAAGAAGATCCAGCACTGGGTCGATACCGATGCACACCTGGACCCGTCCATTCGCGTTGTGTTCAGGGGGGCGAACGAAGAGCAGAACAAGTCGTTCACCTTTATCGGTGAAGCCTTCACCCTGGCGCTGGCTTTGATGGGCATCCTGCTCATTACCCAGTTCAACAGTTTCTATCAGGCGACGCTGATCCTTTCGGCGGTGGTGATGTCGACCGTGGGGGTACTGCTCGGCCTGCTTGTGCTGCACCAGCCGTTCAGCGCGATCATGACCGGTGTCGGCATCGTGGCGCTGGCAGGCATCATCGTGAACAACAATATCGTCCTGATCGATACCTATAACTATCTCAAGGCGGAAAATCCGGGATGGAGTATCGCGCGCGTGGTGGTACAGACCGGTTGTCAGCGCATTCGACCGGTATTCCTCACCACGTTTACCACCGGCTTTGGGTTGTTGCCCATGGCGTGCGGGGTCTCCATTGACCTGATCGGCCGGGAGGTCGAAGTGGGCGGGCCGGTCGCATCTTTCTGGGTACAACTCGCATCAGCGATCGTATTCGGCCTGACCTTTGCGACCGTCCTGACGCTGATCGTAACGCCCGCGATGTTGATCGTACCGACGGCGATTCGTGACCTGTGGTCCCGAGTGAGCCGGCGTCGTGTCGACAGTGAGCAGGTGACGGCAGGGGGTTGATGCCAGCGGCGCGGGAGCCGCGCGGTGCAGCAACTCAGTCCCGGGCGCCCTCGGCAGGCAGGTTCTGCGCATTCCAGCGCAACATTCCCCCGGCCATATTGGCCACTTCGGTAAAGCCGGCCTTCTTGAGAAGCGTGACGGCCTGGGCGGAGCGAGCACCGGAACGGCATACGGTCACAACCGGTTTGTCCTTGTCCAGCGATGCGGTGGTTTCACTCAACGTGTTGAGCGGCATCAGGCGCGCTCCCCGGATGTGACCAAGGGGGCCGTTGAATTCTTCTTCCCCGCGCACATCGATCACCTGGAACTCATCTCCATGTTCCTGGACCCAGATGGGATCGATTTCCCAGAAGCCTGCAAATGTGAATGTCAGCGGCGCCCATGAGGGCTCGTTAGACGCCAGGGTTTCATCTTCCGGACGTCCGCAGCGCATGTTGGCAGGCAGGGCAACATCGATCTGCCTGGGATGGGGCAAGCCAAGATTCTGCATGTATCCCGAGAAATCGCTTTCCGATGTATTGCCGCCGACTCTCGGGTTGAAGGATTTTTCTTCCTCCACACTGGTCACGGTGAGGCCCTGGTAGTCGTGGGCAGGATAAAGAAGGCAGGAGTCGGGCAGGGTGAATATCCGGGTTCTTATCGACTGGTAGAGCTGATGCGTGCTGCCTTGCTGGAAGTCGGTACGGCCGCAGCCGCGGATAAGCAGGGCGTCGCCGGTAAATGCCATCGTTTCGTTGTCGAGGACAAAGGTCATGCAGCCGTCGGTATGTCCCGGGGTGGATAGTGCCGTCAGGTATCGGCCGCCGAATTCAATGCGATCGCCATCGCCGAGTTCAATGTCGGCCCCCTGTGCACCGCTTGCCGCTGAGATGGCGATTTTGCTGCCAAGGCGCGATTTCAGGAGCCAGGCGCCGGTGACATGATCGGCATGGGCATGTGTGTCGATCGTGGCGCCCAGGTGAAGGTCGAGTTCCTTGATCAACGCCGCGTCGCGCGCAGCCTGTTCAAACACCGGGTCGATAAGGATCGCTTGTCCGCCCGCGCGGTCGCCCAACAGGTAGCTGTAGGTGGATGATTGCGGGTCGAATAACTGGCGGAATATCAGCATCTGCTTTCTCGCTGGGTCAATCCGGCAAACCAAGCACACGCTTTGCCACGATGTTCCGCTGTATTTCGCTGGTCCCACCATAGATAGAGACCGCACGCGTCACCAGCCAGTTCGTGTTGGCGTCGATCTCGTCTTCGGTGAATCCCGGACCTTCCCAGCCGAATCCCTGGATGCCCATTGCAGCCTGCTTGATCTCCGCCTGTTCCTTGGTGAGTTCAGCGCCTTTCATCTTGAGAATAGAGGTGGCTGTCGTGGGAGCGCTCGCCTGGGTTTCGGCGATTACGCGCTTGCGGGTCAGGGTATAAGCCCGAAAGTCCATTTCATAGTGGGTGAGGCGGGTCCTGAATGCGGGGTCCGCGATACGACCTTCGCGCGCCCCCACATAGCGCATGGCGACGTCTGCGAGCAGTGCTTCTTTCTGTTCCACCTGCTGACCAGACGTGTTCACACCACTGTGGACGGAACGCTCATATTGCAACAGGCGTTTGCCGACACCCCATCCACCGTTGACAGGACCTATCAGGTCGTCTTTTTCGGCGATAGCATCTTCAAAGAATGTTTCGCAGAATGGTGAGCTGCCGCTGATCAGGCGAATAGGCCGCACGCGGACACCGGGTTGGTCCATGTTGACCAGCACCAGGCTGATGCCTTCATGTTTCGGTCTGTCAGGGTCGGTGCGCACCAGGCAGAAGATCCAGTCACCGTAGATGCCGTCGGAGGTCCAGATTTTCATGCCATTCAGGCGATATACATCGCCTTCATCGACGCAGCGCATTTGCAGGTTGGCGAGATCGCTGCCGGCCGCGGGTTCGCTATAACCCATGCACCAGCCGCCGTCGCCGCGTGCAAAACGCGGCAGCCACTTCTCTTTTTGGTGATCGGTGCCGAATTCCAGCACGGTAGGGCCGATGTAGTTGATGCCGCGGCCGGTCAGGGGCACGCGGGCATCGATACGTCGCATTTCTTCGCCAAGGACCATGTATTCGGCGCGACTCAGGCCGGCACCGCCATATTCCACCGGCCAGGTGGGGACGGTCCAGCCCTTTGCGGACATCCGGTCGAGCCACAATCGGGTGTCCTGCTCGAGTTCTATTTTATGGCTGCCCCAGGGAATGAATCCCGGACCGCGTGCGCCGGCAGGACAATTCGTTTCCAGCCAGTCCCGGGTTTCGAGTCGAAAGTCCTTGAGTTCGTCGCCCATTGCAAGTCGCCGCTATGAAAACTGCATCATCCTACGCTGTTGGCACGCGCCTTTAAAGTGACTCCCGACTCGCATAAGCTTGGCCTTTGCCTTTGCATGAGAGAGACGTCGATGGACCAGATTGCATTCTCGGATGCCACGGGACTGGCTGCGAAAATCAGCAATAAAGAACTGAGCGCGGTGGAATTGCTCCAGCACTATGTGACGCGGATGGAGAAATACAATCCAGCGGTCAATGCCATCATTTGTACCCAATTGGACGCCGCGAGGGCGCGCGCGAAAGCCGCCGATGAAGCACTGGCGAGGGGCGAAAGCTGGGGTCCGTTGCACGGCGTGCCGATGACGGTCAAGGAGTCCTACAACATCACCGGGCTTCCGACGACCTGGGGCGACCCCGCACTGGCAGGCAACATTGCCTCTTCGGACGCCGTGGTTTGCGAGCGGCTGCAGAATGCCGGCGCCATCATTTTCGGCAAGACCAACGTGCCCTTGTCGCTTGCCGATTTCCAGAGTTACAACGAAGTCTACGGGACAACCAATAATCCCTACGATCTGACGCGCGGCCCGGGTGGGTCGTCAGGCGGTGCTGCGGCCGCACTCGCTGCAGGGCTGACCGGGCTGGAAATGGGTAGCGATATTGGCGGTTCGATCAGGAATCCGGCGCACTATTGCGGCGTGTTCGGGCACAAACCGACATGGGGCATTGTGCCGATGCGCGGACATGCAAAGCCGGGCGTCCTGACCATGTCGGATATTTCAGTGTGCGGTCCGCTGGCGCGCAGCGCCGAGGATCTCCGCCTCGCGATGAGCATTGTGGCGGGCGCCGATGAATGGCACGTACCAGGCTGGAAGCTGGAATTGCCGGCACCGGCCAAAAAGTCCCTGGCCGAATACAAGGTGGCGGTGTGGGCAGACGATCCACTGGCACCGGTTGACCAGACCATTGTCGATCGTGTCCTCAAGGTTGCCAAACTGGTGGAGGATGCGGGCGGGCAGGTGGATTATGATGCGCGTCCCGACTTCGACGCCGCTCACTCCCACCGCCAATATGAAAACCTGTTGCATGCGTCGATGTCCGCGCGCCAGCCGGAAGAGATGTTCAACGCCCATGTCGCGCGTCGCGATAGCCTTGCGCCGGATGACAACAGCGACGTTGCCCGCATTACCCGTGCATCGACGCTTTATTATCGCCAATGGCATCAGTTCAACGAGAATCGCACGCACCTCAGGTGGGCCTGGCACGAGTTCTTTAAGGAATACGATGTATTGCTGACCCCGCTGGCCGTAACCGCAGCATTCCCTCACGATCACAATCCCCAGATCAGTCAGCGATCGTTGACGGTAAACAATGAACAACAGCCCTATATGTCCCAATTGTTCTGGGCCGGACTGACCTGCGTTTCCTACCTGCCATCCACGATCGTGCCGACCGGGCTCGATCAGCAGGGACTGCCGATCGGTATACAGATTGCCGGCCGCGAGATGGGCGATCTCTACACCATCGACTTTTCCAGGCTGGTGGCGGAACAAATGGGTGGATTTACGCCACCTGCGGACTACGAGGATTGAGCATGAAGCGTTTACTGGTTTTCCTTAGCGTTTGCCTGTTAGCCGCCAGCGCCTGGGCTGACCGCCCGGAAGTGGTGATCGACACCACGATGGGCAAGATTACTGTCGCCCTCGATGCGGACAAGGCACCGATTACCGTAAAGAACTTTCTCAAGTACGTCGATGCCGGCGCATACGACGGCACCATCTTTCATCGGGTCATACCCGGCTTCATGATCCAGGGGGGTGGACTCGACAAGAATCTCAAGGCGTTGCCTGAAGGCGATGCCATCCACAATGAGGCCGACAACGGGCTCAAAAACGACACCGGTACCATTGCCATGGCGCGGCAGAACGAAATCGACAGCGCGATACGGCAATTCTTTATCAACGTCGCGAATAACCCGCATCTAGATCACACCAGCAAGAGCTGTACTCGCAAAGAGATGAAATCAATTGCCGAAGCGGCGGCGCGCGGACTCTACAAACCGAAGACCTGCACAACCTTCGGATATGCAGTATTCGGTCATGTGGTTTCGGGGATGGACGTGGTGCATGCCATCGAACATGTCAAAACCCATGCCGTTGACGGTATGGAAGACGTGCCGGTGACGCCGGTGACCATCACGCTCATTACACGCGTTAAACCCGCGCAACCTGCCTTTCCAGTCGGGAAATGAACCGGGCATCCTGGTGCATCTCCTGCACGAAGCGGCCTAACCCATGCTCGGTATTGACGACGCAGCTCGACAGGTCGACCAGGGTCACGTCGTTGTCTTCGCCGATCACGACCTTGCGCGGAAGAAAACTCACCTTGGCGATGCCGGCCAGATGCAGGTTCATATAGATCTGGTCCAGTTGGCTGATGAACGTCCAGTCGTAGAACAGGGTGTCCGGGTCAATTTCATTGCCGGGGATTCCCGGGATGAATTCCTTGAGCAGGGCTTCGTAATCTTCACTGTGATAGTGCCGTGTCATATGGGCGACGTGCGGCACCTGTCGCTCTGCGGCCCGCTTCAGGGCGAGAACCTCCAGGTTGAAGTAGGTGTCGTCCCAGAGATTGGTCGAGTGTCGATGAATCTTTAGAACCCGCGGCACCTGCTCCTGCCTGACCAGCAGTGTGCGGCAACTCGAGCCGGAAGGATTCATGTCCCGGTCATACTGCAATGACGGATCCACAATCGAAACCAGCCGGGCAATTTCGTGCTGGTCCTGCGAAAAGAACGGGGGAAGAGAGCTGGCCATAGGCCCATTCTAGCAAATGGGCACCATGGCAAGCCCGGGCTATGCTGCGATAAAGCGCTCGAGTTCCGCAGCGCCAAGCGTCCCGCGATGGGTACGGACAACTTCCTCACCGTCCAGCAGTACCAGTGTGGGTATGGCACGTACACCGTGCGCCTGTACCAGTGCGACATTGGCGGGATCGTCGACATCGACGGTCTGCAATGTCACGTCTGCCGTGTGGCGGGCCACAACGTCGTTCACCACGGGTTTGATGGCCTGGCAGGGACCGCACCAGTCGGCTTCGAATTTCAACAGGGTTTTCATGGGCAGGCTCCTTATCATTGAACGAGGCCATTTTATTGATGCGTATGGAGCATAATAAACCCGCTAAATCGGATAGGATTCATTCTATTTTGGAATTCTATAACGAAATTGCAGGCCTTCGCCCATTGTCGTATCGTTCCATCACGCTCAGGAGGTGACAGAGATGCAATCGATGGAGATCAAGCCGCTAACCCCCCACATCGGCGCCGAGATTACCGGCGTGGACCTTTCCAAACCACTCAGCAACGAGGAGTTTGCCGCCATTCACCAGGCACACCTCGACTGGATGGTACTGGTGTTTCGCGACCAGCACCTGTCCCGGGAAGATCACAAGGCCTTCGGTCGACGCTTCGGCAAATTGCACGTGCATCCCATGTACAAGACGCGTACCGAGGAACCGGAAATCCTCATCGTCAAGACCACCAGGGATTCCGCCTATACCGCCGGCGACGGTTGGCATACGGATGTGACCTGCGATGAATATCCGCCGATGGGCTCGATGCTGTATATCACCGAGACGCCGGAATGCGGTGGCGGCGACACCCTTTATGCCGATATGTACACAGCCTATGACATGTTGTCAGACACCATGAAGCAGATGCTCGAAGGACTGGTTGCCGTCCACGACGGCGCATTGCCGTACATCGGTTCCTACAATGCGCAGCCGAAGGACGGCAGCGCCTATCCGCGCAATGAGCATCCGGTTATCGTGACCCATCCCGAGACGGGCCGTAAGCTGCTCTATGTCAATTCCGGATTCACCACACACATCAAGGGCCTGTCGCGCAAGGAGAGTCGTGCCATGCTCGACATGCTGTTCCGGCATATTGCCGAAACGCCCAGACTGACCTGTCGCGTCCAGTGGCAGCCGAATACACTGACGTTCTGGGATAACCGGTGTACGCAGCATCATGCGGTGTGGGATTACTATCCGCATTCGCGGTATGGAGAACGTGTCTCCATTGTCGCCGATTCCAGGCCCGCCGCCTGAACAATCCAACATATTGACTCAACCTGAGAGAAACCCAGATGACTGAAGCATGGATTATCGACGGCGTAAGATCGCCGCGAGGCAGAGGCAAGCCCGGTGTTGGCAGCCTCAGTGAGATTCACCCGCAGCGTGTAATGGCGCAGGTCCTGAACGGTCTGCAAGCCAAGGCGGGGTTCGACCCGGCCGACGTCGAAGATGTTGTTGCCGGTTGCGGTGCCGGTAGTGGCGATCACGCCCACGATATTGCACGTATGTCAGTCCTGGATGCGGGCTGGCCCACCACGGCGCCCGGCGTTACCCTGCACCGGTTCTGCGGCAGCGGCCAGCAGGCCGTGACCTTTGCCGCCATGGGCATCATGTCCGGACACCAGGACCTGGTGGTTGGCGGTGGCGTCGAATCCATGTCGCGCTACGCACCGACCCATACCGATGGATTTACCGCCAACAATCAGCATCTGTTCGAACAGTACCCGCTGATTCCCCAGGGCATTTCCGCTGATCTCATTGCGACTCTGGAAGGATTTTCCCGGGAAGACTGCGACCGCTATGCCGTGCAGAGCCAGGCACGCGCGCTGGCCGCCATTGAAGACGGACGTTTCAGGGATTCACTGGTGCCGATCTACCATGAAGACGGCAAGCTTGCGCTGGATCGGGACGAACACCCGCGCCCTGGCACGACGCTGGAAAGTCTCGAAGGCCTGAATGCCTCGTTCGAGAAGATGGGCAAGACATTGTTCGACGGTCAAGTGAAAACATTCGATGACATCTGCAAGGATGTGTACCCGTCGATCGAAGGCGTCACCCATGTGCATCATGCCGGCAACTCCTCCGGTGTGGTCGATGGCGCGAGCGCAGTGCTGCTCGCATCACCGGAGTACGCCAAGTCCCATGGACTCAAACCGCGCGCACGCATTGTCATGACGGCGACGGCCGGTACCGAGCCCGTGATCATGCTGACGGCCCCCGGCCCGGCTGCGCAAATCTGCCTCAGGAAAGCCGGCATGAAGGTCAGCGACATTGACCTGTTCGAAGTCAACGAGGCATTTGCATCCGTGGTGCTGAAATTCCAGCGTGACATGGATATCGGTGATGAGAACCTGAACGTCAATGGCGGCGCGATTGCCCTGGGTCACCCGATTGGTGCGACCGGCCCGATGCTGATCCAGACGGTACTCGATGAGCTGGAACGCCAGGACAAGACCACCGCGTTGATTGCCATGTGTACCGGCGGCGGCATGGGTACAGCGACGATCATCGAGCGCATCTGAGCTGCCATGACAAAACTGGTGATCAACGGCAAGACGCTGGATCTGGATGTCGACCCGGATACGCCCCTGCTGTGGGCTCTGCGTGAAAACCTGAACCTGACCGGAACCAAGTACGGCTGCGGGATCGGCCAGTGCGGCGCCTGCACCGTACTCATGAACGGGCAGGCGGTACGCTCCTGCATGACGACGGTCGGTGCGTCGGAAAATTTCGACATCCTCACCATTGAAGGATTGTCAGACGATCGCAGCCATCCGGTACAGAAGGCGTGGATCGAGGAGGACGTGCCGCAGTGCGGCTACTGCCAATCCGGCCAGATCCTGGCGGCGGTGGCATTGCTCAAGCAAAAGTCCGATCCGTCCGACGACGACATCGATGCGGCCATGACCAACGTTTGCCGCTGCGGGACCTACCAGCGGATTCGAGCAGCAATTCACAAGGTCGCGCGGAGTCGGGGAGCGTAATCATGAAGAAGTTGACCCGGCGTGAGTTCATCAAGTCATCCGCGGTGACGGCCGCGGGCGGTATGTTGCTGTCATTCCATATTCCCGTGTTTGGCAAGGAAGAGCCCTTTGATCCGTGGAAGGATCCCGGTACCGAGATCAATGCCTGGCTTGCGATCAATGCTGACGACACCATTACGATTCGCGTCGCCCAGTCCGAGATGGGTGAGGGCGTGTTCACGTCGATGCCGATGATTGTAGCCGAAGAACTGAATGCTGACTGGCGCAAGGTGCGCGCCGAATATGCCGATGCCAATCGTAGCATTCGCAACGACAAACTCTACAGGCGCATGAGCACGGGAGGCAGCGGCGCGGTTCGCCGATCGAGACCTTATCTGCAGCAAGCAGGGGCCGAGGCGCGAGAGAAGCTTATTATCGCGGCGGCGAACAAGTGGGGAGTCCCGGCGACCGAGTGCTATGCCGACTATGGCAAGATTTATCACAAGCCGACCCGGCGCGCGGTGAATTATGGCGCGCTCGCGGCCGATGCCGCCGGCATCTCGGTGAACAATGTGCAGATCAAGAAACCAAAAGACTTCGGGTTGCTGGGGCTGGAGACACCGCGACTCGATGTGCCGGCCAAGGTCGACGGCTCGGCGGTATTCAGCATCGACGTGCGCCTGCCCAACATGGTGTATGCCGCCGTTGTGCATTGTCCCGTGCTGGGCGGCAAGGTGCGAAGCTCGCGCTACAACGCGATACGCAATATGCCGGGCGTCATCCAGGCGGTGTCTCTGGATAACGGTATTGCCGTGGTTGCCGATACCTGGTGGCATGCCAACGCGGCGGTGACCAAATTGCCGATCGAATGGGATGTAGGCGACAACGGCAAGGCGTCATCCGAGAAGATGCAGCACGAGTTCACGTCGCGGCTGGCCGAGGAAGGGACTGTCGTCGTAAGCGACGGCGACGTGCCGAAGGTCATGGACCACGCCGACAAGACCATCGAATCTGACTATATGATGCCTTACCTTTCCCACGCATGTATGGAACCGCTGAACTGCACGGCGCACGTACAAAAGGACCGGGTCGATGTATGGGTGGGCACCCAGAACCCCGATTCGGCACTGGCAACAGTGGCGGACATCACCGGCGTCGCGCCGGAGCAGGTATACGTTCACAACTGTTTCCTCGGTGGCGGATTCGGTCGGCGCAGCAACAAAGACTTCATCACGGAAGCCGTACTGATAGCCAAAGAAGTCGGCCGGCCGGTACAGATGATCTGGA
>Ga0102953_1002393_pt1 | contig 11152 bp, 8 predicted proteins | sample SalPon2A_C_D2_MG_FD_78509 | JGI IMG/M metagenome (GOLD analysis project Ga0102953, IMG submission 78509) | Soil microbial communities from South San Francisco under conditions of wetland restoration - Salt Pond MetaG R2A_C_D2_MG | ecosystem: Environmental > Terrestrial > Soil > Wetlands | place... | reverse complement strand
TTCTGCAATGATGACGAGGCCAGGCTATGGACAGGTGCAGACACGCGCGAGGGGGCCATCGAACGTCTGTCATCCCTGTGTCCTTATGTGGCGATGACCTGCGGTAAGGAAGGCGCCATGGTGTTCGACGGGACGACAACAACGCTGGTCCCGGGCGTTGCCGCCAAGGCAGTCGATACAACGGGTGCGGGCGATATGTTTGCCGGCGCATTCCTCTATGCGATCAATGCCGGCAAGAGTTTTACCGAGGCAGCGGCATTCGCAAATCTCGCGGCGTCCATCCTGGTGACGAATTACGGTGCGCGACTCGAAATGGAGGTCGTGCGCTCCAGATTACTCGCAAACTAGAACAGCCCCAACTGCTTGTCGGTGAGTGCCGCGAGCGACGTCGATTTGAACGCCAGTATGGCGTCCGCGATGGGCGCCAACTGGCGTTCGACATAAAAATCATGGTCGATCGCCGATTCCCGATATGCCCTTGGCTCCGGTCCGTTGACTGTCATTACATACTCGACCCAGCCGCCGCCACTATAGAGACTCGTTAGGCCACGCGCCTGACGAATTTCTTCCGCTCTTCTTGCGGCCCGAACGTGGGGTGGAACATTCTTCTGGTAGTCCTCGAGCTTTCGACGCAGCCGACGGCGCAGTACCAGCTTTTCATCACTTGCCCCAAGGGTAACCGCCTCGACCGTATCGCGGACAAATTCCTCGAACGGCTCGTCGAGAAAAATGCGCTTGTAGAGTTCCTGCTGGAACTCCCGCGCCAACTGACTCCAGTCGCTGCGCACGGTCTCCAGCCCCTTGAACACCAGTTCTGTGGCGCCGTCCTGCACCACCATCCCGGCATAGCGTTTCTTACTCCCCTTCTCCGAACCCCTGACCGTCGGCATCAGGAAGCGGTCGAAACAGGTCTCGTATTCCACTTCGAGGCAACTCTCCACATCCAGCGTTTCCTCAAGATGGCGCCGCCACCAGGCATTCAGATATGCCATCAGTTCGTTGCCAATGACGTCCGCCGCTTCCCGGTCGCGTGCTGCTTCTATCAGGACGAACACCGAGTCCGTGTCGCCATAGATTACGGTCAGGCCGCGCGCCTCAATCAGGTCGCGCGTGGTCTGGAGGATTTCGTGTCCGCGCAGGGTAATGGAACTCGCGAGTCGCGAGTCGAAGAATCGACAGCCGGGTGTACCCAGGACGCCGTAAAAGGAATTCATGATGATCTTGATCGCCTGGGACATGGCTTTTGCCCCGACTTTTTTCGCCTGGTCACGCAGCGCCCACAGTTCTTCGATGATGCCGGGCAGAATGAAGTGATGCCGCGAGAACAGCGCGCCCCTGAATCCGGGAATCGCATCCGGCTCATGCTCGCCGGCAATCATGGCGAGCGGGTCGACATGGAATGTCCTGATAATGCTCGGGTACAGACTCTTGAAGTCCAGGACAATGACATGGCTGTATAGCCCTGGTTTTGAATCCAGGACATAACCCCCGGGACTGCCGACGGCTGAGGTGTCGTCGACTACCGGCGCGACGTGACCCGCGCGGTGCAGGCGCGGCAGGTACAGGAAGTCGAACGCGGCCACGGAGCCGCCCGGCCGGTCCGGGTCGAGGCCGGTCATATGGCTGCGTTCGATCGCAAAATCGATGAGATCGGTTGCCTCGAAAATCTCCCAGACCAGAATGCAGTCCTCCAGGTTGTATTCAGCAAGCTTCGCCTTGTCGTGATGAAACATTTCCTGGATTTCAACGGCACGGGCATCGACATCTTCAACAAGCTTGCCTCGGCCCAGCAGCTGCCGTGCGACATTCTCGAGTGCGAAGCTCTCAAACGACCATGTCGCTGTTCTGAGCAATTCGATGCCGTCGAGCACAACCCTTCCCGGTACCAGTGCGTAATTGCGCGCCGCACCCTGGGCCACGGTACGCCAGCTGACCGATTCACCCGCACGCCCGAGCGCGAAGTCGATACCGAGCGACTCGCAACGCTGCTGCAGGAAGTGCAGGTCGAACCCGACCACGCTCCATCCGATGATTACATCCGGATCAAGTTCGGCAAACCAGCCAAGAAAACGTTTTATCAAGGTCGTCTCATCCGCGATGTATTCGAGATACGCGAGTTCGGGTTTGCCATCGCCAACCATGAAGACTTTTCGCAGGTGATCGCCGTACACGGCAATCGAATAGAGGATGTGTTCCGTCCAGGATGTCTCGATGTCGAGCGAAATCACCTTCAGTGACGGCGTGTATTCCGCCGACCGAATACGCGGATTGACATATCGCAGGTAATTGCCCTGATTCACGGCATCGCCTTCTACTTCCAGGGCCCCCGTGATCAAACGCTCCATCAGGTAACGATCGGTGGGCCGCACATCGGCTTCGAGGGGTATCACCCCAACCTGTTCCAACCGAGAGCGTGCAATATTGAGGGCCTTTTGGGATGCGAAATAGCACGCGATGACAGGGTCAAACGCAAACGTCTTCAGGTCGACTTTCGCATGACGCCAGTGAACCGAATTGCCCAATACCGATGACACCTGGTCCAACAGGGGTTCAGGTATGAAGAACACTGACGATTCCGATTCCATCACCAGCTGCACCGGTCCATCGTCAGTCGCGGCCCAGAACACCAGATCCTGACTGTTTTCCTTCTCCAGCCACTGCCGGGTCAGCACGAAGCCTTTCACTAGTGCAGCGGCGCACGCGTATAAATCAGCGGCGCACCGTCCTCACTATGCATAACCGTTGCGTCCACATCGAATGCAGCGCGAATGTTCTCCTTCGTCACGACATCGGCGACTGCACCGTTCGCAAGAATACGGCCGTTCCTCATCACGGCGATGGTGTCTGCGAACCGGGCAGCGAGACTGACATCGTGCATGACGAGCAGCACGCCGGCACCTCGCCCGGCGATTTCTCTCGCAATCCCGAGGAACGCCAGTTGATAAGACAGATCCAGCGGCGCCGTCGGTTCATCGAACATGAAGTATCCGTTCTCCATGCAATCCCACAACTGGCATAGCACACGGGCAATTTGCACACGCTGGCGCTCGCCGCCCGAGAGCGTTGTGTAGATGCGATCGCTGAGAGAATCGAGCTGCATTCGCACAATCACCTCGTCTACCAGCCGCGCATTGGTGGCGCGCCCGGTAAAGTGAGGAATACGCCCCATCGCTATAACTTCCCGTGCACGAAACGGAAAGTCGAGCGAAGAATGCTGGGGCAGGACGGCGAGCCGACGCGCAAGTTCAGGCTTGCTGATCTCACCGAGATCCACATCATCGATTTGCGCTTTTCCGGAAGACGGCGACACTTCCCCCGACAAGACCCTCAACATGGAACTCTTACCCGCGCCGTTGGCACCCACCACGGCAACGACAGACCCGGCACGCAACTCAAAATCTACGTCCTCGATCAAACGGGCACTGTGCACCGCAAGGCTTGCATGTTCCAGGCCCAGGCTCAAATTCCCAACCGCCCTTTCTGTTTGATAATGAGATAAATGAAAAACGGCCCCCCCAACAAGGCCGTTACTATGCCGATGGGTAGCTCGGCCGGCGAAACCACACTTCTGCTCAATGTGTCCGCCAGCAACATCAGCACCGCGCCCAGCAAAGCCGAGCCCGGAATCACGACCTGGTGATTGGATGATGTGGTCAGGCGCACCAGGTGTGGGACGACCAGTCCAACGAATGCGATCACCCCGGTGAGCGATACGCCGATGCCCACCGCAAGCGCAGTGTAGACCACCACTCGCCAGCGAAGCGCCGTGACGGAGATGCCCAGATGCTCTGCCTCGCGATCACCCAGGGTGATGGCATTCAGGTTTCGACTTTCAGTGAGCAACAGGACGACCATCAACGGAATGACCAGCGCCACCGCAACGCCCTGCCAACTGGCACCGTTGAAGCTCCCCAAGGCCCAGAAGGATACCGAACGCAGCTCGAGATCGGTCGCGATGTAGGCGAAGAGTCCCACGCCGGCGATCGCCATCGAATTGATTGCGACACCCGCGAGCAGCATGCTGGATATGGTGCCGCCCCGCCGTCCGGTCTCGAGAACCAGCAAGGTTGCCGCAAGACCACCAATAAACGCGCTTCCCGAAACACCCAGCGTCGCGATAAATCCCGAATGAATCCCCAGTACCATGAAGCCCGCCGCAAACAGCGCGGCACCACTCGATACGCCAATCAGTGCCGGGTCAGCCAGGGGATTGCGGAACAGGCCCTGGATTGCCGCACCTGCCGCTGCAATGCCACCGCCCACCAGGATGGCCAGCAGTGTGCGCGGCAACCGGATATCCCAAACGATGGTTGTTGCCATCTGTTCACTGGCATGCGGCAGTAGCGCCCGCAGGACAGCAGCGAAAGAGATCGACGCGCTGCCGACGACCAGCGATACGACAGCGGCGATCAGTAGCGCAACACCCAGTAAAGCGAGTACGGTAGCGTTTCTGCTCATGTTTCCAAAGCCACCGGAATCGACTTGACAATCCTGAGTCCCTTCGGCGACATTCTCGTCTTGTAGGCAAGCACCTCGACGCCCTGTGCGACAGCCTCGTCCAGCGTTGTGGCATACACCGGATCGATGTGCCGGGCCGGACGGACCTCCCGAATGCCCGAGTGCTGAACGCAGTACAGCAGAACGCCCCGAAATCCTGCCGCAACAATTTCAGTCAGTTCCCGCAGATGTTTGGCACCCCGTGCGCTTACCGCATCCGGAAAGTAGCCGACGCCGGCGCTGACGGGAGCTTCCAGCAGGGTCACGCTCTTGACCTCGACGTAACAATCCGCGCGACGAACGTGCCCTGATAATTTGATGTCGATCCTGCTGTTTTCTTTCCCATACCGTTCTTCGGTAACCAGCGAAGGGTAACCCTTGAGTTCATCAACGACATTGTCCTCTATCGCCGCCTTTACCAACCTGTTGGCGCTACCGGTGTTGATACCGATGTAATGACCCCGCTTCGTTCTCGTCAGTTCCCATGTATTGGGATACTTTCGTTTTTCGTTCTCCGAGACCGAATACCATACTTCATCGCCGGCATGGGCACAGTTCTTCATCGAGCCGGTATTCGGACAATGGATCGTAATTCGATCCCCTGTATCGGTCTCGACATCCGCCAGAAATCGCTTGTAGCGGCGAATCAGGCGGCCGCGCTGCAGCGGCGGACAATACCTCACCTTGCGCCCCATTCACGAACGGCCGCGCCGATGCGTTCCACAGCTTTTTCCAACAGCGAAAGTTCCTGGGCATAGCTGAACCGCACATGGTCGCGAGCGAGATAGCTGCCGAAATCCGTACCCGGCGTCACGGCGACATATTTTTCCTCGAGCAAGCGCCTGCAGAACTTTTCGGCATCGTCGCACCCCGCGGGTATCTGCGCATAGACATAGAAGGCACCTTCGGGTGTCACCGGCACGCCAAATCCGATTTCGCGCAACGCCGGCACCAGGAAGTCCCGTCGCGCCTTAAATTGTTCACGCTGGCCGTCCATGATCTCTCGCGCTGCGGGCGTGAATGCCGCGAGTGCCGCGTGTTGGGCAATGCTCGAGGGACAAATGAAGAGGTTCTGCGCGAGTTTCTCCACCTCCAGGGCAGCATCCTCTGGAATCACGAGCCAGCCAAGGCGCCACCCGGTCATGCCGAAATATTTTGAGAAGCTGTTGACGATAAAGGCCCCATCGTCGACCGAGAGTGCGCTGGTGATCTTGTCAGGCGAATAGCAAAGGCCATGGTAAATCTCATCGACAACCAGGAATCCATTCCTCGACTCAACTTCAGCGGCAATGTCGCCAAGGGCCTGCTCCGACAAGATCGCCCCTGTGGGATTCGCCGGCGATGCAACGAGAACGCCGCGAGTATTCTCCCGCCATGCGTCCCTCACCAATTGCCCCGAAAGCTGATACAAGTCATTCGGCGTCACCGGAACCAGTTGGCCCTCACCTTCGAAAGCCCTGAGGAAATGTCGATTGCACGGGTAACCGGGATCGGCCATCAGCAACCCCTCACCGGAATTGATCAGGAGCGCACTCGCAAGCAACAACGCACCTGAACCACCCGCCGTGACAATGATCCGCGCAGGGTCGATATCCAATCCGTAATCTGTGCGATAGAAATTCGCAATTGTGTCCCTTAGCGCCGGCACCCCCTGTGCGGGGGTGTATTTCGTCAGGCCATCCCTTAGGGCAGCCATCCCTGCACGGACGATGGGTTCCGGTGTGGGAAAGTCCGGTTCACCGACTTCCATATGCACCACATCATGGCCCGCTGCCGCCAGCTCATTGGCGCGCGCAAGCAATCCCATAACCCGGAAAGGCTGAATATCGTCCAGACGGTCTGCGTAACGATGTTGGCTCATAATTCAAACCCGTAAAACTTCAATAATGACCGGGAAACTCGTGATTTTTCAGTCTCCCGCGACCCTTCAAAAAGTCAAAATCCCGCTTGGCGAATCCAGAATGTTCTGGTAACGTTCGCTGCTCGATTTTGAACAGCTTTTCGCAGCACAGCGAATTGGACGATCTATGGCAGCTAAACGCAAAAAATCTCCAGTAAAAAAGGCTAAGGCAAAGACGAAGACGGCCACCAAAGCAAAGACCAAGGCTAAAGCAAAGCGAGCCACCAAACAAAAGGTCAAAACCAAGGCTAAAGCTAAAACGAAGTTAAAGGCAAAGAAGAAGGTGAGCACGAGTACAGCAGTAAAGAAAAAGGCAACCAAGGCCAAGGCGAAGACGAAAGCGAAGGCGAAAGCCAAAACCCGGACCAAAGCCAAGGCAAAGACCAAGGCCAAAGCGGCGACAAAAACCAAAGCAAAGGCCAAAACCGCAACCAAGGCCAAGGCAAAGCCGGCAGCCAAGAAAGCAAAGGCAAAAGTGAAGTCAGCGACAAAGACCAAAGCGAAGGCCAAACCGGCAACGAAATCCAAGCCAACAGCAAAAGCGACGACCAGCAAAAAGGCAACAGCCACCAAGGCTTCCCGCGCCAAAGCGACCGCCGTACCGAGACGCACGGCAGCGTCTGCCAAGGATGCCCAGCCGGCATCGTTCAAACCGTACGCTCCTCGCAAGAACGAGGACTACATGAACGAGGAACAGCGTCAGCATTTCCGTGAGATCCTCATGAACTGGAAGCGCCAGCTCATGGAAGAAGTCGACCGTACCGTCAACTACATGAAGGATGCTGCAGCAAACGATCCTGATCCCGCAGACCGGGCCAGCCAGGAAGAGGAATTCTCCCTGGAACTGCGTACCCGTGACCGGGAACGAAAGCTCATCAAGAAAATCGATAACACGATTGACCTGATCGACCAGGACGACTACGGCTACTGCGAATCATGCGGTGTTGAAATCGGTATTCGGCGCCTGGAAGCTCGCCCGACGGCGACCCAGTGCATCGATTGCAAGACACTTGACGAAATCAAGGAAAAACAAATCCTGGGGTAACCCAAGATTTCACCATGGGCGGGCAGAGCACTTACACCGGTCGCTTTGCCCCTTCGCCCACAGGTCCCCTGCACTTCGGATCCCTTGTCGCCGCACTGGCGAGCTACCTCGATGCCCGCCACGTGGGTGGACGCTGGCTTCTGCGTATCGAGGACCTGGATCCTCCACGCGAATCCCGCGCAGCGCCCGAACAAATCATGCATCCACTGGCGATGTGCGGACTGCGCTGGGATGGCGATGTGCTGTATCAAAGCAGGCGACTGCCGGACTATGCACAGGCGCTGGCGCAACTAACAGAATCAGGGCTGACCTACCCATGCACCTGCAGCCGTGCCATGACGGGATCGGTCTATCAGGGCAAGTGTCGCGCCAACACCTTCGAATCCACCAAGCGGGATTACTCTATTCGCGTCCGCGTCACCGACAGTGAACTTGTCGTCACCGACCGCATCGAGGGTGAATTACGCTGGCACCTCAGCAAGGATGTTGGCGATTTCATCGTGCGGCGCAAGGATGGCCTCTTCGCCTATCAGCTCGCCGTGGTCGTCGATGATGCGTTCCAGGGTGTGACGGACATCGTCCGCGGTAACGACCTCATCGACTCCACCCCGCGCCAGGTCTACCTGGCTCGGTGCCTCGGCTATCAGGAGCCCGTGTGGTGCCACATTCCCGTTGTCGTCGACGACAAGGGCAACAAACTCAGCAAACAGAATCATGCCCCACCCATCGAAACGGGCGATGTGTTGTCCCTCATCGGGCGCGCCCTTTCGGCACTTGGCCAGACCCCGGCACCGCATGCCAGGAACATCGATGACCTGCTGGCTCATGCGGTGCAGCACTGGGATGCGGCCCGAATCCCCCGCGTCCGGCAAATCGAATATTCGAGCCTTTAGCCCATTCCCTTCAAATTCAGGGTTTTTTCGCCAGTCGCGCCCGTATTGACCCCAAGCGTAGTTCCTGCAGTACCATGCACCCCGGGGCACGGTGATTCGGAGGGCTCATGATCGAACGCATCATCACATTTCTTATTCTGGGATTTTTCGTCTTCAGTCCTGAAATCCAGGGATTCTGGTCCCACGATCCCCTCGCCTGGTATCACAATTACCTGGTCTGGTTCCTGCTGGTCGCGGCTTGCATGTGGAGCCAGATACGTGAATCGAGGACGCCGAGGAACTGAGACACGATGGTCTTCTCACTGACGCAAATCTTCACGATCGGCTTTGCCTACCTTGCACTGCTGTTCGGTACAGCCTATGCGACTGAAAAGGGGTGGCTTCCGGTTGCCCTGACGCGTCATCCGGCGGTAAGGGTACTCAGCCTCGGAGTCTTTGCCGGCGCGATCTGCTTCTACGGCTCCATTGGCCTCGCTGCCAACTATGGTTCCGGATATTTCCTGTATTTCGTCGGTGCTTCATCGGCGTTCCTGATCGCACCCGTTTTGCTGGGGCCTCTCAGCCGCATCGCCCTGACGCACCGCCTGGGTTCCCTGGCCGACGTCTTCGCTTTCCGCTATCCCGCGCCCTGGGTGGGCGGTGTGGTCAGTCTGTTCATGCTGCTCGGCCTGTTGCCGCTTATTGCGCTGCAGATCAACGCCGTCTCGACCACGATTCACCTGCTGAACCAGGACCTGTCCGAAGACGGTCTCGCCATCGTGTTTTGCATCACCATGATCGTGTTCGCCATCCTGTTCGGTGCTCGCCACCTTTCGACCCGCGACAAGCACCAGGGGCTGGTGGTCGCCATGGGCCTGGAATCGGTGATCAAGCTGGTGGCGTTCATGATGGTTGCCGGTTACGGCGTATTCTCCGTGTTTGGCGGGTTCGATGGTCTGGGAGCCTGGCTTTCGGAAAACAGGACGTGGCTCAGCCGACTCGAGCAGCCACTGTCGGAAGGTTCCTCCAGGTCACTACTGTTGATGTTCTTCGCTGCCGCTGTGGCAATGCCCCATGTCTATCACATCATGTTGACGGAAAACGACGACACACGCGTCGTGGGCGCCTCACGCTGGGGCTTTCCCCTGTATATGCTGGTACTGTCGGCCTGCGTGCCGTTCATCCTGTGGGCCGCACTGAAGGTCAATGTGCACACGCCGGCGGAGTACTATGCCATCGGGCTGGGCGTGATGACGTCGAACAAGATCATTACCATCCTCGCGTTTGTCGCCGGCCTCGCAGCCGCGAGCGGTGTACTCATCGTGTCGACGCTGGCACTGGCATCCATGACACTGAACCATGTGTTGCTGCCGTTCTACCGACCACTTCCCGGCATCAACTTCTACTCCCTGCTTATCAATACCCGAAGATTGCTTATCGCGGCCATTATCCTGGCGGGTTATGGCATTAACCGGATGATCGTGCACGGCCAGGATCTCACCAGCCTGGGCATTGTCGCGTTCGTTGCCGTGCTGCAGTTCCTGCCCGGCCTGGTGGGCGCCTTTCACTGGCGCTATGCCAACAAAGTCGGTCTCACGGCGGGGCTGATCGCTGGATACGTCGTCTGGTTCACCATGCTGTTCTTTCCAATGGTGAGCGATCTCGTGTATTCCAACGTGGTCGCCTCGTCGTCGCTGCTCTATGAACAACGGCTGTATGCGCCGGCGGAACACGCCTGGCAGTTCGCCGCCATAGCATCACTGACGATCAACGCCCTGGCCTACGTGTTCTTTTCCATCATGACGAAACCGACGGTGGAGGAGTTACATGCGGCGAACGATTGCATGTCCGATTCATTCACGCGCCCCTACCAGGGAGAACTTCAGGCCCAGTCGGTTGCAGACATCAGGTCCAGCATTTCAATGGTCCTGGGATCCAGCGCCGCAGATCGTGAGGTCGACCTTGCCCTGGTCGAACTCGGTCTGGCGACGGATGAGCATCGCCAGCACGCCCTGCACCAGGTTCGAAACCGGATCGAAACAAATCTGTCGAGCCTGATGGGACAAACAATCGCGCACCGCATCATCGGGCGATTCCTGCCTTACAAACCGAATCTCGATCTACCCGGTTCTGAAAATGTGCACGCTATCGAAAGCCGCCTCGAGGATTTTCATTCCCAGCTCACCGGCATGGCTGCCGAACTCGACGACCTGCGCCGCTATCATCGCCAGATCCTGCAGGAGCTGCCCACGGCGGTCTGCTCGATCAACCGTGACCTTCAGGTGCTGACCTGGAACAACGCCATGGAGCGCCTCACCGGCATCATCAGCGACAAGATCGTCGGTTCATCGATCCTGAGTCTTCCCGGCCGCTGGCACGATTTGCTGTATTCATTTGCCATCGGCAACGATATGCATCGCCCCAGGACGGAACTCAATCTGGACGGGCGCAAACTATTGCTTAACCTGCACAAGGCTTCCATCGAAAACACGCCCGCGGCGCAGGGAGATGTGGTCGTGGTGATCGAAGACATCACCGAAGAACATATTCTCGAAGAACAGCTTATGCATCATGAGCGACTCGCCTCCATCGGCCAGCTCGCCGCCGGGGTCGCCCACGAGATCGGCAATCCCATTACCGGCATCGCGTGTCTTGCACAGAATCTCAAGATCGAAACGGACCAGCCGGAATTACTGGAACTCTCCAGCCAGATACTCGAACAGACCGAGCGCGTCTCCGGCATCCTGCAGTCCCTCGTCAACTTCTCTCACGGCGGCAACATCAACGTCCGCCGGCCCAGCGTGCCGGTCGACATGAAGCAGTGTACCGATGAGGCGG
>Ga0102953_1002392_pt1 | contig 11158 bp, 7 predicted proteins | sample SalPon2A_C_D2_MG_FD_78509 | JGI IMG/M metagenome (GOLD analysis project Ga0102953, IMG submission 78509) | Soil microbial communities from South San Francisco under conditions of wetland restoration - Salt Pond MetaG R2A_C_D2_MG | ecosystem: Environmental > Terrestrial > Soil > Wetlands | place... | reverse complement strand
GTCGACCCGGAGCAGGAGGCGGACGACTTCGAGGCGGCCACGCGGGTCCTGGCCGAGTACGGGCTGGAACGTTACGAGGTGTCGAACTACGCGCGGCCGGGCCGCGAGTCCCGGCACAACCTGGCGGTATGGCGCGGGCAGGGCTACCTGGGCCTGGGCCCGTCGGCGTCCTCCTACCTGCCCGAGGGCGGCCGCCACGGCACACGCCTGAAGAACCCGCCCATCCGCGCCTGGCTGCACGGCGAGCCGCCGGAAGGCGACCCGCTCGGCGCCCGCGACGTGCTGCTCGAGCGCCTGCTGACGGGCTTGAGGACCCGTGAGGGGGTGGACCTGGCGGAGCTGGAGGCGGCCACCGGCCTGCGCCTTCAGGCGGTGGCGCCGCGCTGGCTCCACGACGCCACCCATCACGGGCTCCTCGTCCGGGACGGCACGCGGCTGCGGGCGAGCGAGGCGGGCATCGCGCGCCTCGACGCGCTCATGCGGGCGTTCGTACGCGCGGCCGCCTAGGGCGGCCCGCGCGACCCGGCCCCAACGCCTGGCGGGGGCCCCGGCGGGCGTCGCGGCCGGGCCCCTAGCCGGCCATCTTCCTAACCCACCATCCCCGTTCGCTGCGCCTGCGCCAGCAGCCGCACCAGCACCGCGCCGCCCGCCAGCGTGAGCGCCCCCGGCTGCTTCAGCTCCTCGAGCGCCTGGTCGAAGCGCTCCAGCAGATGCGGGTGCCGCTTGAGGAACCCCTCGGCCGACAGGCTCTCGTCGCCCTTGAGCGCCTCGATGAACGCCGTCGCCAGGAGCCGCTGCGCCTCGCGCAGGTCCATCACCAGGCCCACCGCCGCGATCTTCTCCCAGCTCCCCTCCGTGGGCAGGGCGCCGAGCCCGTCGCGCACCCACCCCAGCGACAGGCGCTCGCCGAGGGCGTAGAAGCGCTTGGCCGCCACCTCGAGCTCGACGCCGGTCTGACGCCCGACCTCGATGATGCCGACGCTCGTGGGCAGGTAGTCGAGGCTGGCGATCTCGGAGGCGAGGTCGTCCTCCAGGCCGAGGCCCCCGAGCTGCTTGGTGCGACGCCTGAAGCGCCGGCGCTCCGAGGTGGGGAGCATGCCTTCGATGCCGCTGCGGAGCGTCTGCAGCGGGCCGCGGTAGGTGTCCACGAAGTCGCCGACGTCGCGTCGCGTGAGGTCGTTGAAGAGCATCCAGCTCACCACGCCCTCCACCGCGCGCACGAGCTGGTGGAGCGCCTCGTAGTGGGCGTCGGCGGGCAGCCCCGGGTCGTGGCGCTCGAGCCGGCCGGCCACGCCTCGCGCGTCGAGCACCTCCAGCGCCATCAAGGCGGACTTGATGACGTCGACGTCGCCGGCACCGCTGTCCCGAACGGCCCGGTGCACGAAGCTGGGGCCCAGCAGGTCGACGACGGTGTTGGTGAGCTGCGTGGCGGTGATCTCGCGCCGCAGGGTGTGCTCGAGGATGGCTCTCTCGTAACGCTTCCGCAACGGCTTGGGGAAGTACTCGAACAGGTAGTGGCGGAAATGCGGCTCGTCGGGCAGGTCGGTGTCGAGCAGGACGCGGTACAGGCCCATCTTCACGTACGCCATCGTCACCGCCAGCTCGGGGCGCGTCAGCCCCTCGCCGGACCGCTGACGTTCCTGGAGCTGCCGGCGCGTGGGCAGGAACTCCACGCGGGGGTTGAGGCCGCCGTGGTCGGCCAGATCGTCCAGCAGCGACTCGAACAGCGACAGGTCCTCGATGCTGCGGCGCTCGGCCAGGCTCAGCGCCAGCGACTGCTGGTCGTTGTCCCGGAGCACCAGCGAGGCGACCTCCTCCGCCATCTCCCGGAGCAGGTCGTTGCGCTGCTTGTCGGTGAGGTCTCCGGAGGCCACCAGCGGCTGCAGCAGGATCTTGATGTTGACCTCGTGGTCGGAGGTGTCCACGCCTGCGGAGTTGTCGATGGCGTCGGTGTTGATGCGGCCGCCGCCGCGCGCGTACTCGATGCGGGCGAGCTGGGTGAAGCCCAGGTTGCCGCCCTCGCCGACGACCCTGCAACGCAGCTCCGGGGCGGTGATGCGCACCGGGTCGTTGGCGGCGTCGCCGACGTCGGCATCGCGCTCGCTGCTGGCGCGCACGTAGGTACCGATACCACCGTTCCACAACAGGTCGACGGGCATCTTCAGGATGGCGCGCACCAGGTCCTGCCCGCTCATGGCCTCGGCCTCCACCTCGAGCATGGCGCGCATCTCGCGGCCCAAGGGGATGCTCTTGGCGCCGCGCTCGAAGATGCCGCCGCCCCGGCTGATGACGCCGGTGTCGTAGTCGCTCCAGGACGAGCGCGGCAGCTCGAACAGGCGCTTGCGCTCCGCGAAGCTGGCCGGGCCGTCGGGATCGGGGTCGAGGAAGATGTGCTGGTGATTGAAGGCGGCCTTCAGCAGCAGCTTGTCGGTGTAGAGCATGCCGTTGCCGAAGACGTCGCCCGACATGTCGCCGACGCCCACGGCGCTGAAGGCGTCCCGGAAGACGTCCACGCCGAGCTCGTGGAAGTGGCGCGAGACGCACTCCCAGGCGCCGCGCGCGGTGATGCCGAGCTCCTTGTGGTCGTAGCCCTGCGAGCCGCCCGAGGCGAAGGCGTCGCCGAGCCAGTACCCGTACGCCGCGGCGGTCTCGTTGGCGAGGTCGGAGAAGGTGGCCGTGCCCTTGTCCGCCGCGACCACCAGGTAGGGGTCCTCGTCGTCGTAGATGACCAGCCCCTCGGGGTGGACCACGCGTCCGTCGACGCGGTTGTCGGTCAGGTCCAGGAGCCCGCGGATGAACTCCTGGTACTGCTCGCGCACGTAGCCGCGCAGGGCGTCGCGCCCGTCGGGCGCGCGCTTGAGCACGAAGCCGCCCTTGGAACCCACGGGCACGATGACGGCGTTCTTGGTCATCTGCGTCTTCATCAGCCCGAGGATCTCGGTCCGGAAGTCGTCCGGCCGGTCGGACCAACGGATGCCCCCGCGCGCCACCTTGCCGCCGCGCAGGTGCACGCCCTCGACGCCCATGCCGGCCACGGCGATTTCAAAGAGCGGCCGCGGATCGGGCATGCTCGCCACCTTGCCCGAGGCGAGCTTGAAGCTGATGTGGTCCTTGCCGAGGAAGTAGTTGGTTCGGACGGTCGCCTCCATCAGGTCCAGCAGGCCCCGCAAGGTGCGGTCCTCCGGCAGGGAGCGCACCTCGGCGAGGTCCGCCAGCACCGCCTCGCGCGCGCGGTACATGCGCTGCACGCGGTCCTCGCCGATGCCCGGGTCGAACCGGTCCTCGAAGAAGGTCACCAGGTCGGCGGCGGCCTGCGGATGGGCGAGCAGGGTGTCGTTGATGAAGCGCCGGCTGGTCACCGCGTTGAGCTGCGAGAAGTCCATCTGGTACGCCCGCAGCAGCGCCACCTGCCGCACCGACAGCTCGGCGTAGAGCACCAGGCGGTTGAGGCGGTCGTTCTCGGCGCGGCCCCTGAGCAACCGCTCCAACGCGTCGACCAGGCGCTCCCGGTGGCGGCGCACGTCGAGGGCGTTGCCCTGGTGGTCGCGCACGCGGAACACCTCGATGCCGCGCTTGCCCCCTTGCGGGGTGAGCATGTAGGGGATCTGCTCGAGCACCCGGAAGCCCACGTTCTCCAGCACCGGCAGCACGTCGGAGAGGGCCATCCCGTGGCCGTGGTGGTAGATGCGCACCAGCGTGGCCGCGTCCTCGCCCCGCTCGTCGAGCGGGTTCAGCACGTCGGCGAGCACGGGCGCGTCTGCCATGCGCTCGAGGTTGGCGATGTCCTTCACCGCCAGGCCCGCGCCGGTGTCGGCGCGGTAGCGGGGATCGAAGGCGTCGGCGTAGCGCTCGGCCAGGGCGCGTCCCTCGCGTGCGCCGTGCGCGGCCACCAGGCGCTCGCGCAGCTCGTCGCGCCAGGTCCGCGCCATCTCGGCGACGGCGCGCTCGAGCTCCTTGCCGTCCACGCTCTCCGGCCGCACGTCGGTGGTGAAGAAGAAGTGGAAGCGCACCTGCGCCTGGTCCTCGCCCATCGCCAGCGTGTAGTCGACATGGTCGGCGTCGAGCTTCTCGGTGAGGTAGCCCTGCACGCTGCGCCGCACGCCGGCGTTGAAGCTCTCGCGGGGCATGATCACCATCACGCCGATGCCGCGGCCCAGCGGATCGGGCCGCAGCGTGACGCGCACGCCCCGCTCCTGCTCCAGGCCCAGGATGGTGCGGATGTCGCGGTGGAGCTGCTCGGCGTCGGACCAGAACAGCTCTTCGCGCGGCATCGAGTTGAACACGGACACGATGCCCTTGTAGTCGTGGGAGCCGGGCAGGGCGTCGTCCAGGTCCAGCACCTGGCGGAGCTTGCGGCGCAGGATGGGGATGTCCTCGACCGGCGTGGAGTGCGCCTTGGAGGTGAACAGGCCCAGGAAGCGCCGCTCCCCGACCACCTGCCAGTCGTCTCCCAGCTTCTTGACCCCGATGTAGTCCATGCGCGCCGGCCGGTGCACGGTGGCCTCGGCGTTGGTCTTGGTCACCACGAAGACGCGGCCGCCGGTGACGCGCTCGCGCAGGCCGTCGGGCAGCTCCTCGATGGGCACGGCCTCGCTGTAGGCGCTCTGCCCCTCCTTGCGCAGGATGCCCAGGCCGCTGTCCGGCGTGACCTGGAGCGAGGGCACGCCCTTCACCGGCGTGATGTCGTACTCGCGGTAGCCGAGGAAGACGAAGTTGTCGTCGTCGAGCCACTCCATGAAGGCGGCGTACTCGTCGAGCTCCTCGCGCCGCCCGTCGGCCCCGGCCGCGGACGCCCGCCCCTTGAGCTCCTGCAGGTAGCCGCCGGTGGCGAGCGCACGCTCGCGCAGCGCCCGGTAGTCGCCGGTGGCCAGGAGGACGTCCTCCAGCACGCGCGTGACGGCCGCCTGGAGCGCGTCTCGGCGCTCGGCGTCCTCGATGCGCTCGACGAAGAACATCTCGAAGGCCTCGCGACCGCCGCGGCCGGCACCCGCCCGGTCGCCGCCACCCGCCTTGCCGTTGGCGCCGCCCGCGGCGCCCGCCGCCGCCCTGCCGTCCAGCGCCGTCACGGCGCCTCCGGCGTCCCGTACGGGTGTGACGATGGGGTGGAGCAGGTGGAACACCTCCACCTGGTGGCGCCCCAGCTCGGCGCGGACGGAGTCGACGATGAAGGGACGGTCGGCGAGGAGCAGCCGTATCACGGTGTACGGCGCCTCCCAGCCGTCCGCTTCGAAGCGTGGGTTGAACACCTGCACGCGGGGGCCGTCCTCGAGGCCGCCCTCGAGGAAGCGCACGCCGTCCACGGCCATGGCGTATAGGCTGTCGGGGTCGAACTCCTCCAGGAAGGCGTCGTCCGCCTTGTCGTAGAGGATGTCGGCGAAGCGCGTCAGCACCGCGCCGTCCGCGCCGCCGGCGCGCTCGATCCGTTTCCTGACCTGTTCCAGGGTTGCTGGCATGTTCTGCCGCCTCCAGGCGGCCGCCACGGCTGCGATCGCCGCGCCGGCCGGAGCTTGCGCGTATGCGCCTCACTATACCCATGCGCCCGGCGGCGTCCGGCGGCCCTCGCCACCGTCCGAGACACCGCCGGACGCACGGCGCGCGGAGCCGGCCGGCGGGGCCGGCCGCGCGCCCGTCGGGCCCGGGCGGGGCGCGCCGTCGCCGGCCCCGCCGGCGTGCCGCCCGCGGCCCGGAGCGGGCCGGGGCGCCGGTATACTGCCGGGCATGGCGCTCCTGCTGGCGGCTCTGCTCATCGCCGCGGACCAGATCAGCAAGGCCTGGGTCGTGAGCACGCTCTCCATCGGCAGCCGCGAGTTGCCTCTGGGACTGGGGTTCTACATCCTGCACACCCGCAACAACGGCGCCGCCTTCGGCATCCTCCGCAACGTCCATCTGCGCCTGGGCGGCCTCGTCATCGACGGCACCTTCCTGCTCGGCGTGCTGTCCGCGCTGGTGGGCCTGGCCATCCTGCTCACCCTGCTCGGCTCGGGAAGGCGCCTCTCGGCCATCACGCGGGTGTCGCTGGCCCTGGTGCTGGCCGGCGCCTGGGGCAACATGATCGACCGCTTCCGGCTGGGTTACGTCGTCGACTTCATCCACTTCCACGTGCCCGGCTTCGACTTCCCCGTCTTCAACATCGCCGACGCGTGCATCGTCATCGGCGCGGCGTTGCTGCTGCTGGCCAGCCTGTTCGCCACGGGGCGCCCGGCGCGGGACGCCGGCGCGGGCGACGACGCCGGCGACGGCTCCCTTCAGCGAGACGACAGGGGCCGCCCGGGCGACCGCTCGGACGCCTTCGCCGTCGACTTCCCGGAGCTGCCCCCGCTGCGTCAGGACCGCGCCGACGCGGTCGCGTCCGGGGCCGACGGCCTCAACGAACGGCCATGAGGTAGCGCTCCCGCCCCGCGAGGTCCGCCTCGACGGTCGTGGCGCGCCAGGCGTGGGCGGCCGCCGACGCCTGGCGCACGTTGCGGGGGTCCAGCTCCAGCGCGAGCAGGGCGCCGCCCGGCAGCAGCCGGTCGGCCTGACCCAGCAGGCGCCGCGCCAGCTCGAGCCCGTCCTCGCCGGCGAAGAGAGCCCCAGGCGGGTCGTGCCGCGCCTCGGGCTGCAGGGCGGCCGCGTCACCCGCCGGCAGGTAGGGCAGGTTCGCCACCACCGCGTGGCAGCCCGCCGCGAAGGCGGCCACCGCGGCGTCGGCGAGCAGGTCCGAGCGTCGCAGCCTGATCGCCAGCCCCAGCCGCTCGGCGTTGCGCCTCGCGATGCGTACGGCCGCCGCCGACACATCCGCCGCCATCACCTCGGCGTCCGGGCGCTCGGCCTTGAGCGCCAGCGCGATGGCGCCGCTGCCGGTACCGACGTCGAGGAGCCGTGGCGCCTCGCGGCCGCGCATGCGCTCCAACACCAGCTCCACCAGCCGCTCGGTCTCGGGCCGGGGCACCAGCACGCTGGCGTCGACCTCCAGCTCCAGCCCGTAGAACGGCGCGCGCCCGAGGATGTGCTGCAGCGGCTCGCGCGCCGCCCGGCGGCGCAGCGCATCGAGGAGCCGCAGCCGCTCCCCGGCCTCGAGCGGACGCTCCGGCTGCAGCAACAGCGCGTCGCGGGCGAGCCCGGTAACGGCCTCGAGCAGCGCCACCGCCTCCGGCTCGGGCGTGGCCACGCCGGCGGCGCGCAGCCGCCGCACGGCCAGGGCGCGGGCCTGCCCGACCGTCACCGTGGGACCGTCCGGCCCGGCCGTTCCCCGGCCGTCGCCGCTCCGCCGGCGGCCCCGGGGCCGCGCCGCGGGTGTCTTCCGTGTCCGCTCATCGCGCCCGGAATTGTACGCCGCCCGCCGCGCGCCCGCCGGCCGGCGGGCACCCTCCGGGCGCGCTCAGTACGCCGTGGTCAGGGTCCGGTGCGGCGGGCGCGCGGCGTACGGCGCCGCTTGCCCGCGCTCCCACAGCGCCACGTCCAGGTCCCGCGGCCGCACGGCCAGGCCGCGTTCGCGCGCCGCGGCGGCGAGGCGCTCGACCGCGACCAGGGCCACGGCGCGCAGCTCGATCTCCTCGGGGGAGCCGGCGCGCAGCCGGACGCCCTGGTCGATACGCCGGGACAGGGCGGGGGCCACCTCGAGCACCCCGTCGCAGCGCAGCACGTGGGGCACCAGGTTGTCCGCGAACATGGTGAGACGGCCCAGGTCCGTGAAGGCGCCATGGCCGGTCTCGTCGAACGCCAGCGCCAGGTCCGACGCCACGATCTGCGCCCGCTTGTAGAGCGGCACCTCGAAGCCGTCGTAGCGCCACACGTCCCGGAAGAAGGGCATCTCGGCCAGCAGCACCGCCAGCCGCTCGGCCTTGTGCCCCGCGGCCGACACCAGCGCCGTGAAGCTGCCCCGGAAGCGCGACAGCACGTAGCCCCCCAGCTCCCGCAGCGCCTCGGCGTAGAGCCGCATCAGCTCCAGCCGCAGCGGCGTCTCGAGGTCCTGCCCCAGCACCTCGGCCACGGCGGGCGCGTCGAGGCCGGCCAGGGTCTCGGCGCTGGGCGGATCCGCCTGAAACCATGCCGTCAGGCCCTTGGCGAGCATGCGGTACCCGCGCTCGCCGCGGGCCGGCAGCAGCTCGGGGAAGTACCCCGAGCCGAAGTTGACGGCGTCGAGCACCAGCACGTAGGCGAGCGTCGCCTCGGGGTCCCCCAGGTAGTGACACTCGGTGTCGTAGCCGGGCCGCGCCAGGCTCCTCGCGTCGAAGGTCGCCAGGTAGTCCTCGACGTCCCCCGCGATGCGCACGTAGCGCGCCCGCTCCGCCACCCGCGAGCAGGCGTCGCGGATGCGTTGCAGCATGATCCGATTGTACGTCCGGTCAGGAGGTCGGCTTCACCACCACGTGGCGGTCCTTGCCCTCACCCGAGGACTCGCTGATGATGTCCGGGTCGTCCGCCAGCGCCATGTGCACCACCCGGCGCTCCGCCGCGCTCATCGCGTCCATCTCCACCGGATGGCCGGTCTTGCGCACCCGCGCGGCCGCCTTGCGCGCCTCGCCGCGGAGGCGCTCGTCGCGGCGCCGCTTGTACCCGCCGACGTCGATGGAGACCCGTACGCGGTCCTCCTCGTCACGGTTGATCACGGCGTTGGTGATGAACTCCAGAGCGGCCAGGGTTCGGCCCGCGCGCCCGATGATCTTCCCGGGGTCGCCGCCGTAGATCTCGGCGCGGATCTCGTTCTCGCCCTGCTCGTCCACCTCGACCGCGTAGCTGGGGTCGAAGTTCAGCAACAGATCCACCAGGAAGGCCTCACACCGCTCCCGCGCATCGCCCTCCAGAGGCGCGGCGGGCACGACGACGGGCGCATCGAAGGACTCCTCCTCCTCGGCGTCGGGGAGGAGCGCCTCCTGCTCGTCCTCCTCGTCCATGTTGATGCCGAGGTCCTCAAGGTACCTGTCGAGATCGCGATCATCCATGCAGTCCTCGCCTCACTTCGCCCGTTTGGCGGGCACCGCCGGGACCGGTTGGCCGCGGCTCACCAGCCAGTACTGGAAGACCTGCACCAGCATGGATACCACATAGTACAGCAGCACACCGGCCGGGAAGTTGATGATGATGAAGACGAAGATCAGGTTGATGAACATCGACTGGCGCAGGGTCTGCGGGTTGCCGCGGGCCGAGAAGTACGAGGTCGCCAGCATCACCAGCACGTACAGGACTGGGAGGATGTAGTAAGGGTCGGACTGCCCCAGGTCGGGCAGCCACAGGAAGCCCTGGTTGAACTCGAAGTTGATGAACACGCGCCACAGGATGATGAACAGCGGCATCTGCAGCAGGATCGGCAGGCAGCCGCCGGCAGGGTTCACGCCCGCTTCCTGGTAGAGCTTCATCGTCTCCTGGGTGAGCTTCTCGCGGTCGTCCTTGTACTTCTTCTGCAGCTCCTGGATCTTGGGCTGCAGCTTCTGCATGCCGAACATGGACTTGGTCTGGGTGGCGATGAGCGGCCAGATGAGGACGCGGAACAGCATCGTCAGCACGATGATCGACACGCCCCAGCTGCCGACGTACTGATGGATGAGGACCAGCAGCTCCACGATGTACAGCGACAGGCGACCCAGGATGTTGGGCCGGAACAGGCCCGGCAGGGACAGGTACCCTTCCTGGTAGTACCGCACCAGCTCGTTGCGGCCGGTGTACAGCTGCGCCGACAGCGACGTCGACCCGCTGCTCGCCAGGGCCGTGGTGAGCGCCACGCGGTCGGGCTCGAGGAACTCGGCCTGCACGTTCGTGACGCCCTTGGCGGGACGCAGCACGATGGCGTCGCCGGTGTTGTTGTTGTTGTTCTGGAGGGCGGCGTAGCTGGGGTCGGCGTAGCTCTTGCCGGCGGGCGGGCCGAGGGTGAAGTCCGAGCCGTGGCCGATCTTCACCACGGGCTGCGCGGTGCCGGCGATACCGGGCGTGGCCAGGGCCACCGTGGGCGAGCCGCCGCCCTGTGCCGTTCCGCCCGCGGCCGCACCGCCCGATGCCGCGGCCTTGCCGCCGGCAGCCGCGGCGCCTCCCGCCGCCGGCGTCACGGTCACCGCGACATCGATGTGCTCCCGGATGGCCGTGACGGTCACCACGCGCTTGACGTCGTAGTTGCCCTCCCGGTAGTGGAAGGTGCCGGTGAACTCGATCCTGCTGGTGCGTTGCCAGCTGCCGCTGGCGTCCTGCGGGGCCTGGTACGCTCCGTCGATCAGCACGGCCGCGCCCGGGATCGCCGACTGGTAAGGGATCAGGTTCTGGCGCCGGTCGATGGGGTAGTCGTTGTAGGTCTGGCCCTTCTGGGCCTTGGCGTAGGCCGCCACCAGCTCGCCGGCATCGTCGAAGAAGAGGTCCACGCCCTTGGTGGGGATGCGCGTGACGGTGCCGTGCTGGATGCGGCAGAAGAAGGAGGGCGACGAGGAATCGCAGGTCGCCAGCGCCTTGTCGAGGTTCTTGAAGTCCGACACCTTGAAGGTGTTGGTGGCGAAGACGACGCGCGCCTGGGCGAGGCCCCCCGCCAGCAGGGCGAAGAGCAGCGTCAGCAGGGCGAGAGAGCGCGGGATCCTCAAGATGCCTCCGTATGGCTGTGGGGATGGCCATGGGCGTGGCCGTGCGGCTGGGCGTCGCCGTGGGGATGGGCGGCCGCCTCGCGGACCGCGCCCGCACGATCCGCGCGCGGCGGCACCGGGTCGAAGCCGCCCGGATGCAGGGGGTGGCACTTGAGCACCCGCCGGACGGCCAGATAGAGGCCCTTGAGCGGGCCGTGGACCTCGATGGCCTGGATCGCGTAGGAGCTGCACGTGGGGTAGAAACGGCAGCTGGGGGTGGCCTTGAGCGGTGACAGGAAACGGCGGTAGAGCCGGATCGGCAAGATCAGCGCCTGCCCGAAGAGCCGGCTCATCGGAGCCCCGCCCGCGAGAGCGCACGGCTCAGGCTGTCGCGCAGCTCCCAGTAGCCCGTCTCGGCCGCGGACGGCCGGGCGATCACCACCAGGTCGAACGCCGGCTGGCCGGCGCGGCACGCTTCCCGCTGCACGCCCTCGCCGAGCAGCTCGGACAGAGCCGCCCGCAGCCGCCTGCGGACACGGTTGCGCACCACGGCCTTGCCGACCTTGCCGCTCACCACGATCCCCACCCGCACCTGTCCTTCATGCGGGGCGGGGCGCCAACGAAGGCTGAGATGCTTC
>Ga0102953_1002391_pt1 | contig 11165 bp, 6 predicted proteins | sample SalPon2A_C_D2_MG_FD_78509 | JGI IMG/M metagenome (GOLD analysis project Ga0102953, IMG submission 78509) | Soil microbial communities from South San Francisco under conditions of wetland restoration - Salt Pond MetaG R2A_C_D2_MG | ecosystem: Environmental > Terrestrial > Soil > Wetlands | place... | reverse complement strand
GGGGCAGGAAACCTGCAACGTACGCATCTGGTTTGCGGAGTTGACCAGGGCCCACCCGAATGAGCGCGACGTTTTGGAGGGCATCTGAATCATACTGAGAGCGGGCCGACCGAGGCAATGAAGAAGTCCCCTGGAGTGTTGCGGTCGTCCCCGATGCCAGCGATGGTTCTTCCTTCTGCCGGTTGACCAAAGGGGCCCGGGACCGGGTAGGTTCTCCCCCGCTGTCTCTACTTGCTCCCAGCCCCGCGGACCTCACCGATATCGATGTCTCATCTCGTGTACTGGCTCGGCATCCTCGGTGGCCTGGTCCTGGCCTTCACCTGGTTGGTCTATCCGGCCTCGGTGTACCTCGTGTCGCTCTTCTTCCCGGCCAGACGCCCGTCGCCAGACGCAGCGGTTCCGGTGACCGTGGTGCTCGCGACGCGAGACGAACCGGCCCTGATTCGACGGCGGGTGAAGAACGTCCTGCGGACGTCCTACCCGCGTGACAGGCTCGAGGTCATCGTGGCGCTGGACGCCACCGCCAGCTACGACAAAGGGGAGCTGGGGGGACTGGAGGACCACCTGGGCGCCCGTGTGATCTCGGGCTTCGCGCCGGGGGGAAAGGCGGCGACACTGAACAGTGGCGTAGCGCAGGCCGGAGGGGACATCCTGGTGTTTACCGACACCCGTCAGCGCTTCGTGATGGACTCGATTCCCGAGTTGGTTTCCGTCTTCGCGGATCCGGCCGTGGGTGCCGCGTCCGGCAGTCTCGAGTTGCGCGGCCGACGTGAGGGTGCGTCCGTTGCAGACATGTATTGGCGTTTTGAGCGTTGGCTCCGGTCCAGAGAGGCGAGAATCCACTCGCCCGTAGGAGTGACCGGGGCCATCTGTGCCGTTCGCTCTGCTCTGTGGAAGCAGCTACCTCTCGGTCTGATTCTGGACGACGTCCACACGCCCATGCGACTGGTCATGGATGGCTACAGAGTCGCGTTCGTCGATTCGGCTCGCGCCTATGAGACCCGACGTCCGTCGGCGGCCCAGGAACACCTGCGCAAGACGCGCACGCTCACGGGCGTGATACAAGTCTGCGCATGGCTCCCTGCGATCCTGGTTCCGTGGCGGAACCCGATCTTCATTCAGTTTCTCATGCACAAGCTGGCCCGACTGCTGACACCACTCGCGGGGCTGTTGGTCGGCGTCGGGATGCTGTGGTGGATCGTCCGGTGGGCCCCTGCCACGCTCATCGTCGGGGTCGTCGGGGTGGCCTGGATATTCTGGAGCTCGACCCTTCTCGCCGGGAGATTGCGGGCGGCCGCCATCGAGATGGGACTCGTTCAGCTCGCGGTCGTCAAGGCGCTGTCCAACGGGCTGAGAGGAAGGTGGGACGTTTGGGGGTGACACATTCCGGGGCCGCGTCCCGCCTCCCCGACATCGAGCCCATCCGAGTCTTGATCTCAGCCCCCGTCCACATGCTGGGTGGCCAGGCGCAGGCGGCACGCGAGATCTACGAAGGGTTCGCCACCGAACCCGGAGTAAGGTGTTCCGTGGTGGCCATCGACCCCCAGCTCGAAGGCCCGCTTCGCTTTCTCACGCAATGGCCGGGGGTTCGGTCTGTCGTGCGCCCGTTGCTCTACTCGCTGGAGCTGCTCCGCCAGGTGCGGAGGGCCGATCTGGTACACACATTCTGTGCCGCGCACACCGCCTTCTTCTTCGGCGCGGTTCCTGCGGTTCTCGCGTGCCGAGTCTATGGGAAGCCGCTTCTCCTCAACTACCACGATGGCCGTGCGGAGGCCCACTTCCGGTGGTGGGGGCCGGTGGTGCGGTGGGCGCTCCGGCGGGCGGACGCGTTGGTCGTCCCCTCCGGCTACCTGCAAGACGTCTTCGGGGCCCGCGGGTTCGAAGCCGACGTGGTCACGAACGTGGTCCGGACGGACCAGTTCGAGTTCAGTCCCGAGGAGCGGGTCACACCTCGCATGATCTCGAATCGACTCCTGGAGCCCCTGTATCAGATCCAGAACACGATCCGCGCGTTTCAGATCGTCAGGGATCGCTTCCCCGAAGCGGTCCTGGACATCTACGGGAGCGGTAAGAGCGAACAGGGCTTGAGGTCGCTGGCCGCGTCGCTGGGCGCCCAGGGCGTGCACTTTCGCGGAAGGGTCTCGTCGTCGGAGATGGCCCGCGTGCTCGCGGGCGGAGGTGTTCTCGTCAACAGCTCACTCGTGGACAACATGCCCCACGTCATCATCGAGGCGTTCGCGGCGGGGCGCCCCATCGTGACCACGCCCGCGGGCGGTATTCCGTACATGGTGGAGCATGGCCGAACGGCCCTGGTGGTTCCACAGGGGGATCCGACGGCCATGGCCGAGGCGGTCATTCGCCTCGTGGAGGAGCCCGCCGTCGCACGTGCACTCACCGACGCCGGTCTGTCGGAGTGTGGCAAGTACCGATGGGAAGTCGCTCGCGATGGGTGGACGAGGATCTATCGCAGCCTGACCGGCCTGCCGCCGGATGGGTTGCCGCCTTCCGGATTGTCCCTGGCTGAGGAGATCTGACGAGAATGTGTGGAATCTGCGGCGCGCTTCATCTGTCGGGTGGGCGGGTAGCGCCCGAGATCGTCGATCGGATGCGGGACACGATGGTGCACCGCGGGCCGGACGACATGGGTGGATGGGCCTCCGACGGCGGAACCGTGGCCATGGGGCACAGGCGCCTCTCCATCGTCGATCTCTCGGCGGCGGGGCGGGGCCCCATGTCCAACGAATCCGGGAGGATATGGCTCTCGTTCAACGGGGAGATCTACAACCACAAGCAACTGCGGAAGGGAATCGAGGATCGACACAGGTTTCGGTCCAACACCGATACCGAGGTCATCATCCACCTCTACGAGGAGCGCGGCCTCGACGTCCTTCGGAGCCTCAGGGGGATGTTCGCCCTTTCGCTCTGGGACGAAGATCGCCAGCGCCTGTTGCTTGCGCGGGACAGGGTAGGCGAAAAGCCGCTCTACCATACCGAGGTCGACGGCCAGCTCGTCTGGGCTTCGGAGATCAAGGCGCTTCTGGCGCATCCGTCCGTCCGCCCCGATCTGGATGAGGAGAGCCTGGCTCACTATCTCTCGTACGGAGCCGTGCCGGCGCCCCGAACGTTGCTGCGGGGGATCTCGAAGCTCCCACCGGGCCACATGCTTGTCTGGGAGGCCGGCCGGCGTCCGGAGGTGTCGTGCTGGTGGTCCCCGCTGGACGCCGCGCGCCTGTCGGGTCCTCTGCGTGACGAGCAGGAGACGGTACTCCGGCTCCGCGAGCTTCTCACCGACTCGGTGACCGAGCGCACCATGGCCGACGTGCCCCACGGGCTCTTCCTCAGCGGCGGAGTGGACTCTTCGCTGATCCTCGCCATCCTCACGGCCGCCCTCGGGCGCTCGGTCCGGACCTACTCCATCGGATTCGAGGAACAGCCACGGTTCGACGAGCGCGGCATCGCGGCCGACGTCGCACAACGCTTCGGCGCCGACCACACCGAGGTGGTCCTCAGCCCTCGGGAGGCCCGGGAGGCGGTACCGGAACTGGTGTTCGCCCAGGACGAGCCCCTCTCCGACTGGGTGTGCATCCCGCTGATGATGCTCGCCCGCGCGGTGCGCAAGGCCGGGACCATCGTGGTTCAGGTCGGCGAAGGTTCGGACGAGCTCTTCTCGGGGTATCCACGGTACCGCAGGTATGCCAACCTGAGTCCCTTGTGGAACGGATACATGGGCGTTCCCCTGGCGCTGAGGCGGGCCGCGGCCTCGGCGGTCGGCCCGCTGCTCGGCTCGCTGGGATCCATGCGTGAACCAGCCGACCTCTTCTACCGGGCCGGCCGCGATGAGCCGCTCTTCATCAGCGGGGCGGTGGCGCACTGGGAAAGGGAGAAGTGGAACATGCTCTCGGGACGGGGGCGGTCGATCGCGGCGGGACAGCCGTCCAGCGCGGGGTTGGCCGGCGGGCATCAGTCGACCTACTGGCGCACCCTCGCCGACGGGGACTATGCCGGGGCCATGGGATACCAGGATCTCATGATTCGTCTTCCGGAGCTGCTTCTCATGCGCGTAGACAAGATGACGATGCTCAGCTCCGTGGAGGCGCGGGTCCCGTTCCTCGATCACCGCGTGGTCGAGATGGCGTTCTCGATCCCGCAGGATTTCAAGATCAGGGGCGGGCGCACGAAGCACATCCTCAAAGAGGCGGCAGGACCGCTGTTGGGCTCCGACATCATCGATCGACCCAAGGTCGGATTCGACGTTCCGCTCTCCAGTTGGCTTCGGGAGCCGGAGCTGGGCGGCTGGGCCGAGACGACGGTCATGGAATCGAAGCTACACCAGCGAGACCTCTTCGACCGGGACGCGCTCCGTCATCTCTTCCGAAGCCATGCCGCCGGCAAGGCCGACTTCGGCTACCGCATCTGGAATCTGGTCAACCTGTCTGCGTGGTACGACCACTGGGTGGCGTAGCACCCTGAGACGTCCGGCGCTGATCGTGCCAGAGCCGGATCATGGACTCGCACCTGCCCAGCCAGGACTCTCCGCGCATATCCTCGGCCAGCCTCTGCCGCCGATCGGCCGAGCCGGTGCGGCGGAGCAACTCACCCACCCCCTCGATGAACTCGGCATGCCCGCCGGCCACCCGAACGTCGTCTCGATGGCCGTAGACGAGCATCTCGGGGAGGGCCGTGGACACGACCGGGACGCCGGCCGAAAGGTACTCCCGGAGCTTGATGGGATTCACGGCCAGCGTCAGCTCGTTCACGACGAACGGAACCAATCCCACGTCGAAGCGCGCCGCGTAGGCGGGAAGGTCCTCATACCGCTTCTGACCCAGAAGGCGGATGTTGGGAACGCCCTGCAGCCGGCTCACGTCGACGCGCGTCTTCCCCAGAAGGACCAAGGTGGACTCCGGAAAGGCCCGCGCCAGAGCCACCAGCAGCTCCTGATCGATCCAGTCGTGGATCAGTCCGAAGAAGCCGAGGATCGGTCCCTCGATGTCGGAGATGTCGTCCGGTTCTGGCGGGGGATTGTGGACGGCCGCCGCAAAGTGCTCCCAGTCCACGCCGTGGCGCATCAGATGAGCCCGTGGGGTGTGAGGTTGGCAGTCCAGGAGGAGCTCTTGGCTCGAGGCGAACGTCACCGTGGCCCTGGTGCAGAGACTCTCGTGGAACTCACGCATCAGGGCTGGATCGAACTCCCCGAACTCCCACCAGCGGTCGACGCAGTGATAGACGATGCTGGTGTGGGGAAAGGCGTCGAGGTAGGGCGCGACGGTGGGAGTGTACACCCAGAGGATCGGGGGTGGAGAAGAGAATCCGGTTCGGGATATCGCTCTCTCGAGGAGCAGCCCGTTGGCCCGCCTCGCCAGTCGTGACGCGGGAAACGGCAGGGTGAGCGGGGCGATGACCCTCAGCCTCCCGGAGGGACGCGTGGTTCCCTGCTGCGACCTGGCGATCTTCGAGTAGATTCTCCCCAGATCGGACTTCGAGAGGAGGTTCGGCACGCGCATACCGCTGCTCTCGACCCAAAGCACGTCCGTGAACCCCGCATACAGGCGCATGATGTGGTGCTTGCTCGTCGGGTCCCCTCCCCAGTCGTTGGCGAAGCACACGATGGGGGTCGAGTCGAGGAGCCGGGTCAGGGATTCGGTCAGATGGTCCGAGGTCCTTGGTGCTTTCGAGTTGACGTCCGTAGGTTCTGACAAGGTCTGCCGATGGTCGTAGGTGGTTGACATGCTGCACTGGGAGGATGGAGGCTCCGACGCGTTCCCACCCGCGCGATGCGGAAGTGAAGCCCCTGGAATACTGACCCTTGGTGGAAGCCCCGTCCAGGAATACAACCGGTGCATGAGTAGACAAGCGTGTCGATACTCCTTGGGGAGGTGACTTCCGTGGGTCCCACCCGCCTGCTCTCCCTCGCGGCCTGGAAGGGCCTTCTCAAGCTTCGCCATCGGTGGGACGTCACCGTGGGGAACCGGCTCGCCGAAGGGCGCGTGCGCGAGTGGCGGGACGCCTGGCTCAAGGAGTGGGGGTCGGACGGAGCAGGAGCCTGGTTGAGGAGACCGGGAGCCGGGAGGCTCTGGGTCGACGTGGAGCAAGCGCAGGAGTGGTGCCGAGCATCGTGCACGGCGGATGACTTGACCCTTGCACGGCAGGCCCTCGAGGGGGTGTTCGACATCCTCGGGTCCGGCCCCGTCGAGTTGGGCGTCACGCCTCGCTGGCGCACGGATCTCTATTCGGGGGTGGAATGGCCCCTCGATCCCGCGGACCCGTCGCGCCTGGAGACCTCCGCCGGCTCCGACATCCGAACCGTGTGGGAGCTCGGGCGAGGGTACCACTTCCCCGCCCTGGCGCGGGCGTACCACACCACGGGCGACCGGAGATTCGCCGACGCGTTCGCTCGACACGTGGAGTCGTGGATCGCCCAGAATCCCCTGGGCTTCGGCCCGAACTGGCTGTCTCCCATGGATACCGCCATCCGGGCGGCCAACTGGGCCCTGGCCACGGTACTTTTCGCCGACTGTGACACCCTGCCGGCCCCTTTCTGGGCGCGACTGCTGGGACAGTTGAGGCTCGACGCCAGGTTCATCGAGCGGTATCGGGAGTGGCATCCGCTCTACCGTGGCAATCACTACGTGGCCAATGGCGTGGGCCTGGTCTACGTGGGCGGTCTGTTCGGGGACGTGCGGGAGGGGCGCCGCTGGTTGGTGCGGGGGGGACGGCTGCTCGGTGGGGAGATCCTGACCCAGGTGCTTCCCGACGGTGTCGGCTTCGAGGCGTCGCTTGCCTATCACCGGCTGGTGACCGAGTTCTTCACCTGGGGCGGGGAGGTTCTCAAGCGGAATCGACCGGGCTTGTGGGGGCCGGCCCAGGAGGAGCGACTGCGGGGCATGTATGCGTTCATCGAGGCGTATACGCCCGCCTCGGGGGAAGCCCCGATGATGGGGGACGCGGACGACGGCCGGCTCCACGTGCTCGAGGCCCGCGCGCTCCACGCCCCACGTGAGCATCGGCGGGGCTTGCCACCGGAGATGTTTCCCGAGGGGCCCCCGATCTCGAGGCTCTATCGCGAAGGGGGGTTCGCCGTGATCCGGGACGGACGCGACCACTGTGTGGTGCGGTGCGGCCCTGTGGGTCTTCGAGGGGCGGGGAGCCACGATCACAACGACCAGACTTCGTTCGAGCTCGTCGCCGACGGTGAGCGGATCATCCGGGATAGCGGGACCTACTGCTACACACGGGATCTCGACGCGCGCCATTGGTTTCGGAGCACCGCCGCCCACAGCGTGGTGCAGATCGGCACAGAGGAACAGAACCCGATCCACGTGGCGCGACCGTGGAGGGTGCTCGCCGACCGGACGCGAAGCCGCGTCGTGGCGTGGGATCCCGATCCGCCGGGGCCCGAGGTCATCGTGGAACACACCGGCTTCCAGCACCTTCCCGGGTCACCGGTTGTGCGGCGCTCGATCCGGTTCGACTCCGCCACCCGCTCCTGGACCGTCGGGGACGAGGTGCTGGGCGAAGGCGTCCAGGAGGTCACCTGGCGGCTGCAGTTGGAGCTCCCGCCACGAAGCCCGCGCATCACCGGGGGATCGGTGGAATTCCACGTTGGAGGCTCGCTGATCCGGGTGGGGTTTCCGGGTCGGATGGTCGCGCAGTTCCTCGACACCTGGTCGAGCGTGCGCTACGGCGCCAGGGAGAAGCGGCCCGTCCTGGTGGTGAAGGGCTTCGTGCCTCTCCCGCTGGAGATCCGGACGGACGTCGGGTCGGCCGCTCACGCTCCCTCTTCCGGGGGAGCGGGCTCCAGGCGCCAGATCACGGGTTCGGGCTGACCACTCCGGAGGGAGTCCAGCGCTCGCAACGTGGTCAGGGTCGTCGACTCGAGGGAGGAGAGCGGAATGGGGGGTGGGGTGCCCGAGCGGAGCGACTCCAGAAACGCGCTGACCTCGGCGCCGTGACCCTTGTCCTGGCGGCCCTTCCATCTCCTGTGTCCCTTCCCCGTCCACGTGTCCGCTTCACGGAAGTCGTCGATGGTGCCGCTCCCCCCACCGGCGAACACCTCGACCCGCTCCTTCCCCGACTGCTTGGCTCCCCGCGCGGTGTAGACGATGGTGGCCAGCGATCCGTTCTCGAACTGGATCACCAACGAAAGGTCGTCCTGCAGGTCGGCGTTGGGGTCGTCCTTTCCCACACCGTGCGTCTGGACCAGGGTGGGGCGCGAGCCCGCCAGGAAGCCGGCGAGGTCGATGAAGTGACAGACCTCGCCGAGGAGCCTCCCGCCTCCGATCTCCGGATCCTGGATCCAGTGCTTTCGCGGGATGGCCCCGGCGTTGACGCGGATCTGGATGACGCGGCTCCCCTCAACCCCATCGAGCCACTCCATGAGCAGTCCGGTGGCCGGCGAGAAGCGTCGATTGAAGCCCACCATGAGGGACGGACCCATGGCCGCCGCCTCCATGACCGCCTTCAGTGAGGAGTCGTCCAGGGCGAGGGGCTTCTCCACGAAGACCGCCTTGCGCGCCCGGAGGGCTGCGACGGTCTGCTCGGCGTGCTGGTTGTGGGGTGTGGCGATGACCACGGCGTCCACCTGACCGTCGCCCAGAATCTGCTCAGGCCCCTCCGACGCGTAGCGGAAGGACTCCATCTCGGCCACACGGCGGGCATTCACGCCGCCCCTGCTGGTGACGCCGATGAAATGCGCCCCCGCCGACTTGAAGGCCGGCAGGAGAACGTCACGGGTGAAGGAGCCGGCCCCGATGAGGCCGACCGCGACGGCGCCATCGACCGACGAGAGACCAGGGGTGATCTCGATCCGTGGTGGTTCGGGCTTCGGTTCCGAGGGATACCCGAAGACGACGCCGAGGGGAGGAGGTACCTCCTGGCTCTGCGGGGAGATCAGTCGGTAGGCGTCCGGTGCCTGTTCGAGGGGGAACCGATGCGTGATCAGGTCCTCCATATCCAGTCCGCCCGTGGCCAGCAGCCTCAAGACCTCGTCGAGGTTCCTCTGCTCGGTCCAACGCACATAGCCGACCGGGTAGTCGTGGCCACCCTCCTCGTACTGGGGATCGTATCGACCGGGTCCGTACGACCGGGACAGCCGCACGTCCACCTCCTTCTCGTAGAAGGGGGAGCGAGGGATGTTCATGGGGACGTCGCCGACCACGACCACCTTGGCCCGGTCCCGGCAGAGCGTACCAGCCAGTTGTATGGGGTCGTTGCTGGAGGTCGCGGCGGCAATGATCACCGCGTCCACCCCCCGCCCCCTCGTCATGCTGCTGACCAGACCCTCCACGTCGTGAGACCGGAGAACCGCCCGGGCCCCGTGCCTGGCGGCCAGCTCCACACGGTCGGGGGCCAGGTCCACGCCAATGGGTCGCGTGCCGGACGCGACCAGGAGCTGAACGGTGATCTGTCCCAGGAGCCCGAGGCCGATCACGGCCACGGTGTCTCCGAGAGCCACCTCCGCCTGCCGCACGCCCTGGAGCGCAATGGCGGCAACCGTGGTCAACGAGGCAGCCTCGAACGACACCCCCTCGGGTACCGGGGCGACCAGGTTTCGTGGCACCCGGACGTACTCGGCATGGACCGCGTATCCCGCTCCGGCGCAGGCGACGGGCTGGCCGACCTCGAACGTTCGACAATCCGCGCCCACCTCTTCGATGATACCCGCGGAGCTGTAGCCCGGCGCGACGTAGTCCCCGAGCTTGTTGCGGACCCGACGGGCGGTCGCGCCCAGTCCGTCCTGCGCCACCTGCCGCAAGACGGCCTTGACCTGATCCGGGCGGGCCCTGGCCTTCTCCAGAAACGACATCTCGGATGTGGCCATGCCCGCGCGTTCCGTGCCCACGCTCACCGCAGATGCGAGGTTGCGGACCAGGATCTCCCCCCGTCCGATGGTTGGGCGCGGCACATCGACGACCTGGGCGCCCCCGGAGGAGAGGGAGTAGACGACCTGACGCATGCTTTGTCCGGGGTTGTGAAGGAACACGAAAGGGTGGGCGGCCTGCTGGTTCGAAGGTAGGTGTGGTCCGGTGCGTCAGGAAGGCCCTGCGGGCCTCCGAGGCCGCTGGGACCGGGCCACCCCGCCAAGGCGGGGCGGCGTCCGGTGTGAGTACTTTTTCCCCTCCGCGGACAGGGTGTATCACATCGGCCGCAACGCGATACCGATGGCTCTCCGCCAAGATGCCCGTATCGGGGGGCGTCTTCGGGCATTCCTGGTTTTCACGGCCCGCGAGAGCTGTTGGCGCGTTCCTTGCATCCCAGGATTCAGCGGTAATCTCCACCCTGAATGGAAGTGCGCTCCGTAAAGTCGCACCGGTCGTGTCGAGCCTGGATGGACGCCTTACAGAACGGCCCGTCCAGGTTGAACCGAAGCCCTCCTGACACCCAGTCCAGTTGACACGACCCCCGAGGCCAGATCTCGGGCAAGTCACCAACACCAAAGCCCCCCCCAAAGGCATACGTACAGGTCGGCGAGCTACTCGCCGATGCTGCGAACGACACTGGAAAACGAACGTACGCATGGGGAGTGCGCTCCAATGAAGATGTCCGGCGGTTCTTTCAATAGAGATTCCTCCACGACCACCCGATCCCTCGCATCACGGGCCTTCCGCCGCTTCGCGCACCTCTCGGCGACGGCGCGCGAGCGTGTGGGATTGGCCGTCCTCCTGGTCGTCGTGGCCCTGTGGGCCTGCGACACCAGCTCGGGGATCACCTCCATCGATTCCACGGATCGGTTCGATGGGCTCCCCATCACGCTGACGTTCGATGCGACGGCTCTCCAGGTCTTCGAGGGACAGTCCAGGCAACTGACGGTCACGGTTCACCGAGGCGGCACCGAGGTGACTCCGGCCGCGGCGGGAATCGTCATCACCTGGAAGAGTGACAATCCGTCCATCGCTTCAGTGGACGCCAACGGTCTGCTCACGGGCCTGTCGGAAGGGGAGGTCCGGATCGTGGCCAGCAGCCAGGGTCAGGAAGCGTCGGGCATGGCGACGGTGGTCCCGGGACCCCAGGAGATCGAGGTCCTGAACACCACCAAGCTGGAGGGCATCGTCGGCGAGCTCCTCCCGGTGTTCACCAGGAAGCCCTTGTTCGGCTACCGCATCGCCACCGCCGGGATGATCGGGGTGGCGCTGCTCTCCTTCTTCGTGTGGCAGCACCACCTCTTC
>Ga0102953_1002390_pt1 | contig 11168 bp, 11 predicted proteins | sample SalPon2A_C_D2_MG_FD_78509 | JGI IMG/M metagenome (GOLD analysis project Ga0102953, IMG submission 78509) | Soil microbial communities from South San Francisco under conditions of wetland restoration - Salt Pond MetaG R2A_C_D2_MG | ecosystem: Environmental > Terrestrial > Soil > Wetlands | place... | reverse complement strand
GCCCGATCGCGGCCTCGACCTCGCCGGGCGGAATCGTGGCCGCGGCCAGGAAGCCGAAGGCGCCCGTGTCGCACACCGCCGCCACCAGCTCGGGGGTCGCGACCCAGCCCATGCCCGTCTGCACGATCGGATGGCGCGCATCGAGCAGGTCGCACAGCGGCGTGTAGAGGGCGGAGGCCACGGCGCTCCTCAGGCGGGGACTTCGCGGTTCACGAACCCCTTGGGATCGATGCGTTCGCGCACGAGGGCGAGCTCGGCGGCGGTCGGAATCCGCGTCTCCGGCGCGTCGCCATCGATCGCGATCTCGAAGCCCGTCTGCTCGACGATCTCGTCCACGGACACGCCCGGGTGCCGCGACGCGAGCCGCATGCGGCCGTCGGGGGTGGCGAAGTCGAAGACACCGAGGTTCGAGATCACGCAGCGCAGATCGTGAAAGCGTGAGCTCCGCTCGCCCAGGGCGCGGGCGCGGTCGTTGCCCACGCCCGACACGACGTCCACCGTCTCGACGAAGACCTTGGCACTGTGGTTCGGCACCCAGTAGCTCGTGGCGTGGCAGATCGTGTTGCCCGGCGCGCCGCGCATGCCCAGCAGCTGGGCCTTCGGCTTCGCGTAGTCGCCGATGCAGGCGAAGTTGTGGTTGCCGAATCGGTCGATCTGGCTCGCGGTCATGATCACGTGGCGGCGGCCCGACCAGAGCAGGTCGAACACGCGCCGGAACGGCAGCCAGCCCTCGGTGACCGGCTCGCCCTCGTCCTCGCCCGACAGCGAGGGGACGTCGCCGCGCAGGTAGGCCACGCCGTCGGTCATCAGCAGGTCGGGCGCGTCCGTGAGCTTCGCGAGCCGCACGCCGACCGTCGGCACGGAGCCGAATGCGCTGGCCAGGGCCTCGCCGTCGTTGCGGAAGGCGTCGGCCACCGCGGTGACGCAGATCTCGGCACGCGTCGCGTCGCTCATCGCGCACGCTCCGCGACGGCGGCCTGGTACTCCGCCTCGCTCGCGAGCGAGAGGTAGCGGGTCTCGAACTTCTTCCACTCGTCCTCGTCCTTGGCGGTGGCGGCGTATTCCTTCTGGAAGGCCTCGTCACGGCCGTAGTCGGGCGGGCACTCGGTGAAGTGCGCGCCGCCGGGCGCCTCGATCACGCCGTCCACCATGGTGCGGTTGAGGACCAGCGTCTGGGGCGGGCCCGACTTCACGAGCTCGGCGGTCTCGACGATCTTCTCGCACGAGACGAAGCGGCGCTTGGCGGACATGCAGAAGAGGTCGTCAAAGTAGGGGTCGGGGCCCAGATACTGGCCGTTGCCGCGCGCGTCGGCGCGGTTCATGTGGACGAAGGCCACGTCGAGCTCGAGGGCCGGCATGGCGACGAGCTCTTCGCCGTCGTCGTAGGGCGAGCGCACGAGGCGCAGCTCGGGGGCGTACTTGAGCACGTCGCTGCCGAGGCCCGAGCGCGTGGGCAGGAAGGGCAGGCGCAGGGCGGCGGCGTAGAGCCCCCACTGGAGCATCCCCTCGTCGAGCTCGGTGACCTCGAGGCGGCCCGCCTGGCGCGCCGCGCGGAAGTGGGGCTCGAGCGGGATCGAGTCGAGGGAGACGAAGCCGTAGACCAGGCGCTTGACCTTTCCGGCCTTGCACAGCAGGCCCACGTCGGGACCGCCGTAGGTCACGACGGTCAGGTCCTTCACGTCCGAGCGCAGGATCTCGCGCACGAGCGACATGGGCTTGCGCCGCGAGCCCCAGCCGCCGATCCCGAGGGTCATGCCGGAGCGCAGCTCGGCGACGGCACGGGCTTCGGTGGTGCGCTTGTCCAAAGGGGGCGTCCTCTCGGCAGGGGGACAATCAATAACGATACGTATCGTATCAGAAAAGATCCTGTCCGAAACCCCTTTGGAAACGGACGGTTGAGCCGGCCGCGCCGGCTACTTCGGGGCCGTCTCCGGGGCCTTCTCCCGCAGGCTCCAGGCGATCACCGCGTCGCCCGGCTCGCTCCAGCCGTGGCCGCCCGCCGCCACCACCAGGAACTGCTTGCCGTCGGGCCGCAGGCGGTAGGTCATGGGCGTCGCGTTGGCCGTGTAGGGCAGGCGCTCGCGCCAGATCTCCTCGCCCGTCTCGGCGCGGAAGGCGCGCAGGTACTTGTCCGTGGTGGCGCCGATGAAGACGAGGCCGCCGGCGGTGGCGATGGCGCCGCCCAGGTTCGGGGCGCCCACGTTGCCCTGGAGCCACCAGATCGGGAAGGGCGCCTGGTCGCGGCTCGTGCCGAGGGGCACCTCCCAGAGGATCTTGCCCGCCACGAGGTCCACCGCCGCGAAGGTGCCCCAGGGCGGCGGGTTGCAGGGCGCGCCGAGCGGCGAGAGCAGCGGCCCGCGGCGCAGCGCGTAGGGCGCGCCCGTCATGGGGCCGAGCTCCGTCGGGTAGACCGAGGTCTTGTCGGGCAGGGCGTCGTACTCCTCGCGCGGCAGGAGCTGGATCACCGACGGCACCCGCATGGTGTTCACGAAGGCGATCTGGTGCACGGGGTCGATGGCGATGCCGCCCCAGTTGGGCCCGCCCGCCGAGCCCGGGAACTCGATCGAGCCCTCGAGGCTCGCCGGCGTGAACAGGCCCTCGCTGCGCAGGCTCGCGATCCGATCGCGGCACTTTCCGCGGTCCCAGAACGAGAAGCCGAAGGCGTCGTCGGGCGTGAGCGTGCTGGGGTGCAGCGGCGGGATGTGGGTCGGGAAGGGCTGCGTCGGGGAGAGCTTCTCGCCGGGGACGTCGCTCTGGGGGACGGGTCGCTCCTCGACGGGGAAGAGCGGCCGACCGCTCTCGCGGTCGAGCAGGAAGAGGTGGCCCATCTTCGTGATCTGCGCGATGGCGTCCACCGGGCCGTGCTCGCCGCGAAAGGTGAACAGCTGCGGGCGCGCCGGCACGTCGTAGTCCCACACGTCGTGGTGCACGGTCTGGAAGTTCCAGATCACGTTGCCCGTCGAGCCCCACAGGGCGACGACGGAGCTGCCGTAGTAGTCGAGCCCCGCACGGTCGGCGGCGAAGTAGTCGGGGGAGGCGTTGCCCGTGGGCACGAACAGCAGGTTGCGCTCGGGGTCGGCCGACATGAAGGTCCAGACGTTGGGCGTGCCCGGCGTGTACTGGTCGCGCGGCTTCTCGCCGAAGCTCTCGGGCCAGGTCCAGCCCGGCGGCGTCGGGTCCCAGGCCCAGCGCAGCTCGCCCGTGCGGGTGTCGAAGGCGCGCACCACGCCGCTCGGCGCGTCGGAGCGCAGGTTGTCGGCCACCAGCGCGCCGATGGCGACCAGGTCGCGCAGAACGACGGGCGCGGCGGTCGGGTAGGTCTCCCAGGGCGGCGCGTCGCCGATCCCCTCGCGCAGCGAGACGCGACCGTTCTCGCCGAAGTCGGCGCAGGGCTCGCCGGTGGCGGCGTCGAGGGCGATGAGCTCCGAGTCGATGGTGCCGGTGAAGATGCGCGCGCCGCAGGTGGCGCCCGCCGCGAGCTCGGGGCCCTCCCAGTAGGCGACGCCGCGGCAGACGCGCGGGTAGGGGCCCTGGAGCGATGCGACCTTCGGCTCGGGGTCGAAGGTCCAGCGCTCCTCGCCGGTCTCGGCGTCGAGGGCGATCACGCGGTTCTTCCCCGTGCAGAAGTAGAGGGAGTCGCCGACGACGATCGGCGTCGCGTTGAAGCTCGTGCGCGTGGTGCCGTCGCTGCCGTCGGAGATGTCGCCGTGGTGGTAGACCCAGGCGACCTCGAGGGAGCCGACGTTGTCCGCCGTGATCTGGTCGAGGGGGGAGTACTGCATCCCGCCGGGGTCGCCGCCCACGTTCCGCCACTCGGAGGTGGGCCCCGAGAGGTCGAGCTCGACAGCCGGAGGCGGCGAGTCGCCGCAGGCGCCGAGGAGGAGGGGAAGGCACGCGAGGCCGACGGAGAGGGGGGTCTTCATGATGTGGAACAGGTTTCAGTTCCGACGGGGGCCTGTCAACGGACGGGATCGCAGGGGGGAGCCTGGCCGGCGGGTGGGGGTCGTCGCTCCGCTCCGCTCGGGCTTTCGGCAACGCGCGACGTGGCCCTCTTGCCGAGATTGCGAGCTCGGGGGTTGCCCGCGGCCCCGGGCCCTCGGCGTATCTGCACCGTGGCGGCGCGTGGCTCCTCCTCGGGTGAGCCGCTGCGCTCCGCGACGACCCCCACCCGCCGGCCCGACCCAAGCAGTCGATCCACGTCGTGGACCGACGAGGTCCGTCGGGGACGGAGGGGGGTGCCGTGTCGGAGCGCAGCGACTCACCCGAGGAGGAACCACGCGGAGACTCTCGGTCGCTACGCCGAGGGCCCGGGGCCGCGGGCAATCTCGGAGCTCGCAGCCATGCAAGAGGGCCACCTCGCTTGCGCCCGAAGCCTGAGCGGAGCGGAGCGCGGCACCCCCCTCCGGCCCCGCCTCGAGGTTTGTGGACCCGTTCCCATACCGGAAAAGCAAGTGATTTCAGTAGGTTGACATAAATAACAATCAGTCTTGACTGTTTGTATTCTTCACGCCATCCTGCCCGCCATGCCTGCACGGCCCCGCCGCAGCCAGGAGGAGCGCAGCGCCCTGACGCGCGCGCGCATCCTCGACGCCACGCTCGACACCCTCGCCGAGCGGGGCTACGCCGGCACCACCACCACGGCCGTGGCCGAGCGCGCCGGCGTCTCGCGCGGCGCGCAGCTCCACCACTTCCGCACCCGCCAGGAGCTCCTGGCCGCGGCGGTCGGGCACCTCTACGCGCGGCTGACCGAGACCTACGTGAAGGGCTTCGCGCGGCTGTCGCCCGACGCCGATCGCATCCACGCCGCCCTCGAACTGCTCTGGGAGGTCTACAACGACCCGCACCTGGTGGCGGTGGTCGAGCTCCAGGTGGCGGCGCGCACCGACGGCGCGCTGCTCGCGAAGCTCCTGCCCGTGGGCGAGCGCCACCACGCGAACGTGCTGCGGCTCGCGGCGGAGTACTTCCCCGAGGCGGCGTCGGCCCCGCCGCGCTTCCTCGCCATCCTCGACCTGATCCTCGACACCCTGGGTGGGCTGCGCTCCCGCGCGCTGCTTCGCCCCGACGACCCCGCGATCCCGCGCACGCTGGCGCTGCTCGAAGAGCTGGCGCGCGAGGCGCTGGCGCCCGATGGAGACGCTCCCGATGCCTGAGCTCGTGCACCTCGCGATCCCCGCGTTCCTGACCCTGCTCGTGGTGGAGGCCGTCGTCAGCGCCGTCCACGCCCAGCGCGAGGCGCGCGAAGGCTCGGCCCCGTCCGCGGTCGGCTACGCCCCGCGCGACACGGCGGCGAGCCTCGCCATGGGCATCGGCAACGTCGTCGTGAACCTCGCTACGAAGGGGCTGGTCTTCGGCGTGCTCCAGGGGATCTACACGCACCGGATCTTCGAGCTCGGCTCGGGCCCCCTCGTGCTCGCGGCCGCGATCCTGGCCGAGGACTTCGTCTACTACTGGAACCACCGCGCCGGCCACGAGGTCCGCTTCTTCTGGGCCGCCCACGTGACCCACCACTCGAGCCAGCACTACAACCTCTCGACGGCCCTGCGGCAGACCTGGACCGGCTGGCCCCAGCGCGTCCTCTTCTACTGGCCGCTGCCGCTGCTCGGTCTCGACCCGATGCTGCTGCTCACGGCCAGCTCGGTGAGCCTGATCTACCAGTTCTGGATCCACACCGAGTACCTGGACCGCCTGCCGCGCTGGCTCGAGTGGGTGCTCAACACGCCCTCGCACCACCGCGTGCACCACGGCACCGACGTCGAGTACCTCGACCGCAACCACGCCGGAATCCTGATCGTCTGGGACCGTCTGTTCGGCACCTTCGAGCCCGAGCGCCAGCGCCCGACCTACGGCCTGACGAAGAACCTCGAGAGCCACAACCCGATCACCATCGCCTTCCACGAGTGGGCCGCCATGGCCCGCGACGTCTGGCACGCGCGCAGCTGGCGCGAGCGCGTGGGCTACGTGCTGGGGCCGCCCGGCTGGAGCCCCGACGGCTCCCGCCAGACCGCCCGCGAGCTGCGCTCGGCGCTCGGCGCGGGGGCGCAGGCGGTCTAGGTCCGGGCCGACCGCAGGCCACCGCCGCTGCGCGCCGGCGACGGCGCGCTACAAGGTTGAAGAGGAACCGTTGCGGCGGACACCCTGCCGCAAAAACGCCATGAGCGAGGGGATCGAGAAGGCCCGCGAGAAGATCCGCGAGGCCTTCGAGTAGGCGCGCAGCCGCCGGCGGCCTAGGGGTGCGACGGCCGGCGCGGCTCGCCGAGCCAGGCGAGGCCCACGAGCCCGATCCCCATCAACACGAAGAGCGAGGGCTCGGGCACGGAGGCGCCGCCGGCGCTCGCTCCGCCCGTCCCCGGGCCGCTCGCGAAGGCGTAGCCGCCCAGGAAGAGGCCGTCGGGCAGCGTCAGCGCCGCCACGGAGCCGTCGGAGAAGCTCGCGCTCACCACCGCGTTCGGGTCGGCGAACGGGAAGTCGTTGTTGAACAGGATCGCGCGGGCGTCCACCCAGCTGCCGAAGATCGCGCCGTCGAGGTCCAGGTCCACCGAGAAGACCAGGCTCTCGCCCGCGTCGAAGTCGCCGAAGCTCCAGGCGAGCGTGTCGCTCGCGCCGCTCGGGTCCCACCAGTCGTTCTGGACGCGGTCGGGCGAGAGCAGGCTCGCACCGGTGAGGGCCTCGCTGGCGTTCGCGGCGCCCACGGCGTCGAAGTGGTAGCTCGTGTCGCCGATCGAGATGGAGAGGTCGGTGATCGTCTCTCCGGCGGTCGAGCCGTTGGTGATGGTGAAGATCGGCTGGTCCCAGCCGAAGAATCCCGCGCTCGGCGAGAGCGAGAGCGAGAATTGCGTGAGGGCCTCGGCCTCGCCCGCGTGGAGCAGGACGGCGGCGGCGAGGGCGAAGGCAGCCCGGACGGTTCGGCGTTGGTACGACATTGGTCATCCCCGTTCCCAGTTCGACCGCAGAAGAGAGCAAGGGGCGTGCCAGCGCGCGCGTGCCGTCGGCCGACGGGGCGGGCGGCGGGGCGTTGCGGCGCGACGTTGCGGCGTGGCTGCCGGCCCGCGCGCCGGCAGCGGCTCCGACCCTCTCCGGTGTCGATGGATGGCGCGTGCCTTCGCGAGGGCATGCGCCCACCCACTCCGAAATTTCCGGCGTAGCCGGTCGCGAGGACGCGCTGGCGCGCGGGGCTCAGTCGGCGGCGGGGCCGTCGAGCTCGATCTCGAGGATCGCGCGGTGGTCGATGCGGCCGGCCAGGCGCGAGAAGAAGTCGGTGAGCCGCATCTGCCAGCCGTACTTGGCGCGCAGGGCGGCGTAGGCGCGCGCGGCCGTCTCGGCGTCGTCGCGCCGCGCGGCGCGCCCCGCGAGGGGCGGGCCGTGCACGCGGCCGCGCACGTTGCACGCCGACACGCGCACCCGCGGGTCGTTGCGCAGGCGCTTCACCTTGCCGGCGTCGGCCTCGCTGAACACGTAGAAGCGGTCGCCCGCGAGGGCGAACCAGACGGGCGTCGCCACGGCGCGACCCGTCTTGCGGAACGTCTCGAGGCTCACGTAGCGCTCGCGGTCGAGCGCCGAACGCGCGGAGGCATCCATCGTGTAGACTCCCGGCCCCGTTGCGAGGAGCCCCAGCATGACAGACTCCCGGATCCGTGTCGTGGCCCGATTCGCCGTGAAGCCCGACTGCGTGGACGCGTTCATCGAGGCCGCGCGGCGCACCATGGTCGAGCCCACCCTCGGCGAGCCCGGCTGCATCGAGTACGACCTGTGTCAGGACGAGGCCGACCCCACGCGCTTCGCCATGATCGAGACCTGGGAGGACGAGGCGTCGCTGGGCGTCCACCTGGCCCAGGAGTCGCTCCAGGCCGCGGTCGGCGCGCTCATGCCCATGGCGGTCGAGCCGCCGAGCATCCAGCGCGTGCGCTCCGTCTCCCGGGCCGGCTAGTGGAGCGCCGGGACGACTGCATCTTCTGCAAGATCGTCGCGGGCGAGGCGCCCTGCGCGCGGGTGACCGAGGACGATCGCACGCTGGTCTTCATGGATCTCTTCCCGGTCTCCGAGGGCCACACCCTGGTGGTCACCAAGGAGCACTTCGAGAACCTCCACGAGGCGACGGCCGAGTCGATCGCGGCCGTGGGGGCCATGTCGAAGCGCGTGGCCGACGCGCTCGCCGCCGAGTGGCGGCCCGACGGTCTCTCGGTCTACCAGGCCAACGGCGTGGCCGCGGGCCAGACGGTGTTCCACTACCACATGCACCTGATGCCGCGGTCGAACGGCTCGCCGCTGACCCTCCACGGCCGCGTCCAGGCCGACGCCGACGTGCTGCGCGAGCACGCCGAGCGCATCGCGCGCCGGCTCGACCCGCCGAGCTGACGCCTCCGGGCAGGGGCGTCAGTTGCCCGGGCCGCAGTCGAGCTCGCCCGGCTCGCGGGGCGGGCAGTGCCGCAGCGCGGCCGCGAGGTCGCGCAGGGCGGTCTGGATGCCTTCCTCGATCACCGGGTGGTAGAAGGGCCGGGCCAGGGCCTCGTCGACGCTCCACCGCGACTGGACCGCCCAGGCGAGCAGGTGCGCGGTGTGCTCGACGCGCGGGCCGACCATCTCGGCGCCGAGCAGCGTGCCCCGCCCGGACTCGCCGTAGATCCGCACCGTGCCGGCGTCGACGCCCAGGACTCGCGCTCGGCCCTGGTCGGCGTAGTCGACGGCGCCGATGCGGATGGCCTCGGGGTCGAGGTCGGAGAAGACCGCCCCCACCCGGGCGATCTGGGGCTCGGTGAACGCGATGGCGAGGGGCGTGCGGCGCGGCGGCGACTGAAGTGCGGGATGGGACGCCGCGTTGGCGCCCGCGATCCGTCCCTCGTCGGCGGCCTCGTGGAGGATGGCCTTCTCGTCGGTCACGTCGCCGGCGAGGAAGACCGGCGCGTCGCCCACCTGGAGGGTGCCTGGGTCGTGCGGGAGCCGGCCTTGCGCGTCGAGGGCGAGGCCGGCGCGCTCGAGGTCGAGGCCGCCGAGGTTGGGCGTGCGGCCGGTGGCGGCGAACAGGTGACCGAAGGTCTCCTCGCCGCCCTCGCCGTCGTCGGAGCGCCAGCGCACGCGGAACCCGCGCTCCGGGTCGCCCGCCACCTCGGCCTCGACGCCGCGCCGGATCGCGAGCTCGCGCCCGAGGATCGCGGCGGCCGACTCGCGCACCACCGGATCGACGAGCGACGCGAAGTGACGGGAGCGGGCGAACAGGGCCACGCGCACGCCGAGCCGGTGGAGCGCGAGGCCGAGCTCGAGGGCGATCACACCGCCGCCGAACACCGCGACCGACTGCGGCAGGTCGGGGAGCTCGAAGAGGTCGTCGTTCACGAGCACGTGCTCGCGCAGCGGCTCGAGGAATCCGGGGATCGTGGGGGAGCTGCCCGTGGCGATCACCACGGCGCGGGCCTCGACCGTGCCATGGCCGGCGACCTCGAGGGTCGTCGGGCCGCGGAAGCGCGCGTGGCCGTCCAGGCGGACGCCGGCGGGCAGCGCCTCGACCGAGTCGAGCACGAAGCCCACGAAGCGGTCGCGCTCGCGCCGCACGCGGTCGAGCACGGCGGGCCCGTCCACACGCACCCGGGCCACGTCGATGCCGAAGCGGCCGGCGCCGAGGGCGCCGTGGCGCGCGTCGGCCGCGGCGATCAGCAGCTTCGAGGGCATGCAGCCCACCCGAGCGCAGGTGGTCCCGTGCGGGCCGCCCTCGATCAGCACGGTGGTCGCGCCAGCCTTCTCGGCCGCGCGCCGCGCGTTCAGCCCGGCCGTGCCGGCACCGATCACCGCGACGTCCACGTTCCGCTCCGTCATGCGCTCCTCCTGTCCTGCGTTCCGCGACTCGGGCTCACCGTCGGGCGGTTGGATGCCGCCTCGGGCCGCGCGGTGCGCCCCGCGCGCTATGCTGGCCCGGTCCCGACGTCCACCCCGCGCCCGACCGAGTCTCCGTGGAGCCCGCACCCGAGTACCCCGGCACGCCGCCTCCCGAGCGGACGCGGAAGATCCCCTCGGCGGGGATCGAGATCCACACCCTCGAGTGGGGCGATCCCGAGGCGAAGCCGGTGGTGCTGACCCACGGCATGTGGGACCACGCGCGCAGCTTCGCGACGCTCGCACCGCTTCTGGCCGAGCGCTACCGGGTGGTGGCGGTCGACGCGCGCGGCCACGGCGACTCGGACTGGGGCGACGGCTACGGCTGGGCGATCGACCTGCACGACCTGCTGAACGTGGTCGCGTCCTTCGAGCGGCCGGTCCACCTCGTCGGCCACAGCAAGGGCGGCGGCCAGGCCAGCGACGCCGCGCGCCTCGAGCCCGATCGCATCGCGAAGCTCGTGAACCTCGACGGCTTCGGGCCCCCGCCGGAGCCCGAGCCCGACGACGCTCTGCCGGCGCTCGTCGCCCAGGACCTCGACGCGCGCCGGCGCCGCGTGGAGCGCGCCGCGTGGCGGCCCTACGCGAGCCTCGACGACCTCGTCGAGCGCCGCCTCGCCCAGAACCCGCGGCTCGACCGCGCGTGGCTGCGCTTCTTCGTCTGGCACGCCGCGCGGCTCCAGCCCGACGGCTGGCACTGGAAGCACGACCCCACCATGGGCCGCTTCCTCGGGCCGTTCCGGCCCGAGTGGATCGGGCCCGCCTGGGCGGCGCTGCGCATGCCGATGCTGGCGGTCGTCGGCTCCGAGCCCGATACCTGGGGCCCGCTGCCCGAGCCGCTGCTCTCCGAGCGCCTCGCCCACGTGCCCGAGCTCGAGCGCGCCACGATCGAGGGCGCCGGCCACTTCATCCACATGGAGAAGCCCGCGGAGACCGCGCGGGTGATCCTGGACTTCCTGGCGTCATGAGCGGGAGCGAGCGACGCGGGGCGCGGGAGTCCCGCGCGTCCGGGCAGGGCGCTGCCGGGCGCGAGCTTCGCAACGGGCGTGTGCGCCTGGCGCTCCACGAGCTCGCGGGGGGCGACGGCACGCCGCTGCTCCTGCTCCACGCGCTCGGCGGGTCGAGCCGCGACTGGGGCCGCGAGATCGACGCGTGGCCGGGCCCGGTGCTCGCCCTCGACCTCAGCGGCCACGGCGCGTCGGGCTGGCGCCGCGGCGGCTCCTATCACATCGAGCACTTCCTGAGCGACGCCGACGTCGCCCTGTCGGCGGTGGGCAGCGCGTACCACGCGCCGGCGCCGGCGCCGG
>Ga0102953_1002389_pt1 | contig 11172 bp, 7 predicted proteins | sample SalPon2A_C_D2_MG_FD_78509 | JGI IMG/M metagenome (GOLD analysis project Ga0102953, IMG submission 78509) | Soil microbial communities from South San Francisco under conditions of wetland restoration - Salt Pond MetaG R2A_C_D2_MG | ecosystem: Environmental > Terrestrial > Soil > Wetlands | place... | reverse complement strand
TTTGGGCTGGAGGGTTGCGGGTACAGGACGCTTCGCGGAAGCCCTGCACCCCCCGGACGGCGAACTGGAGAACACCGGATTCGGTGCGGTGACCGGCGACGCCGCGGCCGCGATTCGCGGAGAGGACAAAGAGCTTTCCCTGCAGATTTCGCACTACGGTGGCGAATTCAAGTTGTTGGAAGCAGGCGGTCCGCCCTCCGGCGCGAACGAAGGGGAGGAGGAGGGACCGGAACGCAAGAGTTCCGATTGGCGCGTCCAGTTGAACGGGAAGCGGCAGCTCGGGGCCTTGAATCTGGAGACGAAGGCGCAGTGGGAACGGCACTCGCTCATCGAGCTGTCGGATGAGGCGCTCGCGGACAGCATGGCCACCGCGCCCACGACCGTCAGCGGCGGCAAGGAGCAGGAGGCCTTCAATCTGCTGCTGAACACCTTCTCGCTGGATCTTTTGGCGCACCACCGCATCGGCAAGCGGATCAAGGGAACGGCGGGGGTGAGCGGTCTTCTGCAGAGCAATGATACTCGAGGTCCCATCCCACTCGTACCCGACGCCGCGATTTCCTCGCTGGGAGCTTTCGTCTTCGAGGAGGCGCGACTGGGACGCTGGAGCGTGTTGGGTGGAGTGAGGGGGGACGCGCGCAAGATGAAGGCCGACGCCAATGACGGTCTTCAGCTCGCGGCGGACGACGAGCGCGACTGGAGCGCCTTGTCATCGGACCTGGGATTGGTTTTTCGCCCGCTGAGGCATCTGGCCCTCTCGGTGAACGCGGGATTGGCGTGGCGCGCTCCCAGGCTCTTCGAACTCTATGCCGAAGGTCCCCAAATCGCCGAGGCGCGCTACTTGCGTGGTCGCGCCGATCTCGAGGCCGAGCACGCTCTGGATCTCGACGCCGGAGTGCGCTGCGAAAACGAGCGGGTCAAAGCCGAACTGACGGTGTATCGCAATCGCATCGGCGATTTCGTCGCTCTTTCTCCCACTGCAAGCCTGATCGATGGTCTGCGCCTGTGGGAATACGGGCGGACTGACGCCATCCTCACCGGCTTGGAGGCGGGGCTCTCCGGGCCGGTCGGCGGACCCTTCCGGCTTTCGGGGAGTTTCGACTACGTCCGCGGCGAAGTCCGCGGAAGCGGCGATCCCTTGCCCTTGATTCCTCCACCGCGCGGCATTTTGGCCGCGCAAGCGGCGTGGCGCAAACTGGCTTGGGCCGAGCGCTTCCAGCTGGGCGTGGAGTTCCAACTCGTCGCGGAGAAGCAGCGCCTGGCGAGCGAGGAATTCCCGACCGCGGGATACGTGTTGGTCGCCTGTGGAGCCGAACTGAAGCGGGTCCTCGTGGGCCGCGAATGGGGATTCTCCCTGCGCGTGGACAATCTGCTCGACAAACGCTATCGCGATTTCCTGAGCCGCTACAAGGAGTTCGCGGACAATCCGGGAAGGGACGTGCGGCTGAAGCTCGCGACCTCGTTCTGAGAGAACCGTTTTGCCCTTCGGGAATAACTTTTCCAGCGCAAGGCGCGTTCTCTCTGAGTAAGCCCGCCCCACACTCTTCCCCATCGGAGACCATCCTCGCCCATGCGACACCCGCTCGGATCTCGTCTTCTTCTTCTCCTGCCGTTCCCTTTCCTTGTCCTGCTCTTTTGCGCGTGCGCTGAATCCTCGCGGGCGCCGGCGGCGGGCAGCCGCGAGGAGCTTCGGATCGTGTCTCACGGTGACACGCTCGCCGCCTCTCTACTCCTGCCGCAGGGAGAGGGCCCCTTTCCGGGCGTGGTCATCGTCCACGGATCGGGCGGCAGTCCGCGGGCGAACCCGTGGACCCAAGCCTATGTGGAGGCCCTGGTAGGGCGTGGAGTTGCCGTGCTCTATCCGGACAAGCGCGGCTCGGGAGATTCCCAGGGCGACTGGCAACAGGCCAGCTTCGAACTCTTGGCCGACGACGCTCTCGCGGCACTGGATCGCCTGCTCGAGGAGCCCGAGCTCGATGCCGAGCGGGTGGGCTTGATCGGATTCAGTCAGGGAGGCGACATTGTTCCCTTGGTCGCCACGCTCTCATCGAAGGTGAAGTTCGTGGTGGACGTTTCGGGCTCGGTGGTTCCTCTGCGCGAGCAGATCGGCGATGAGATCAGGCAGGGCGCGCTGGCCGAAGGACGCAGCGAGGAAGAGTTGAAGACCCTGCAAGAACTCAACCAGCTCGGCCTTCGCTACGCGCTGTTGGGTGAGGGCTGGCAGGAGTACTCCCACGCATTAGAGGCCGCCAAGCATACGAGCCTGAAGGAGAGCGAAGTGCTCGGCGGGTTCCCCGCGACCCGGGATCACCCCATCTGGAGCTTTCTGCGCGCTGTGGGAGATTTCGATCCCTTGCCCTACTGGCGGAGAGTGGCAGTCCCGGCGCTCTTTCTCTACGGGGGAAAGGATCGGAACGTCGACACCCGCAAGAGCGCGGCCATCGTGGAGAACACCCTCTTTGCACCCGAGAAGAGTTTCTCGCTCCTCTTCTTCGGAAAGAACGGCCACGGACTCTTCCGGGACGATGCGATGGACTTTCTCGCGCGCTGGATAGCCGACAAGGGCGTCGACTGAGTTTCGACGCGCGGGAACTCGGCACTCTGTGCTATGTTCCAGTGAGCGGAAGGACTCCGCTCTCGCCCCTCACTCCGACACGCGCCGGCCATGGACGACAAGACCCTCGATCTCAATCAAGGCGACGACGAGCCCAGCAGACCGCACGAGGTAGATGCGGGCTCCGAACTCTTGCGAAAGATCGGCCATTACCGCCTCATTCGCCTGGTCGGCGAGGGTGGAATGGGGCAGGTCTACGAGGCGGAACAGGTCGAGCCGCTCAGGCGCAAGGTCGCTCTCAAGATCGTCAAACGCGGTATGGACACGAACGAGTTCGTGGCCCGTTTCGATTCCGAACGGCAGGCCCTGGCGCTCATGGACCATCCGGCGATCGCCACCGTCTACGACGCGGGAACCACAGAGGGCGGCCGCCCTTACTTCGTCATGGAGTATGTCGAAGGCGAGCCGCTCATCGACTACTGCGACCGCAAACGTCTCACGATTCGACAACGGCTCGAACTCTTCGTTCACGTCTGCGAAGGAGTTCAGCACGCTCATCAGAAGGTCATCATCCACCGTGACCTCAAGCCATCCAACGTGCTGGTCACGGAGATCGACGGGAATCCCATTCCCAAGATCATCGACTTCGGGGTGGCCAAAGTCACCGATAGCTCGGTTTTCGACAACACCATGTCGACCTTCGCGGGGCAACTGATCGGGACGCCCCAGTACATGAGCCCCGAACAGGCCGACGCGTCCGGGCAGGGCATCGACATCCGTGTCGACGTCTATGCGCTCGGAGTGATTCTCTACGAGCTCCTGGTGGGTCAGCTACCATTTCCCGCCGAACGCTGGGAGAACATCGGCCTCAGCGAGATGTTGCGCATCATCCGTGAGGAAGAGCCGCCGCCGCCAAGCTCCCGGGCGAAGGAGCTACTTGCCTCCGGCGAACTCGTTGCTGCCATTGCCGCCGCGCGTCGACTCGATCCCGGCGCCCTCGCCAAGACCCTGCGTGGTGACCTGGACTGGATCACCATGCGGGCCCTGGAGAAGGACCGCACCCGTCGTTACGAAACGGTCATGGGACTGTCCGTCGACGTCCAGCGCCATCTGACGGACATCCCGATCAGTGCGCGTCCACCGAGCAAGGTGTACACGACGGTGAAGTTCGTTCGCCGGCACCGCACCGGAGTGATGGCCGGTGGCTTCGTCGTGCTCGCCGTCCTTCTGGGCATCGTCGGGACCACGACGGGAATGATTCGCGCGGTAAGGGCTGAACGCGCTGCCAACCAGGAGGCCCAGACCGCGACCAAGGTGACCGACTTTCTGGTCAACCTCTTCGAGGTTTCCGACCCCGACCACACTCGCGGCAACACCATCACCGCGCGCGAAATCCTCGATCAGGGTTCCGAGCGCATCGCCAAGGAACTGGCGGGTCAGCCCGAGACGGGCGCTCGCCTGATGAACACTATCGGCAAGGTGTACATGAATCTTGGCCTCTACGATGAGGCGGAACCGAAGCTCAGCGAGGCAGTGGATCTGCGCCGCAAGGCCACCGGCGCCGACGATCCCTGGGTCGCCGGCTTTCAATCGGATCTCGCAGACCTATACATCGATCAGGGACGTTATCCCGAAGCACAGCAGATACTGGAGCAGGCGCTCGCCAAGATGGAAAAGAGTGGCAAGGTGAGCGAGCTCAAGATCGCCGATAGCATGAACGAATTGGCGGGAGCGCTCAGACGCCAGGGCGAGTACGATGCCGCGCAACCTCTCTACGAGCGGGCCCGGGAGATTCGCATCAAGGAGCTGGGGAAGGACGACCCGGCGGTCGCGAGCAGCGACAATAGTCTGGCCATCCTGAACTGGAACAGGGGCCGGTTCGACGAGGCGGAACGGCTGTACAAACAGGCGCTCTCGATCTGGGAAAATGCCTACGGCGAAAATCACTCGGATGTCGCCAAAGGGTTGAACAACCTTGCTCTCTTGTATCATCATTTGGAACGTTACGACGAGGCAATTCCACTCTATTTACGGGCGATCAAGATCTACGAGAAGATCCTCGGGCCCGAACATCCGCGACTTGCTTCGGCTCTGAACAACCTCGCCTTGGCGTACTCCGAGCAGAAGAACTACCCGCTGGCCAGAAAGTATTACGAGCGCGCCCTCGCCATTCGCGAGAAGGTGTTGGGCGCCGGTCACCCGGATGTGGCCCAGACTCTCAACAACTTGGCCAACCTCGACCGGGATCAGGGGCAATACGTGACTGCGGAGTCTCTCTACACCCGCGCACTGGCGATCCGTACTTCCGCCCTGGGAGCCGACCATCCCGATGTCGCCTGGAGCTTGCGCGATCTCGGCGTTCTCGCGGCCGACCGCGGGCGCTTCGCGGTCGCGGACAGCATCTTCACCAAAGCCACCGAGATTCTCTCGGCCGCCCTGGGACCGACTCATCCCGATCTGGCGGAAGTTCTCGACGAACACGCGGCGACCCTGACCAAGCTGGGGAAGAGGGCGGCCGCGGACAGCCTCCGTTCGCGGGCCGCCGCGATCAGGGCGGAAAAGCAGTGAACATTGCGTGGAAGCGCGGAAACTGCTAGCCTCAATGAGTCCTAAAGCTAGCACACGCCCGCGACTGCCAGCCCCAGACATACCGTAGAGTGTTGCACGGTACGTTCCGTGGCCAGCGGCCCGGCGATCCAACGCAAGGCACGATCATCTGGGGGCACCATGAAGTCCGCGCGCATCACCTTCGTACTTCTGACATTCTTTCTGTTGAGTCTCGTCGCATGTTCGGGACAACAGACACCGACCGAAGTTCCGACTGCGGTTCAGGTGAATTCCTTGAATCACGCGGTCACGACGACGAGTACAGATTTTCCCGCGATTCTCATCAACAACGTGTGGGTCCAATTCGACGGACGACTCGTCGACGCCAGTGGGACCACATTCAGTTACACGCTCACTGCAACCGGGATCGGATCCGACCCGACCCATTTCACGGTACAGATTCCCGAGTGTACGGACGATCCGGTGGCGTACACGCCCACCAATTCGGTGAGCATCAACTATGACCCCACCACGCAACTCTACGGGATCGACTGGCATCTGAACTTCGATTCGAGCAATCTGATCCCGCTTCACTACACGGTCACCTTCCCGGGTGATGTTCCCCTGGGCGAAGTGAGTGGGGCGATTCGTAGCGGCGACGAGCGCACCGTCGCGACCATTCCCGGTCCCTGTGCCGGCTACGACATCTCCGGAAAAGTATTCACCGACGCCAACCAGAACGCGCTGTTGGATCTCGACGAGTCGGGGATCAGCAACGTGGTCGTGGAACTGGTCGATTCGGAGGGTCGCGTTCAGACCACAACGACCGACTTCAGCGGGGCCTACGTCTTCCGCAAAGCGGCCGGGAGCTACACGGTGCGGATTCCCACCGACGCGAGCGCCTATCCCGGATCGTTCAACGGTCAACTCGCCGAGTCTTTCGACCCCACCACCGCGCTCAGCTTCGACGCGACAGTACCGCCCGAGTCGACGGGCAACGACTTCGGCTTCCATCCGCAAACGCAAGAGCTCATTTACAACTTGGAGTCCGGAGCCTTGCTGAGCGATGGCGAGTCAGTGAAGTACTGGAAGAAGGTTCTGCAGGGCGCGCTGAACAACAGCCATCCGCCGGGAGGCTACGACCCGGAGACGGTCGTGGGCTTTGTTGAGCAGGTCCGCGGTCTCTTCCTTCCGGATCCCTACAATTTCGCGGACGGTTTCGATGGCGTGCAACAGGCCTTCAACATTCTGAAGAATCACTACAAGGACGAGGTCTTCATCCTTTATCAGGAGCTTCTGGCCACCGAGCTCAACGAAGTCGCGGGTCGGGGCCTGATAAGCCAACCCGGGCTGCAACTGGCGCTGATCTCCTGGGGTGAGTCGCTCATCGACCAGGCTTGGCAGAGCGCTCAGACCGCGCAGGGTGGTGCGATCGTTCCCTACGGAGTCGCATCGGGAAATCTCAGCGACGCCATCACGCTCTTCCAGCTGATGAACACCGGTGGAGGCGGCAGCGTAGACGAGTAGGGGTAGAGTTTGACGCGAGTTTCTCGCCTTCGTTTCATGAGCCCGCTCACGGTCCTGTTTTGGATCGCGGGCGGGCTCTTTCTGTTTTCGACCACCGGAGGGTGCAGGAGAGCCTCACGATCTGGCGCGCAAGCCGAAGTCCTGAGCGTCTGGGCGCACGCCGGCCGCGCGGACGAGCGCAGAATTCTCCAGCGCCAAGTCAGCCGATTCAACGAGGAGCATCCGGAGTTCCAAGCCCAGCTCACCTTCTTGCCCGAGGGTTCTTACAACGGCCAGGTGCAGGCCGCGGCGGTTGCGGGCGAGTTGCCTGCCGTGCTCGAGCTCGACGGCCCCTATGTCGCGAACTACGCCTGGCAGGGAAAGCTCCGCGCCCTCGATCCGATCTTGGGCGAGAAGCTGCACGATGACTTGCTTCCCTCCCTCATCGAGCAGGGCACTTACCGGGACAGCCTCTATGCGATCGGGACCTTCGATTCGGGTCTGGGTCTCTATGCACACCGGAAGGCTCTCGAGGCGGTGGGGGCGAGGATTCCTCGTAGCGCCGCCGAGGCCTGGTCCGTGCGGGAATTCGAGGAGATTCTGGCCTCGCTGGCCTCCCACGACGCGGACGGTATGGTGCTCGACCTCGGTCTGAACAACATCGGCGAATGGTACAGCTACGGTTTTTCTCCGGTTCTGCAATCCGCCGGCGGGGATCTGGTCGCGCGGGGTGATTCGATGCGGGCCGAGGGTATCCTGGATGGTCCCGAGTCGATCGCGGCCCTGCAGCACATTCAAGATTGGATCGTGCAGGGCTACGTCGATCCCAATCTCGACGATGCGGCGTTCACCGCAGGGAGAGTCGGGCTCTCCTGGAGCGGACACTGGAAGTTCAGCAGTTACTGCCCCAAGGGTGATTGTGGAGACGTGGTCCTCGTGCCACTGCCCGATTTCGGCCGGGGTTCGCGCACCGGTCAGGGCTCTTGGTGCTGGTCCATCACGCGCGAGTGCAAGAACCCTGAGCTAGCCATGGCATTCCTCCGCTTTCTCTTGCGCACCCCGGAAATTTTGGCCATGACGAACTCCAATCATGCCGTGCCGGGCACCAAGAGCGCGGTGGCCGCTTCCGCCGACTACGGCATGAACGGTCCCCTGCATCTCTTCGCTTCGCAGTTGAGTGGAGGATATGCCGTGCCACGCCCGCGCACTCCGGCCTATCCCATCATCAGCTCGGCCTTTCAAAAGGCGCTTTTGGACATTCGGGCCGGCGGATCGGTAAAAAAAGCGCTGCACCGTGCAGCCCGCGTCATCGATCGTGACCTCGCGGACAATCACGGATATCCGGATCCGCAAGCTGCGCGTCGTGACGGGGGAGAGGGTAAACGATGAAACGCCAGCCTTCATTACCGTCGGGAAACCGTGTCGAAGCGCGGGTCGCCTGGCTGCTGGTGACGCCGGCTCTTTTGGGGCTGTTTCTTTTCGTCGCGCTCCCTTTCGTGCTCGCCGTGCTCATCTCACTGACCAATCTGCGCCTCGGTGCTCCCTTGCCGCTGGAGTTCGTGGGGCTCCGCCAGTACCTGCGCATCCTGAGCGACCCCGCGTTCTTGCGGGCGCTCTTGAACAACTCGCTCTTTGCTCTGATGGTGGTTCCGGTTCAGACCGCTCTTGCGCTGGCTCTCGCTCTCTTGGTGAATCGAAAGCTGCGCGGCATGGTCGTGTTTCGCACTCTGTTCTTCATGCCCGTGGTGTTTCCACTTTCTCTCGTGTCGGTGGTTTGGATTCTGATCTTCGCTCCCGGAGCGCACGGCACGATGAACGCGGTTCTTCAGTGGCTCAGCTTCGGATCTTGGCACGCCCGTGATTTTCTGCGCGATCCTCATTTCGCCCTGCCCGCGATCATGCTCACCTCCATTTGGCAGGGCACCGGCTTTCAGATGGTCATTCTCTTGGCTGGCTTGCAGTCCATCCCCCAGCAACTCTACGATGCGGCGCAGATCGACGGGGCAAATGCCTGGCGGCGCTTCTGGAACATCACTCTGCCGCAGCTGCGCAATCCCCTGACCTTCGTGGTGATCGTTACCTCCATTCTCTCCTTCCGCGTCTTCGATCAGGTGCGCGTGATGACCCAGGGCGGGCCCGCCAACGCGTCGACGACCGTCATCTTCGAGGCGGTGCGCAGCGCCTTCGATCGCGCCGAGGTGGCCCAGGGTTCCGCAATGACCGTGGTGTTCTTCATCCTGGTTTTGACTCTCACGCTTCTCTTGCGCAGGGTTTTCAAACAGGAAGGAGAAGTCTCGTGATGGTTGGCCAGGGCGGAAGACATCAGCGGTCGGTTCGCGGAGTCCTGCGCCGTCTCACGCTGTGGCTCGCACTGTCGATTGCGGCCCTCGTATGGATTGCACCGCTTCTCTTCATGCTGGTGGGGAGCCTGAAGCCCGACGCGCGAGTTCTGCCCGAGGCGGGCAGCCGCTGGGCTTTCATCCCCCGCGCAGCCTCGCTGGACAACTACCGAGACGTCTTCGCGCGCGTGCCCTTCTTCGTTTACCTGAGCAATTCGGCCTGGATCAACGGACTCATCGTCGGTCTGGGTCTCATCGTGAATTCACTGGCGGGATATGCCCTGGCCCGTCTGCGCTGGCGGGGACGGCGAGTGGTCTTGACGCTGGTACTCGCCCTGCTCGTGGTGCCCTTCGAGGCGATCGCCGTGCCGCTCTTCTACCAGTTCTCCAGCATCGGGATGCGAGATTCCTTCACGGTGCAGGTCCTGCCCTTCGTCGCCTTTCCCCTCTCGATCTATCTCTTCTATTCCTTTTTTCTGGGTCTGCCAAGGGAGCTGGAACAGTCCGCCCGCGTGGATGGCGCCGGAGTGTTGCGCACCTTTTGGTCGATCATCGTTCCCAATTCCAAACCAGCATTCGCCAGCGTGGCCATCATCAGTTTTCTCTCGTTCTGGGGCCTGTACCTGTGGCCACTCTTGATGACCACCGGACCCCAGGTGCGTCCCTTGCCGCTGGCCATTGCTACTTTCCAAACGCTTCCCCCCTTACAGTGGGGCGACATTCTCGCCTTCGGGGTGATGATGGTTCTACCGGTGCTAATAATGTTCATCGCGTTTCAGAGTTGGTTCGTGCGCGGAGTGGCGAGCAGCGGGATCAAGGGGTAATCATGGCCGAAGTGAGCCTGAGAAATCTGGAGAAGAAATTTCCCGATGGAACCCTCGCCCTGCAGGCGCTCGATCTGGACATCCATGACGGAGAACTCCTGGTCGTATTGGGCCCCTCGGGCTCGGGAAAGTCCACTCTTCTCAAACTCCTGGCCGGTCTCGAACAGCCCAGTGCGGGAGAGATCAAGTTCGACGATCGCTCGGTGGTGGCAATGGAGCCGAGCGAACGCAACATCGCCATGGTATTCCAGAACTACGCCCTCTATCCGCACATGACGGTGCGCGAGAACCTGGAATTTCCCCTGAAGATGGCGAATCGGCCGCGTGGGGAACGCGAAGTACAGCTCGAGGAGACTGCGCGTCGTCTGGGAATTCTCCCGCTCTTGGAAAAGAAGCCGCGTCAGCTCAGCGGCGGGCAGGCCCAACGGGTGGCCATGGGGCGGGCCATCGTGCGCGACCCCGCGCTGTTTCTGATGGATGAACCGCTTTCCAACTTGGATGCGAAATTGCGAGTGGAGATCCGCTCGGTGATCACGCAGCTGCAAAGGGAACTCGCGACGACGACGGTCTACGTCACGCACGATCAGATCGAGGCGTTGACCATCGGCCAGCGGGTGGCCCTGTTGCGTGGCGGGCGCTTGCAGCAGCTCGACGCGCCCCAGGTTCTTTACGACGAACCAGCCAACTTATTTGTGGCCGGTTTCTTGGGCAACCCCGCCATGAATCTCTTTCGGGCCGAGTTCCGCGAGGAAGCCCAGCGCACCCATTTGCGTTTGGGATCGAACACGGTGCCCCTTGCCGCAAACGGTGGACCGGGCGCATTCATCGAGCAGGCCGTGTACGCCGGACTCCGTCCCGAGAGTTTTGCCTGGACGCAGGAGCGCCCCGACTGGCCGCGGATCGAGGCGAGAGTGGGTGCGGTGGAAGTGCTCGGACACGAGCAGCTCGCATACCTGGATGTCGAAGTGGCCACGCTCGATCCGCAGTCCATCGATCGTGGAGTGTCCCCGCGCTGTCTGCCCGAGAGTGGGGGCGGACTGATCGCGCGGCTGTCCAGCCGTTACTCCATCCAAGCGGGAAGCTCGCTTTCTTTGGCTTTGAACGAGGAGGCTTTCCACTGGTTCGACGCACGCGGCAAGACCATGCGCTGAAAGCCCACAGAGATTGGCCCTGAGTCGCTACGGCTAGAGCCAGGCCGAAGTCCCTTGCGCTTCGCATCGCGAGCACCCTACAATGAAGTGCGCCCCTGATCATAGGGGAGGTGCCCATGCGCACGATGACTTTCGCACTCGCGCTCTGTCTCGGCCTCGTGTCGTTCGCCTCAGCCGTCCATGCTCAGTCAATCTGGCTCAATCCCGAGCGTGAGGCCGGCTTCACCCTGGAGCTCTCCAAGCTCACGCGGGCG
>Ga0102953_1002388_pt1 | contig 11176 bp, 10 predicted proteins | sample SalPon2A_C_D2_MG_FD_78509 | JGI IMG/M metagenome (GOLD analysis project Ga0102953, IMG submission 78509) | Soil microbial communities from South San Francisco under conditions of wetland restoration - Salt Pond MetaG R2A_C_D2_MG | ecosystem: Environmental > Terrestrial > Soil > Wetlands | place... | reverse complement strand
TTGGTGTCCGTGATCTTGCCCGAGAGGATCTCGTTGCCGATCACCACCATGCCCGCGGTGGGGCCATGATCGGTTGCGGTGCCCATGCGCGTTCGCCTCGTGCCAGCCCGGCGGACGCTGCTTCCCCCGCCGACGTGTGCTCCCCCCGGTCAATCTAGCACAGCAGCGCCGCCGTTCAACCGGCGCGCCGCCCGCGGGCACGGCAGGCCCCTTGTTCCGTCTCGGCCCGGGCAACCCGTCGCGTTGGCGCTCCGTTTGGCCGTACCCGGCGCTCTCCCGACCCTGTTTGCGGGTGTGGCTGCGCCGGCCTTGGTGCGGATCCGTATGGGGGCGTGGGGGCCTTCCGCCCCCGCAGCGGGGTGCTTGTGACTTCAAGCGGCCCAGCCGCTTGAAAGCCCGTTTCCGGACAGAACCTAGCGCACGCGCCGCAGGGCGTTCATGAGCTGGCCCAGGTGGGTGGCCGGGTGGTAGTGCCCCCGGAACTTCTTCACGAACGTCTCGCGCCCGTGCTCCAGCACGGAGGGGCGCTCCTCGCAGCAGAACCAGTAGATGCGGTTGCCACGAACCTGGGAGGCCTGGCAGATGCGGTCGATGCCGTCGAAGTCGCCGAAGGCCAGCACCACGCGGCCCTTGAACTGCCACTCGCGCTCCGCCTCGGGCAGGACCTCCCATTCGCCGTCCAGCTTGCGCGAGTGGATGATGAAGTTGGGGGCGTCGTAGATCTCGCAATCGCCCAACTCTTCCGCGATGCGGGCGATGGAGCCGAACAGGCGCGCCTGGTGCTCGCAGGAGGGCGAGGTATCCAGCACCACGGCGACCTTGCGCTTCTCGCGGGTCATGCGGCACTGGCCGATCAGGCGGCCCGTGAAGCGCCGCCGGATCAGCTCGTTCATGTCCCATTCCTCGTCGCCCTCGCTGGGCAGATCCGCGCTGTCCTCCGCCACCTTGGAGATCATGCGCGCGAAGCGCGTGGCCAGGTTGCGCAGGTAGTGCCCCTCCAGGCCAAAGGCCTGCGGCGCCTCGCCCAGGTTGAGGGCCCCGCGACGCCGTTTGCGCTCCTCCTCGCGGCGGCGCTGCTCCACCTCGTCGGGAATCTCCAGGCTCAGCTCGTCGGGCGGCTCGGCATCGGCGGCATCGTCCGCCTCCCCCGCCTGGGCGTCTCCGTCCGGCTCGCCATCGGCGTTGCCGGGCTGGGGAGTGCCTCCGCCCTGGGCCTGTGCTTCGCCGTCATCGTCGGGCGCGGCCTCGTCACCGTCCTCGGCTTCGGCCATGGCGTCCGCATCGGCGTCGTCGGTCTCGCCCAGCCGCTCGCCCTCGTCTCCGTCATCATCGTGCCGCACGCGCCGCCGGGAGGGCGGTTGCTCGCTCCATACCCAGCCCGGGATGCGCCGCAGCCACTCGCGCCGGATCTCCGCCATCAGGCCTCCCGCACGGTCTTGCGCATGTAGAGCTTCAGGCCCTCGCGCTTGATCCTGGCCAGGTCCGTCTGCACTTCGTGCAGGCCGAAGATACCGCCGTCCTCCACCGCGGGCGGGAACTCGCCGTTCTTGGCTACGAAGTGCGTCAGCTCCGATTCGATGTGCGCCACGTGGCCGTCGTAGTAGTCCAGCGCCGGCTGCGTAAGGCTGCGGTAGAGCTGGATGGACTCGGCCTCCTCCTTGCTCGCCGGCGCCTCGTTGTCCGGCTTGAACTCCGGCGCGGCCAGCACGCTGCCCAGCACAGTGAGGTTGCGGTAGTCGCAGGTGACACGACCCCACACGCCCAGGTTGCGCCCGATCAGCAGCCCGAACCACTCGCGCAGGTGCCGGAAGTCCCGCAGCACGAACAGGTAGTCCGCGCGCAGTTGCTCGTTGGTGGGCAGGCCGCCCTGGCCGGCCTCGGCCCCCAGGTCGCGCTCCGCCGCCAGGGCCACGGCGATAGCCCCGCGCGGGCCGTAGAGGAACTCCCACAGCTCACGGGTCTCCGGGTAGTCCCGCGCCACCACCTCCAGCAGCTCCGGAGTCCAGCGCAGCTTGAGGGTGCGGTAGCGCATCAGCATCTCCGCGGACGTCAGCGAGTAGATGCGGCAACGGTCGGGGTCTTCCGGCGCGTTGCTCTGCGCGGCGGCCTTGAAGTCCAGCAGCATGGCCGGTGTCACCGCGCCGCCGTGGCGTGCCTCCAGCAGCAGCTCGCCGCCATCCTGGAGGATGCGCGCCCATTCCTCCGGCCGCTCGAAGTTGAGCGCCTCGAACACGATGATCTCCGAGTCTCCCACCTGCGCGATGCGCAGGTCCGCCGGGTCGTCCGCGGTGGGCGCCGTGCCGGGCCGCGAGAGCAGCGCGCGGGCCACGCCGTCGTAGCCCGATTCGCTGCGCTTCACCACGCCGTAGACGCGCTCCGGCTCTGCGGTCACCTCGCGCTCGGGAATCTGCGTGAGCCAGCTCCGCTCCAGGTGGGGCATGGCCGGGTGTGTGCCCGGCATGGGGGTGTCCACCTCGCCCGGCGCATACTGCTGCACGTTGAGCACCGGGCGGTTCTCGCCGAGCTGGAAGTCGGCGCTGGGCAGGGGCAGGTCTTCGGCGGACTTGAGCAGCTCGTGGTCGTCCCAGTTCTTGCTGACGAACTGGAACACCAGCCGGTTCCAGTCCGCGTGCGCACCCAGCAGGTCGGTGGCGTCCAGCAGTTGCCGCAGCTCCTGGATGGTCACCGGCTTGGACAGGTTGACCAGCTGCGAGCGGCGGTACAGCGTGACGGCCGCGGGGATGTAGTGGTGGTCGCCGTGCGTATCGCGCAGGGCCTGCTCCACCAGGAACGCCGGCGGCGGCTTCAGCTCCAGCAGCGGCAGCCGCCGCAGCAGGGGCTCGGAGAGCTCGCGCTCGTCGTTCAGCGTCACGAACACCACCAGGTTGGGCTGGTGGGCGCGCACCTCGCTGCCCGGCACGGAGACGCGCCCGTTCTGCAGGAAGTCAAGCAGGAACGCGTCCGTGGAGGGGTGCGTCTTGTCCCACTCGTCCAGCACCAGTGCCGTGGGGTGCTGCTGGCTGCTCTCGGCCGCCTGGGGCAGCACGCCCCGCTGCGTGCGGAAGCCGCTGGGCTGCCCCGCGTCGGGCAGGATGGTCTGGTACAGCTCCTCCTTGCGGCAGCCCGGGAAGGCCTGGAAGAAGTAGGTCTGCCGCTCGTGCACCTGCCCCAGCGCCTCGGCCAGGAAGGTCTTGCCCGATCCGGCTGGACCGGTGAGGAAGGCCCCACCGCAGGGCTTGGTGTTCAGGGCGGCCTGCACCTGCCACGCCAGTTCCTCGGTGATGCGGTATCCGACGTCGCTCAGTTGCTCTCTCAAGCTCGGCATAAGCTCGCGCACGAATGCGGCGGGTTGGGTCTCACGGGAGGCAGCGCGGGTGCGCCGCGTTTCCATCGATTGTACCACACGCTTGCCGGGGGACGGGCAAGCGGCGCACGGGTGCGTTGTGCAGCCGGCGGCTCCGCCGCTCTGCGCGCAGGCCAGTTGCGCGGCCGGCGGTGCCGCACCCGGCGGTGCCGCACCCGGCGGATCAGTCTTGGTGCTGGGACGTGTAGGTGCGCAGCTTCTTGGTGACCAGGATTGCGATCTTGCGGAACAGCTTGAGTGCGAGAATATCGTTGATATCGTTGATGATCTGGTCGTTGACCTCAATGATCATCGTGTCGCCCTTGGCGCGGGCATCAGCCGAGCGCGGCTCCTGATCCACCAGGGCCATCTCGCCGAAGCAGTCGCCCGCGTTCATGGTGGCCAGGGTTTCCGTGCCCTGCTCCCGGTGCTTGATGATCTCCACCAGCCCCATGATGAGCACGTACAGCCGGTCGCCCTTCTCGCCCTCGTTGAAGATGGTCTCGCCGTCCTGGTACTTGCGCGTATGGCAGATCTTCAGCAGGCGCACCAGCTCCAAGTCCGTAAAGTCGGAGAAGAACTCGATGCGGCGCACCTTGTTGAGGGTCTCCTTGAGGTTCGTGGAGACCTTGCCCATCGAATCTTTGAGAGAGCGCTCCAGGCTGTTGATATCGAACGGCTTGGAGAGATAGCCCAGGATGCCGGCCTCGATCCCCCGCCGGCGGCTCTCGGTGTCCAGGTGGTTGGACATCAGCACGAAGCGCGTGTTGGCCGTGGCCGGATCGCGCCGGATGCTCTTCACCAGCTCGAACACGTCCTCGTTCTCGATGTTCTGCTCCACCAGCACGATGCTGGCGGCGTGCTGCGCCAGAAGCTGGGGCACGTGTTGCGTCGTGCTCGCCTCCCGGATTTCCTCCACCGTCTGGATGCTGCGCAGCGCTGCCTTCAGCAGGGCGCGGCTCTCCGGCTGGTTGTCGATCAGCAGCACGCTGAGTGCCTGCCGGGGCTTGACCGGCCGGTTCTCCGGATTGATCAGCGGCGATTCTGTCATGCTGGCTACCTGGCTGGTTGCTGGCCCCCCGCATCGGGCGCGGCGATCCCTGCCTCGCCGACTGGACCTTTACCTGCTATCAGATCATACACTTACGTCAGAATCCATATGAAAGCAAACCACTACACTCTTATGTAACGCCGGCATTCGGATATGGATACCAAATCCCGTTGCCAAGCGGCGTCATTGCGGGCTGCTCCACACGCATCGGTGGCAGGGCCGCCCGCATAGGCGTTTGCGCTGTACGCAACCATGCAAGAGCCCGGCCTGATCGGCCATGGAGGAGGTGGACGGGGGGCGGGTGAGTATCAGGGCCCGGTGAGGGCCCAGTTACATCAGGACTTGCCGGCCAGCACGGCCTTGACCCCGGCGACCAGGAGGTCGCGTTTCACCTCGGGGGAGAACAGGTAGCGCACCTTGCCCTGCGGGTCGATCAGGTAGATGAATGCCAGGTGATCCACGTCGTGCGAGTTCCCGGCGCTGTCCTCGTGCACGTGGAACTTGCTCATGTATTGGTCGGAGGTGCGTTTCAGCTCCTGGGGACTGCCGGTGAGGCCCACGAATGTGGGGTCGAACGCAGCCATCCATGTCTTCAGCGCCGCTGGTGTATCGCGTTTGGGATCCACGGAGATGAAAACCGCCTGCATCCGCGCCCCATCCGGCCCCAGCTTGTGCTTAACCGTCTTGAACAGGGCCACCGTGGCCGGGCACACGTCATCGCAATGCGTATAGCCAAACGTCAGCAGCACCGCCTTGCCGCGGAACTGCTTGAGGCTGGTGTGGCCGCCGTCCTGGTTGGTCAGCGTGAAGTCGCCGCCGATGGGGTAGTTGCCCACGGCGTAGTCGTCCAGCTTCAGCGGGGCCGCGGGCAGGTTGGTGCTCAGGGTGAGCACCCCCAGCGACAGCAGCAACAGCGCGATCGGTCGAACGAATCTCATGGGGCGGCGGAAGCGAGGGTTGTGAGCTAGTGGCAGAAGAACAGGCCGGCGTTGCGCACGGTGAGGCGCACGAACGGCTGTGCCCGCAGTCGGTCGAGTCCGGCGGGCCCCGCGGCGCCCAGCCGCACGACCACCGTGCCGGGGAAGATGCCCGTGCGCTGCACGCGCTGCATCCCGGCACCGCGCAGGAAGTGCCGCACCTGGGCCGGGTCCGCACTGTCGGTGAGGAACACCACGTACTCGTCCGCATCGTCGCCGGGCAGGCTGGCCAGGAACAGCTCCTGGTAGGGCGCGATGAACGCGGCCAGCGCCTCCTTGACCGCCTTGTTGTGCGGCACCCAGCGCTCGGCGGTCAGCGCCAGCCCCACCACCAGCGACAGCACCACGGCCACGCCGACCAGCGCGACGTACGCACGTGAGCTCAGCGGCCGGGCGTAGGGATTGGCGGGCAGATCGGGCTGCATCGGTGCGAGCGGTTCCTTTTTAGAACGCGCGGCGCACGCGGAGCCAAGCTTGTCGCCGGGCGGCCCCTTGTGGCATGGGTGTAGGGACCGCGACCGGCGCGGCTCCACGCGCCACGCCTGCCTTTCAGCCTAACACAATGCACCCGGTGGGCAACCGGGGCGCACCACACGGGGACGGCCATGGACTTCCGCTGGTCCGACGAACAGGAATCGATCCGCCAGGGCGTCCGGCGCCTGGTCGCCCGCTTTGATGACGACTACTGGCTAGGCCAGGAACGGAAGCATGCGTTCCCTGAGGAGTTCTACCAAGCCATGGCCGATGGCGGCTGGCTGGGCATCGCCATGCCGGAGGAATACGGCGGCGCGGGCATGGGCATCGCGGAGGCAGCCATCGTGCTGCAGGAGGCAGCAGCCTCCGGCGGCTGCATGCAGGCGGCTTCGGCCATCCACATGAACATCTTCGGCGTCAACCCGCTGCTGGTCTACGGCACGGAAGAGCAGAAGCGGCGCCACCTGCCGGGCGTCATCAAGGGCGAGACCAAGGTGGCCTTCGGCGTGACGGAGCCGGACGTGGGCCTGGACACCACGCACCTGAAGACGCGTGCCGTGAAGGAGAACGGGCACTACCGCGTCAACGGCCGCAAGGTGTGGATCTCCACCGCGCAGGTGGCCAAGAAGATTCTGCTGCTCACGCGCACCACGCCCATCGAGGAGGTCTCCAAGCCCACCGAGGGGCTGACGCTGTTCTTCACCGATCTCAACCGCGATGCCATCGAGGTGCGTGAGATCGAGAAGTGCGGGCGCGCCGCGGTGGACTCCAACGAGCTGTTCATCGACGACCTGATCGTGCCCGCGGAAGACCTGGTGGGTGAGGAGGGCAAGGGCTTCCACCAGATCCTGCACGGCCTGAACCCCGAGCGCATCCTCAATGCCGCGGAGTCCATCGGCATGGGCCGCGTGGCGCTGGACCGCGCCACGCGCTACGCGAAGGAGCGCGTGGTGTTCGGCCGCCCCATCGGGCAGAACCAGGCCATCCAGCACCCCCTGGCGCGGTGCTGGATGGAGCTGGAAGCCGCCGAGTTGCTCACCTACAAGGCCGCGTGGCTCTACGATACGGGGCAGTCCTGCGGGGCGGAGGCCAACGCCGCCAAGTACCTGGCCGCCGAGGCCGGCTTCCGTGCCGCCGACCAAGCCATGCAGACCCTGGGCGGCATGGGCTACGCCAAGGAATTCCACGTGGAGCGCTACTGGCGGGAATCCAAGATGCTGCGCATCGCGCCGGTCAGCCCGGAGCTGATCCACTGCTACATCGCCGAGCGCGTGCTGGGTCTGCCCAAGAGCTACTAGGGGGCCGAAGCCGGGCCTGCAGGCCCGGTAGCCGCTGAAGTCTAGCGTGGCACCGGCTTCAGGGACGCTGCCGAGGCGCGTGTCTGGGTGGAGTCGGCCTCCTGGCGGTCCAGCAGGTAGTTGAGTGCGACGGACATCCGCTCGCCCCACTTGCCCAGGGTTCCCGCCGCGAACGGCAGGGACTTCTCGTAGACCTTGCCCGTGTGCACGTCCACGAGGTACGCGGTGAAAGAGCTGCCACTGGATTCGTAGCTGCTCCGGTGCGTCAAGATCACGTCCACCTGGAGTTCCCGCCCCAACTCCCGGATGGCTTTGACATCCAGATCCTTCCAGAACAGCCCCTTCCAGATGCGCCCGCGCAGTGACCCGATGTTCGAGTGTGCCTTGAGCGCGAGATACGGGCCGGGGTTGTTCCTGTCGCGATAGTCGACGTAGCTGAGAGTTACCTCCGGGCGTGCCCGAATGGCTCGGTCCAGTGCCGCTGTCAGGTCCGCTTGTTGCGCCGAGAGTTCGGCCTGATTGCCCACCAGCAGCGGAGGAAGGATGGCCAGCCGCTCCACGGTTCCTGGTGCGAGGAGCCCTTGCAGGCCCGCGGCCTCGGTATCTCCGTTCGGCGCTGAAGCCTTGCCCATGCCCGCCAATTCCGCGGCCAGTTGCTCCACCGGCTGCAGCAGCAGGGTGGAGAAGTCGCCCTTGTGAATGACGGATTCGGTGTCCAGCGTCTGTGACGTGTCCGCGTCCACGATGAGGCCGGACAGCAGCCAGGTGCCGTCCGAGACCGCCACCACCTTGCCCAGCACCACCTTGCGCACACCCAGGATCTGCCCCACCTTCGCGGCGCATTCCCGCGAGGTGCAGCCGTGCTGGGGCACCCCGGGCCGGTCCAGCATGGCCTGCACCCAGCCGCGATCCGCCGGGTCGAAGCGCCCGGTCATCCGCAGCGAATTGCGCAGGCGCTCGCTCAACGCGAGGGCGTCGGCCTGGGTGGTGCCGACGGCGGCCAAGTCCAGCACGGCGATCCGCTCGTGCTCCCCTGGCGGCACCACGTTTTCCGGCTGCCTGGGGCCCGAGGACGCACAAGCCAGCAGCGTCAGCGCCAGCGGCACGATTGCGGCCCACCGCACCGCCTGCCGCATGAGGCGCCTCCTGTGCGGTGGGTGCATGGCAACCCTCGGTCTGGGTCTCGCTGCGGAGCCGCTGTGGTTGCGGCTTTCAATCCAAGGCTGACTTTGAAGCCTGGGCTGAGCGGGCCTGCGTCCGGCTGCGTCAGCCGCCCAGGGAGCGCTTCAGCAGCATTGCTGCCGCGTGTGCCGGGGGATTCAAGCCCGTCCGCAAGCCAAAGTAACCGGAATCCTTCCGCAACTTTCCACTGGCCACGTCCAGCACGTAGACGTCGAAGCGGTTAGGTTGGTTCAGACCCTCGTATTCCAATCGCCCCATCACGACGAAGTCCACGCCCAGCGATTGTCCGATCTGTTGGACGCTGAGCCGGTCCACAACCTTGCTGAAGACGCCACGCCACGTCTTGTCCTTCAGGTCGGAGAAGACTGGCTGCTTGCGCAGCGCGTCATAGGCGGTCGGCTGGGGGCCCTCCGGGTAGTATGAGTAGATCAGCTTGAAGCGGCTGCCGGGTTTGGCGATGCGCTCGGCCACGGCCACCGCCATTTCCCGCTTATCGGCCTGCACAGAGCGGCGATTGGGAATACCAATGTTCAGCGCCGGGAAGATTGCAACGCGCTGCGGGGTACCCAGGGCGCGGGGAGGGCTTGCGGGGCCCGGTAGCGGAACCGGCTGTAGACTGGCCACCACGGGTCGCGCAGCGGGCGCCTGGGCGTGGCGTCCCAGGTGCGCCAGTTCCAAGCCAAGTTGATCGACCGGCCGCTGCAGCAAGCCCACCAGATTGCCGTCGTACACGACGGACTCGGCGTCCAGGGTCTGGGCGGTCTCCACGTCCACGACGATGCCCGAAAGCAGCCAGGTGCTGGCCGATACCTTGATCACCTTGCTGGCCACGATTTTGCGCACGCCGAGGATCTGCCCCACCTGCACCGCGCACTCCTGGCTGGTGCAGCCCGTCTGCTGCAGCGCCTGCTCATCCAGGATGGCCTTCATCTGGCTGCGGTCCACCAGCTTGAATCGCCGCGACTTGAGCAGCGATTCGCGCAGGCGTTCGGTCAGAGCGACGGCCTCGGCCTTGGTGGCGCCGACTGCGTCCATGTCCAGCACGGCGATCAGCTCGCTGCCCGCCTCGGTCACGGCCTTGTTGGATGGGCTGGTCTGCTGCGCCCAGGCCCCGGGCGCGGTGGCCAAAAGCCCCAGCACAAGCAAGGCCAGCATGGCCAACCGGGCGGTCGGCGGCATAGCTTGCGGGTCATCGGGTCGATGCATGGGCGTTCCTATTCCGCACAGGCCCCACGGAGATGGGCAGGAGTTGCCCGGGCGCCTGCCATGGGATGCCGAAGTCTACCGTAGATGATGCGGTGGTGCCACGAATGGTTCGCACGGCCCGTGACTGGGCAGGGCCTGGGGCCCTGCCGCCGTGGCGATTGCGCCGCTAGCCGGCGCCATGCGCGGCCGGGCCGCCCAGCTAGCTGCCACCGGCGAGGCAGTCGCCGAGAGCCTTGACGAAGGCATCGCCCATGGCCAAGCCCCACTTCCCGGGGGCCCAGGTGCCATCCTGCCGGCACACGCGCTGCTCGCGGCCGTTGAAGAGGAACAGCTCGAAGTGGCGTCCGGAGTGAGGGCTCGCGGTGGACTTGTGCAGCACCACCAGGTCCACGCCCAGCTCGCGACTCTCGCGGTAGATGAAGGCGGCGTCGGGCTCCTTGTCGCCATCGCCGCGCCAGGTGTGGGCAGCGACCGCATCGTGCTGGGGCTGCTCATTGAAGCGCTCGTAGGCCTCTGGCGTCACCGTGGTGGGATAGAACGAGTAGGCGAACCGCGCCGGGCGCGGCACCCCCTACAGGGCCATCTCCAGCGTCTCGACGACGTGCGGATGGTTGCTTCGAAGCCGCCTCACGCCAGCGCCTTCCATCAAGACCGGAAAGAGCGCCACCTTCAGCGCCTTTGCCTGGGCGGGGACGTCAGGGCTCGGCCGGTGTCCGGTCACCGCGGCCGTCAGCCGCCCGGCCAGCTCCGGCACACCGCGGTCCAGCAGCGCGAAGAACTCGCCCCGGTACCGCAGGGATTCCGCGCTCACTGTGCGCGGTCTCCACGTCCACCATCATCACGGAGAGCAGCCAGATGTCCTGCTCGGCGCGCACGGCCCTGCCGGAGACGATCTTGCGCACGCCCAGAATCTGCCCCACCTGCACGGCGCACTGCTCATCGGTGCAGCCGGTTTGCTGCAGGGCTTGTTCGTCCAGCACGGCCTTCATCTGGCTCCGGTCCACCAGCACGAACTGTTGCGACTTGAGCAGCACCTCGCGCAGGCGCTCGGTGAGCGCTGTGGCCTCCGCCTGGGAGGAACCCACCGCCTCCAGGTCCAGCACGGCGATCAACTCCGGCCCCTTTGGCTGGGTGGCGGTGCTTTGGGCCCAGGCCGCATGCAGCGGCAGGGTCAAAGCCAGGGCCAGCAGGCAGACCCCGGCGGCCAACAGACGGGCCATGCGCCCGCGTCCTGCACATAAACTCATGAATTTCCGTGCCCCCTGGAACGGTCGGTAGCCCGCCACGCCGCGGCGCAGCGGGGCGAATGGCGGGGATGATAGTGCAGCCCTGGCGCGGCGCCAAGTGCCTATGCAGGCCCCTTCAGCGCTTGCCGGCGTGGTCTTCGTAGCGCACCAGGTACACTCGCACGGCCCGGCGCGTGCGTTCCTGGAGCACGGTGGCCAGGCGCTCGGCGGGGCTGCGGGCTTCCTCCACCACCGCGTTGCCGCTGGCCACGTCCACCACGTACACGCGCACACCGCCCTGCCGCGCGCCGGCGCGGATGCGGTAGAGCAGGGCCACGTCCACACCCAGGCTGCGGCCCAGCCGCTGGATGTAGGCCAGATCGGGCCGGGCGCGCTGCCCCATGCCCTGCCAGGCCCGT
>Ga0102953_1002386_pt1 | contig 11184 bp, 11 predicted proteins | sample SalPon2A_C_D2_MG_FD_78509 | JGI IMG/M metagenome (GOLD analysis project Ga0102953, IMG submission 78509) | Soil microbial communities from South San Francisco under conditions of wetland restoration - Salt Pond MetaG R2A_C_D2_MG | ecosystem: Environmental > Terrestrial > Soil > Wetlands | place... | reverse complement strand
GCATTGGTCGCGAGTCCTATGACGATAGCTGTTAGTACCATCGCTTGCGGCAAGGGATCTACAAACACCAACTGTTCTTTGCCGTTTACCACGATCGGTGCATCTACATTGTTGACGTATCCAATTAAGGTCATAAAAAGGAAGATGCTAAACTCCATTATAGACAGGCCTATGACAATCTTTATGATATTTCTCTTGGTCAGCACGCCATAAAGGCCGGTCAGAAATAAGGCAAAGCAGAGAATATACAGCGTCATTTCGACTCCTCTTTATAGATTACCAATGCCAGGAAAATTGTAACCAGCGCGGCAGCCACTTCCACCCCAACTGCTATATTGTACAGGGGAATCACACCGGCGCTGACCAGTTCCCCGACCTTTCCTTTCGGCAGGTAGTTATGGAAAAACACATGAGTTCCGATGAATAAAGCACCGACTGCCAATAGCAGAAACGTCAGTATGGAGAGACTTTCAAATGTGGAGGAACCTGCTTCTCTTGCTTTCAGATTGAGCACATCACTTCCGAAGGCCAGGACCAGCAAAATAAAAGCCCCGGCAATGACGGCTCCACCAGCAAAACCACCACCCGGTGTGAGATGTCCGTGTGTGATGATGTAGACGCCATACAGGAAAATGACACCCACTACGATCCGGGTTACGGTTTTTACTATGGAAGTCATTCCATGCATTATTTTGCCTTTCCTTTAATTCGAAGAATGGTCAGAATTCCAATTACTGCTGTGAAAAGGATGGTTGCCTCTCCCAAGGTATCATACCCCCGGAAATCGAAAATGACCCCGGTAACAAGATTGGCACTTCCGGTCTGATCGGCAGCATGTTCGATGTATGCCGTGGACATTCTTGTGGCATGCTCTCCGAATGGTGCCAGCACATCGATGCTTTCACTGAAGAAGAACAACAGTAAAGCGGTAAAGAGAAGAACGGCGATGATATTGACCACATATCGCATATTCACATACGAAATGCCTTTTACCCGGATACTCGCTTTTTCCTTCAGTTCCCTCCTGGAGCTATCCAGCACAACAGCCACCATGATGATCAGCGTGATGGTTTCCACTACGATTTGCACGATGGCCAGATCCGGAGCTTTGAGCAGCAAAAAACAGATCACCAGTCCATATCCCACGATTCCACAGGCAATTAGTGCTGATAGTAAGTCATTGGCGTGCAGTGCAAAAAGAGCGCCAATTATCATAAATCCTATGATGATCGCTAAGATTGTTTCCATTTTGATTTACATAAAGAACATCAACATGAGAATGAGTCCAACTACAAACCAGACGGCGTACGTCAGTAAGATGCCGTTGTGCGTTTTGCTAATTTTTTTGTTGATCCACAATGCCCCGTCTTTGGACAGGTAGTAGATATCAAACCATTTTTCATCGGCTTTCCGGTAAATGAAGGAGAATGGTTTATAATCCCTGATGGTATTGTAAAACTCGGTGACATTGTACTTGAGGGTATCCTGCAGGCGCTCACCGCCGATGAAGCTGTCTTCGCGCCGGAACCTTCTCATATCTCCCAGAGCATAAATAATAACCCCCAGGACAATGGAAACCAGTACCAGGATCGATACCGTCACAGAATCCCACGCTCCTATGTAAACTATATCACTTGAAATGAATTTAAACAGATAAGGCACTACATAATTGGATGCAAATACCCCGAAACCGATGCATGCCAGTGCCAGGAGCACTACCGGCGCCAACCTTATTGCATTCACTTCCTTAACTTTAGAAAATTTAGGATCTCTACGACCTAAGAATATGCCTGATATAAATTTGATGAAGCTCGCAAGCGTCAATGCGGACCCGATAACGGCAAGTGCCAACCATACAATCCATAAGCTGTTTGCGAGTCCGGCTCCTTTTCCAAAATCGATGATCCCCTGGTATATGATCCATTTGGAAGCAAATCCATTGAAAGGAGGAACACCTGAAATGGACAGTGCAAAAACCAGGGCGGCTATGAATGTTACCGGCATATTCCCGGCTAATCCACCCGTATCATTCAAGTCACTTTTTCCGGTTCGGTCTTCCACATTTCCGGCAACCAGGAACAACCCATTCTTGTACAAAGCATTATTGATCATATGAAAGAGTCCTCCAATAATGCCCAATACGGTACCCATGCCTAATCCTACCACCATATACCCGACCTGGGAGACAGCGTGATACCCCAGCAATTTCTTGTAATCGTGCTGAATGAGCGCCATCATAACACCAATAATGATCGTTGCAACACCTATCAAAATAATGGTAAAAGTAAGCCACTCATTCAGAATGAATATGTAGTTGCAAAGTCTCGCCAGGAAATAGATACCTAACAACTTATCAAGTGATGCTGGTAAAAAAGCAGAAGACGAAGCCGGGGCTTTTTGAGTGTATTCGGGTATCCAGGTATGAAACGGGAAGGCACCTGCTTTGGTGAAGGCTCCGATCAACAGGAAAATGAATGCCCAAACCCCTATTGCCGTAGAAGTGCCCAGTGTGAGCTGCGACATATTTAACGTATCACTGACGCTCCATATCAACCCGATGCCGAACAACATCAGTACATCCGAACCGCCCACGAGGATCAACGATTTGATAGCCGCATTGGCACTTTCCTCGTCAAAGGTTCTGATAAGTTTATAAAGTGTAAGCGCCAGGATGCCCCAGAAGGTGATGAACAACAGGAGATGATTGGCCAAAGCGGCCCCGTTCGACGCCCCAAGCGTGATTAGCAGGTAGCCGTAATACCCATCAACGTTCTTCTCCTTCGTGATATAGTAGATGGAATATATGACTACTAAAAGCGTGAAAATCCCAACAAACAGAACGATGAGCTGGCTAAGTCCATCTATCCAAAACAGATTGTAAGCATCAAAATCGGTCAGGGTATGTTCCGTACCAAACAAAGCATGACTGGTAGAACTGATGAAAATCAGTTGGCTGCCCATCAATCCGTTTAAATACAATAGGATTGCTTCGTACAGGGTATACGCTGACGTAATTAAAGCCAATACCACCTTAACAGGACGCACCTTCTTCGGCATGAGGAGCAGCAGTACCCCAACAAAAACGGGAATCATTATGAGTTGTTCGATGATACTCATGGTTCTTGTTCCATCTTAGCCCGTATGGCTTTCGTTTTTACCTGACCCAGTTTCAGCAAATCCTTCCCATTTAAAATCTTCTCCTTTGTCTCGTAATCATACGCAAAGCCCATTCTCTCTGTGCAGCAATAGCACGGATCCACTGCTGCCAGGGCAATAGTGGCATCGGAAATGGATTGACCGACGCATGATTTCTTGAATGTGGGGATATTCATATAACTTGGCGCACGTATCTTATGTCTTTTGGGATAATTGCTGCCATCCGTTTCAACGAAATGGAACACCTCGCCACGTGGTGCTTCTGCACGTCCGGTCCCAATACCGGCAGGGATTTCTTTTACGATGGTCTCGATAGCGCCTTCCGGTTCCTTTTTCAATCCCTCAAAACATTGCTCAATGATAGAGATCGATTCCAGCAACTCGAGCAACCGGACTTTGGCTTTTGAGAACACGTCACCTTCTTCAGCCGTGATCACTTTCCAATCGACAAGCGGATAGGCGGCGTATGGATCATCTCTCCTAACGTCAATCGGAACACCGGAAGCTCGCGCCGCCGGGCCTAACGCACCGTACTTGATGATATCTTCTTTCGTAAGTACACCGACCCCTTTCGTTCTTGCATGAATGACCGGATCATCCAGGACGGCACCAATCAGCATATTGGTCTTGCTCTTGACGGTATCCAGTACTTCCCGCATACGAGGGATTTTATCGTTTTCAATATCCCTTCTGACACCCCCAATTTTGAACATGGCGTAGCTGTTTCGGTTGCCCGAGATCATCTCAAACAGATCCAGGACCGGTTCGCGGTACTTCCATGCCCACATGAACACCGTGTTATACCCTAAAAAATGACCGGCAAGTCCGACCCACAGCAGGTGGCTGTGTATCCTTTCCAATTCCCCGATGATGCTGCGGATGTATTTGGCCCGGTCAGGTATTTCCACACCGGCTATTTCTTCCATGCAGTTGGCAAAGGCAAAGGGATGAGATGTCGAACAGATGCCGCATACGCGTTCGACCAGAAAGAATACCTGATCGAAGGTTTTGGATTCACTGAGCTTTTCAATACCCCGGTGGTTATATCCCGTAATCCATTCCACGTCCTTTACCGATTCTCCATCACAATATAGCTTGAAGAGCTCCGGTTCCTCCTGTAAAGGGTGATACGGACCGATCGGTATAATTGTGTTGATCGTTTTTTGAGTCTCTTTTTTCATCGTATCAGTTCTTCCTTAATGGGTATTCCCCTTCTTCCCAGTTGCCTTCGGAAATCAGTTTCTCCATGTTGGGATGGTTCAAGAAAATGATCCCAAACAACTCGTGCATTTCCCGTTCTATCCAGTTGGTTGCTACAGAAATATTTGCCAACGATTCCACCTCGGGTTTCGACTCCGGCAGTACGACGTGAACATTGATAATCAGGCCGATGACATCTACGCTGAAGTGATAATAAATTTCGAATCCCCGTTTTGACTGCAATGCCGAGGCGGTGATAAACCGGCACTTCAGATCATCAAACAGATATTGGGCAACCTCCGGCAGGGATTCAGGACTGATTGTTACAAAAAGCCGTTTTTCGCTCTTCAGACCGATTTCACTGATCTTGCCGGACCATTTTGATTCAATATTCTGCTTAACTTCTGCTCCAGTCATTTGCCGTTTCTCCTGTTTACCAGTTTTACAATGCCGGCCAATATTGCTTCCGGTTTGGGAGGACAGCCCGGGATGTAGGCATCAACGGGAATAATTTTATCCACCGGTCCTGCAAAGGTGTTACCCTCAGCAAATATGCCTCCTGTGCATCCGCATGCTCCCATCGCGACGACCAGGATGGGCTTGGGAGCCTGCTTATAAATTTCCAGTAATCTCTCTTTATCTTTTTTATTGATTGAACCGGTGACCAGGAGCACATCGGCATGCCGGATACTGCCTACCAGCTTGATCCCGAATCGTTCGACATCGTAGCGCGGTGTCAGACAATCGAGGATTTCTATATCGCAGTTATTGCATGAGGCTCCCCCATAGTGGAACAGCCACAGAGATTTTTTAAATATGTGCTCTTTAAAACTCATTGGATACAATTAAAGTCCGAACCACATCAACACGATGGCGATGATCACCAGCAGGTTCATCCAAATGAAGAAAAACCGCATCGCCTGTTTTATTTTAACCCTCGGATTAGTATTGCGAATGAGTGTGATCAACAGCACCACGGCGATGATTTTCAGAATCGAGTAGACCACTCCCATGCCCGTCACGCTGAGACCTCCCATAAATAGCACCACGATGAAAGCCGGGAGGGTGAACAGCATGATGTATTTGGTCAGCAGGATGATGGCATAAGCGGATCCCGAATATTCGATGAAAGATCCATGGTTTATTTCAGTCTCCGCCTCGGCGATGTCAAACGGGACCAGTCCCAGCTTTGCCTGGATGCAAAATATCGCCGCAATAAACAGTATGATTCCGGATAGGCTGCCTATGAATGCATGATCTGCCTGGGCCTGAATGATGTCGTACAAACTTATACTCATCCCCGCCTTGAAGATCACCGCAGCGACCACCAGCAGAAACGTGAGTTCGTAGCTGATGATCAACTTGATTTCCCGCGAAGCTCCAACCGATGCCAACGGATTTCCGGAAGCCATCGCCCCAATGATGTACGATATAGCAGGAATGTTGAGCAGGTAAAAAATGACAATCACATCGCCGGTGAATCCTGTGTTTATTCCAAAGGCTGCCAATAGGATGAACACAGCTGACATGGTAGCGCCAAACAGCGCAATTACCGGCGCCATCAAAAAAACAGCTCCTGAGCCCTGTGTGGGTATTATGGTCTCTTTGACCAGCAGCAGTTTAAGAAAATCATAAAAAGGCTGGAAGAATGGCGGTCCCTTTCTGAACTGCACCCAGGCCGTCACCTTGCGGTCGAACCACGATAATATCCCGCCGCTGACAGCGGCAAATAATAAACCGGGAAAAACCAGAAAGTAAAAATAAAGTGTCATAATTTTAGGCTCTCATATTGTCAATGCGACTGATGTAAGATCCCAAACACATGTATGTCATCCTGAGCCCAATAAGCAGAACTATTGGTCGGGAAACTATCCTATTGGGGCGAAGGATCTCGTGGGATACGGCAACGATTGGCACCACTGAAATGATCGCTGCCAGATGCGAAACGAGATCCTACTTTTTCTCCGCCGCGGCGGAGAAAAAATCAGGATGACAGAGGTAGTGTAAAAGGCAGAATTTTGAGTCATTTTGTGTATGTTATATCATCACTAAGTAATCCTCCACGATTACTTACGGTTGCACATCTGACCAGGCATATTCTCTTATCCATACCCGGTCAGACAATTCATGAACATGTTTGTCGTCTTCTTCTTTCATTTCCACAAGACTTACGACACCTTCAGGAAATGAAGCCACAAATTTCTTCAACGTCTCTTCATCAGACAGATCATAGTATGCATAACCCGATGTCTTCACCTCAAACAGATCATTCATCATGGTTCCAAACGGGCACACGACAATGCATGACCTGCATCGTATGCAAAGATTCAGTGATCGGGTTACCATACCGGATTCATCCTTTTCCAGGGCGTTGGCCGGACAAGCTTTGATACAGGGAGCATCCTTACATCGCCGGCATATATATCTAAATGTTGCAATTTCACGGATTGTTTTGAACGCTCCGCCATTCAGCGAGGCCGGATCAAAACCTTCCGTTTTATTCCCTCCCAGTTCTCTGAGCTTTATCAGATCGATGAGTATTTTCTTGTCAGCCATTTTAATTTGGCTATTATTTAAAACTCACATCCAGATGTTAGGATAATCCTTGATCTCGTCATAGCTGAAAACGGGTCCGTCTTTGCAGACGAAATAATCGCCCATCATGCAATGACCACATTTTCCCAGAGCACATGACATATTCTTCTCCATCGACAGGTAGATATTCTCCTCCTTATATCCCAACTCCAGCAGCTTCATGGTACCGAACTTCATCATCACCGGAGGTCCGCAAACAACGGCCACGGAGTTTTGTATATCTACGTCGAGATCATCCAGCAATACCGTAACCACCCCTTCCTTTTCCTCCCAGGTTTCATCGGCATGGTCTACGCTGCGATATACTTTAAACTTGTCAATCTTTCTTATTTCCAACACAAAAGGTTTGTAAATACAATCTTCGGGCGTCTTTGCCCCATAGCACAAGATTACTTTCTTTAATTTGTCTTTTTCAGCGATAAGGTTGTACATGAGAGAACGAATGGGAGCAAAACCGCAACCTCCGCCCAGGATCACGACTTCTTTACCATAAAACTTATCCAGCGGATATCCTCTGCCGAAAGGTCCTCTGATTCCCAAAACCTCTCCCGCTTCGATCGCGTGCAGCCGGTCGGTTACATAACCGGTCTTCATAACGGTGACTTCTATTTTCTCGTGCTCAAGCGGCGAGGAAGACGGCGTAAAAGGAGCCTCCCCGATGCCATCAAGAGTGAGTTCGATAAACTCGCCTGTTTTAAAGGAAAAATCATGCTCCGGTCTCAGAACGAAAGTCTTGATCAAAGGTGATTCGTCAACAATGCTTTCGACCTTTACCCTAAAGGGTTTATATATGTTATCATCGGTAATCATATACCCTCTACTCTGCTTCTACTATAGAAGCCAATTCCATGAACAACTCGTTTTTATCGATGCCGCCAATACATGTTTCGATGCATCTCCCACATCCTGTGCAAGCTATGGAGTCGAATTTTTCAGCCTTCCAGACATATTTGCACAGATACCGGTTTTTAAATCTGTCGGTCAGATCTTTAAGATGGTCTTCCCCTGCCGCTATTCGTGCAAACCCCGGGTATTGGCAGGCATCCAATTGTCGTATCTTTTCGAATCCGGGTCGGTCAATCATCAGGAAGCAGGTGCAGGTGGGACAAATAGCGGTACATGCACCGCAGGATACGCAAGCCTTTGCATATTTTTCCCAGATCGCATCGTCGGAATCCTTGATCAGTTCACCGGTCTCCTTATATCCTGGGAGTTGCACATTTTTCTTATCCAGCCTGTCTCGAGTATGCTGCCTTTTCGAGTGGATCAATTCAACATCTTCCTCATTGAGTCCAACCGGTTCATCAACTTTATTCACCCCTTCCAGAAATGCTTCCCCCTTGTCGGTATTAATATGTATATAGGCTCTTTCATCAATAACGGAAAGCGATATATCATGATTTTGGGTGGGATATGGTTTTATACCATAGGTTGTGCAGTGACAATGTTCGAGAAGATCATAACAATCCGTGCCTATTAAAATGGTATTATCTCTTCTCATCTTGTAATAACTATCGATAAATGGCGGTGTCAGGTACATTTCATCCAGAATACCTAATGCGGCCAGGTCACATGCCGGTGTACCGACGATTACATTCTTTCGTACTGAACCTGTTGATTCAAGAGTGACATTCTCTTTTACGGGGAGGAAGAATAATTTAAGAGGCGTAACCGGTTTCGGCGTATTGTAAATAATAGAAGGGAGAGAGCAGTTATTAATCAGATCGTAATCTATAGCAACATCTTTTTTAACAGGCACATAGATATTGTATTCCTCTTCTTGATCTCTCAGAAATTTGTTCCACCCCATCAATGATATATGAAAACCACTTTTCATAATCAGCTCAGGTTAGCGTTATGCCTTTTTTATAATATACTCTTATAACCTTTGTAAATATTGGTGTAATCTTTGTAAATACCAATGAATTCAGGACTTAATTGTAATAATTCGTCCCAGGTATTTAATTGTGTGATGCTTTGTGATAACCGAATACTATTATTAGTCTTAGCAAAATTAAAATCATAGGAGGCTCTTTTTGGCCTTCAAACCGGAGTGCCTTACCAGTCAGCATACTTTTACACAGGGTAGACGTTTTTACTAAGTTTATATTTTATATCATTCTAATCATAGATCTCAGATAAGAAATTATATATTGTTTGATAATAATCGGGCCAAATATTCATCATATGAAAAAGAGAACAGTTGAAGCTATTTTGGGCGTATTGTTAATTACACTTGCGCTACTCCTTACTAAAACATCCGTATATACATCAGTCAAGGGACTGGTTTTGGATGCCGGAGGATCCATTGGTGTAGCTGTTACAACTGCAATAGGCTTAATCATTATCTCTTTCATAAGCGGAAACCACCTGCTCAACAGGAGATAATATCGCGTAGTTTCGATAGGGTATTTTTTAGTAATGCCCGGCTGGATGGTTTCTAAGACTTTAACACTGCAGTAATTCTGATCGGCAAGTTTATATCATCTCCGCCCTGATGAATTGTAAATCGTACCTATCATATGGAACTATTGTTACAATTTCCATAAACAGCTCAAAAATATCTGGCGGAGTGTAATATTTAAGTCTTTCGTATTAAGCTTATTAGCCATCGTAAGCAAGAAAACATGGAGGATTTTTTATGAAGACAATTGTTTGTACCAAATATGGTTCACCCGGGGTTCTCACACTCAAAGATGTTGAAAAACCTGTTCCTAATGACAATGAGGTATTAATAAAAGTACGTGCAGCTAGTGTTACCACTGCGGATTGTATGATGCGCCGCGGTCAGCCTTTTTATGGCAGGTTGTTCATCGGTCTTCTCCGGCCGAAAAATCCAATAACCGGGACAGGATTTGCCGGCGAAGTAGAAAATACCGGAGAAAATATAACGCTATTTAAAAAAGGCGATCCTGTTTTTGGCGAGACCGGTGTCTCGTTTGGCACCAATGCAGAATATGTCTGTGTACCAGAAGACGGGCTCATAACAACATTGCCTGGAAATATCTCCTGGGATGAGGCTGCACCCATTTGTGATGGAGCTTTAACATCATGGAGTTTCCTAAAGGATATCGGCAAGATTCAACAAGGACAAAAAGTCCTGATTAATGGTGCTTCCGGAAGTCTGGGCAGCTCGGCGATACAAATAGCCAGATACTTCGGCGCAGATGTTACTGGAGTATGCGGCACATCAAATGTTGAAATGGTTACCTCTCTTGGAGCTGACAGAGTTATCGATTATACCAAAGACGATTTCACCAAAAACGGCCAAGCCTACGATATTATATTTGATGCGATAGGCAAGAGTTCCTTTTCCCGTTGTAAAAACTCACTGGCTAAACATGGCGTCTATCTCTCGCCAGTCCTCGGAATCCCCCTCCTGTTGCGAATGATATGGACTTCCAAATTGAGCAGCAAAAAGGCGAAATTTTCAGCTACCGGCTTACGCCCTGTTCCTGAGCTTCGGGTACTTCTGAATGAAATAAAGATGCTTATCGAGGCTAAAGAGTTAAAATTAGTCATTGACAGACGCTATACACTGGAACAGACAGCTGAAGCACATAAATATGTGGAAACGGGACACAAAAAGGGAAATGTGGTCATCACGGTAGGAACATGATATAAAACGGGAAAATAATTGAACTTTGATTATCGAATCTACCTGTCAAATTTCATACATGGCCTAACCATTATCCTATCTTCATAATTATATGAGAATCAATGTGGTAGCTATTGTATTAGCAGTTCATAAATACTACATTCGATTTAGAACTTTGTCTACTTCATAATATGAGGAATACAGGATTTTGAACACACGGCCGCTTTCGATCACAATAATCAGTTGGTTGTTTATAGTTGTCGGCTGCATCGCATCCTTTGCTGCCTTATCGCCATTATTCGGAAGCTTTTCGACCTTAACATCACACGACTTTTTTGATTTAACGATGGCCCTTTCTGTCAACGTCCTTGCAATTGTCTGCGGAATCTTTATTCTGTTCGGCCACAATTGGGCACGTTGGGTGATGGTCCCCTGGATGTGTTTTCACATTATCATTAGCCTGAATTCACCGCCGAAGCTCATCGCACACGGGGTGATTTTTAGCGTTATCCTATACTTTCTTTTTCGCCCTCAGACATCAGGTTATTTTCAGAGAAGCAAGGCCAAACCGGCTTAGGATTTTAATTTATTCCATCCCTGTGTCTGCTCGTAAATTTCCGAACACTTTTAACGTC
>Ga0102953_1002385_pt1 | contig 11190 bp, 7 predicted proteins | sample SalPon2A_C_D2_MG_FD_78509 | JGI IMG/M metagenome (GOLD analysis project Ga0102953, IMG submission 78509) | Soil microbial communities from South San Francisco under conditions of wetland restoration - Salt Pond MetaG R2A_C_D2_MG | ecosystem: Environmental > Terrestrial > Soil > Wetlands | place... | reverse complement strand
CCTCCCGGCATCGCGGATCGGTGATCGGCAATGCCTCGGCAACGTATCCGATCGAAACGTCCGGCTTCTTTTCCCGCGCGCGCCGGATCGCGTCGCGGGCTTCCTCGCTCCGTCCCAGGTTGCCGAGCGCGCTGATCTCCGCGAGGTGGGAGAAGATGGCCGAATTCGCCTGCCGCTGCGACCGGCGGGACAGCGCGATGGCCTCGTCGAACTTGCCCAGCATGAGCAAGGCGATGGCCTTGCTCGCCAGATAGGCCCACATCAGCGGATCGAGCGGGCAAAGCCGCAGGGCCTCGTCGTGCGATGCGATCGCCTCGTCCGGCCGGCCCGCGTGCCACAAGGCATGGGCCCGGCCGAAATGCGCCAAGGCAAAATTCGGATTGCGGGCGATGGCGGTATCGGCGGCAACGATTGCCGCGTCGGGCTCTCCCCGCAGGAGATAGCCCCTGGTCAAGGCCACCCACGCGAAGGGGTCGTGCTCGTCCAGCCTCACGGCGGTCTGGCTGGCTTCGAAGGCTTGCTTGAGATCGTTTTCGCGATCCGGGGAAACGCCCAGGATGATGTACACGTAAAGCGCGTATCCGAGGCCCGCATAGGCCGACGCGAAGGTGGGGTCGAGCTCGATGGCCCGACGGAAGAAGCCCAGGGTGACGTCGCGGTCCTGCGGCCGGTACTGGAAGGTGTGCCAGAGGCCGCGCTGATAATTCTCCCAGGCGTCCAGACTCTCCGGCGGCTTGCGCAACGCCCGCCGGCGCTCGCTGATGGCGAGCTGCGGCTCGATGGCAACGACGATCGCCAGGGTCACCTCGTCCTGTACGGCGAATATGTCCTCGAGATCGCGATCGTAGCGCTGCGCCCAGATGTGCTGGTCCTCGGCGGCATCGATGAGCTGGGCGGTGATCCGAACCCGGTTTCCGGCGCGTCGGACGCTGCCCTCGACGACATAGCGCACGCCGAGTCTCGCGCTCACCTGCTTGACGTCGAGGCTTTGGCCCTTGAAGGCGAAGGACGAGTTGCGCGAGATCACGAAGAGCGTGCGAAATTTCGAGAGCTCCGTGATGATGTCCTCGGTTATGCCGTCGGCGAAAAATTCCTGCTCCGGGTCGCCCGACATGTTCGCGAAGGGCAGAACGGCAATCGACGGCTTGTCCGGAAAGGGAAGAACGCCGGGCCCCTGGCTCAGCTCCGGGACCGCGCCGACCCGGTCTCCCAGCCATTTCCAGACGCGCACCTTGCGCTCGATGTTCTTCAGTGCCGTTTCACCCAGGTCCTCGAAGACCGAATCGAGCCGGCCTCGGACGTTCTGATAGACCATGTCGGAGATGCACAGGCCGCCGGGGTCGGACAGGCCTTCCAAACGGGCCGCCACGTTGACGCCGTCGCCGTAGATGTCCGATCCTTCGATGATGATGTCTCCCAGGTTCACGCCGATCCGCAGTTCGATGCGCCCGTCGTCCGGGCGATCGGCTTCGCGCTCCACCATCGCGTGTTGAATGTCGACGGCGCAGCGAACGGCCTCGACGGCACTGGGAAACTCGGCCAGGAGCCCGTCGCCGAGGAGCTTCACGATGCGTCCCTTGCACGCCGCGATCTTCGGCTGGACCAGCTCCCTTCGAAGGGCCTTCAGGCGCGCGAGCGTCCCGGCCTCGTCGTCTCCCATGAGACGCGAGTAGCCGACCACGTCGGCGGCAAGGACGGCGGCCAGTCTGCGTTCCACCTGATTTCTCCCGCTATGCGAGAGACTAGTCCCCATCGATCGGAAAATCCATGTTGCGGAACGCTGGCCCGACGCCCGGCATCGGCCAACCCCGACCCCGCCCGCGCTGCAATCGCGTGGCGCCCTCTCGGAAACCGAGCCGACACGCCGGCTCGCGACGGGCTTCGGATTCGGAGGAATCCCGATCGGGTGACGCTCCTTCGGTCGCCCGATTGACACCGGCGCGCCGGACGGCGTTGAATGAGCGCGACTATCCGGCCGCACCGCGGCCGCAACGACGACGAGGAGTCCGGTGCCATGATCAAGAACCCCGTGCCCTGGCCGAACGGCGCGCGCTGCGCCGTCGCCATCACCCTGGACATGGACGCCGACAGCATCCTGCACCTCGAGCACCCGGACGATTCGCTGTCGCGCGTCGCGGCGCTCTCCATGCTGCGCTACGGCCCGGAGGTCGCGGTGCCCCGCATTCTGGAGACCTACCGCCGCTACGGCCTGAAGCAGACCTTCTTCATCCCCGCCTGGTGCATCGAGCAGTATCCCGCCGCGGTCGAGGCGATCCTGAAGGACGGCCACGAACTCGGCCATCACGGCTACATCCACGAGAACCCGAACGAAGCGGGCCGCGAGGACCAGGAGTACTGGATACAGCGCAGCATCGCGGTCATCGAGCGCGCGAGCGGCCGGCGCCCGCGCGGCTACCGCGCGCCGCTCTACAATTTCTCCGACCACACCGCCGACCTGCTGGTGCAGGAGGGCATCGTCTACGACGCCTCGCTGATGGGCGACGACATTCCCTACATCCTGCGCACCAAGGACGGCGATCTCGTCGAGCTGCCGGGGCATTGGGGCGTCGACGACTGGCCGCCCTACGTGCACGCTCCGGACCTCAATTTCAGCATGCCCATCATGGCGCCGCCGCGCGCCATGGAGATCTTCCGCGCCGAGTTCGACGCACAGTGGGAGCACGGCGGATTCTGGGTCGGCATCTGGCACCCCTTCGTCTCCGGCCGGCTGGCGCGCTGGTGCGAGGTCGACCGCCTGATCCAGTACATGCTCGACAAGGGCGGCGTGTGGTTCGCCACCATGGAGGAGATCGCCGACCACGTGCTCGCCTGCGCGAAGGACGGCAGCTACAGCCCGCGCGTCGACGCGTGGCCCTATTACGCCGAGCCCGTCCGCGTGACCATGGATCCGAAGCTGCGCGCGGTGCGCTAGCCGGGTATCGACGAGCCCGTTGCCACCGCCTCGACTCCTCCGCCGACGGATTCGGGATCGGGATCGGGCGGCGAGCGCGGCCGCACGCACGCGACGCGTGCCGAAGAGGGCGGGCGCGGCGGCGAGAAGCTTCGCAGCCCGGCGGGGCCCCAGTTCCGTTTCAGTCCGGCAGCAGGCCGTGGCGCAGGGCCTCGGCGCGCAGCGCCGTCACCGCCTGCTCGGCGCGCGCGCCGTCGTCGGGCAGGAAGGCGATCGGGTCGGCCAGGCCGTCGAACATGCCGAGGAAGCCCTCGGCCGTCGCCTCGGCGCAGAACGCCGCGTAGCTCGGGTTGTAGCCGCCCTCCTGCACGATCACCAGACGCCCGCCGCAAAGCCGCCCGGCGAGTTCGCGGGTGCGCCGCGCGAGGTCGCGAAACCCGGCCATGGTGACGAGCTGGCGCCCGTTGGGATCGAACTGGTTGGCGTCCTGGCCGTTGGCGACCACGACGAGCTCTGGCGCGAAGCGCGCGACGGCCGGCGCGACCAGTTCGTCGAAGGCGAGCCGATAGGTCCGGTCGCCGAGGCCCATCGGCAGCGGCAGGTTGACGTTGAAGCCGCGCCCGGCGCCCTCGCCGCATTCGGCGACGGTGCCGTTCTCCGGGTGGCTCGCCCCCCAGGCCCGATGGTCCATGTGCAGGGACACGGTCAGCACGTCGTCGCGCGCGTAGAAGCCGCTCTGCGTGCCGTTGCCGTGGTGCACGTCCCAATCGATGATCGCGACCCGCGCCAGCCCGGCGGCGCGCGCGCCGCAGGCGGCGAGCGCCACGTTGTTGACGAAGCAGTAGCCGTCGGCCATGGCCGGCGCGGCGTGGTGGCCGGGCGGGCGGACCAGCGCGTAGGCCATCGCGCCCGCGCCGGTCAGCACGTGCTCCAGCGCCGCCAGGGTGGTGCCCGCCGCGGCGCGGATCGCCCGCAGGCCGCCCGGCCCCATCACCGTGGTCGTCGAGAACTGATGTCCCGCGACGTCCGCATCCTTCAGGCTTTGCAGATAGCCGGCCTCGTGGAAGCGGAGGATCTCTTCGTCGGTCGCATGGCGCCCGGCGTGCCAATCGAGCCGCGCCGCCGCCGGCCCGCGCTGCAGCACGGCGCGCATGTTGCGCAGGCGCTCGGCGCCCTCGGGGTGCGGGCTTTGGGTATCGAGGAGCGGCGAGGGAATGGACTCGAACACGCCCTCGCCGGTGTCGTGCGTCAGCACGTCGTCGTGCCAGAAGACCGCGAGGCGGTCGCGAGCCGGATCTTGCCCCGGGTCTTGCCCCGGGTCTTGCCTCGGATTTTTTTTCGTGTCGCTCATGCGATGTTCCCGTTCCGCGTCAGTCGATGACGACCAGCTCCGGCGCCACCTCGGAGAGGCTTTCCGCGCCGCCCTCGGTGCACAGCACGGTGTCGCCCAGCTTGACGCCGAACCCCTCGTCGTAGAGCGACAGGTTGGGCTCGATGGTGAACGACATGTTGGGCGCGAAGACGTGCGGGTCGCTCTCGTCGACGATCATCGCCTCGAGCCACGACGGCGGATAGGCGAGTCCCAGGCTGTAGCCGATGCGGTGCACCCGCGTGCGGGCGAGGTCGAGCCGGTCGAGCACCGCGTTGCAGGCGCTGTTCGCCTCGCCCACCGGCACGCCGGGGCGAATCGTCTCGAGCGCCGCGGCGAAGGCCTCGGACAGGAGGCTCGCCACCTCGCGCACGCGCGGGCTCGGCCGGCCGAGCACGGCGGTGCGCATCATCACCGCGTGGTAGCGGTTGCACACGCCGGCGTGCTCGAGGATCACGACGTCGCCCTCGGCCAGCACCTGACGCTGCGGCATGGCGTGGGTCATGGCGCTGCGCCGTCCGGCGGCGACCATGGGGCTGATCGCGGCGTACTCGCTGCCCGCCTCGCCGAGCGCGCGCGCGACGATGCCGGCCAGCTCGACCTCCGAGATGCCGGGGCGCAGCGCCTCGAAGGCGGTGCGCATGGCGTGGTCGGCCATGCGCGCGGCGCTGCGCTGACAGGCGATCTCCTCCGGCGTCTTGATCAGGCGCTCCTCGGCGACCACGGTCGAGGCGTCCTCGAACTCGGCCTCGGGCAGCAGCGCGCGCAGCCGCTCGTAGGCCGCGGCGGGCAGCGTGAAGGCCTGCATCTCCAGCCCGACGCGCCCGGCGCCGTGGCCGATCGCCTGCAGGATCTCGGCGACGATCTCCAGCGGGTCTTCGGTGGCGATGTCGTAGAAGCGCGCGTCGCGCGCGACCGAGAGCTCCCAGGTACAGGGCTCCTCCGAGGTGCGCGTCAGGAACACCGGCTCGTCGAGCGCCGGCGAGACGATCAGCGCCTGGTACCAGAGGAAGCCGAGGCTGTCGAAGCCGTTCAGGTAGTTGATGTTGTCCGGAAAGTTGACCACCAGGGCGTCGAGCCCGCGGGCCGCCAGGCGGTCCTCGACGCGGCCGACGCGGTTGGCGTAGGTGTTCTGGCCGAAGGCCGTCAGCATGATTTCGTCCTCCCCTGCCCGCTCCTTGCGATGCTAGCGCGGATTCCGCGGCGGGGGAATCGCGCCGCGCCGGATCAAACGCGTACCGCCAGGCGGCGCTCGCGCAGCGCGATGTAGGTCCCGCTGCCGACGATCACCAGGATGCCGACCCAGGTCCAGGGATCGGGGAAGTCGCCGAACACGGCGTAGCCGACCGCCGCGGTGAAGCCGACCTCGCAGTAGGTGTAGGGCGCGAGCTGCGCCGCCGGCGCCATCTCGAAGGCGCGGATCAGCAGAAAGTGGCCGAAGGCGGCGATGAGCCCGATGCAGGCCATGAGCAGGAGGTCGGCGGCGTCCGGCGGCACCCAGAACGCCGGCAGGATCGCCGTCATCGCCAGCGCGCCGAGCATGGCGGTGTAGGCCAGCGTCACCAGCGGCGGCGCGCTGCCCCTCAGGCGCCGGGTCGCCAGGTAGTAGAGGCCGTGCACCGTGCCGGCGGCAACGGCCAGCAGCCCGCCCCACTGCAGCGCGCCGAGGCCGGGACGCAGGATCACGAGCGCGCCGACCAGCCCGATCGCCACCGCGGCCCAGCGCCGCGGGCCGACGGCCTCGCGCAGCACCACCGGCGACAGGGCGGTCACCACCAGCGGCGCCACCTGGAAGAGCGCCAGGGCGTCGGCCAGCGGCATGCCGGAGATGGCGCCGAAGAACAGCATGGTCGAGCACAGCAGAAGCCCGCCGCGCAGCACCTGGAAGGCCGGCCGCGCGGGGATCAGCGCGCGCAAGGGGTGGCGCGCCAGCAGCACCGGCAGCAGCACCAGGAAGTGGAAGAAGTAGCGCGCCCAGACGATCTCGAGCACGGGATAGCGCGCGCTCAGCGTCTTGGCGATGGCGTCCATGGCCGGCAGCAGCGCCATGGCCATGACCACCAGCAGCACGCCGACGAGCGGCCGCTCGTCCGCCGCCGCCCCGCTCGCGCTCGTCGACACGGCCGCGGTCAGTCGCGGTAGGAGGGATCCTCGGCGTCGAGCAGCGCCTTCAGCTCGGCGAAGTGCGCGGCGGCGAAGCCCTCGTACTCGCTCCACTCGCCGGCCACCTCGCCGGCCAGGTTCTCGCCGATCGGCTTGAGCGGCCGGCCGGTGGAATAGGCCAGCACCTGGGTCTGGCAGGCGCGCTCCAGGTAATAGAGCTCGTCGAAGGCCTCGGCCACCGTCGGGCCGACCACCAGCACGCCGTGGTTGCCCATCATCATCACGGTCTTGTCGCCGAGCACGCGCGCCAGGCGGTCGCCCTCCGCGTCGCAGAGCGCGAGGCCGGCGTAGTCGCGGTCGTAGGCGACGCGCTTGTAGAAGCGCGCCGTGTTCTGGTCGATCGGCTTGATCTCGGGGTCCTCGAGCGTGGAGAGCGCGGTGGCGTAGGGCGGGTGCACGTGCAGGATGCAGCGCGCCTGCGGCAGCGCGGCGTGCAGCCGGCCGTGGATGTACCAGGCGGTCGGGTCCGGCGCGTCGGGCCGCGCGAGCGTGCCCTCGTCGCCGGCGTCGAGCAGCAGCAGGTCGCTCGCCCGGATGCGCGCGAAGTGCATCCAGCGCGGGTTCATCAGGAAGCGCCGGCCGTCGGGCGAGCGCGCCAGGCTGAAGTGGTTGGCGATGCTTTCGTGCCAGTCGTGCCGCGCCGCCAGGCGGAAGGCCGCCGCCAGGTCGACGCGCGCCTCGCGCTCGGCCTCCGCGTCGTCCGATACCAGGTTGAGCCGCGTTTCCCGCGCCATGACGATTCCTCCCGCTCCCGCCGCGCCGCGCGGGCGTTCGCCCGGGCGGCCGTTCTGTCGGCCGTTCGGGCCGGAGCTTAGTCAAAGCGCCGAATCGGGGGAAGGAAAATCCCGGACGCGGGGGCGCGGCCTCACGGCGCCCCGGCGCCGGGCGGGCCCGAGGCGGCCCGGATCGCCGCGCGCCTCGCGATTTCCCTGTTATTCCCTGCCGAGCAGGGAATTTTCAGGGAGCGCGCCGCGGCGGCGCCGAGGCTTCGCCGGACGCCGCCGGGCAGGCGGTCGCGCACGCCGCGCCGTCCCGCGCGCCTGGCCTTCCGTCAGCGTCGCTCCCACCCAGCCTAGCGCCCGCCGGGCGCGGCGCAACGGGAAGGCTGTGGAATCCGCGCGCCCGCAGCCGCGGGGCGGCGCCCGCCGCAGCAGGAGGCGCCGCCCTTCGTCCTTCGACAGGCTCAGGACGAGGGGATCGGGGTAACAGGCTCGGGATGGAGGGCGCGGGATGGAGGGCGCGGGATGGAGGGCTCGGGATGGAGGGCGCGGGATTAAGGGCTCGGGAACAGTCCTCATGCTGAGCTTGTCGAAGCATGAGGACTCTGCCCGCCGTGCCGGTGCGGGCGCCGACAGGACGACGGGGCTCGCCCGCGGCCTTACGGCGGCGCCGGCTTGGCGCCCGGCGTCGGCGCCAGGGTGACGTTGATCTGCGAGCCCTCCTGCAGGTGCAGGTCGCGCTGCGGGAAGGGAATCTCGATCCCCTCGGCGCGGAAGGCGTCCCACAGCGCCAGGTAGATCTCGCTGCGCACGTTGACCACGCCGGCCTGCGGGTCGCGGATCCAGACGCGCAGCTCGAAGTCGACCGAGCTGTCGCCGAAGCCGATCAGGCGGCACACCGGCTTCGGCTCGGCGAGCACGCGGTCGACCCCGGCCGCCGCCTCGACCGCCAGCGCCATCACCTTGTGCACGTCGGAGTGGTAGGAGATGCCGAACTTCAGCGGCAGGCGCAGCAGGCTGTTGGAATAGGACCAGTTGATCACGCGCTGGGTGATCAGGTCCTCGTTCGGGATCAGCCATTCCTTGCCGTCGCGCGTCGACAGCGCGACGTAGCGCGCGCCCAGCGAGGTGACCCAGCCGAAGGTCTCGCCCAGCTCGATCACGTCGCCCGGCTTGATCGAGCGGTCGAGCAGCAGGATGAAGCCGCTGATCAGGTTCGACACCACCTTCTGCAGGCCGAAGCCGATGCCGACGCCGAGCGCGCCGGTGAACACCGCCAGCGTGGTCAGGTCGACGCCGACGTAGTCGAGCGTGACGACGACGACGATCGCCAGCAGCACGACGTTGATGGTCTTTTCCGACAGCACCTTGATCGAGGGCGTCAGCGTCGTCGAGCGCTGCAGGCGGCCGGTGACGAAGCGCACCGCGGCGCGCGCCAGCCACAGCAGCACGACGAAGAGGACGATGGCCTTGGCGGCGGTCAGCAGGCTGACCCGGCGGGTGCCGATCGGCAGGGCGACGCTGTCGAGCAGCCCCAGCGTCGGGTCGAGCAGGCCGACGATGTTGAGCGCGGCGAGGCCCCAGGCGAGCAGCGCCACGCTGCGCGCCATCTCGCGGTTGCGGATCACCGAGGCGGTCAGGCGGATGACGATCCAGGCGGCGAGCAGGCTGATCGCGACGGTGATCACGCCGTGCGGCAGCGCCAGGCCGCCGGCCACCGCGCGGGCGACCAGCATGAGGACCAGGAAGGCGGCCGGGAAGGCCAGGCCGGGCAGCACGGCGACCAGCGCGCGCAGCGCCCGGTCCCAGCGCGCGGCGCGCCCCTCGAGCCGGGCGAGCGGCCCGGCCAGGCGGCGGCCGAGCAGCCAGCCGAGCCCGGCGCCGGCGGCGACCGCGGCGAGCTGCGCCAGGCTCGACCACACCAGCACCTGGGTGAGCGCCCAGTGCTCCAGGCGCATCTGCAGGTTTTCCAGCGCGATCGGGTCGATCAGTCCGGCCTCGCTGCCCATCGCCTCTCGCCCCCCTCGGCCTGTTCCGGCTGCGGGGATTGTAGCAGGGTGGGAGCGCCCGGTGTGAATACGGCTTATGGGCCGCCCATAAGGTCCATCACCTGCTTGGCCGTCTTGAGACGGTCGAAGCTCGTATAGCGCGGCCCCTGCATGGCCCCGGTCGGCGCGTTCCCAAAGGGGATGGGGCCGATCTTCTTGGCCGGCTCGGAAAACACGACCTTGTATTTGCCGCCCTCACCATAGGGTTCGATGTGGTCGACCGGGGCATAATGCGTGATCGCAGACACCGGCTGCGACTGGTAAGCGGCAATATATTTGATCTTCGGCAGCTTGCCGCCAGAGATGCGGATTGCATACCAACAGTCCTCACCGAGAAAGACCTGCTCGAATCCTTCCTGCCTTGCCGGCACGATGATCGTATCGATGTCCGACGACTGAGGCCGAGACACCGGCGCGCTGGCGGTGGCAGCTTGCGGCGCGGCAACTGGCTTGGGAACCTCGAATGCACGCAGGCCGACCAACGGCAGAATTTGCAGAATCTCGTTGAGGAAGGCGCGGGTATCGGCCTTCTCCGCCTCGGACAGCGCCGGCTCCTGTGGCGCATTGCCGTTGTCGAGATGGCTCCGCCCCGCCTTTGTGGCGCGGTCGATCAGCGCATACTCGAGCCAGGTAATATGGGCGCGGTTGAGGCCGGCGCTGCTCGTCGAGATGAAGCCGATGCCCCAATCCCAGAAGTCTTTGTTCTGGAAGTGCGATTCGATCCGATTGCGGATGCCGTCACCCTGCCCGATGTAGAGCGTCGGCAGCTCGTCTTCCTCGCTCTCGTAACCTACGAGAACATAGACCCCGGTCTTGATGAATTCGCCGCGGCTCCTGACCGCCGGCCACTTGTCGCGCGGAAAAGCGATTCCGAGGCCGGTCCAGTTCATCCGGTCGATGATTCGAACGCTATCCGGATCGCCGTCGGGGACGAAAATGCGAATCGTGAAGGGCTCCGCCATATCCTGCCCTTTCAAGTTGAATCAAATGGTACGTGCAATCGAAAGGCTCGGCGCGTTGCCGGCGCAATGACTCGATGATAGCCGTTCCCAGCCCTGAATGAGACCTTAAACTGCTCGCCGGACAACATCGAACTTGCGCCCGGACAGCTCACTCCGTCAGGGCGTAGCCAGTCTCGGTGCGCTCCGCCTGGCCGAGCAGGGTGAGGGTGCGCAGCACCTCCTCGACCTTCTTCTCGACGCGCCGGCCCTGGGAGAAGCGCTTGGCGAGCTCGGCGGCGGTCAGACCGCCGTCGTTGGCGGCCAGCACGTCGCGCACCGCGGCGACTTGATCGGGCAGGGTCTTGGGAAGCGCGCGCTTCTTCGCCGCGGCGGCCGCGACGGGCAGTTCGGCCTCGACCTGCTCGGCCTTGCGGGCGGCCACCGCTTTCTTCGGCGCCTGGAAATCGGGCCGCAGCCAGCGCACCTTGCCGCGCAACTCTTCCTCGGCACGCTCGTGGTTGAGCGCGACCAGGCGTTCCAGAATCTCGTCGTCCGAAAGGTCGGCCGGCCAGCCGTAGGCTTCGGCGACGGCCGCGTCGAGCTCGTCGTGGATCTGGCGCAGCACGCCGACGAGGCCGGCGTCGTAGATGTCGCGCTCCTTGTCGCTCAATGTCTCTCCGGCCCGCACCTTTTCCAGCACGTTGTACAGCCCGGTCATGCTGAGTTGCTTGTGCTTGGCCAGCACCTGTTTGCGGTGCGCGTCGAGCCGTTCGCCCAGCGCGCGAATGCGCGCCCTCACGACCTCCGCCGGATCGGGGAAAGGAAAGGGGTCGAAGCATGTTGTCTTCACGTACACGGGATCGTTGCCAACTCCCAGTCGGCCACCCGCCGCCAGCGCCCAGACGACGTGCAGCCGCGCCGAGAGCACGCCAAGGAAATAGGCATCATCCAATGCAATGTTGATCAGCTTGTTGTCCGGCCGGATCGCCGCGTCGAGAAATTGGAAGAAGCGATGCTTCGAGGTTTCGACCGTGGCGAT
>Ga0102953_1002381_pt1 | contig 11195 bp, 10 predicted proteins | sample SalPon2A_C_D2_MG_FD_78509 | JGI IMG/M metagenome (GOLD analysis project Ga0102953, IMG submission 78509) | Soil microbial communities from South San Francisco under conditions of wetland restoration - Salt Pond MetaG R2A_C_D2_MG | ecosystem: Environmental > Terrestrial > Soil > Wetlands | place... | reverse complement strand
ATCGACTACAGCAACGGCGACGCCCACTACGGGCTGGGCCTGTCCGAGTACGCCAGCGGCGACTACCAGGCCGCGCTGTTCGAGTTCAGTGAGGTGACCCGGCTCTACCCGGACCGCTTCGACGGCCAGTTCAACCGCGCGGTGACGCTCGCCAAGCTGAGGCGCAACAAGGAGGCCGCCGCGGCCTTCCAGGCGGCCATCAAGGTGGCCGACAACGTGGCCACCAAGCAGGACAGGATCAACGCCTACGTTGGCCTGGCGGGTCAGCTCGAGCTCACCAACGACTACGCCAAGGCCGCCGACGCCTACGCCGAGGCTCTCAAACTCGACCCGGGCAACGCCGACATGATCCTGCGCCGCGGTCAAGCGCTGGAGAACGCCGGCAAGGGCCTCGACGCCCTGCCCGAACTCACCAAGCTCGAGGCCAGCAGCAGCGACTACCGCGTCAGCGCGCTCATCGCCGACATCTACGTCAAGCAGGGTCAGATCGACTACGCCATGTTCGCCCTCAACCGTGCCCTGAAGAAGGCGGACGCGGCCGGCGACAACTCCGCCAAGGCCAACATCCTGGTCAAGCTCGGGACGCTGCAGAAGAGCCTGGGGCGGGACTCGGATGCCGCCCAGTCCTTCCAGCAGGCCGCGCAGGCCGACCCGCAGTCGTGGCAGGCGCTCTACAACCTGGGCGTCAGCTACCTCGAGGGCGGGCAGACCCGCACCGCGCTGGGTCCGCTGGAGCAGGCGGTCAAGCTGGCGCCGAAGAGCGGCGAGGTGAACCTGGCGCTGGCCTCGGCCTACGACCAGCTCGCCCAGCCCGACAAGGCGCTGAGCGCCGCGCAGATCGCGCTCTCCGGCCTCAAGGACGACAAGCAGCTCACGCAGGCGCGCTTCATCGCCGGGCGCTCGCTGTACCGGCAGGGCGACTACGCCAGCGCCGCCAACATGCTCGACCAGGTGGTTCAGGCCAGCTCCGGCGACGCCCAGGCGCAGCTGTGGGCGGGCCTGGCGGACTACCAGCAGCAGAAGTACCCCTCCGCCATCCGCTACTTCGAGCGCGCGACCCAGCTGTCGCCCAACAACGTCGAGGCGCGTGTGGACCTGGGGGCGGCGTACCTGGCCGCCAAGCGCTACCAGGACGCGCAGACCATCTACGAGCTGCTGGTCAAGCAGAACCCCAAGGACAGCGAGAGCTACTACAACCTGGGCTGGGCGCTGTATTCCCAGGACAACCTGAGCGCCGCTTCGGACGCATGGAAGGCGTCTTGCCAGCAGGGCTACCAACAGGCCTGCCAGGCGATCACCAAGTACCTCTAATGCGACCCCGACCTCCAATGGACCGCGTCGTGACTGGCTTAGAATGGCGACATGGACTGGCTTCGACGTAACTGGCCCGACCTCCTGATCGGGATCGCCCTGGTTGCGGTGATCGCCGGAATCATCGCCACGCTCATCACGGGGGGGTCGTTCTTCCCCGTGGGGCAGAACACCCGGACGAGCGCGCCCCCGGCGCAGACGGCGACGACGCCCAGCGTGGCGCCGAAGACGCCCAGCACGCCGGCCACGTCGGCCAACTCCAGCTCCGGCAACGGCAGCAGCGGCCAGTCCGCCGCCGGCTCGCAGAGCCAGAGCGGGTCCACCGCCGGCAGCTCCAACGGCAGTAGCGCCGCCACCTCTGGCTCCAACGGCAGCAGCTCGTCCACGTCGGCGTCCGCCGGCGGGGTGTCGGTGCTGCCGCCCGGCGCCAGCACGCCGTCGAGCAGTGGCGGCAGCGCCAACGGCAACGCCTCCGCTGCCGGCTCGAGCCCGTCATCCAGCGCGTCCTCCGGCGCCGCCGCTTCGAGCGGGGCGTCGACGCAAGCCACGACCTCGCCCAGCACGTCCGCCAGCAGCAGCCAACCGGCGGCCGCCGGCAGCGGGCCCGGCGCGGCGGCCCCGTACCGCATCTCGGTAGGCGCCTTCTCCCACAAGAACTACGCGCAGCGGCAGGAACAGACCTTCCAGAAGGCCGGTTATCCCGTGTTCCTGGCCAGCCAGGGTGACCTGACCATCGTGCTGGTCGGCCCCTACAAGAGCCAGTCCGAGGCCCAGCAGGTCGCCAGCAAGATCAAGACCGGCGGCTTCGGCGTGGACCCGGTCGTCTACCAGTTCCAGGGCAGCAGCGATCAGGCGCCCCAGCCGGCGAGCGGCGGCGCCTCGTCGAGCGGCGGCCAGGCGAGCTCCGGCTCCGCGTCGAGCGGGTCCGCGAGCACGGCGGCCGGCAGCTCGTCCACGACGACGTCGAGCTCCGGCAGCGCCGCCGCCCCCAGCGGTCAGCGCTACCTGCAGGTCGGCGCCTACGGCACCGCAGCCAGCGCCAAGCCGCAGCGCGATCGCCTGGCGAACATGGGCTTCGCCGTCCAGGAACGCAACGAGAATGGCCTCGTGAAGCTGCTCATCGGCCCCTTCGGCCCCGACCGACTGCAGCAGGTCCAGGCTCAGCTGAAGTCCGCAGGGATAGACAGCTTCCCGCGCTGATGAAAACCAACATCCCGACGGCGACGGTGAGCCGTCTCGTGACGTACCTGCGTATCCTCACCGATCTCGAGGAAGGCGAGGTCAAGCGGACCTCGTCGGACCTGTTGGCCGAGGAGGCGCAGGTGTCGGCCTTCCAGGTCCGTAAGGACCTCGCCTACTTCGGCCGCTTCGGCACCCGCGGCGCCGGTTACAGCGTGCCCACGCTCCGGCGCGAGCTGCGCCGCATCCTGGGCCTGACGCGCCCCTGGAACGTCGCCATCATGGGCATGGGGCGCCTCGGGCAGGCGCTGGCGGACTACCCCAACTTCGACCAGTACGACTTCATCCTCGAGGCCTCGTTCGACACCGATGCCGCCAAGGTGGGGCGTCATGTCGGCGGCGTGGACGTCTACCCGGTGGAGGAGCTGGACGCCCGCGTAGCCGAGCGGAGCATCGATATCGCGTTCCTCACCGTGCCGGCTCACGCCGCCCAGGAGGCGGCCGACCGGCTCGTCGCGGCCGGGGTCCGCGGCATCCTGAACTTCGCGCCGACCGTGATCACGGTGCCTGCCGGCGTCTTCGTCGAGCCCGTGGACTTCGTGGCCGGCCTGAAGCGCCTGGCGTACTACCTGCAGGGCTCCGGCGACCGGGCGAAGGTCGGGACCTGAGGCAGGCGGGGCGGCCGGCGCCCGGCCAGAGCGGCTCTCAACCGCGGCCTGGAGCGCCCGTATACTGACAGGCATTGTGTTCGATCTCATCCAGGATGACCTTGCCGACTTCGAGGCGCGGCTGAAGGGTGAGCTGCGCTCGTCGGTGGCGTTCATCGAGGCCATCGGCGACGACCTGGTCGGTGCCGGCGGCAAGCGCCTGCGCCCCAGCCTGAGCTTCCTCGCCGGCCGCCTGCTGAGGGCCGACCGTGAACGCGCCATGCAGGTCGCGCTGTCCGTGGAGCTGCTGCACTCCGCGTCGCTGCTGCACGACGACCTCATCGACGACGCGCAGACCCGGCGCGGGGCGCAGGCCGCCTTCCGCCGCTATGGCAACGTCGTCAGCGTCATGTCCGGCGACTTCATGCTGGCGCGCGTGCTCGACCTGCTGGCCGAGAGCGGCAGCGCCGCGTTCACCCGCTTGATGTCGCGTACCGCGGCCGCCATCTGCGAGGGCGAGGTGCTGCAGTTCCAGATGGCCACCCTCGAGGACTACAGCTTCGACGCCTACGACACCGTCATCGAGGGCAAGACGGCGATCCTGCTGGCCTCGGCGCTCGAAGGCGTGGCCATCCTCGCCGACGTCGACGAGCGCTCCCGGGAGGCGCTGCGGACCTTCGGCATGCGGTACGGCCGCGCCTTCCAGATGCAGGACGACTACCTCGACCTTCTCGGCGATGCCGAGCGCCTGGGGAAGCCCGTGGGTGGCGACCTGCACGAGGGCAAGGCCACCTACCCGGTGCTGCTGCTGCTGTTGGAGCACCAGGTCGACGAGGTGCGCACCATCCTGCGCCGGCACGCCTCGCGCGACGGCGACGTCGCGCGGGTCGTCGAGCTCGTGCGGGAGCACGCGGCGGACGAGCGGACACGCGCGCGCATCCGGGAGGAGGGGGAGCGTGCGGTCGAGGCGCTGGCGATCTTCCCGGCATCGCCCGCGCGCGAGACGCTGACGGCCCTGGCCGAGCGCGAGATCGTGCGGGCGCGCTGACAGGCTCCGGGTGGGCCCGGCAGGCGAGCGGGCCGGCAGGCGCGCGCCGGTTGTGGCGGTCGCGTCCGGTGGCACAATGGGGCGCATGCCCGCCATGCAGCCCCTGAGTGGCTACGTTCCCCGCAGCGACGACGACATCCTGGCGCGTGCCCGCGCCTTCTACGACCGTGTGCGCAGCCGCCGCACCGTCCGCGAGTACTCAGATCGCCCGGTGCCCCGGGCGGTCATCGAGACCTGCCTGCTGGCTGCCGGCACCGCCCCCAACGGCGCGAACCTCCAACCCTGGCACTTCGTGGCGGTGACCGACCCGGACGTCAAGCGCCGCATCCGTGAGGCTGCCGAGGCCGAGGAGCGGGCGTTCTACCGCGAGCGCGCGCCGGACGCCTGGCTGGAGGCGCTGGCGCCGCTCGGCACGGACGAGCACAAGCCGTTCCTGGAGACGGCACCGGTGCTCATCGCGGTGTTCGTGCAGCCGTACGCGGTGCTCGCGGACGGGACCAGGCGCAAGCACTACTACGCCACCGAGTCGACGGGGATCGCCACGGGGCTGCTCGTCACGGCGCTGCACGAGGCCGGCCTGGTGTGCCTCACCCACACCCCCAGCCCCATGGCGTTCCTCGGGGAGATCCTGGGGCGCCCCGCGCACGAGCGGCCGTTCGTGCTGCTGGTGGCCGGCCACCCCGCCGAGGGCGCGCGCGTGCCCAGCATCGACAAGAAGCCGCTCGAGGAGATCGCCAGCTTCGTGTGAGTGCCTGTGGTCCGCCGGCTCGGCACCGCCGCGGCGTCCTCCGCCGGAGAGTGTGGAACGTATCACGGTGTTGATATGTCCCAGGACATATATATGTGGTGCGCATTAGTGACGAGGTGCGCATGAAGGGGGGCACCATGACACCCAAGCCGTCAGCCTCGACCCGTTCCCGTCCCGCGCCCGTGGAGGGGGCTCGCGCCGGCGACCCAGCAGCCGGCGGCACCGCCGCGGCTTCCACGGCTCAGGAGGCCGTCGCCGGCACCGCGCGAAGCGACGGTGCCGGGCCCGATGACGCGAACGACGCCGGCCACGAGCGCGGGACTTCGCGTGCCGGTGATGCGAGGCTCGAAGGGCCGGCGACCTTGCCGGGCGTGCTCGACAGGGCCGGGTTCGAGACGCGCCTGCAGGAGCTCCCGGAGGGGCAGCCGGTGAGCGTGGCGCTGATGGACATCGACCACTTCCTGGAGGTCAACGAGGGCCACGGCCGCGAGGCCGGCGACCGCCTGCTGCGGCGGCTGGAGCGGGCGCTGCTCGGCAGCCTTCCCAAGGGCTCCTTCGTCGCCCGGCTGGGCGGCGACGAGTACATCGCCGCCATCCCCGACCATCCGGTCGAGGGCGCCCTCATCATCATGGAGGAGGTGCGCCGGCACCTCTCGGGCGGGCGCGCCGTAGAGCCCGGGTCCGCCGATGCTCTCTCGCTTTCGGTCGGTATCGCCGGCTATCCCGCCCACGCCGCCGACCGCAGCGAGCTGGGCCGGTACGCGAGCGAGGCGATGGTCCGGGCCAAGCAGGAGGGCCGCGGCCGCTGTGCCATCTACGTGGAGTCGAAGATGGTACTCAAGAGCAACTACTACAGCAAGGCCGGCCTCGCCAGGCTGGCGAAGCTCGCCGACGCGCTGGACCGCACCGAGGCGAGCCTGTTGAGGGAAGCCCTGGACGCCCTCATCGAGCGCTACCGCGACGCCATCTGAGGCGGCGCCCGGTGGCGGCGCCCGCGCCGCCGTCCGGCGGGCGGCCGGAGCGCGCAGGCGTCCCCCTCCCGAGCGTCAGAAGCCCGTTGTAGCGGTGAGCTGGGCCTGGACCGCGATGCGCGTCCCCAGCTCGCCGCTGCTCAGGCTGGGGCCGAGCTGCAGCGTCGTCTGGGGATCGCCCGTCTCCCACAGCAGGGCGGCGGTTCCCTGCAGCCGGCGCGTGCCCGGCACCAGGGCGCTCGGCGCGAGCCCGAGGTCTGCGGTTGCGTGGAGGGTGTCGCCGTTCGCCAGCGGCACGTCCAGCTGGCCGGCGACCTGCGGCATGGGGGCCAGGCCGGCCCCGCCGGGCGGCGGCGCGTAGGCCGCCTCGAGCGTCCACAGGGCGTCGGCCAGGCCTCCGCCTAGCGCGTCACCGAGGTAGCCGCTGGCGCCGATGGCGCCCCGGCCACGCCAGGGGCCGGCGAGCAGCCAGGCCTCGCCGTAGACCACCGTCTGGCCCGCCGTGCCGCTGGCGCCCACGCCGAAGACGGGCGCGGCCAGGTAGAGGGCGTGCAGCTCCAGCTGGGCCACCGTGAAGTCGAACCGGGCGCTCAGGGCGCCGCCCAGCCCGCCGGCGTTGGCGCCGCTGTCGCCGGGGAGCCCGGGTGGGACCACGAAGCCCGCCGCACGGAGCCGCAGGGGGCCGGTGAACGCCGACACCCGCGCGCCCCACACCCCGCGGCGCGTCCCGTCCGCCGCCACCGGGTCGACCTGGAAGGGAACGGTGAGGCGGGCGGTCTCCAACGGCAGCCGCTCGAGGCCGGCGCTGGCGTCGATCGGACCCTCGCGGAGGAGCGCGAAGGCCTCCGTGAGGCCGGGCTCCCAGACGGGCGCGGCGGCCGGCGCCGGCACGCTCATCGCGGGGTCGAGCCGCAGCGTCGCGCTCACGGGCCGCCAGCGGGCGGTGAGCTCGCCATGGGCGCCGAGCAGCAGGGAGGCGGCCGGCTCGGTCGCAGCCGCGCCGGGAGCTGCCGGCGACGGCAGCGAGCTCCACCCCACCGCGGCCGCGTAGCGCACCTCGAAGCTTCCGGTGACGCTGGGCCCATCGTCGGCGGCCTGCGCCCGGACCGCGGGCGCCCACAGCAGGGCCGCGGCCAGGGCGGCGGCAGGCGCGGCCAGACGGCACCTCCGGCGTGCCGGGGTCACGCGGCGGGCCGCGTCTCCTCGCCGGTGACGCGGCCGTCCTCGAGGCGCACGATGCGGTCGACGCTGTCCAGCAGGCGGGGGTCGTGGGTGCTGAACACGAAGGTGACGCCGTGCTCGCGGTTCAGGTGCCGCATCAGCTCGATGAGGGCGTGGCCGGTGTCGCCGTCGAGGTTGGCGGTGGGCTCGTCGGCGAGGATGATCTTCGGCTCTGCCGCGAGCGCCCGCGCCACCGCGACACGTTGCTGCTGGCCGCCCGAGAGCTGGTTCGGGCGCCGGGCGGCGAGCGCCGCCATGCCCAGGTCGCCCAGCGCGCGCATGGCGCGTGCCTCGCGGTCGCGGCGCCCCAGGCCGCGCAGCTCGAGGACGAAGGCGGCGTTCTCCAGCGCGGTCAGGACGGGGATGAGGTTGTATGCCTGGAACACGAAACCGAGGTTGTCCAGGCGCATGCGCGCGGCGCTGCGCCTGTCGAGCGTGTCGATGCGCCTGCCGTCCAGCATCACCTCGCCGGCGGAGGGCGTGTCGAGGACGCCCATCAGGTGCAGGAGCGTGCTCTTGCCGCTGCCCGAGGGGCCGGCGACCGCCGTGAACTCGCCCGCGGCCACGCTCAGGTCCACGCCGCGCAGGGCGTGGGTCTGCACCTCGCCCGTGCGGTAGGTCTTCTCGAGTCCGCGGATGTCGTACAGGCTCATGACACCAGACCTTTCGCGCCGCCTCACGCGGCGAAGCGCATCGCCTCGGCGGGCTGCAGGCGGGCGGCCAGCGATGCCGGCCACAGGGCCGCCAGCACGCCGGTCGCGAGGGCGAACGCCACCGCCTGCGCGACCTGGCCGGTGCCGACGCTGGGGTAGAACATCGGGTCCATGCCGAAGCTGGCGATGTACTGCTGGAAGCCGGGGATGGTGAAGCCGCGGCCCAGCCACGCCACCGCTCCGGTGCCGACGAGCGCGCCGGCGGCGGCGCCCGTGGCGCACAGCAGCACGCTCTCCAGCGTGATGAGACCCATCAGCCGGCGCCCGGTCATGCCCAGCGAGACCAGCACGCCGAACTCGCGGACGCGCTCGATGAGGCCGAGGTAGATGGTGTTGACCACCAGCAACCCGGCCAGCACGTAGAAGATCAGGGTGATCACCGCCAGCATGGGGCCGAAGGCGTGCAGCAGCTTGACCAGGCCGGGGGAGACCTGACGCCAGGTCTCGACCTGGAGCCGTGGCAGCAACGGCGTGAGCGCGCCCGCCACGCGTGTGCTCACGCCGTCGTCGACCACCCGCTTGATGTCGGGGTAGTGGATCTCGAAGCGCGTCACGGCGTCGGGGGCAGCCAGGGCCTGCGCCGCGCTCAGCGACACCAGCGCGGTCCTGGCCTGCGCTGCCGGGTCGGCGACGTCGAGCAGGCCGCTCACGGTGAAGGACGCGGCGCCGAAGCCCTCGGTCCCGGGGGCGTACACCTGCACCTGGTCGCCGATCCCGACGTCCAGCGCGCGCGCGAGCGAGCGTCCCAGCACGACGGACTCGCCGTCGTCGGCGGTCAGGAAGCGTCCCTCCAGGCGGTTGCCCTGGAGGTAGTCGCGGCGCACCGGAGCCGGCCAGTCGCGGCCGTCGAGGGCCAGCGCGCGCGAGCGGTCACCGTGGATGAGCAGAGCCGGCACGTCCAGCACGCCCACGACCTGGCCGCCTCGGGCGTGTGCCGCGATGGTGGCGCGCACGCCGCCGGCGTCGCGGATGAGGCCGGCGGAGAAGTCGCGGGTGTCGCGGTAACCGGCCGCATGCACCTGCACCTGGCCGCTGGAGCCGGTGAGCTGGCTGTACATGCTGTTGCCGGCGGCCCCTCCGATGCCGTAGTAAACGACGGAGAACGCCACCACCAGCGCCACCGCGCCGAGCGCCGTGAGGCTGCGCCGCCGCTGCCGCCACAGGTTGCGCCAGGCCAGAGCCAGCACGCTAGAAGCAGCCCCGTTCCAGCGCCGCCTCGCTGAAGCAGCTCTCCGGCACGTCGATGCCGAAGGTGGCTCCGCTGTAGACGGCCGTGGTGCGGTAGCCGTCCTTCAGCAGGTCGGCGACCTCGAAGCGTTGCGGGATGGTCCGGCCGTGGACGTCCTGGAAGTCCGAGAAGCCGAGCCGTTTGACCGCGTTGCCTCGCTGATCGAAGAAGGTGAGACTCTCGGGCGCATAGCTGCCTGCGCGCACCACGAACACCAGCTTGCCGTAGGGCGTAGGCGCTTCCGGCTTGGGGACCAGCTCGAGGGTGACGGTCTCGGCGTCGCGCCCCACGACCGTGGCGGTGTACTGGTCGCGGTACTCGCCGCCGGCGAGGTCGTCGTACGACAGATCGGACCCGAGGAACGCGTTGCTGCGGCCGCTGGGCGGCAAGCGCAGGCTGCGCCCCAGGCGCGGGCTGTACACCAGCAGGTTGTTGCCGATGCTCAGGAAGGCCTGGCCGGCCTCGCGCGGCGGTGCGGTCACTCGCACCAGCGACCGTTGATCGCCGTCGCTGACGACGTCCATGCGGTAGTGCACGGTGCGGTCCGGCCGCTCCACGGTGAGGTCGAGGGTGGCCCGCTCGCTGAGCCCCCGCAGGTTGTCGATCACGGCGTCGAGCACCGCCTGGCCGTCGGCCGCCGTCGAGACGGCCCCGGAATCGCTGTTGGGATCGCTGCCGGTCGCGGCCTGCGCTCGGGCGGGCGGGGCGAGCAGGCCCCCGGCCAGCAGGACGGCCGCGATCAGCGTCGCGATCAGCGTCGCGATCCGGGTCGCGATCAGGGTCGCGACGGAGGTCCGGCGCCCGCGGAACGCGGCGGACGCGGCCCGGTGGGTGGGGAAGGACGGAGAGGGCATCATTCGCTCCTCATGGCCTCGGCGGGGCGGAGGCTGCGCACGCGGCGGGCCGGCGCCAGGACGGCGAAGAGCGCGGCGAGCGCGATGGTGGTGGTGGCGTAGAGCAGGTACTCGGGCCGGACGGCGGTGAGCAGCTGGTCCGGCAGGGTGATGCCGCTCAGAAGCTGGCCGTAGAGGCCGGTGAACAGTGGTCCGAACACGTTCCAGACGGAGAACAGCCACAACAGCCCGTACCCCGCCGCGGCCCCGAGCAACCAGCCGAGGGCGGTCGCGTAGATGGACTCCAGCGTCACCAGCGTCGACAGGCGCCCCTGGTCGAGGCCCAGCGCGACCATCACGCCGAACTCGCGCGAGCGCTCCATCACGCTCACCACCACCGTGCTCGTCACCGCCACGGCGGCGAACAGCGAGAACACCAGCCCGAGCACCAGGACCTCGACGTGCCCCCAACCCATGGCCTTCGCCAGCTGGCCGATGAGCGCGTCGACGGGATAAGCCGTCACCGCTCCCGGCAGGGCGGCGTTCAGCCTCGAGGCGACCCGCGCCTCCTGGCCGCTCGGCACGTCGAGCGCCAGCCCGGTGGCCGTGGCCACGCCGGTCAAGCGCCGGGCGTCGGCGATGTCCACCAGAGCCGTGGTGTCGTCCACGGCCGGCGTGCCGCTGTCCACGATGCCGACCAGCCTCAGGCCGAGCGACTGCGGGCCGTCCGCCGCCGAGGCGTCGATGGCCACCCGCTCGCCGACCCGGCTGTCGAGCCGCTCGGCGACCCCCTTGCCCAGCACGATCTCGCCCGGGCCTCGCAGCATGCGGCCCTCGGCGACGGCGCCGGGGATGGCGGACACGCTCCCCTCGCGGGCCGGGTCGACGCCGCGGGCCATCACGCCCTGCGACGTGTACGGCGAGCGGAGCAGCGCGCCGAACTCCAGGCGGGGCGCGACCTGCCGCACCTGCGGCTCGGTCCGCGCTAGCTGCTCAAGCGGGGGAAGCACGGGCAGCGCGTGGGAAGGATCCGGGTCGGTGTGGTAGGCGGGCGTGGTGATCATCACGGGTGCCGCCACCAGGCGCCCCTGGCTGGTCAGCATGCCGCTCAGGAAGCCGTCCATGAAGCCCCACAGGAACACGATGGCGAGGCTGGCGTAGGCCACCACGACCACCAGCAGCAGCGTGCGGCGGCGCTGGCGCCACAGGTTGCGCCAGGCCAGGCGATACAGCGCGGCGGTGCCGCGGCGGCGCGGGCGCGCGGGCTCAGCCCTCATCGTCGCTCCCGTCGTCGCT
>Ga0102953_1002377_pt1 | contig 11202 bp, 8 predicted proteins | sample SalPon2A_C_D2_MG_FD_78509 | JGI IMG/M metagenome (GOLD analysis project Ga0102953, IMG submission 78509) | Soil microbial communities from South San Francisco under conditions of wetland restoration - Salt Pond MetaG R2A_C_D2_MG | ecosystem: Environmental > Terrestrial > Soil > Wetlands | place... | reverse complement strand
CCCGGCGTGACGGCCCCCTGCGGGGCCACGTCAGCTTCGAGTCGTCCACGGTGGGCGGCACCCAGAACGTGCTCCTCGCTGCGGCGCTCTCGCCGCACGAGGTGGTCATCGAGAACGCCGCACTGGAGCCGGAAGTGCCCGACCTGGCCCGTCTCCTCACGGCGATGGGGGCCAGCGTCGAGGGCGCCGGCACCTCGGTCATCCGGGTGCACGGTGCCGAGCGGCTCCACGGCGTTCGCTTCCGTCCCATCCCCGACCGCATCGAGGCCGGCACCTACCTGCTGGCCGCCGCCGCCAGCCGCGGGCGGGTGGCGCTCGACAACGTGCGCATCGACCATCTCGATGCCACCCTGACGGCGCTGGAGCGCACCGGCGTGCGCATCGAGCGCGGCGAGGAGCGCGTCTGCCTCGATGCCGGCGGGCCGCTCGGTCCCACCGACGTGGTGGCGCGGACGTTCCCGGGTCTGCCGACCGACCTGCAGGCGCCGTTCGGCGCCTACCTGGCCACGGTCGAAGGCAGCAGCACCGTCCGCGACGAGATCTATCCCTATCGCTTCACGCACGTCGAGGCGCTGGCGCGCACCGGCGCGCGCATGCGCCTCGACGACCGGGTACTCCGCATCGAAGGCACGTCCCTGCACGGGGCCACCATGCACGCCGCCGACATCCGTGCCGGCGGGGCGCTGGTAGTCGCCGCGCTGGCGGCCGAGGGGCGCTCGGAGATCAGCGGCGTCGGCTTCATCGACCGTGGCTACGAGGACCTGGCGGGGCGACTGGCGGCGCTCGGCGCGGACGTCCGGCGCACGGCGGTGCAGCCGGAGCTCGTGGCCACCGGCACCTACGGCCGCTGAGCCTCACCCCAGCTTGACGCGCACCTCGTCGTAGCCCGTGGCCCCGTCCGGCAGCGGCTGGCGGCGCGCGCTCGTCTGGACCTTGCCGTCGCCGTCCACGGCACGTACCAGGGCATCGACCTCGCCCGTACGGGGCGCGTTCCATTCCAGCCCCCAGAGCGTCCAGGAGTACGGGTTGTCGGCCGGACGCAGCGTGGCCGGGCGCCACGTCTGACCCCCGTCGAGCGACACTTGGACAGCCTTCACGCCGCGAAGCCCCGCGAACGCGATGCCGCCGATGGCAGCGCCACCGTCCACGGTCGTAGCGAGCGGCGTGTCGATGCGGCTCATGGTGTGCACCACCGCCGTCTGGCTCCAGCCCCGCTCCTCCCAGTAGCCCGTGTAGGGGCGTTCCACCAGCTCGATGTCGACGAGCCACTTGACGCTCTTCATGCCGTACAGTCCGGGGATGAGCATCCGCGCCGGGAAGCCGTGAGCGCGCACCAGCGGCTCCCCGTCCTGCAGGTAGGCGACCAGGTTGCCGTCACGCTGCGCGACGTCGAGCGGCACCGCGTCGGAGTAGTTGTCCGCCGCGCGCATGATCATGTGGCTGGCGCCCGGCTTCACGCCGACCATGTCGAGCAGGTCCTTCAGCAGCACGCCGGTCCAGGTGCTGTTGCCGACCAGGTGCCCCCCGACCTCGTTGGAGATGCAGATCAAGGTGCTGGTGCGCGACAGGGACGGCAGTGCCTTGAGGTCGGCGAGCTTCAGGTCGAGCGTATGCTCCACCAGACCGTGGATCTTCAGGCGCCAGCGGCCCTCGTCCACCTTGGGATCGACGAAGTTCTTGGAGACCACGTAGTGGTCCTTCACCGACGTGACGACCGTGGGTAGCCCCTTGATCTTCGCGAGGAGCCCCTGAAGCGCGGCTGCGCGTGCCAGCGCCCCGGCCGCGAGGCGCAGGACGCCTGCGCCGGCCACCATCAGCACGAGCCCCCTGGCGGCCTTGTCGAGGGCGTCGCGCCTGCCCGCGTCGTGGCCGGCCGCCGGGGCCGGGGCGCCGGCCGCCAGCAGCACCAAGCCGTAGAGCGCCCCGAAGAGCATCGCCCAGAGATGCGTGGCGAGCGGCGGGTAGAAGTAGTTCGACGTGCTGAGGCCGAACGGGGCCAGGCCCTCCAGCGGCAGCAACACCAGCCCCACCAGCGCCGGCGTCAGCAGGGCGGGCAGCACCACCCGCCAGGGGCGCGTCAGCCGCGCCAGCGAAGGCGCCGCCACGGTCCACAGCGCCAGGTAGACGAGCGCCATCACGACGAACAGCACATACTTCGCGTACTGACCGAGGTCGCCCGGCAGAGCGTGGATCACGTTGAACACGGCGGGCACGCCGAGCAGGTGACCGGTCAGGTCGAACAGCATGTCCACGGGCGTTCGCGCCGAGGCGTACAGCCGTGCCAGCACCATGGCCGCTCCCGACACCACCGCGGCCGCCGCCCCGATCGTCAGGGGGCTGCGCGGCCAGCCTCGCCCGTGCCCGTTCCCGGTCGTCTTGCCGACAGCCATTTCGCGCCTCCTTCCGGGTCTGACCCCGGTATAGCGCAAGGCGACCGACGAATCCTCACGCGGGCATCACGGGTGCGCTCCCCGCCGAGCTCACAGCCTGCGCTCGGCCGGGGGTTCCTCGTCCTGTTCAGGCGCGGCAGGCTCCGCCTCGCCACCGTCGCCAACGCCGCCTCCGGCGTCTCCGGCGTCTCCGGCACCGTTCCCGCTGCCTTCGCCCTCGGCGCGGCCGGGGGCGCCGTCCGCGGGGTGCCACCGGTCCGGCGCCCCCGCTGCGGCACCGTCGTCGCTCCGCCGCTCGTCCGCGACTGGAGCGTCCAACGCCCGGTCGTCGACGGCCGCGGCGTCCCGCCCCGCCGGCTCGGGCTCTGGCGCGACCGCGACCCGCTCCTCGGCGGGACCGGCATCGAGGGTGCCGGCCGCATCGGGCTCACCGGCGGCCTCGGCGCCGGCCGGCGCCCCCTCATCGAGGTGGGCGGCGCCGCCGTTCGCCGGGTCGTCAGCGGCGACACGGGCATCCTCCGCGGCACGCGCCACGCTGCTGTCGGCGTCGGGCCACAGCGACGCTTCCTCGACCTCGTCCAGGAAGCTCGGCTCGATGGGAGGCATCTCTCCCCAGAACGACGGCAGGCGCCGGTCGGGGGCCTCCAGGCGGGGCGGGGGAAGGGCGGGGACCGGTCCCCTGCGGGGCCGCGAAGGGACCCGGCGACGCAACACCAGCCCCGCGGCCGCGACGATCAGCCCCAGCACCACCAGGAGCAGCCAGCCCAGCCCGTGCGTGGGCGAACGGTAGGGGATAAGTACGCCGCTGTCGATGGCACGGCGCTGAGCGCTCATGCCGTTCGCGAGCAGGTCCACCACGGGCGCTCGTTGTGTGCTGCTGGAGAACGCCCAGGGCGAGACGCTGGTCGTGAGCGGCCGCCACCCGTCGCTGGTGAAGGGATCGTACACGCCGGTCAGGGCGTAGACCTCGGCATGATCGGGTCGGGGGAGCTGGGTGTGGATGACCAGGGCATTGCCCTGGACGTCGACCGTCGCGGGCTGGTGCGGCCAGGAGCCCGGATTCCCCTGGGCTTGCGGCGTCACGGCGTACACCTGGTCGCCGGTGGCGCGCAGCGCCACGTTCCAGCCCTGCTTGGGCGGCATGCTCATCGTGGATCCCGGCAGCAAGGCGTGCGCCCCACCTCGCCCGGTGTCCAGGTAGACCTCCACGATGGGGTTCGAGAAGCCGTTGGGGAGGTCGCCGGGGTTGGTGAGGGAGCCCAGCGTCACGCGCACGGTGAGCTTGGGATCGTCGAGGATGCTCACCGATTGGAGGTCGAAGTCCGAGGTGTTGGCATACACCGGCGCCGTGGGCGGGGTCAGCGAGCCGTCGCCGACGGCGTCGCCCGCGGGGTCCTGAAGGTGGAGCAGGGCGGCGGCGAGAATGATGAGGTGGATCATGCCCGCAGTCCCGCCTTGCGCATCGCCGCGTGCGTGCGCGCCAGCTCCGCAAGCCATGACGCCAGGCGCTCGCTGTCGTGCTGGGCCAGCAGTCCCGAGCCCAGCAAGGGGAGCCGCAGGACCTCCACGCCGGCACCCTCCAGCCGGTCGAGGGCCGGCGCCACCTCCTCCGCGTGCTCTGCCCGGTAGGCGGTGAGCCGCGGCTCGTCCACGGGCGTGCTGTTGAGGACCACCAGGTCGGGCAGGCGGCCAAGATGACGGGCCAGTGCATCGGCGTGGTCGAAGGCGTCGAACCCGTCCGTCTCGCCGGCCTCGGTCATGATGTTGCAGACGTACACGAGCTTGGCGTCCGTCTCGAGCAGGGCGTCGCGCACGCCCGGCACCACGATAGGCGGCAGCGTGCTGGTGAACAGGCTCCCCGGCCCGAGCACGGCCAGGTCGGCGCGGCGGACGGCCTCCAGGACCTCCGGCACGGCCTCCGGTCCGGCGGGTTCGAGGGCGACCGACCGGGCCGGTCCCGGACACTCGCGCGTACGGCTCTCACCTTTCACCACCTCGCCATTCTGCTTGGTCACCGTCAACGTCACCGGTCGACTCGTCACGGGGTAGACGGCGCCGGACAGGTTGAGCAGCCGGTTGAGCACCCGGATCGCCTGACCGAAGTCCCCCTCGACCTCGGTGAGGGTCGCGATGAGCAGGTTGCCGAAGGTGTGTCCCTTGAGCTCGTCTCCGCGCGCGAAGCGATACTGGAGCAGCCGGCTCACCTCCAACTCGTTGTCGCTCAAGGCCGCCAGGCAGTCGGTGAGGTCCCCGGGCGGCGGCATGTCGAAGGCCACCCGGAGCCGGCCCGACGAGCCGCCGTCGTCACTCACAGTCACCACCGCGGTCACGTTGGAGGTGTGCTGGCGCAGGCCGCGAAGCAGGTTCGAGAGGCCGGTTCCGCCGCCCAGCGCGACGATCCGCGGTCCCTTCGCCAGCGACACCCGCTGGTGCAGCAAGACCGCCGCCTGGCTGGGGCTCGGCATCCAGTTGGAGAGCAAGGAGCGGTTGAGCCGCCCTACGGCGAAGATGGCGAAGGCGACCCCGATCAGCGCCACGGCCAGCGACAGGTAGCCGCCGCCATGGCGCCACGCGTGGCTGACCAGCACGTGCTCGAGAGGGCTGGACAGCTCGCGGCGACGGTCGTTGAGCAGCCAAAGCACGCCGCCGATCACGCCCAGCACCAGGAGCAGCGCGCCCCACACCGCCACCGCCACGTGCCGCTTGACGCCCATGCCGGGCGTGAGCCAGAACCGCCACGTCAGCCAGGCGGCAACGCGCTCGCGCAGCCGGCTCATGACCGCTCCTGCAAGGCCTCTTCGAGGTCGCGGTGTTGGGCTCGTGTCTGGAAGATGTCCGCCAGGTCGTGCGTCAGCCGCTCCACGACCGCCACGGAGCGGTGCTGGCCGCCGGTGCAGCCCACCGCCACGCTGTAGCTGGACCGTCCTTCCGAGCGGGCGCCGGTCGCCAGCTCCCGGACGAGGCCGCGCAGCTGCGAGTACAGCTCCAGCGCAGGCGGCGTGAACACGTACGCCTGCACCTCCGGCGCCGTGCCGGGCAGCGGTTGCAGCGCCGCGTTGTAATAGGGGTTGGGTAGCCCCCGGACGTCCAGCACGGTGTCCACATCTGTGGGCACGCCGCGCTTGTAACCGAATGACACCAGCCTGAGCAGGAACTCCCCCTCGGTCCCGAACCGGTCCCACAGCTCCAGCGTCAGCTCCCTCGCCGACGTCGAGGTCGTGTCGATCACCACGTCGGCGAGCTCCCGGAGCCCTTCCAGGGCACGGCGCTCCTGCAGCAGATCGGCCGTCAGCGTGCCTTCGGCCAGCGGGTGGGTGCGACGGGTGAAGCTGTAGCGCCGCACCAACGTGGCCGGGGTGGCGTCCAGGAACACCACGGAGGGCGTCAGGCCGCGCTCGCGCAGCTCGGCGAGGGCGGCGGTCGCGCCGTCGAGGAAGGCGCGCGTACGGATGTCGACGCCGATGGCGATGCCGCTCCCGATGCCGCCGGCGGTGTCCACCAGCCCGGCCCACAGGGCCGGGGGCAGGTTGTCGACGGTATAGAAGCCGATGTCCTCCAGCGCGTGGAGGGCCGTGGTCTTGCCGGAGCCGCTGAGGCCCGTCAGCACCACCAGGCGCGTGCTCACGGCGCCGCACCGCCGGCCGGCCCGCTGGCAAGCGGCACGAGGCGGCAGGCAACCACCTCGCCGGAGCGTTCCACCACCGCGGCGGAGCCCGCCGATCCGACCAGCTTCCCCGGGCAGAGCATGCGCGGTCCGGCGCCCACCTCCTGCGCCACCCAGGGCACCCCGCCCGGCCGCGCCGTCTCGAAGCTGGCCGCAGGCGCCACCACCGGCACGCGCACGGGGGCGCCCTCCTGGATCACGCGCCAGCCGCTCCCCGTGTAGACCAGTCTGGCCTGACGGCCACCGACCTCGACGCTGAAGGTGGGCAGGCCGTCAGCGGCGTCCAACCGCTTCCACGTGGCCGGCTTGAGGAAACCGATATCCTCCTGCACGCATGCCGTCGCCTTGCTGGCGGAGTCCAGCGTCACCACCGCGGCCTGCTTGGTGACGTGGCCCGCCAGGGCGTCGGCGGCCGCCTGCGCGGCGGCACGGTCGGTGTAACAGCCGACCCGGACGCGGACGAACTGATCACCGTCGTGCATGGCGAACTCGCTGAAGGCGTCGAAGCCGAGCGCCTTCAGCTCACCGACGACCTGGCGCGCCTGCCGCAGGTCGCGGAGCGCCACGGTCTGGACCGACCAACCCTGCGCCAGCGCCGTGCCGACGAGCATGGCCACGGCCATCACCACGGCGCTGCGACGCGCGAAGAGGATACGCCTCACGTCAAGCCTCCACCGCGTCCGCCGCCAGCCGGGCGAAGTTCTCCAGCACGCGCAGCCCCACGGCCTGGCTCTTCTCCGGGTGGAACTGGGTAGCGTGTAGCGCCCCCCGGGAGATGGCGCTCTTGAACGTCACACCGCCGTACTCGGTGACCGCGCCGGGGACGTCGAGATCGTCGAACGCCACGTAGTAGGAGTGCGCGAAGTAGACGAAGGCGCCGTCGTCGATGCCATGCAGCAGGGCGGGCCGGCGCAGGCGGGCGATCTGGTTCCAGCCCATGTGCGGGACGCTTACGGTCCCGGCCGGGAAGCGGCGCGCGGTGCCGGGGAGCAGGCCCAGGCCGGGGACGTCCGGGGCCTCCTCGGAGGCCTCCAGGAGGAGCTGCAGCCCTACACAGATTCCCAGGAAGGGACGGCCGGCCGCCACGTGCGCCCGCACCAGCGGCTCGAATCCGGACGCCCGGAAGGCGCGCATCACCTGCCCGAAGTGGCCCTGCCCGGGCAGCACCAGGACGTCGGCCCCGGCCGCGTCCCCGGGGTCCGCCACGCGTTGCGCCGCCAGGCCCGCGCGCTGCAGGGCGCGCTCCACGCTGTGCAGGTTGCTCGCACCGTAGTCGATGAGGACGGTGCGCACCGCTACAGCACCCCCTTCGTCGAAGGGAGGGCGTCGTGCGTGATACGGGTGGCCGCGTACAGAGCACGAGCGAAGGCCTTCATGATGGCCTCGACCACGTGATGCGTCTCCTCCCCGGCGAGCACGCGCACGTGCAGCGTGGCACCGGCGTGGTTCGCGAAGGCCCGGAGGAACTCGCGCAGGTGATAGGCCGTGAAGCCGCCGGCATCGCCGACGAACCCGGCCGGGTCGAAGACGAGCAGGGACCTGCCGGAGAGATCCAACACCACGTGCGCCAGGGTCTCGTCCATGGGCACGAAGGCGTCGGCGTAGCGCTCGATGCCGACGCGCTCGCCCAGCGCCCGCGTCAGCGCCTCGCCGAGGGTGATGCCGCAGTCCTCCACCAGATGGTGGATGTCGACGTGGAGGTCGCCCCTCGCCTCGACGTCGAGGGCCAGACGGCCGTGCCGGATGAGCTGGTCAAGCATGTGGTCGAGGAAGCCCAGGCCCGTCTCGGCGCGGCCGCCCGCCGGCGCATCCAGGTCGAGCGCCACCGTGACGGTCGTTTCGCCGGTGACACGCTCCACCGACGCCTGCCTAGCCACCGACGGCCTCCGTCGCGAGCACCGCCGCCAGTGCCTCCAGGAAGGCATCGTTCTCCTCGGGGGCGCCGACGCTCACCCGCAGGCAACCCGACAGCCCCGGCAGGTGGTCCTGCCGCCGCACGACCACGTCGCGCTGGAGCAGGCCCTCGTACACGGCCTCGGCGTCCCGCACGCGGAAGAGCACGAAGTTCGTCACAGACGGGAACGGTTCGACGCCGGCGGTGTCCGTCAGGCCGCGGAACAGTCGCGCCCGCTCCTGCGCCGTCAGCGCCACCCGCTCGCGCACGTAGTCCGGTCGCTCCAGCGCGGCCAGCGCCACCGCCGCTTGCAGGCCGGACAGCGAGAAGGGCAGCACCGCCTTGCGAACCTCCGCGGCCAGGTCGGCGGTCATGAGGCCGTAACCGAGGCGCGCCCCGGCCATGGCGAACGCCTTGCTCATGGTGCGGACGGAGATCAGGTGCGGGTTCTCCGCCACCAGGTCGAGGTGGTCGCTGCCCGCGAAGTCGGCGTAGGCTTCGTCGAGCACCACCAGCCAGTCCTCGCCGGCACGTTCCAGGAGGGGCGCGAGCGCCCGCCTGGGGTGCAGGTTGCCGGTGGGGGCGGCGGGGTTCGCCACGAAGGCGATCCCGCGGCGCCCCACCGTGGCGGCGGCCAGCGCCTCACCGGGCAGCGCGAAGCCGTCCCCCAGGGGCACCTCGATCAGCTCCGCACCGAGCAGACGGGCCTGCAGCCCGTACACGGAGAAGGTGGGGGCCACCGTGAGCACCGTCTGCCCGATGCCGGCCACGATCACGAGCGCCTGGAGCAGCACGTTGGAGCCGTTCGTGACCACCACGCCATCGGGGTCCCAGTCGTGGCGAGCGGCGAGGGCACGCTGCAGCGAGCGGGGGTGGAGCTCCGGGTAGCGCTGCCAGGCGTCCGCGCGCATGCGCTCCAGGGCCGCCGCCTTCACGGCCTCGGGGAGGTCGAAGGGGCTCTCGTTCTGGTCCAGCTTCACGGACGATGTCCGCGGGGTGAAGTGGTAGCGCGCCAGGGCGCGCACGCTCGGCCGGATGCTCATGGCGTCATGCTAGCGCACGGGGCTGGCGCGGCTACTGTCCGCTCGCCTTCTTCTGCGCGTCCTGGCGGACCTTGGAGACGGTCGACTGCAGGTTCGGGTCCAGCTTCACCGCGGTGTCGAACTCCTTGACCGCGTCGGCGTAACGTCCCAGGCCGTAGTACGTCAATCCCAGGTTCAGGTGCGCCTGCGCGTTCTTGGGGTTGGCCGCCACCGCCTTGTTCAGCTGCTCCAGCGCCAGATCGTACCGCCCGAGCTGCAGGTGCGCGTACCCGAGGTCGTTGAGGACGATGTCGCTGTTGGGGAAGGTCTTGAGCGCGTCCTGGAAGTCGGCGACCGCCGATCGGGGATCTCCGGTGAGCTGCAGCGCGTAGCCCTCGAAGAACGCCGCCAGGCCGTTGTCGTCCAGCTTCCGGGTGCGCTGGAACGCCTGAGCCGCCGTCTGGTAGTCCTGCACCTCGAGGGCGTAGATGCCTTGCTGGAACGCCGCCCCCGCCTCGGCGGTGAAGGTCACGGAGGTACCGCCGGTGAGCTGCCGCTGCTGCTTGAGGAAGCTCAAGCCGCGCTGCGCCAGCGCGAGGTTCGGCTGGATCGAGAGCGCCTTGTCGAGCTCGGTCTGCGCCTCATCGAACTTGCCCACCCGGGCGAGGGCCAGCCCGTAGACGGTGAGGATCTGAGGGTCCTTCGTGCCCTTGGCGACGATGGGCTTCAGCAGCGCCAGGGCCGCCTCGGCGCGGCCCGCCGACAGGTAGATCCGCGCCAGATCGCCGTGGGCGCTGTCACCCGTGCCTGCCACGCTCTCGAAGGTGCGTTGGGCGGCATCGAGCTTGCCCTGCCGCGCCTGTGCGACCGCCAGGAGGTTGGCGATGGCACTGTCCTTCGGGTGCTTGGCGTGCAACGGGCTGAGGACCCCCTCCGCCCCGGCATAGTCGCCTTTGTGGACCAGCAGCTCGCCCTCGGCCGCCTTCAGCACGTCCGCGTTCGGGTACTTCTTCTCGCCCTGCCGGACGAGCGCCAGCGCCCCGTCGGTGACGTCCGCGGGCAGCAACCGCGCGAGGCTGTACAGGCCGGCCGAGGACGCCAGCGGGTCCTGCACCGCCTGCTGCAGGTACGCCAGCGCGCCCTTGGCGTCTCCCTGGTTCAGCACCTGTTGGATGATGGCCTGCCGCAGCGATACCGACTCGGGGAGCGCGTTCTCGCCGTTGCGCAGCACCTGCAGCGCGTGCTGCGGGGTGTCCTGCAGGCTGGACAGCTGGAGGTAGGCGTCGAGCATGCGCGGGTAGGCGGCGATGGCCGCCTGGAGGTCCTGCTCCGCCTTGGCCTTGTCGCTCTCCAGGCTCGCCAGGCCGGTGAGCGCCACGGCATCGGCAGGGTTGAGCTGGACTGCCTTCTGGAACGCGGCGGTGGCCGCCGCGCCATCGTTGGCGGCCTGCTCCACCACCCCCAGCACCACCTGGACCTCGACGTCGTCGGGCTGCGCCTTGGCGGCCGCCTGCGCCACCGGCAGCGCCGTCTTGGCATCGCCGTTCAGGGCCAGCAACCGCGCGTACTCCGCCTTCACCCACGCCGAGCCGGGATCGAGCTGCATGGCGATCTTGAGGTCGTCGGCCGTGGCGCCCGGCAGGCGCGAGGCGGCCAGCGCCACCGGGCCCAGACTAGGCAGTGAGGGGGTCTGCGCGGCGGCGGCGTCGACACGCCCCAGGACGGTGGCGCCGAGGTCGGGCCGCAGCGCCTGTGCCAGGGTCTTCGCCGCCGCCCGGGCCAGGCTGGCCGGGTTGCCGTCCGTGGCGCGCGCGGTCAGCGTCTGCGCGTTCCCGCCCTGGTCGACGGTCAGCGTGACGCTGACGGTCGCGCCGCTTCCGACCACGTTGCCTTGCACCACGACGTCCGGCGAGAACAGGGCGCGGACGGTCGTCTGCTGGCTCTTGCCCGCGGACTGTGCCTTCTGCATCACCAGCGCGACGTCCCCCACGGCCGGGACGTAGACGCCCGGGATCTCGTCGAGGGCGCGCTGCAAGGCGGTGGGCAAACCGAGCTGGTAGGCGGCCACCGAGCTGTTCGCATCGAACGGCATCACCACGACCCGCGTGGGCGCCGAGGCGGACTGGGCCAGGGCCGGCCCGGCGCACACGAGCGCCGATGTCGCCAGCAGGAGCGACAGGAGAAGGCGAGGTCCTTGTCTCATCAGGGGGGAGGATACCACCCCCTCCCCGT
>Ga0102953_1002375_pt1 | contig 11205 bp, 9 predicted proteins | sample SalPon2A_C_D2_MG_FD_78509 | JGI IMG/M metagenome (GOLD analysis project Ga0102953, IMG submission 78509) | Soil microbial communities from South San Francisco under conditions of wetland restoration - Salt Pond MetaG R2A_C_D2_MG | ecosystem: Environmental > Terrestrial > Soil > Wetlands | place... | reverse complement strand
GGGATCGTCTTCCTGGACGAAATCGACAAGATCTGCGGGGAGCGCGGTGGCATGGGCCCCGACGTCAGCCGGGAAGGCGTTCAGCGTGACCTTCTGCCCATCGTGGAGGGATCCACCGTCGCCACCAAGTACGGGCTGGTCCGCACCGACCACGTGCTCTTCATCGCGGCGGGTGCGTTCCACGTGGCCAAGCCGTCGGACCTGATCCCCGAGCTGCAGGGACGTTTCCCCATCCGGGTCGAGCTGAAGAACCTGGGAGAGGCCGAGTTCGTCCGGATCCTGCGGGAGCCCAAGAACGCGCTCCTGGCCCAATACGCCGCGCTGGTGGAGACCGAGGGGAGCCGCGTGGACTTCACCGACGACGGCGTCGCGGAGATCGCCCGCATCGCGGCCGACCTGAACGTGCGCATGGAGAATATCGGCGCGCGGAGGCTGCAGACCGTCCTCACGACGCTGCTGGAGGAAGTGATGTTCGGATTGCCCGAGACGGGCACCGAGCCCCTGATCGTCGATGGCGCCTTCGTCCAGGACCGCCTCAAGAAGGTGGTCGAGGACGAGGACCTGCGTCGCTTCATCCTGTGAGATCCGAGATGACCTCGACCAAGCGTGACTTCCTGGCCATCGCCGACTACCGGCGGGAGGATCTCCTCGCCCTCCTGGAGCGGGCGCATCGCCTGAAGTCGGGGGCGGAGGGCGGCCCGATCCTGGGCGGGAAGAGCCTGGCCATGATCTTCCGGAAGAGCTCCACGCGCACGCGCGTGTCGTTCGAGGTGGGCATGACCCAGTTGGGTGGGCACGCGCTCTTCCTGTCCGACCGGGACAGCCAGATGGGTCGGGGCGAGTCCATGCACGACACCGCCAAGGTCCTGTCCGGCTACGTGGACGGCATCATGATCCGGACCTTCGCCCACGCCGAGGTGGAGGAGCTGGCCCACCACGCGTCGGTTCCCGTCATCAACGGTCTCACCGACCTCCTGCATCCGTGTCAGATCATGGCCGACCTCCAGGCCGTGCAGGAGGAGTTCGGCCCGGAGCTCAGGGGCCGGACGGTGGCCTGGATCGGCGACGGCAACAACATGGCCAACTCGTGGCTGAACGCCGCCTACCGCCTGGGCTTCGACCTGCGTCTGGCCTGTCCCGAGGGATTCGACCCCGACGCGTCCATCCTCGAACGCGCCCGGGGAGCGACCGAGGTCCTGCTGACCCGCGATCCCCTGGAGGCCGCCCAGGGCGCCCACGTGGTCACCACCGACGTCTGGGCGTCCATGGGACAGGAGGCCGAGGCGGAGGCCCGCGCGAAGGCCTTCGAGGGCTTCCAGGTCGACGCTGCGCTCATGGAGCGCGCCGCCGACGATGCCATCTTCCTGCACTGTCTCCCTGCCCACCGCGGCGAGGAGGTCACCGCCGAGGTCATCGACGGGCCCCGCTCGCGCATCTTCCCGGAGGCGGAGAACCGCCTCCACGCCCAGAAGGCCATTCTCGTGGAGCTTCTCCGATGAGCGACACCCTCAAGCGAACCCCCCTGTACGCGGAGCACGTCTCCCTCGGGGGCAAGATCGTACCTTTCGCGGGCTTCGAGATGCCCGTCCAATACGCCACCGGGATCACCGCCGAACACCGGGCCGTCCGCGAGGCCGCCGGTCTGTTCGACGTCTCCCACATGGGCGAGTTCATCCTCACCGGTCCCCAGGCCCTGGACCTCATCCAGCGCATCACCGTCAACGACGCGTCCAAGGTGGAGGTGGGGCAGGCCCAGTACTCGGCCATGTGCTTCGAGAACGGGGGGATCGTAGACGACCTCATCGTCTACCGGTTCGCCGACCACTGGATGTTGGTGGTCAACGCCGCCAACCTGGACAAGGACCTGGCCTGGGTCGGGAAGCACGCCCAGGGGCTGGACGTGGACGTGGAGGATCGCTCGGACCGGACGGCGCTCGTCGCCCTCCAGGGTCCCAAGGCTCGGGGGATCCTCCGACCCCTTGCCGACATCGACGTGGACGACGTGCGGTACTATCGCTTCATGGAGGGATCGGTGGACGGTGTTCCGGCGGTGATCTCCGGCACGGGCTACACCGGCGAAGACGGCTTCGAGGTGTACGTAGAGGCGGGCCAGGCCGCAGGCCTGTGGCGGAAGCTCCTGGAGGTCGGGGGCGACGACGGGCTCATTCCCGCGGGGTTGGGCGCGCGGGACTCGCTGCGGCTCGAGGTGGGCTATCCCCTGTACGGGAACGACCTGGACGACCGACACACCCCGCTGGAGTCGGGACTGGCCTGGATCACCAAGCTGGACAAAGGTGACTTCGTCGGGAGGGACGCCCTGGCGAAGCAGAAGGAGGCCGGAGTGCCCCGGCGACTGGTCGGCCTCCGGCTGACGGAGAAGGGCTTCCCGCGGCCCGGGTACACGGTCCGGGCGGACGGCTCGGACGTCGGGGTCGTGACCAGCGGGACGGTGTCCCCGTCGCTCGGGTACGGCGTGGCCATGGCCTTCGTTCCGCCCGATCTCGCCAAGGCCGACACGCAGCTTCAGGTTGACGTCCGGGGAAAGCTCCTCCAGGCCGTCGTGCAACGCCCTCCCTTCTACACTCAGGGCTCGATCCGTCGGTAGCGGTCCATGAGGGTCGGAATCCTTACCGTCAGCGATGCCTGTTCCCGCGGGGAGCGGGAGGATCGCAGTGGTGCGGTCGTGGAGGCGTGGGCCGCCGCACACGGGCACGACGTCGCGGCCCGGGAGGTGCTGCCCGACGAGGCCGGGGGGATCACCGCCACGCTGGTGCGCTGGTGTGACGACGTGCAGGTGGATCTCGTGATCACCACGGGCGGCACCGGGCTGGCGCCCAGGGACGTCACGCCCGAGGCCACGCGCCCCGCGCTGGACCGGGAGGTGCCGGGGCTGGCCGAAGAGCTACGTCGGCGTGGGCTCTCCTCCACCCCGTACGCCATCCTCTCCCGGGGCCTGGCCGGCGTGCGGGGGCGGACGCTGGTGGTGAACCTCCCCGGGAGCCCCGGGGGGGTGCGTGACGGCCTGGAGGTCCTGGGGCCGCTGGCGGCCCACGCGGTGGCCCTGGCCCGGGGCGAAGACCCATCCCATTCGACCGGGTCGGGAGGGGGGCCGTGAAAGACGACCTCGTCCTGATCTCCACCCACGACCTCACCCGCGCCGGCCTCCTGCGCGAGGCCTTCCACCGGGCCGGCTACGGCACCGACCTGGTGACCCCGTCCGAGGAGCTCACCTCCGAAGGCGCGGTCTTGCTGGTGCTGACCGGAGGCCTGGAAGCGGGCGGCGGCAAGCTGGCCCAACAGGCCCGGGAGGGTCTCCACGTTCCCGTGTTCGCCCTGGCCCCGGGTGAGAACCTGCAGCCCGCGCTGCGCCCGGGCTTCGACGAGGTGTTCGCCGGCTCCGTGACCGCCGCCGATGTGGCGGCGGTGGGGCGCATGGCCATCGAGCGCCGGCGCCTCCAGCGGATCACGGGCATCGTTGGAAAGACCGATGCCATGAGGGAGGTGCTGGAGCGGGTCGTGCAGATCGCTCCTGTGGCGTCCACGGTTCTCGTCACCGGCGAGTCGGGAACCGGCAAAGAGCTGGTGGCCCGGGGCATCCATGGCCTGTCGCCGAGGCGGCACAAGCCCTTCATCGCCGTGAATGTGGCGGCGCTCGCGGAGACCCTCCTGGAGTCGGAGCTCTTCGGCCACGAGAAGGGTGCGTTCACCGGCGCCATCGACGCGCGCCGCGGCCTCTTCGAGCTGGCCGACCGCGGGACCATCTTCCTGGACGAGATCGGGGAGATGCCCGTCCCCACCCAGACCAAGCTCCTGCGGGTCCTGGAGCAGCGGGAATTCCATCGCGTGGGTGGTGAACATGCCATCCGTGTGGACGTCCGCATCGTCGCGGCCACGAATCAGGATCTCCGGCAACTCGTGGCCATCGGGGAGTTCCGACGGGATCTGTACTTCCGCCTCAACGTGCTCCACATCGAGCTCCCCGCCCTGCGCGACCGGCGCGACGACATCTCCGTGCTGGTGGAGGAGTTCATCCGCGACGCCTCCGAGCGCCACGACCGGTCGTTCGTGGGGATCTCGGCGGAGGCCATGGAGATCCTCCGGAACTACAGTTGGCCGGGGAACGTCCGTGAGCTGCGGAATCTGGTGGAGTCCATGGTGGTCCTGGCCCCGGGACGCGTCATCGGCCCCCAGGACATCCCCGGGGACGTGCTGGCCGGCCGCGGGCGGACCCTGCTTCCGGCTCAGATCCTCCGGGGCACGGGCCAGGGTGGCCACGGAAAGAGCCTCCGCCCCGAGTTGGAGTTCGTCTTCCGCACGCTGGTGGACCTCCGGGTGGACATGGACGACCTGCGCAGGGAGTTCGAGGCGTACCGGCGGGATGCGTCGCTGGACTTCCCCTCCCGCTCCGTGGGTCGCCTCCCCGCCCGGGAGATCCCCATCTACCCCCTGGAGACGGTGCGGGACGAGGAGGAGGTGCGGGACGTGGAGGCGGTGGTGAACGCCTCGGCTGCGGAGACGCCGTCTCCCGCCGAGCCGCCGCCTGCGGACCGGGACGGCGTGGTCATCTTCCGGCCGGGCATGACCATGGAGGACATGGAACGGGAAGCCATCCGTGCGGCCCTGGACTCGGTGGCGGGAAACCGGCGCAAAGCCGCGGAGCTGCTCGGCATCGGCGAGCGGACCCTGTACCGCAAGATCTCCCGCTACGGGATGGACTAGGGAAGCAGGGGCGTCAGGACGGCCCGCCGCGGGTGCTGGCCCGGGCGCGCTCCGCGCGCACCCGCGGCAAGATGGTGTCCCACGCGGAGCTCTCCACCAACCCGTAGACCACGACCAGGGTCGATTCGAGATCCACCCCGGAGTCGAAGACGTAGACGGCCATCTCGGTCTGGCGTTGCGCCACCCGGCGCCGGCCCCATCCCGGGGTCACCGGAAGGATGGCCGCCGGCCGGTAGCGGGTCCCCTGGCTGATGAGCTGAAGCTCTTCGGGCACGAAGGGGACGTCGGGGGACTCCGAATAGAAGGAGACGAGGAAGAGCTGGGGTTGCTCGGTGTGGGCGTGCCGCGCGGCCTCGGGACCGAAGCGCCCGGCCAGGCCGGAGAGACGGCGATACGTGTCCGGCGCAGTGGTTCGGGTCACGGACTCGGACAGGGGCGTGACCTTGATCTGGAGGTCACCGCTCCCCAACGACACGGACACCTCGTCCTGGCGCAGGGTCCCGGTTCCCGGAGGCGGCAGGGCGTCGACCCCGACGGTGCCCGGCGCGCCGGCCGGAAGGGCGCATCCCGTGAGGAGGGCCAGGGCCAGGCTCAGGGTCAGCTTCGGGGTCGGGCAGGGGGCATGGGGCCTCACGGTGTCTCCTCCTCCCCGACGTCCCCCCCGGAGCCTGGTCCCCGTACCCGGCGCGCCACGGTTGGCTCGGCCAGAAGGCTCTCCAGGGCCGCCAGGAGCAACTCCCGGCCCTCGCCCGTCTTGGACGAGAAGGGGACGATCTGGTCCTCGGTGAGCCCGAGGGCCGACATCGCGCGGGCGACGGCGGCCTTCCGCTGGCTCTGCTTGAGCTTGTCCATCTTGGTGAGGATGACCAGGGACGGCAGTCCGATGTCGGCCAGGTATCCCATCATGGTCAGGTCGTGCTCCGTGGGAGGGATGCGGGCATCCACCAGGTGCACAACGCCCCGTACCCCTTCCGATTCGCCCAGGTACCAGTCGATGAGGGTCTGCCAGGCGTTGCGGATCCCGCGGGGGACCTTCGCGTATCCGTACCCCGGCAAGTCCACCAGGAAGAAGACCTCGTTGACCCGGTAGAAGTTCAGCGCCTGGGTCTTGCCCGGCGTGCTGGACACCTTGGCGATCTTGTTCCGGGTCCGGCGCAGCAAGGTGTTGATGAGGGAGGACTTTCCCACGTTGGATCGCCCCGAGAACGCGATCTGCGGAAGCTCTCCCGGAACGGGCTGACCCGGCTTGGCCACCGTGCCGGCGTATTCCACCGTTCGGATGATCATCCGTGGGGCAGGGGCAGGTCCATCCCGCCACTCCCCGGTGTGCGGGGTACCGCTCGGAGCGGGCTTCGCACCAGAGCCGCGTCCATGACCTCGTCCATGGAGCGCACGGTGACGAAGCGGACCTGATCCAGGACCTCCCGGGGCAGCAGCTCGAGGTCGGAGGTGTTGGCGGCCGGCAGGACCACCGTCCGGATGCCGGCGCGGAGGGCCGCCACAGCCTTCTCCTTCACGCCACCGACCCCCAGGACGCGCCCCCGCAGCGTGATCTCGCCGGTCATGGCCACGTCCGCACGAGTGGCGGTGTCCGTGAGCGCCGAGATGAGGGCCACCGCGATGGTGATGCCCGCCGAAGGGCCGTCCTTGGGGGTGGCGCCTTCGGGGATGTGGATGTGGACGTCGACCTTCTCGTGGAACTGGGGTGCCAGGCCGAGAGGCTCGGAGCGGGACCGGGCGTACGTCACCGCGGCTTGCGCCGATTCCTTCATGACGTCCCCCAGGGTGCCCGTGAGTCGGAGGTTCCCGCTGCCCGGCAGGATGGCGACCTCCACGTCCAGGACCTCTCCCCCGGCGGCGGTCCACGCCAGTCCGTTGGCGATGCCCACGCGCTCGGCCTCCTTGTCCCGGTCGGGAGGCTGATAGGGTGGGGGGCCCAGGTGCTCCCGCAGGTCCGCGGCGTCCACGCGCTCCGGACGGGTGCCGCCGTCGGCCAGCCCGCGGGCCAGCTTGCGGGCGATCCGCGACAGGCGGCGGTTGAGCTCCCGTACGCCCGCCTCCCGTGTGTAGCGGCCGATGACCTCGCCCACGGCGTCCGAGGTCAGGGCCACCGCGGTGCCGAGCCCGTGGGCCTCGGCCAGGCGGGGCCAGAGAAAGCGATGGGCGATCTCTCGTTTCTCGGTGTCCAGGTACCCCGGAAGGCGGATGACCTCCATCCGGTCCCGGAGGGGTTCGGGGATCCCCTGGAGGGTGTTGGCCGTGGCGATGAACAGGACGTCGGAGAGGTCGTACTCCAGCTCCAGGTAGTGATCCGTGAAGGTCCGGTTCTGCTCGGGGTCCAGGACCTCCAGGAGCGCCGCGCCGGGATCGCCGTGGAAATCCCGCGCCAGCTTGTCCACCTCGTCCAGAAGGAAGACGGGGTTGGTGGTCCCGCTGCGGCGCATGCCCTGGATGACCCGTCCGGGAAGAGCCCCCACGTAGGTGCGGCGGTGGCCCCGGATCTCGGCCTCGTCGCGGATTCCGCCCAGGCTCACGCGCACGAACTCCCGCCCCAGGGCGTCGCCGATGCTCCGTCCCAGGGACGTCTTGCCCACGCCGGGCGGCCCCACCAGGCAGAGGATGGGTCCGCGCAGCTCCCCCACCAGGGAGAGCACCGCCACGTGGTCCAGGATTCGCTCCTTCACCTCCCTCAGGCCGAAGTGCTGAGCGTCCAGGATGTCGGACGCGTGGGCCACGTCCAGGTTGTCCGCCGAGCGCCCGGACCAGGGCAGGGCCGCCAGCCAATCCAGGTAGGTGCGGATCACCGCCGCCTCGGGGGTCACGGGGTTCAGGCGCTTGAGACGCGCCATCTCCTTTTCCGCCCGGTCCCGCGCCTGGGGCGGGAACGGGACCCGGGCGAGGGTGTCCTCCAACTCGGACCACTCGTCGGCCTCGGCCTGGGGAGGCTCCCGGTGGACGGCGCGAAGGCCGGGGCCGAACTCCGGTTGGATGTCGCCGGAGAGCTGCAGGCGGATCTGCCGGTCCAGCTTTGCCTCGATGCGCAGGACCTCGAGCTCGCGACGGAGGAACTCCCCCAGCAGGGCGAAATGTGCCGCCGGATCCAGCGTCTCCAGAAGCTCCTGCTTCTCGGCGGCGGGCAACAGCAGATGGCCCGACACCAGATGGGCCAGGCGCACCCGGTCACCCTCTCCCGAGAGGACGCCCGGCAGCTCGTCGGGAATCCGTTCGTGGAGGCGGGCATACTCCGCGTAGAGGCGCACCACGTTGCTGGCCAGCTCTCCGGCCTTGGCCGTGAGGGGCGTGCCCGCCTCGCACTCGTGGGCCGTGGTGAGGGCGGTGCTCGCACGCAGCGCCTGGGTGGTGGTGGTGAGCCGCTTGATGCGGGCCCGCCCCAGCCCTTCCAGGACCACCCGCGCGGTGCCGTCGGGCAGGGTGGACACCTGGACCACGCGGGCCACGGTACCTACGCGGTACAGGTGGTCCCCGCCCGGATCGTCGGTGGACGGATCCCGTTGCGTCGCCAGGAGCAGGAGGCCTTCGGCGGCCTGGGCCTCGGCGAGGGCGGCCACGGACCGGGGACGTCCAATGAGCAGCGGGAGCACCATGTATGGGAAGAAGACCAGGTCCCGCAGCGCGATCACCGGGAGGCGGTCGGGCACTTCGATCTGGTCTTCGGCCCTGCGGAGGGTCGCCATCCTGGAGTGGTCCCGGGGAGAGGATCGGTTTGGATCGGGCCTATCGTACGCGTTCTCGCGCGGCGAGAAAAGGAGCGGCCCCGAAGGGGTCGTCCCTCCGAGGCCACTGTCACCTGCGCGACAGATTCGTGACGCCTGCTACGCCTCCAGCTTGCGCTCCTCGGGGCGGAGGACGAGGAGGGGTGCCACGCCTCTCTCCACGGACTCCTGGGTCACGACAACCTCCCGCACGTCCTTGCGCGAGGGGATCTCGAACATGACGTCGCGCATCATGCCTTCGATGATGGAGCGCAGTCCCCGGGCGCCGGTTCCCCGCTCCAGGGTCTGGTGGGCGATGGCCCGGATGGCCTCCCGATCGAAGGTGAGGCCGATGCCCTCGAGCTCGAACATCTTCTTGTACTGCTTCACGAGAGCGTTCTTGGGTTCCTCGAGGATGCGCACCAGGGCCTCCTCGTCGAGGTGGTCCAGGTGCACGGCCACGGGAAGCCGGCCCACCAGCTCGGGAATCAGGCCGAAGCGCTGGAGGTCCTCCGGTTCCAGTTGGGCGAGGATGTTGCCCTCCCTGGTCTTGGCCGAATCGTCTCCGGCGAATCCGATCCGGCGCTTGCCGATGCGCCCTTCGATGAGCTTCTCGAGGCCGTCGAACGCGCCGCCGCAGATGAACAGGATGTTGCGGGTGTTGATCTGGATGTACTCCTGCTGGGGGTGCTTTCGCCCCCCCTGGGGCGGCACGCTGGCCACGGTCCCTTCCAGGATCTTCAACAGCGCCTGCTGCACGCCCTCGCCCGAGACGTCCCGGGTGATGGACGGGTTCTCGGATTTCCGGGCGATCTTGTCGATCTCGTCGATGTAGACGATGCCCCGTTCGCACTCCGCGATGTTGAAGTCCGCCGCCTGGAGCAGCCGCACCAGGATGTTCTCCACGTCCTCGCCCACGTACCCGGCTTCGGTGAGGGTGGTGGCATCGGCGATGGTGAACGGGACGTGCAGCGTGCGGGCCAGGGTCTGGGCCAGCAGGGTCTTGCCCACGCCGGTGGGGCCCACCAGGAGGATGTTGGCCTTCTCGATCTCGACTTCGTCGAGAACGCCCTGGTGGTTCACCCGCTTGTAGTGGTTGTACACGGCGACGGCCATGGCCCGCTTCGCCATCTCCTGGCCGATGACGTACTGGTCCAGGATATCCTTGATCTCCCCCGGCGTCGGACTTGGGACGACCGAGTCCTGAGCCTCGCGCTCCTCTTCTTCGGCGAGGATCTCGTTGCACAGGGAGATGCACTCGTTGCAGATGTAGACGTTCGGTCCGGAGATGAACTTCTTGACGCTCTCCTTGGACTTCCCGCAGAAGCTGCAACGGAGGTGTTTGTCAGTCGTCATAGGCCGATCCTCGCGTCGTCGGACGCTTTCCTGGGCGGCCGGGGCAACCGGCCGCCTACATCCAGTTTCGCCCGTTCTCCGCCAGAAGGAAACACCTTAGTCAGCGTCCGAGTCCTTGGGCTTTCCCTGCGTGGGCACCGGCCCCACCATCACCCGGTCGATGAGCCCGTACTCCACGGCCTCGTCGGGGCTCAGGAACCGGTCGCGATCCACGTCCTCGGCGATGCGCTCCACGGTCTGTCCGGTGTGCTTCGCCAGGATGGCGTTGAGCTTCTCCCGGGTGTACAGGATCTCCCGCGCGGCGATCTCCACGTCCGCTGCCGTACCCTGTGATCCGCCCGAAGGCTGATGGATCATGATCCGGGAGTTGGGGAGGGCGTTCCGCTTGCCTTTCTCGCCGGCGGCCAGGAGCACCGCCCCCATCGAGGCGCACATACCGACGCAGAACGTGGAGACGGGCGCCCGCAGGTGTTGCATGGTGTCGTAGATCGCCATGCCGGCGTAGACGCTGCCGCCCGGCGAGTTGATGTACATGAAGATGTCCCGCTCGGGGTCTTCGGCGTCCAGGAAGAGCAACTGCGCCACGATGATGTTGGCGACGTTGTCATCGATGCCGGTTCCCAGAAAGACGATGCGATCCATGAGGAGCCGACTGAAGATGTCGTAGCTCCGCTCGCCGCGGCTCGTCCGTTCGATGACATACGGAGGGTAGATGGACATTCGTTGCGCTCAGGTTCGGGTCGGAGGCGGGGAAGCCGGCGCCTCGGTGATCTCGGACTGTCCCTTCAGGAATTCGAACACTTTCCGCTCGGTGATCTCCCGCTCCAGCGCCTCGATCCGTCCGGCCTTCTGGAAGCTCGCATAGACCTTTTCGGGCGGGGTGTCGTTCTTTGCGGCGATCTCCTCGATACGCTCGTCCACGTCGCCTTCCGTGGCGTCGAGGCTCTGGGTCTGCGCTACGCGGTCCAGGATGAGAAGGCGCTTCACGGCCCGCTCGGCCTCCGGACGGATGTTCTCCTTGATCTCCTCCAGACGCTCGGCGGGGATGTCCTTCTGGTCTCCGAGGACGGACTGCGAGTACCGTTCGACCATGGAGCGCGGCACGTCGAAGGGGTTGGCCTCCACGAGCATGTCCAGGAGCCGGCCGCGGACCACCCCCTCGGCCTGGTCCGCCGCGTCCTTCACGAGATCCTCGCGGATCCTCGCCCGCAGGGCGTTCAGGTCCTCGAAGTCTCCCGCCTGCCTGGCCAGTTCGTCGTCGATGGAGGGGAGTTCCAGGACCTTCCGGCCCACCAGCGTGATCTCCACCTGTTCGACGCTGCCGCGCCGGCTCTCGTCGGGAAAGTCGTCGGGGAACGTCACGGAGAACTCTCCGGTACCGCCCGGGGCCAGCGTCTTGATGGCGGCCTCGATCTCG
>Ga0102953_1002372_pt1 | contig 11222 bp, 14 predicted proteins | sample SalPon2A_C_D2_MG_FD_78509 | JGI IMG/M metagenome (GOLD analysis project Ga0102953, IMG submission 78509) | Soil microbial communities from South San Francisco under conditions of wetland restoration - Salt Pond MetaG R2A_C_D2_MG | ecosystem: Environmental > Terrestrial > Soil > Wetlands | place... | reverse complement strand
GCTAAGAAGCTGGCAAAAAAAATAGGCGATGCGGCCGCTCGCCCGCTGAATGTCAACCGCACCGTTGTCGAAGACTTTCTCAGCCATGACGCACTGATTCTCGGTACCCCGACCTACGGCATCAACCAGTTACCCGGCAAATCAACCAATATCGCTGCCGGCAGCTGGGAGGAGTTTCTGCCGGAGCTTGATATCATCGATTTCACCGGCAAGAAGATTGCGCTCTACGGACTTGGCGATCAGGAGAAATATAGCGATCGCTTTGTCGATTCGATGATTCACCTGCACAACTTTTTCACCGAGCAGGGTGCTACCATGATCGGCCAGTGGGATACCGATGGCTACGAGTTCACTACCTCGAAAGCGGTCGTAAACGGTAAATTTGTCGGCCTGGTTCTGGATCAGCAGAATCAGGCGCTGCTCTCGGATGAGCGTATGGATCGCTGGCTTGAAACAATCCTGCCGCAGATGGGAGGCGTCTAAACCGTGCGCCACGAACCGACTGCAGCAGAGCTGCTTTACCTTGACGACATGGATCACGAGCAGCGATTGCACTACTTTATCACTCGCGCCATGGAGTCCGAAGAGATCTGGCGTCTTTGCGATAGCAATGACTGGAGCGTCCGCCATGATGGCGAGTCATTAATCATGCCGCTCTGGCCCTATAGCGGCCTGGCGCAACCATTTGCCGGATCCGGCGAAACAACCGACGCCGTCTCGCTGGAACATTTTGTCTATCATGAGTTGAATGACCTGCATGCCAGCAACATCCTGATGGAGGTATTACCGGGCAAGCAGGCGGGCCTGCGCATCAGTGCCGCCAAACTGTTCCATATTTTTGATCATAAACTGGATGAAGAGCAGTATTTCATTGAAGGATAACAAACACAGACTCAATGATCACGACACCATCGTGTCCCCAAGATTGCCACTATTGAGCAGGACAGGCGTCGCGGTGCCGCACCAAACGATTCGTCGGATGACCCGCAAATTTCTGAATCGGGAGGTAGTCATTCGCACGGCCGTGACCGCCGATCTCGGCAGCATGACCAGTCTGCTTGGCGAGCTGTTCAGCATCGAAGCAGACTTTACCCCTGACGTGCGCCGCCAGCGGCAGGGGCTGGCCACTCTTATGGCCAGCAACAATACCACCCTGCTGGTTGCTGCAGCCAAAGAAACGATTATCGGCATGTGTACACTTCAGCCGCTTGTATCCACCGCCGAGGGCGGCACAGTCGGTATCATTGAAGATCTTGTAGTCACCAAAATGTGGCGCGGCAAAGGGGTCGGCGGACTGCTACTGAATTCTATTGAAGAGGTCGCCCGCCGGCAGAACATGAGTCGTCTGCAACTGCTGACTGAGGTCGACAACAACAGGGCGATGCAGTTCTACGGCAAACACCGCTGGGAAAAACTGCACCTGATTGCCATGCGCAAGCGCTTCTCCTGACCATATCTGACTGCATGGAGCGCTGACGCGGCAGGCAGCCGGAGCCGATGGTTCACAGGGGGATCACTCCACCCAGTGGAGAATATTACGTATGACCGACCACCGTCGTTTCTGCTTGTCGCCGGGAATACCGTCAATCCAGTAGCGATACTGTTTTTGGGCGAAACCGTCATCCTGCTGAATCTCTATCCAGTGATCGACGTAGCGCAGCAGCGAGCCGGCTTTCGGTGACATGGCGTAAGCGACCAAAAAGGGACTGAAGCCTTGTGGGACCACGGCAGTGAACCCTGCGTGGGTCATGGCAAAGGCCCTGGCCTCAAAAAAGCTCCACAGGCCCACCTGCAGGGTTGGGTCCGTGAGCAGCGCATCGTAATTCTGCACCGGCAAAACCTTTTGATGCGGGAACAGAGCCCTGGCCAGAGGAAGCAGAGCCGGACTAACCATGCAGGCCACCTTAAGCTCCGTCTGTTTGCCAATGGATTTGCGGTCGAGCAGCTTGTCCGCCACCGCACTGCGCGCCAGCAGGGCCATCGGACTCTTCAGGTATGGCCTGGAAATCGACAGCATCCGCATCCGCTCGGCAGTCACGAAGACGCCGTTGGCGACAATGTCGACTTCACCCGACCGCAACATCGGAGTCATCGTCGAATGAGTTATCGGGATAAATTCGAGACGAACATTCATATCTTTCGCCAGCCTGTACATCAGGGCAACATCATAACCCACGAGCTGATTTTTGTTATTACGATAGCAGAAAGGAATCACGATCGGGTCGTAGCCGACGCGCAACACGCCCCCACTGCGAATCCGTGCCAGCCCATCCAGGCTCAGCAGGGCCTGCGGCCTTTCCGGAACATCTTCCCCCTTGCTGTAGACAGTGACATCGACGCCTTCGGTCACGTCAGGCCCCAGAGTATAAGTCATGTAGCTGACCCGCTGTGGAGCAAGCAACTCCGGGTGTATGGCTCGCAAAGCCACGACACTCCCGCCTAAAATGGCAAAGCCCATGACGAATACCCCTGCGACCCGCATTGGCTGCACACGTGTCTTGCCGTAGAAAGCGAGTGTGGGCCAGAGCGTGGCCAGGGCAAAGCCCGCCACCGACAGGGCGATCTGGGCATAACGGGTGAAGGGCATGGCTGCAACCCAGAGGTTCAGGGTACTTTCAGGCATGTGGAAAACTGTGGCCAGAAATGGCACCGCATCCACGGTTGTGGAAGGAGAGCCAATGGTCGACAGCAGTGTAAGCAACGGCAACAGCAGCTGCTCTTCCCGGGAGAGCGGTTCCTTGAAATATAAGGCGCAGAAATAGAAGAACAGGATTACACCGAGATTGCCGAGCTGCGCCATAGGATAGGCCACTGAAACATTGGTTCCGATAATGTCTGAGGCCATCTCATCCCTGACCTTGCACTTGTCGAGGAGGTTTTCCGTCGCCTTGATGATGCCCGGGATGGCGGCAACCGACAGGGTTGTTACCAGAGCAAGGACGAAAGCGCCCCGTAATTCGTGGAGCACTTCCCGGTAGCCAACCGGAAGTACAGCGGCAAGAAATGATGGGATGAGCCAGAAAGCCAGCAGGAATGCGCCGAAAAGGTAGAGAGCCGTGTAGAGAAACAGACCGGCGATGTCCTGCCCCTGCATGGTACCGGCCGTGCTGGCAAGCAGTGCGAACACTCCCAGAGGGGCAACGAAGACAACCCAGTTCCAGATGGTAACCGAAGCCGATTTGATGACCAAGAGGATCTCCAGCCAGCTCGTCTTGTTCTCAACCCGCTGAATGGCCATACCGTAAAGAAAAGCGAATACCACAATGGCCGGTACCGCATTCCTGGTCAGGTCGAGGAAAGGATTACCGGGAATAAGCAGGCTGATGAAGTCAACGCCGCTGAGTCCCGCTTGCGAATCAAGAACCGCCGGGGCGCCAGCCTGCCGGAAGGCAACACCCAGAAGGATCATGGCCAGCAACGCCACACCCCAGCCAATCACATAGGCCGGCCAGGCATGCTTGAATAGTCGCCATGCCGTAGCCGGAGGTAGCTTGCCCAGGCCCAGAAGCACCGAGGCGATAACGTAGGGGTAGACACAGATGGCAAGCAGCTGGGCATAGGCCTTGCCGACGGGTTCCAGATATCTGGCATAATCCCCAAAAAAGGCGCCGGCAGCGATGCCGGCAACGGCGCTGATCAGAACCCACTCGGGTAATCCCGGCCTGTACTTCCTGACCTCCATCCACCGTTCTCCCTTAAGTGATCGTCGTGCCCGATCATCAGAAAACCAGATGCTTCACCGTGATGCACACGGCATCATGAACCTCCCGCACAACAGGGTTTTAACTTATATCCATCTTAGTCGTCACGGATACAGGCTGCAACCAAAATGCATGAGGGCCACTGATGTTCCTGATCAACAGAACTTTTCGACCCGGTCGAGCAGACTCTTAGGCTGGAAAGGGTCAGTAGGCGGAAGCTTCGTACTCCGAATCGATCAGGTCGTTACGCAGCTCATCACAGAGCACCATACGATAAAAGGTGAGCCAGACAACGTGTGCTTCACTACCTTCGGGATAGGGGTTGGCCGACTCCGGCTGGCGCTTTCTGCGGGCGGCGCGTGCTTCAACAATGATAGACCGCTTTCTCTCCAGATTCATCCGCCGACAGCCTAGCCTTCCATAATGGCAACGTAGGCGCTGCGCAGCAGCTCCAGCTCCACCTGCGGCAGGCCGCGCGTCTGGGTCAGTGGAACGAAAGCGGCATTCACCGCTGCGGCGGCATCAAACGGAGGATCAATGGTAGTAAAGCGGATCAGGAAGATACGCACCACAGCGCCCGGCACCTCAACCAGTTCAGCATAGTCGGCATCCACTTCGAGTGAACCTGCCGGCATGCTTAACCACTGCTCCAGCTCTGCGGCGATAGCCCCCGGATGCGGCACGACCGCAGCCGGTGAAACCACTTCATCGGTAACCACCCGCGCCAGTTGTGGCAGCAGCCTGCCGACCAGCACCCCCTGCTCCAGCTTAAAGAAGCGGGTCATCGCGCTGGTCGGGTGCTTGTGGTAAAGGATCACCCGCGCCGCTTCCAGCAGTGTCGAAAAATCGCTCATGCCTATCTCCTCACCTCCGGGTACTGGCGAACATCCCACATCTGCTTATACAGGGTATCCAGTCCGGAGAGTTCACCCAGCAACGCTTCCAGCTCACTCAGGAGCGGAAAGCGTTTGCTATGACCTGCCGCATACCAGGCGTTCATCTGCTGCTTGAGTTCATCACGCTGTTCGGCCAGGGCCGCTATCTGCTCTTTCACCTGCTGCATGCGTGCCGTGCCGATATCGGCAACCACATAGGAAACAGCCTTGTCAAAAATGGCTTTGCCGCCACCTTCAGCCACCACCCGGCGCAGCAGCAGCTCATCCCGGACAATGGTGCCAGCCAGGAAATCGATCCCCCACCGGGCCAGCTGCGGTAGCCACGGCGTGGTCGGCCCCATCAGCACGCTCACCGCATGACCGGAGAGCTCCGCCAGGCGAGGGAACGTTTTGTTGGGAATGGAACTGGCTGTAATAAAGACCCAGTCAGCCTCGGCAAGCAGGTATTCGGCGGCCGTATCAGGATAGTCGTTTGCGCCGGGCTGGCGCTCGATCACTTTCAGATTGTACTGCTGCTGATACGCATCCAGTCCCGGATAGCGACCGATCACAACAATATTTGCCCCGCGAATGCGCGGCAGGAAATAGTCGAATACGGCCAGATTACCGCCGCCGACAGGTAGCTCAACCACATGCTCAAAGGCGGAAAAATCGGGAATAATGCTGGCATTGATTGCAGCCATGGCCACGCCGGCCTCGAATGGCTCCCAGCTGCCGATGCCCTCAGCCAGCTCGCGCAGGGGTTTGCCGGCCAGCGTACCGGGCCATGGGAGGGTCCGGCTGTATGACTGCGGTGTCATGGCAAGGCCGGTGCCACTGCCGCTTCGGCACAGGCTCCAGACCAGGCCGATCAGCAGCTCATCTGCTTTCATATCACCGGTCAGCTGTGCCGGCAGCCAGTCGTAAAACGCCCTCTCCTGATCGCCCTTGCTTGTGCCGCTCATAAGGCAGGCAGCAGCCGTGCTTCGCTTTTCAGCTTTCCGGCCGTGCCCCATACTTCCAGTGCTTCAACAAACATATCCGGCTTCTGTGGATGCGGAAGCAACACATCATGTTCGGCAAACATATTGCCGTTGGCATAGCGAACCAGATGGGCAAACTGCGATCCGTCGGCATGCAGCCAGCGGCCGGTAATACAGGTCTCATGATCATAGACGTCGTTGCTCATCTCAATCCGGCACTGATCGAATGCGGCCAGCGCAATCGCACCGTCTGCAAACCCCAGGTTCAGCATGGCCGCTCGAAATGCTTCGCACATCTCGTCAATATCGCTACGCATCATCTCACAGCTCAACTCATCTTCAATCGTCATCATCATTGAGCGCCCTCAAAATATCCCGCACCACCGACGCACCAACCCGGTCCGTCGGATCAAGCACCTGCAGCTGATCCAGCACCAGCTCCGCTTCACCGATATCCCCCTGCCTGAGCCGGATAAATGCCAGTGCCTTGAGTGAGTAGAGCAACAGGCGGGCCGGCCCTTCAAACAGACTCCAGTCGGTTGAGCCGGCATCAAGCTTTCGCCAGTCGTGCTTGATACCGGCCTGTTCAGCGGATTTCTGCAAGGCGATACGGGCCATGGCTTCGGCTTCATCAAAGCGGGCGCGGTAACAATAGAGCTTATACAGAGCCACATAGGTTTCCAGTTGCTCGCTGTTCTCCTGCAGTGCCCGCATCAGATGCTGCTCGGCCAGCTGCTCATCGTCCGGATGACGTGCCGCCTCCTGCAGCCAGCGATTTACCTGTTGCGGTATATTGCTACCGAACAGCACGCCATCACCGGCATGGATGGAAATAACGGCGTCAGACATGGCAGCCGCTTATCCCCAGATCTGAGGCGATATCAGCAGCTCTTGCACCGGTTCTCCGCCTTTGAGGTGCTGCTCGATGATGGTCGGTACATCCTCAGGCTTCAATGAGGCATACATCACTCCGTCAGGGTAGACCAGCACGGTCGGTCCCTTCATGCACGGACCCAGGCAACCGGTGTTGGTCAGCGCAAAACGGCCCAATAGCCCTTCGCGTTCCAACTGACTGGCAAATGCTTCGTAAACGGCTGCTGCACCCTTGCTTGCGCACGAGCCGCGCGGATGCAGTGCCGGGCGATTCTGTACACAGAGAAACAGATGCTTTTCGGGCTTGGGAATCTTGCCGAACATCAGGCTGCCACCGCTTGCGGTGAGTGAGTATGGCAATCTTTCGGGCAGACGCGTGAACAGGCGCTACAACCGATGCAGTCCAGCGGATCCTTGATGGCCATCACCATCACCACATCATCATCGATATCGTCATAATCATCATCGTAGTCGCTGTCGTCCATCTCCCGCTCGACCAGGTCGAACACTTCGCGCGGGCAGACCTTGTAGCAACGTCCGCAACCGATGCAGGTCGACTGGTTCAGATCTGTGACAAATTCGGGCGTCCATATTTCGCCACCGCGGGTGATACCGGTAATCATCTCTGCCATCTTATGCTCCTTCGGCTTCCATCAGTTTGTTATTTGCCTCTTCCCAGGCCTTGCAGGCCTCAAGCGTGGATTCAGCGATAGCGGGTATCTCCGCATAAGCGGCCGGCAATCGATCTTCAACCAGATCGTGCAACTGCGAGGCCCATTCACTGGCAATTCTCTTTTTCCTGCGCACATCCTTGCGCAGCACTTTCAGCTCCTCTTCGTTCATCAGCTCCTCCTATTCGCTGGCCGCTTCAGGGTATTTTTCAATCAGTGCAATTGCCGTGGATAGCAGCTTGTCGCCTTCTGCCACCATCGCTTCAACCGAACGGAAACCGAAGCGGTGCACATCACGCAGCGATCGATCCAGCACCACCAGCTTGCCGACCGTGATCAGTACCCGACCGAAACCCTCATGTGACAGATTGACTACCGGTGTCGCCATTTTTCCTGTCTCTTTTTCAATCAGGAATGAGATGGCGTTGTACAAACACTTGATGCGCGCTATGACAATTTCATCGGGGTCGCCGACAACGGGAATCTCGCGACGGCGCTCCTTGGTCAGGATAAATGGATCGAGTACGGCGGCAATCGACAGCCCGTCATAGGTATCGTAGGTATCCAGCGCCCGCATCTGGCGCTCCATCTCCTTCATAAAATCCGTCGATAACGCCGGATCATTTTCAGCTATCACCATCTCTTCATTACTCATCGTTTACTCCTGTATGTTCTTGTTCACCACGTAAGGAGACAGGAGGGAAAAAGTCGTGTTGACCCGGTGCTTCCCTCTGAACCCTTTGTATCCTCTGCAGTGAGTTACTCTTCCCAGCCTTCATCTGCCATCTGGTCGAATCTGTTGGTATCGGTGTGCGCACTCATCGCTTTGGCCACCCAACCTGTTGCGCCGCTGTGAATATCATCCTGCAGGGTTTTGATCAGCGTCGTGATATTGCTGCCGGCCTCCACACGGATCGGTTGAATATTCATACGCAACAGCTGCTGCACGGCCGATGAGCCCATGGCCTGACTGTAAACTGCAGCACAGCCTTTTAGTGCAGCCATTTTCACCGCCAGCTTGTCCTCGTTACCGTCCTGAGCAAGACGACCGAACTGCGCCACCTCCAGCAACGTAAACTGCTCCTCATTGAGCGCATAAATGGCAAACGATTTGGCCGAACCGAAGTGCTGGTTCACCTGTTTCATGTCGGTCGTGGCAAACGCCACCTTCAGTAAGGCTCCGGTATCCGCCATCGGGTCAACCACCCGCAACTGCCGTTGTAACTGCATGGCGACCTCCATCATTCTTTTGTGAATAGATGGAGTGATAAGGCTCAATTTCGCCTTTGCCACGTGCCATCATCAGGTTGGCCAGATCAAACAGCGCCTGACGTGTACCGTCATAACCGATCCATGTACGCTGGAAACCGCCGAGCAGATCATATTGCGGGAATCCGGCACGCAGGAATTCGCAGCCCAGACGCGCGGCGGTATGCGCCGCATGCGAGTTACCGATCAGCAGATCCGGCTGCTCGCCACACATCAGCTGCACATCTTCCAGATCACCCACTTTAACCGTTTGGGCAACAACCTTTTCCAACAGCGGTGATCTGGCAGGCGCAACTGCTGCAACCACCTCACCGCCAAGGCTGCGAATCAACCCGGCAAAGCTGTAAAGCAGATCGGCATCCGCAGCAATGGCCACACGCGAGAGCCCCAGCATAAAATGGGTATCGAGCATCGCATCCTGCAGCTGCGCGCGTTGCCGCTCGATACGGGCGGGCACCGGCACGCCGGAGATCTGCTTGAGCGCCAGCATCAGTTTATCGACGGCATTAAGTCCCATCAGTGAATCAAAACGGTAATCGGGAACGCCCGTACGCTCCTTGAGCAGATTGGCCGCGCGATGCAACGAATGACCGATCACCAGTGTGGCGACCGACTCACCCATGTCCCGGATATCGTCAACCGATGTGCCGCCGGTCGTAATCGGGCTGAATTCGGCATCGCCAAGGTGGCCGTCCAGTGAGCCGGCAATATCGGGCAGCACCAGCGGTCTGAGCCCGAAGCGCTCAACACTCTCCTTGATAAACTCGATATCGCCCGGTGTCAGCATATAGCCGGCGAGAATATTGACCTGGCGCGGACGCATGCCGGGTCTTGTGGCGGCAACATCGGCTGACGGCACCAGTGTATCGATGATCGCTTCCACGGCTGCGGCAAAACCGGATTCCGCAGCACCGGAAAAATCGGGTGTGGTTACCGGCACCACGGCAACGGCATTATGTTCGGGATGTTGCTCACGGAACATTTTCACCGTGCGTTTGATATCCGTACCCTGTGTTTCGGAGAGTCCTGTTGTCAGCAGGCCAACAAGTGCGGGATTGTTTTTTTCACACACTGCCTTCAGCCCTTCAATAACATTGTCATCGGCCCCCATGACCGAGGAGACCTGATCCATGGCCGTGGTCTGCAGCGGAATCGGCTCACGAAAATGGCGGACAAAAAAGACCTTGGCAAAAGCCGTACAACCCTGAGATCCGTGCAGCATCGGCATGGCCCGGTTGATGCCAAGGAACGCGAGTACGCCGCCTACCGGCTGACTGGCCTTGAGCGGGCTGACACTCATCGCCTTGCTGCGTTTGAGTACCTCAGCCATGATAGTTTACCCTGCACGCGCGCTGATAATCACGGCGGTGATGCACCGGCGCACAGACAACCATATGGCCATGCATCTTCTTCAGCCCGAAAAACAATATCTGCAGCAGATCTCTGGTTTTAGTCATAATACGCCTCCTTGTTAAGCGGGTTTCCGATCGCACGGTTCTCCATCCACGGTGCCGGCCTGCGCACGTCGGCCCAGACAGGGCTCTCCAGCGTCAGCGCGAACTGGCGGGCCAGCTCCAGCATGCCGGTATAACCGGCATAGCCGAATTCTCGTTCCTGGTTGATATCGAGAAACGGCAGCCTTGCCTTGAGCGCCGTATACATGTTGCGCCCGCCGGCAATAAGAATATCGGCCTTGTAATCGGCCACGATCTTCAGCAGCGCACGCGGATTACCATCCTCGATCATCACCGCTTCATCACCCATCAGATCACGGATACGTGCCTTGTCCTCTTCGGTCGATTTCTTGGTGCCGGTTGCCACCACGGTCATGCCGAGATCCTGCAGGGCCGAGATCACCGACCACGATTTGACGCCGCCGGTATAGAGCAGGGCCCGCTTACCTGTAAGCCGCTCACGCCACGGTTGCAGCGCGGCATTGATCTTCGCCTCTTCGCGCTCAATCAACGCTTCGGTGCGGCGGACCAGATCGGGATCACCGATCAGACGGGCGAAATCACGCAGGGCCTGTGAGGTATCCTCAATGCCATAAAAGCTGCCTTCAAACCACGGCGTGCCGTAGGCCGATTCAAGCTTTCTGGCCACATTCACCATCGCCTTGGAGCAGACCATCATATTCACCGCCGCCCGGTGCATCGATTGAACTTCATGGAAACGGGTATCGCCGGAGAGGGTACAGAGCACTCGAATACCCAACTCATCGAGCAGTGGCAGCACATGCCAGAGCTCGCCGGCAATATTGTATTCACCGATCAGGTTTACATCGTGCACGGTAATACCGGGCCGCTGTGAGCCTTCAGGCAGCGGCAACGGCTCCGCCGTTCCGACCACATATTTGACCATCGCTTCGCCGGCAATGCGGTTTCCCAGATTCTTGGTGCCGTAAAAACCGGCTGCATCAACCGGTACGACAGGCACGCCCCAGCGCTGGGTTGCCGCCTTGCAAACGGCATCGACATCATCACCGATCAGTGCCGGTACGCAGGTATTATAGATAAACACCGCCGCCGGATTGTGCTGCTCAACAGCCTGTTTGATGGCATGGAGCAGCCTCTTTTCCGAGCGGCCCATAATAATATCCTGCTCGGTCAGATCGGTGGTGAAACCCAGACGATAGAGCTCGGGACCGGATGATCGCGTGCCGCGATTATCCCATGAAGAACCGGCACAGGCGATCGGGCCATGCACGATATGTGCAACATCGGCAATCGGCAGCAGCGCGATCTGCGCGCCATCAAATGCGCAGCCGCCGGCGCTGGCTCCCGGCTTCGGCTTGGCGCAGCCCGACTTCTCTTTTTTGTTATGCTCACATGCCGGTTCGTCCAGCAATTC
>Ga0102953_1002370_pt1 | contig 11233 bp, 10 predicted proteins | sample SalPon2A_C_D2_MG_FD_78509 | JGI IMG/M metagenome (GOLD analysis project Ga0102953, IMG submission 78509) | Soil microbial communities from South San Francisco under conditions of wetland restoration - Salt Pond MetaG R2A_C_D2_MG | ecosystem: Environmental > Terrestrial > Soil > Wetlands | place... | reverse complement strand
TGGCTTTAGCCACATTATTAAACCTTAAAATACAGACAAATGAGTTGGGTAAGAATATGGGTACACCTGGTATTTTCAACTAAAAATGGAGTGCCATTTTAAATTCAAAAGAAATCAGACAAAAAGTATTTATCCACATTTATCAAAATGCTAAAGAAAAAGAAATCTGGTTAGATGTTATCAATGGTCATAAGGAACATATTCATTGTTTGATTTCTCTTGGCAGAGAGCAAACCATTAGTAAAATTGCACAACTCATAAAAGGAGAATCTTCTTTCTGGATCAACAAACATAAATTGACATTCCAGAAATTCTCCTGGCAAGATGATTTTTGGGCAGTAAGTGTAAGTGAAAGTCATGTTGAAGCAGTTAGAAGATATATTGACACTCAGGAAGAACATCATCGGAAAAAATCATTTCATGATGAAGTAGAAGAATTTATGCAAAAATATAGGTGGAGTTATGTTTCAAGGGAAGATGGTGACTGATGGGGCTAAAGCCCGGTTTTTCAAGTTGGTTTGTTATCCGTTCACTAAAGTGAACGGCAATAAAAATAGAAGCAACAAAAATTGAAATAATCTGGGAATTAACATTGCCGTCGGTTTCAACCGACGGAGTGAAATATTAAAAAAGAACCAGGCTTTAGCCACATTTATAATAGTAATAAAATGCCAAAAGGAAAACTTCTTATCGTTGACGACAGCAAAAGTATTTTAAGTGCACTTGAAATTCTTCTCCAGGATGATTTCGAGGAGGTGAAAGCCATTGCCAATCCTAATCAAATTACATCGCTAATCGAATCGGGAAATTACGATTTGGTCTTACTCGATATGAATTTCTCTGCAGGCGTTAACACCGGGAACGAAGGTTTGTACTGGTTATCACGCATTCAGGAAATGCGCCCTGACATGGAAGTGGTTCTTTTTACAGCCTACGGCGATGTGGAACTGGCGGTGAAAGCGCTGAAAAAAGGAGCGGCAGATTTTATTCTGAAACCCTGGGACAACGAAAAACTGCGGGCTACGCTTCGGAATGTGTACCAATTACAGCAATCGAAAAAGGAAATTAAAAAACTGAAACGCCGGGAAAGCGCTCTAAAAAGTGAAATAAACCGCGAAAAACACTTTATTATTGCGCAATCGCCTCAAATGTTGCATGTGTTGAACCTGGTGCGAAAAGTGGCAAAAACCGATGCTAATATTTTAATAACCGGCGATAACGGAACCGGAAAAGAATTGATTGCCCGCGAACTGCACCGCCTTTCCAAACGGGCCGATGAAATTATGGTTTCGGTAGACATGGGTGCCATTAGTGAAACACTGTTTGAAAGCGAGCTTTTAGGCCATAAAAAGGGATCGTTTACCGACGCCCGCGAGGACCGCACCGGCAAGATTGAAAATGCCAGTGCAGGAACGCTTTTTTTAGACGAAATCGGCAACCTGCCTGTGCAGCTTCAACCCAAGTTGCTGTCAGTTTTGCAGAATAGGACGGTTACGCCTATCGGCAGTAACAAACCGGTTCCGGTTGATGTCCGGTTGATTTGTGCTACCAACCGTAATTTAAGTGAAATGGTTGCAGATGGTTCGTTCCGCGAAGATCTGCTGTACCGCATTAATACTATTCAAATTGAAATTCCACCCTTACGCGAGCGTGAAAAAGATGTGCTGGCTATTGCCGATTATTTCCTGAAAATTTACTGCAACAAGTACCGTAAAACCTGTACTTCCATTTCTAATGCTGCACTGTCGAAACTAACCAGCTACAAATGGCCGGGTAATGTACGCGAGCTTCAGCATTCCATCGAAAAAGCGGTGATTCTTTCCGATAAAAATGAACTTACAACGGACGACTTCTTTTTTAATCCGGTAGTTTACAATTCAGACGATTTATTTGAAGGAACCATTGAAGAAATGGAGCGACAAATGATTTCACAGGTACTTCAAAAAAACGGGATGAATTTATCGGCTGCTGCCAGTCAACTTGGAATTACAAGGCAAACACTTTACAACAAAATGAAAAAATACAAACTGTAAATGGTCAGCAAGAATTTCCATACAAGAATAATAATCCGTTCCTGTTTTCTTGCCTTCACGGCTTTGCTGGCGGGCTGGTTGTTTTTCGATCAAAAGGTATATATCTTGGGAGGCTTTATTCTACTGATTTTTATCATCCAGGTGTTGGAACTCGTTCAATTCCTGAACAGGACTAATCAAAAGATCGCTTTCTTTTTTGATGCTGTTAGAAACGACGATTCAACGCTGAATTTCCCGGAAAACACAGGCAATAAATCGCTCAGCGAACTAAATGTCAGCTTAAATAAAGTAAACGAACTCATAAAAAATATCAAATTCGAGCTGCAGGAACAGGAGCAATATTTCAAAACCATTTTGGAACACGTCTCCATCGGAATTATTACATACAACGAAAAAGGGAGTATTTACCTTTCCAATACCGCCGCCCGCGAGTTGTTAAATCGGGAACACCTCACGCACATTAATCAACTTATGCAAGTGGATAAAAAATTGTTTACAGCCATTAAAGAATTGAATCCCGGCGACCGGCGGTTGGTAAGTTACAACAGCAGGCAGGGTGTGGTGCAACTTTCACTAAAATCGACTCTGTTTAAAACGAAACAGGATAATTTTCAACTGGTAGCCATCCAGGATATTAAAAGTGAACTGGAAACCCGTGAACTGGAATCGTGGATAAAACTTATTCGCGTGCTTACCCATGAAATAATGAATACCGTGGCGCCCATTACTTCACTTTCGCAAACCATTTTGAGTTATTTTAAAAACATCAATGATAAAGTGCCCGATGATAAAATTATCAGAAATACCATCAAGGGGCTTGAAATAATTAATGAACGGGGCAACGGGCTAATCAGTTTTGTGGAAACTTACAGGAAGCTCACACGGTTGCCGCAACCCGAAAAAAAACCGATTTCACTGGGTGAGCTTTTCGACAGTATCATTACGCTCGTCAACTACGAACCACAAAATAAACAGGTAAAAATAGAGCGTGAGGTTGTCCCTTCCGATCTTGAAATAATGGCTGACAAAAAACAAGTGACACAGGTTTTAATCAATCTGCTGAAAAATGCGCTGGAGGCTCTTTCCAATAAAGAAAACAGCAAAATCAAACTGAAAGGTGGAATTAATGAAAGAGGGCGGGCACAAATTTCAGTAACCGACAACGGACCGGGAATTCCGGAAGATTTAATGGACAAAATATTTGTCCCGTTTTTTACTACCAAGGAATCTGGGTCCGGAGTCGGATTAAGCCTTTCGCGTCAAATTATGCAACTTCACGGTGGCAGTTTGAAGGTGGAATCCAAACCTCAAAATACTACATTTACAATTATCTTCTGAATTTAAAAGAGCCTTAAATTCATCACTACGGATTGTTTTTTTATTTTTGTCCAGTTAAAATCATTTTTTATGGCTGCTGAGTTTGCTATCATTGTATAGAAAACAATGAAAGAAAGAGTTTTAGGGGAATTGTCATTTGCAATATGGATGAGATTAAAACATTAAATGAATTCTGCGCTCAATCAATGATTGGACTGCTTGGAATCAGGTTTACCGGTTTGACGACAGATAGCATTCAGGCAACCATGCCGGTGAACAGTAAAACCAGCCAGCCCAACGGATTTTTGCATGGCGGGGCTTCACTGGCCCTGGCCGAATCTCTTGCAGGTGCGGGATCTTATTTGATGGTCGATCGTGAAAAATTTAATGTTTTTGGATTACAGGTCTCAGGAAATCATATTTCTTCGGTTGATAAAGGAATATTGCAGGCCAATGCACAAATCATTCATAAAGGTGAAAAAACGCATGTTTGGGAAGTAAAAATTACGGATGAAAACCATAAACTTATTTCTACAGTAAGGGTTACCAATATAATAACTGATAAAAATAGGAAAGAAGATTAATGGACAGGATAAAAACATCAGTTAAAACGATAGGCGAAGCAATCTCGGTTTGTTTAAATAATCATTTGACATTTGCAGCTTACCGGTTTCCAAATCAAACAGAACAGGTTCTTGTAGTTCAAAAAAAATCGGAAACAGAAGAAGTAAATGATTTAACGAATGTAACCAAACTGAAAGGATTTCTTGTTGCGCCGTTTTTACAGTCTGAAAAAAATAAAATGTTCCTTATCAATCCCGATTATTATTTTAAAGGGGACGTTCCCGGAGAACAATTTGAAGAGCTGGAGGAAATCAAACATCCTGAAGATAAAATAGAATTACCGCTTCCTTATATCGTTTCGAAAGAGGAATATTTGCAGCAGATTAATACTATTTCCGATTCAATTAAAAGTAACAGAGTTCAAAAGGTGGTTTTAAGCCGGGTAAAAGTAGTTTCTCATGAATCTTGTTGTCAGATGCAGGAAATATTTTTAAAGCTCTGTAATACTTTCCCGGACGCATTTGTGTACATTTTTAAAGCAGACAGGCATTTTTGGGTAGGGGCAACACCCGAACCATTCGCTTTTTTGAAAAACAATAGCTTTCGAACATCATCGGTTGCTGGTACCAAAGAAAATAAGGATCAATTCCAGCTTTTTGAAAACTGGGGAAGTAAGGAAAAGCAAGAGCAAAAATATGTTTCTGACTTTATCGATAATGTGCTGCATAGTAATCACTGGGAAAATATTCAGCACCACGGGCCATATGTAAAAAAGGCCGGAAATCTGCTTCATTTGCGAACCGATTTTACTTCGAATTCAGGTACGATGAACGGCAACATTGGCAATCTGCTTAAAAACCTGCATCCAACGCCGGCTGTTTGCGGATTTCCAAAAACAAAAGCGCTCGAAATTATTCGCTCGTTGGAAAAACATGAACGCGAATATTACAGTGGATTTCTTGGTCCGGTAGGCATGGAAAACCCGATCTCTCTTTTTGTAAATTTAAGGTGCATGCAAATTGTCGGTTCAAATATGATTCTGTATTCAGGAGGTGGGCTCACCATCGACTCACACCCTGAGGACGAATGGTATGAAACTGAGATAAAAACCGGAACACTCCTTTCAGTTATCCACAATATTCGCTAACCAGATGGCGCATAAATTGCAACATATTACTGATTTGGCGGAAATTCTTTTTGCCCATGATGTTGAAGATGTTGTAATTTCTCCCGGCTCACGCAATGCGCCGTTAATCAGAGCTTTTTACAACCGTTTCGGTGAAAATTGCAAAAGCCTGGTGGATGAACGAAGCGCTGCCTACTTTGCACTCGGGCAATCGTTGATTACAAAAAAACCGACTGTTTTAATTTCCACTTCCGGCACTGCTGCATTAAATTATGCCCCGGCCATTGCCGAAGCTTTTTACCAACATGTTCCACTTCTGATAATTACTGCCGACCGACCGGCTGAATGGATTGGGCAGCAGGATAATCAGGCCATTCAGCAGGAAAATATTTATAGGAATTACATCAAAGCCAGCTATTCATTACCGGTTGAATCTTCCAATCCTGATGATCTTTGGCAGGCGCACCGGTTGATAAACGAAGCTTTCCATAAAACAATTTCAGCAAATTCAGGCCCGGTGCATTTGAATGTGCCGCTGCGGGAACCGCTGTATGAAACGTTGCCGGAAGCTTCAAAAAACATCCGGGTGATTCGAAGAGAAGAACCGGAAAACCTGCTTCCACAAAACAGTTCCTTGCAAACCGACTGGCAAAAAGCAAATTCAGTTATGCTGGTTTGCGGGCAGCTTCAGCCAAATGAAGAGATAAAGCAGGCGATTCAAAAATGTTCTACCGATGCACGGGTGGTTGTAATTGCTGAGCTGGTTTCGAATGTACACAAGTTTGCCACCATTGCCAACCCCGAAGTTGCAATTAACAGCAAAATTAAATATCCCGAAAAAGCCATTCCTGAGTTGGTAATTTATTTTGGTGGACAGGTGGTTTCCAAAAAAATCAAACTGTTACTCCGCGGGCTGCACCATTCCAAATTCTGGTTTATTTCGCCGGAAGAACAAATTATCGATACGTTTCAAAATATAAACGCTTTCATTCATGCCAATCCGGTTTCTGTATTAAAAGGGTTAAGCCCAAAAACTGCTAAAGCGGAAAATACTTTCAAAAACTTCTGGAAGAAGGAAAACAGCAACGCTGCCGGGCTTACAAAAAAATATACGGTTGAAATCCCGTATTCAGACCTGCAGGTTTTTAAAAATCTTTCTGAATATCTTCCTGAAAATGCGATTGTTTTTGCAGGGAACAGCAGTGTGGTGCGCTACCTGTTGTATTTCGATCAGAAACAGCGAAAATACTATTCCAACCGGGGTGTTTCCGGTATTGACGGTTGTCTTTCTTCGGCCGCCGGGGTGGCATCAAAAGTGGAGGAAACGGTTTATGTCATTATTGGAGATCTGGCATTTGGCTATGATTCCAACGCATTGTGGAACCGCGATTTACCCAAAAACCTGAAAATCATTTTAATCAATAATGAAGGCGGTGGAATTTTTCATTTGCTGAAAGGGCCCTCTGAACATGAAGCATTTCGCCCGTTGGTAAATGCACATCATCCCATTAATTTTGAAAAATTATCGGAAGCTTTTGGACTGAATTATCAGTTATGTTCATCGGGAAATGACCTTTTTAGTTCAATCCAAAGTTTTGTTCAAAACACTGATAAGGCTGAAATTCTGGAAATAAGAACTCCGAATAACGGAGAGCCGCAGATAACAAAAGACTTTTTCAAATTTTTAAATGCTAATTATGGAACGGAAATGGACAACGCTTAAAGAATACAGCGAGATAAAATTTGAGTTTTTTGAAGGCATGGCAAAGATTACAATTAATCGCCCGCGTTACCGGAATGCTTTTACTCCGGATACAACACAGCAGATGTGCGATGCAATGGTACGTTGCCGCGAGGATGCCGATATTTCGGTAGTGATTTTTACCGGCGAAGGTGATAAAGCATTTTGCAGCGGCGGCGACCAGAATGTGAAGAATTTTGGCGGTTACATCGGCAGCGACGGGGTTCCGCGGTTGAACATTCTCGATTTGCAAAAACAAATCCGTTCGATTCCGAAACCTGTAATTGCCATGGTGAATGGTTATGCCATTGGTGGCGGGCATGTTTTACATGTAGTTTGTGACTTAAGCATTGCTTCGGAAAATGCAATCTTCGGACAAACCGGGCCGAAAGTAGGTAGTTTCGATGCCGGTTTTGGCTCGTCGTACCTGGCACGCGTGGTTGGGCAAAAAAAGGCTCGCGAAATCTGGTTCTTGTGTGAACAGTATTCCGCTCAGGAAGCGCTGGAAATGGGATTGGTAAACAAAGTTGTTCCTTTTGATCAACTGGAGGATACTGTAGTGGAATGGAGCAAAAAAATGATGGAACACAGTCCGCTTGCACTTCGTATGATTAAAGCCGGGTTAAATGCCGAACTCGACGGGCAGGTTGGCATTCAGGAATTTGCCGGAAATGCAACCATGCTCTACTACATGACTGAAGAAGCGCAGGAAGGTAAAAAGGCATTCCTCGAAAAACGAAAACCGGATTTCAAAAAATACCCAAAATTTCCTTAATTTGCAGTGATGAGCAAGTTTTTGGTTTGGATAGAGGCTTTCAGGTTACGGACTTTGCCGCTGGCATTGTCGAGCGCAATATTGGGAAGCTTTTTGGCTTATGCTGATAGACAATTTAATCCCATCGTGTTTGGACTGGCCATTTCAACAACCATAATATTGCAAATTCTTTCGAACCTGGCCAACGATTTTGGCGACTCGCATCACGGAACGGACAATGCCGACCGCGTTGGTCCGGAACGAACTGTACAATCAGGCAAAATTTCGAAAACTGAAATGAAACGATTGATTGTCGTTTTTATCATTCTTTCGCTTATTTCAGGTGGATTGCTTATTTTCTCCGGAATAAAAAATACCAACACCGGAATGATTCTTTTGTTTTTTGGATTGGGAATTGCCAGTATAGTTGCAGCTGTAAAATACACCGTTGGTAAAAATCCTTACGGATATTCGGGATTTGGCGACCTTTTTGTGTTTATCTTTTTCGGGCTGGTAGGAGTTTGTGGGACCTATTTTTTGCACACTAACGAGTTTCATCTGCTTTTGCTTTTGCCTGCAGCTTCAGTAGGTTTGTTAAGTGCAGGAGTGCTGAATCTTAACAATATGCGCGACATTGAAAACGACACTGCCAGCGGGAAAAAAACACTGGTGGTTAGAATGGGTTCGGAATATGCCAAATTGTATCACACTTCACTAATTGTTTTGTCAATGGTTTTGTCGATTATTTATGTTATCGAAACCTGGCAATCGGTTTACCAACTCATGTTTTTGCTCTCGGTTGTTCCTCTCGGATTCCATTTGTATGAAGTATTTCAAAACCATGTTCCACATAAACTGAATAACCAGCTAAAAATTCTGGCTCTCACCACTTTTTTCTTTTCGGTGACTTACTCACTCGGCATTTTCCTGATAAAATGATACATGCATCCTATTCAAAACGAACCTTATTTTTTAAACAACCGGCAGGCACCTCGCGTGGTGTGCTCACTCAAAAAGAAGTATTTTATCTGACTCTTGTAGAAAAGGATAATCCTTCGAATAAAGGAATTGGAGAGATTGCACCGATTCCAGATTTAAGTCCTGATGCGATTCCAGAACTGGAGGCAAAATTAAAAGAAATCGTTCAAAAAATAAATAACGCGGAAAAAATTGCAGACGATGAACTGGTAGGATTTCCTGCTGTACAATTTGGCTACGAAACGGCGTTGAAAGGATTAAAAACAGGATCCCAGGTTTTGCTTTACCCATCTGATTTCACCAACGGAGTTAAGGGAATTCCGATTAACGGCCTGATTTGGATGGGAACTAAAGAATTTATGGTTCAGCAGGTGGAAGAAAAACTGGCAGCAGGTTTTATCTGTCTGAAACTAAAAATTGGTGCCATCGATTTTGATTCGGAAATGGATATTCTTCGTTCCATCCGGAAACGTTTTCCGGCTGAACAACTGGAAATTCGAGTTGACGCGAACGGTGCTTTTCCGGCTGAAAAGGTGCTTTCAATTTTGGAAGAACTGGCCACTTTTCATCTGCATTCTATCGAGCAACCGATTAAAGCAGGACAGATTGCAGAAATGAAACGTCTCTGTGCTGAAACACCGCTGCCCATTGCTCTCGACGAGGAATTGATAGGAATCAGTGATTATACTGAAAAAGAAAAACTTTTAGATGAAATCCGTCCGCAATACATTATTTTGAAACCTACTTTAACCGGCGGAATTAAAGCCTCGGAAGAGTGGATTTCGCTGGCAAAAGAACGTAGAATCGGTTGGTGGATTACATCGGCACTGGAGTCGAACATTGGGCTGAATGTAATAACACAGTGGACAGCAACACTGGGAACGTCTAATTTCCAGGGGCTCGGGACCGGCGCATTATTTACCAACAATATTGAAAGTCCGCTGTACGTTTCCGAAGGTTTTATTCATTACAATCCAAACCAAAACTGGGATTTAAAATCATTGGGAGAATGATGGAAGAAATAAAAGGACTCACACTAAATGACCGTTTTTTTGCATTACCTGATTTGATTCAGTTCTGCAAAAATGAAATAAACACCGGAACAGCGCCGGACTGGAAAATTGGCGTGTATCGTTTTATCCTTGATTTTCTGAATAATTCTGAAACAATTACCCAGCAAACCTCCGGGACTACTGGTAAACACAAAATCATTGAATTACAAAAAAAATCGATGGTGGCTTCAGCAAAAAATACCATTGATTTCTTTCAGTTGAAAGAAGGTGATATCGCTGTGCTTTGCCTTCCCATTCAATACATTGCCGGAAAAATGATGGTGGTGCGGGCATTGGTTGACGGGCTGAACCTGAAACTCATTCAGCCGTCGGGAACACCCGACTTTTCGGGCATTGAAGAAACTGATTTTTGCGCCATGGTCCCCATGCAGGCAAGCAACTTGTTGCAAAAGAAGTTGTGGCCAAAAATAAAAACGCTGATTTTGGGTGGTGCTGAAACCGGGCAGGAATTACTGGAACAACTACAGCATTTGGAAACGTCGATTTACGAAACCTATGGGATGGCGGAAACCAGTTCACATGTGGCGTTAAAACAATTAAACGGGAAGCAACCCGAAACCACTTTTACCGCTTTGCCTGATGTACAACTTTCAACCGATGAAAGAGACTGCCTGGTGATTAATGCCACGTATTTGCCCGAAAAAGTTGTTACCAACGATCGAGTGGAAATGGTGGCACCCAACCAGTTTAAATGGCTCGGCCGGTTTGATAATTTAATTAATTCAGGAGGCATAAAAATTCAACCTGAAATACTGGAAAAACAATTTCAGGAAATTTTGCAAAAACCTTGTGCGATTATTGGAAAACCCGATGAGCTGCTAGGGCAAAAAATAGTGCTTGTTCTGCAAACTTCCAAACCGGAAAATCCGGAAGAAGTACTGGCAAAACTGGCTCCTCATTTTGAACGAAAAATGCTGCCGAAAGAGATTTATTTTATTCAAGATCTACCCAGAAACAAATCATTCAAAGTTGACCGAAACAAAGTAAAAAAACAGATTCAAAAAGATGTCTAAACATCGTTTTTCATTTCCTCTTGAACTTTTCTGTAGAAATAGCTCTTCTTTTCCTCTTTCACATCATATGTAAAAATTTCAACACCTTTTTCGTGGTAGAATAGTGAAAGTAATCCAATATCGCCGGCACAAAACAGGCTATGGGTACTCATCAAAATAATCCAAAAATACACCCACGGTTGGTGTAAGGTGAAAACAATCCCAATCAATGTAACCATTTGTACAGTTACCAACGGAATTAAAGCTACAAAAGCAAACTGTTTCCGGTTCAGCACATGCCGGTCGGCCTCGGCATAGAAAATAAATTTTCGTAAATATCCGCCAAAGCTGATTTTGGGAGCTCCGGTGAATTTCATTGCCAGTCCGTGTAACAATTCATGAATGACAACTAAAAAGGTAAAGCAGAATAACAAAGTTGCAAATGAAATGATAAGTGGCTGGCTATAATGCTTGAATGCCAGAACAACTGTCCGCACGATAAAGAACAACCCGAATAATATCATGGCAATTTGGTAAAACATATATGTACGAACCAATTTGCCATTTTCCAGTAACCGTTCAATAACAAAATCCTTGATTTGCTGGTGGTTTAATTCAGCAATCAATTCAAATTCTGCTTCATTATTCAGTTCTA
>Ga0102953_1002369_pt1 | contig 11236 bp, 7 predicted proteins | sample SalPon2A_C_D2_MG_FD_78509 | JGI IMG/M metagenome (GOLD analysis project Ga0102953, IMG submission 78509) | Soil microbial communities from South San Francisco under conditions of wetland restoration - Salt Pond MetaG R2A_C_D2_MG | ecosystem: Environmental > Terrestrial > Soil > Wetlands | place... | reverse complement strand
CTTTATCCATCATGCGGCAATTGCTTCCGTGCCTGAGAATTATGAAGATCATCTGACAGAATTATATCCAGATCGCTTCAAGAACATTCGTCTGCTTGTTCTGGACCCGTACGATCTGGTTCTGTCAAAGCTGAGCCGTAATGGTGACAGGGATCGAGAAGACGTTCAGTACTTGGCGCGAACCCAGAAACTTGAAGCGCGGATCCTGCGAGAGAGATACGAAAAAGAACTGCGAACATGTTTGATTGGCCCGCACGATAGACACGACGGAACTCTTGAGTTCTGGTTACAGGCCTACTTTCTCCACTAGAACTCTTACGCTCGAAGAGTGCCAAAATAAATCCAGCCACCGCGAGTCGCGCATTAATCGCGATTTTCCAACGCGCGTGGGGTTGCAGGCACAGGCTATGGAAACCTGCCCGCATTCTTCCGCACGCGGAGGCCGTGCGCGGCCATGGCCTCAAATTCGGCGTCGGTCGGCGGGCGCCATTCGTCGAGCAGTTTTAGATTTTCTTCCAGTTCGCTACGGCCGTTGGGAGCCATCAGGGCGACGCTCACCGCGGGATGGGCCAGCGCAAAGCGGTACCACTCGATGGCGGCAGGCGGGGTGAATTTCGGCGGATCGTCTTGCGTCTTTCGCCGCAAAGCTCCCCAGCGCTGTGCCGTATAAGCGACCACCGGCATTCCCAGCCGCTCCGTCACGGGAAAAACGTCCTGCTCCGCCCCGCGGTGTGCCGCGTTGTAGCGGACCATCAGCAGGTCGATTTTCTTTTCTGCCGCCCACTCGGCACCCAGCTTGCGCTGATGGGTGGTGAGGCCAATCAACCCCACGCGGCCCTTCTGCTTTTCCGATTGCAGCAGGGGCAGCGCGCCGTCGCGGGAGGTAACCTGCTCCCATTCGCGCCTGCTCTCGACGTAATAAGAGGTCACCACATCAATGCGGCGGGTGCCAAGCATGCGAAAGGCTTCTTCCAGCTCGGTTGCCGCGGAGGCGGCGTCGCGGGAATCAAGTTGCATGGCAACGACCACACGGCTGCGGTCAATCAATTTTCCCCGCAATGCTTTAGCGATGCCGTCGTCGTAGCCGCACCAGTTCAGGTAATTCACGCCGCGCTCGACAGCATAAGCAGCGCCTTCAGCCGAGAGGCTTGTATTGCCCCGCGTGGCCAGTCCCAGCCGCATCACGGGCGGACATCCGCCGCCCAGTTCAACACACCGGGGAAACGGATTCAGATTTTGCTCAGATTGTAGCTGGGTCTTTCTGCGGGCCGACGTGGCAGAAGGTCTGCTGCTCATCTTGAGGCATGAAGACGAAAAACCTGGAGGATGTTCCGGAAACCTTGGGGCGGGTTCATGTAAAGGCGACGGTTCCCTCGCGGTTTCCTATTCGGGAGAACATCATCTCTTTGCAGGAGAAATCAACCCTGCTGCTCTTTGCAATTCAGGCAGAGGCGGGTCCAGGGCACTGCGGTCAGGCGGGCCGCGGAGATAGGTTCTTCACACACCTCGCAATTTCCGTAGGCATTCCGCGAGATCCGCGCCAGGGCATCGTCAATAGCGCGCAGCAGCTTGCTGTCAGTCTGGTGCAGGCGCACCTGGATGGCCGCCTCATTTGCTGCGCTGGCCTGGTCCGCAGGGTCCCCGTGCAGATGACCCGCGGAGGGCGCAAGCTCATCTCGGCCTCTCCACGCTGAAGAAAGCTCTTCCCGCTTGGCCTGTAACAGTTCCTTGTACCGCTCCAGTTCTTTTTGCTCCACTGCCTACCCCACCTTCTCAACTAGCTTGGATTACCGGCCGGCTACAAAGCCTAAGCTGCTGGATTTATGTTCCGGCATGGCTAAGGGCTCTGTGACGGCGTGAGTACCACTCACCAGTATAATCGAGAATACCCGTTTGTTGGAAGAAACACCCGTTTCACCGGCTATTGAAGATTGTTATAGGCAGTTGCCGCCAGGGACCGGGTTCGCCCTGATTCGGACCGCACGCCAGGCGCAAAAAAAGGCCGGGCGAATTTTCTCCGCCCGGCCACAAACCTTATTTTTCCTTCGATGCGCTTTCTCGGCGCCCATTTACCGGTAATCGGCTCTCACCTGCCCCGAATGCCCGGCATTCATGTAAGGGCGCGCGCTTCCACTGGTTTACGCAACCATAGCTTCCGCCCAGGAAGAATGCACGTCGTCGCCCACCATCTCCTGCAAAGCGCGGAAGTTCTTTACCAGCAGCGACGTGCCTTTAATCGCAATCCAATCCTTTGACTTGAACTCGCCCAGCGCGCGTGTAATGGTCTCGCGCGAGGTCCCGATCAACTGGCCGATCTCTTCATGGGTCAGGGTAAGCGTCGCCCGCACGCCCTCTTCCCGCATCTCGCCGCTCTCCGCCCACTCCAGCACAAACCGCGCCACTCTTTCCTTTGCCGAATCGCAAAGCCCAATCGCCCGCAGCTGCTCGCAGGCTTCCTGATAACGGGCGCTCAACTGCCTGGCTGCCTCCAGCGACGCCCGTGGGTAATCGCGCAAAAAGCGCAGGAACTCATCGCGTCTCACAAAGCTCACCTGGCACGGCTCAATCGTCTGCGCGGTGGCCTGGAAGCCGGTGCTGGAGACAACAGCGTGCAGACCCAGAATCTCGCCCGCCCTGGCAATCCTCAGAATGATCACCTTCCCGTTTGCCGAGCAGATCGAAAGCTTTGCCCGGCCCGTCGAAAGCACAAACACCCCGTGGGGTTTCTCTCCCTCAATAAACAGTGCCGCCCCTGCCGGATACGTTGTCGTCATCCTGATGGACTCAAACGCTTCGGCTTCTGACGGTGAAAGTCTGGAAAGGAAACTTGAATCTGACAACCGTTCGCGGCAAGCACCCATTGTCTGTCCTGTTCGCATCTTGCCTCCTCTCTGGTTTCAGTCGCCATCTCCCGGAACACTCTGCCCCTTCGCGTGGCAACCCGGCATGCCCCTGGCCTGGTTGCGATATTAATCTCTCCTCCATCACCCGGTTCTGTCCCCTTCTCTCAGCACTCGCCGGTCTCAATCGCGAGCCTGCCTCCCCCGCATCCGGCTGGGCCGCTTTGCCTAATCCGCTGATTCGCGATGCCCCTTATGGCGATTCTGACCCATTCCTATATAGGTGTCACTGCAAGCGGTGTACCGTTTGATCTCAAATCGTATCTTTATTTAAATCAGCTTCTTATGCTTGTGGTGACGACCGCAGACGAAGGCAAAAGTGATCGCATGGCGGCAGCGTGGCGACATTTCGTCATAGCCCCACTCTTATAAACGGGCACCCGCTTGGTGTCTGTTTTCATGCTTCATATTTCATGCTTCGTAGCCACCTTTTCAGCAGGGGGTATTTGACCTGAGGAGTATCCCGGTGAATTCCCGATTGCCGTTCCGGCGGTACCGGGATACACTTACGCTTCTTCAGGGTGCCGCCGGGGGGGGGGAAGCCTGCACTCTAGTAAGGGGGAAAGTTGATTACCACTCCAAAAGCAAAACTCTTGTGTCTTGCTGCATGCCTTGTGTGGGCATTGCCGCTGGCTGCTGAACAACCTCCACGCGCTGAGCTCATCACGGCCCACAGGATCGGCACCACGCCGCCCATGGCCAATTATCTTGCCACTCACCATCCAGCGCCGAACGCACCCTTGCGCGTGTTTCCGCTGCGCAAACCTGGCTCGCATCCGGGCAAAGGCGGCAATAATGGCGGTAATGGCGGAGGAAGCAGTTATTCGGACAAGGTCCTGCAAACAAACGATAATGCCCTGGGCCAGAACTATTCGGCGTCCGCGGGATTTGATGGCCTCACGTCGGTGGGTTATGTCCCGCCCGACACCAACATTTCGGTCGGGATGTATCAGCCTTCCGGCGGGACCACGGAAACCCAGATTGTCGAGACGGTGAACGTTGAACTTGCCGTCTACGACACGTCCGGAAGCCTGCTGATGGGCCCGGCCCCAATCAATTCCATCTTTACGGCCGCGGGCGGCGCGTCCTCAACCTGCGCTTCCGCCAACGGCGGCGATCCCATCGTTCTTTTCGACAAGATCGACCAGCGCTGGATCATCAGCCAGCTTGCCTACAACATGAGCTTTACGCAGAACCACCTTTGCATGGCGATTTCAAACACGGCCGACGCCACCGGAAAGTACACGGCCTTTGACGTCCCGTTTGGTAAGAATTTGCCGGACTATCCCAAACTGGGGATTTGGACCAACGGAAACGGAGCCAACGGAACCACCTGGAACAACACTACCGCTGAGGCAGGGGTCTATTTTTCAGCCAATATTTTCGCCCGTGGCAGCAAGTTCATCGGCGCGCAGATGTGCAGCTTCCCGCTCAGTGATGTTCCTTTAGCTTCCACGCTTCAGTCGATTCCGTGGCCTTGCGTGCTGAACGGGACCGTCGTGTACACCATTCTTCCGGCGGACCTGGAGGGCAGCCCGGCACTCAACACCCCGACTTCAACGAACACGACGCTCCCGCCACCCCCGAATACGGCAGAATACTTCATGCAATTTACGGGAAGCGGCAATCTGGCCTTGTATCAGTTCACTCCGAATTACTCGAATCAGACCGGTAGCGTCAGCGGCCCGGCAAACATTGCGGTGGCGCCGTTTCAGGAAGCCTGTGGTGGCGGCAGCTGTATCCCTCAATTCGGGACCTCTACGCAGCTCGATTCACTGGCCGACCGGCTGATGTACCGCCTTTCTTACCGCAACTATGGCGGAACTACCGGCCAATCGCTGGCGGTTACGCACTCCGTGCTGAATGATTCCACCAGCGGCACGGTCGGCGTCCGTTGGTATCAACTGACGAACTCGAGCGGCACTTGGAACGTCCAGCAGGGCACCTTCGGGCCCGTCGGAATTGCCTCCAGTTACCGCTGGATGGGCAGCATCGCCCAGGACAAGGCGGGTGATCTCGGCATCGGCTACAGCGTGTCGAGCCCTTCGCTGTTTCCCGGTCTCGCAGTTACAGGCAGGGCTGTTGGAGACACGGCGAACGAGCTGGAGCCCGAAACTTTTTACAACATCGGCAAAGGGTATCAAAGCTCCGTCAACCGCTGGGGGGATTACTCCAGCATGAGCGTTGATCCTGTAGACGATTGCACCATGTACTACGCCAATGAGTACCTGACGTCCAGCGGCTCCTACACGAACTGGGGAACCTGGATCACCAGTATGAAGTTCAACAGTTGCAACTAGCTCCGTCCCCGACCCCTCCCGTGGTCGAGGATTTACTGAATACGGGCACGGCTCGCTACGTGCCCGTTTCTTTTTAAAGTCCTGCAGCCGTGATTTGTAATTCGTCATTCATTCTCGTTACCTGTCGCTAACCACTGCCTTTCAGTCACCAATCGCTTTTACTCGCCACTGGCGGATGCTTCCTCCAACTTTTCAAACCTTCCGAACCGCAATGAAAGCGTGGGCAGCACCAACAGGTTCAGAAGGGTTGAAGTGATCAGTCCGCCCAGGATGATGATGGCCATGGGCCCTTCGATTTCACGGCCCGGGTCGCCAGTACCCAGCGCCAGGGGAAGCAGGCCCAGTCCCGTGACGGTTGCGGTCATCAGGATGGGTGCCAGTCGTTCTGAAGCTCCGCGGATAGCAGCTTCCAGTCCCCACGCCATCCCCTCCTCTGCCACCAGATGTTCGTAGTGCGAGATGAGCATGATGGAATTGCGCAGGGTAATGCCGAACAGCGTGATGAAGCCGATCAGCGCACCGAGCGAAAGCTGCGTGCCGGTGGCGAAGGCCACCAGAACTCCGCCGACCAGCGCGAAGGGCAAATTGACCATCACCAGCAGCAGGTTGCGGTAGTTCATCATCACGACGGAGAGCAGAATGATGATGAGGAGCGCGGCCAGAGCCGAATGGGCCAGCAGTTCCCGGTGCGATTTCGCCTGGGCTTCCGCGGTTCCGGCAAACTGAAAGTAAGTGTCGGCAGGGAGTTTTACCCTGCTTCGGATAGCGTTCCCGGCCCGGCGGACGAATGAATTCGGACTCGGCCCGGAGACATCGAGCGTGATGGTCTGCACCCTTCGGCCGCCGTCGTGCAGAATCACGTAACGCCCGGACTGCTCATACACGTCGGCAATTTTGCCGAGCGCAATGTAATTGCCCGCGGGGCTTTCAAGCGGAAGCAGCGCCACGTCGGTGGGGCTGTGGCGTTCCGCGGCGTCGAGCACCACGTTGACGTTAAAAACTTCGTTGCCCTGATAAACCTGGCCCACATTGAGCCCGCCGAAAGCCGTCTCGACGGAGTCCAGCACGGTAACCGGCTGAAAGCCCCATCGCGAGAGCTTTGCCGGAAGCAGCCGCACAACCACCTGCGGCGTTCCCGGCGGTGACTGAATGCTAACAGCCCGGGCGCCCGGAATGGACCGCAGCACCTGCGCCACCTGCTGCGCCTTCTGGTCCAGAACACTCAGGTGCGGCCCGTAAATGTTGAGGACGACGGCGGCGCTGTAACCCGAAATAATCTCTTCCATCCTCTCCTTCAGAAAGGTGTTGACTGCAAAGGTAAAGCCGGGAAATCCGGCAAGGGCGGTCCGAATTTCAGCCAGGGCTTTGGCATTCTGCACGCCGTTAAGGTGCGGCTTGAGGGCGACGTCGATTTCGCTCTGGAAGGGACCCCGGGTTGAAGAAAGGTCGGCGCGCCCGGCTTTCTGACCCACCGTCTCGACGTAGGGCACCTTCATCAGCGCTCCGGTAACCTGCTTGCCGACGCGGAGCGAGTCTTTCAGAGAGCTTCCCGGCAGGCCAACCATGTGGACAATGTATTCGCCTTCGTGGAAGGGCGGCAGAAACGCCGAGCGGAACGACGGCACCACAGCGATTCCGAATGCGGTCAGCGCCACAACACCCACCACCACCAGCGCCGGCACCCGCTCCACAAACAGCAGCACGTGGCGATAGCCAGCCTTCAGCCAGCGCACCAGCGGCGGCTCCTGCCTGGCCAGGGTCGTCCGGCCAAGCAGGATGAGGCAGAGGGCCGGAGTCACTGTCAGCGCCACCAGCAATGAAGCCATCACGGAAAGTATGTAGGTGACTCCCAGCGGCCGGAAGATGGCGCCCGCGATGCCGCTCATCATCAGGATGGGAACAAAAACCAGCGCCACCGTAAACGTTGCGTAGACCACGGCGCTTCGCACCTCGAGAGAAGCGTCGAGAATCACGGGAAGCACCGGCCGTGGGTTTTGCGCGTGGCGGTTTTCGCGCAGGCGGCGAAGGATGTTTTCCACGTCGATCACCGCGTCATCCACCACTTCGCCGATGGCAATAGCCAGGCCGCCCAGCGTCATGGTGTTGAGCGTATAGCCCATGTGGTCCATCACCGTCACCGCAGCCAGCAGCGAAAGCGGAATGGCCGTGCAGGAAATCGCTGCCGTCCGGAAGTCAAAGAGGAAAAGAAAGATGATGATGACCACCAGGATGGCCCCAATGGTGAGCGACGAACGCAGGTTGTTAAGGGCGGTTTCAATGAAATTGGCAGGGCGGAAGAGATCCGCGTTCAGGTGAATCCCCTGGCGCTGCAAGGCCGGGCGAAGGCCGTTGAGCGCCCGGTCGATTCCTTCCGAAACGGCCAGCGTGTTGGCGCCATACTGTTCGTTCACCCGCAGAATGATGCCCGGTTTCCCGTCCACCAGCGCGGCCCCGATGGCGGGCTGTGGCGCTTCCACCACGTGCGCCACCTGCCCGAGCGTGACATTCACGCCGTTGTGATGCACCAGCACAGTTTTGGACAGCTCCGCCGTGGTGAGCGACTGGCCTTCCGGCCGCAGCGTAAAACGCTGGTTGGCCGTGCTGACGAAACCCGCGCCCCGCAGTCCCGTGGCCCGCCGCGCCGCCGCCAATACCTGGTTCACGCTCAGGCCATATTGAATGAGCCGCCGGGGAATGAACTGGACCTGATACTGCTTGATCCCGCCGCCCCAGATGGCGACATTTGCCACACCCCGCACGGCGCGCAGGGTCGGCTCAACCACCCAGTCGGCGGTGGTCCGCAGTTGCATCATTGAAATACGGCTGGAAGTCATCCCCACTTCCATCACATCGCCGGTGGAGCTGATGAGCGGCGAGATGATGGGCGGCTGGACGCCGGCGGGGAGCCGTCCTTCCAGCGTTGCCAGTTGCTCGGAGGCCAGTTGCCGGTCCAGGTAGACGTTGCTGCTGGGATTGAAAACCAGTTGCACGTCAGAGAGCCCCTGCAGCGATCTCGACATCATCGACTGGATCCCCGTCACGCCGTTGATGGCAAACTCGATGGGCTGGGTCACCAGCAGTTCCACCTGCTCGGGTGAAAGGCCGGGAGCTTCCGTGCGGATGGAGACGACCGGAGGCGCAAACTCGGGAAAGACGTCGTATTTGGCGCGCGTCAGCGAATATATTCCATAACCCAGAAAGGCGGCCGCCAGCGCCAGAATGATTCCCTTGCGATGCAAAGCCGTTTGTACGATAGCTTTTAACATGATTGTCTGCTGTCTCCCCGTTGCTTCGCCATGCTGCTCACCAGACCTCGCTGCATCAGGTCGCACCCTCAAGCGTTGTGAAAATGAAGCCCCAAGTTTCGATGATGGAAACCATCCACGCTCCCTGAGGCACAATCAGGAACGTGCCCCGACGGTCCCCTTCAGTACTGTTCCGCGCCACTTCAGTCAGACCCCAACCCCGCCGCCGAATGGGATGACGGCGTGGACGTCAATTCCACGCCCAGCACCTGCTGCGCGTCACGCGTCACCACGGAGTCGCCAGGCTTGAAACCATGTGCCACAAACCATCCGCCGGGCACTGGCAACTCTGTCGAAACCTGGCGCCGCACAAAACTTCCCGCCGCCGTGGCCACATACGCCCAGGATTCCCCGCGCCACCACACTACTGCGCTCGAAGGAACGATCACTCCGCTGGTGAGTGCGCCAACACCAAAATGCGCGTTCAGATTGATGCCCGGCGCAAGGCCCGGACGCGCCTGCGTGACGTAGAGGTAAGCGGCGCCCTGAACGCGGGGGTCCACTTGCGGATAGGCCGAAACAAAGCGGGCAAAAGCGCGCCCGCCCGCCGGCAGGTCGAACTCAATCCCGCCGGGCGCTGCAAAGGATTCACCAGGTGGCAGCGTCATCTCCACCAGCACGTCGTCGCGGCGCAGCACGTTCCCAAGCCGGCTGGTGTTGTGAACCAGCCATCCTGTGATGGCCTCGCCCCAGCTTTGGCGGATGGCCGCGGCGGCAAAGGAAAGGTTCTGCCGCGCCAACCCAACGTCCACTTCATCGCCGCTGTAAACGCCGGCAGCCGCCTGCACGGTTTTGGCAGAAACATTCTGCTGGTCGTCGTAAAGCTTCTTGAGCCGCTCGTATTCCTTTTGGCTGACGCCGGCCGCGATCTCCGCCTTCCGCAACTTTGCAGATGCCGCGTCATAAGCGGATACCAGGCTCTGCAGATTCTCCACCGGCAGCACCATCGCAGGGAACTGTAGATGCTTCCGTTGGCGCGCCGCCTTGAGAGGCGATTCGGCAATGCCAAGCCGGGCCTGCGTTTGCGGATCGAGATGAATAACAACCCGGCCGTTCTGGCGCGTCACTTTCACCCGGGGCGAAGTTGCGGCAGCCTTGGCTTGATGAGCCTGTTGATCTCCGGGCGCGCCTCTCAATCCGCGGGCAAGAATTGCAGCGAGAAATACCAGCGCCGCAGCAGCGGCAAGCCATCGGACAATTTTTGTTTTCATGGCACCCTCTTTTCTGAATCGTGCGAAGCAAGTGGACCGGGCACAGCAGCTCCATCCGGCCCGAGCGGGCGTTGGACGGAGTCCTCAAGCGCTCCCAGTGCGGATTGCGCGCGGCCCAGCGCCGTAAGCCATGTTTCCGCCAGCGCCGGCCGCTGGAGCAGAACGGCATTCAGCGCCAGTTGGTCCGCCTGGCCGGCGGCCACCGTGTGCCGTTCGGTCGGAACCACCACGTGTTCAAGCTGTGCAAGAGCATTCTCCGTCCCTTTCAGTTCGCGCAAAGCGCCCTGGTAGCGCGCCAGCGCTTCTTCGCTTTGAGCGATGGCGTTGGCCTGGGTGGCAAGAAAGGCCGCGGCCGCCGCCTTACGTTGAGCTTCCGCCTGAGCAATCGGCCCCTGGTTGCGGTTACGAATCGGCAGCGTGACCGAATACCCCAGGGTGAAATAGCTGTGGCCCTCCTCGAAGGAGTAACCCGGGCCGAGCTGAAAATTGGGATATTGTCTGGCAATCTGCAACTGGAGCGCTTCCTGGGCGGCGGCATATTCGGCCAGCGCCCTGCGCACATCCAGCCGGTTGAGAACGGCGTCACGCTGGATGGTCTGAGCGGAGATTGACTTTGAGAACGGCGGGCTGCCAAACGCCGGCCAGGCAAGGTGCACGCCGTCGAGCGCCGAAACCGGAACTCCCACTGCCGCCGCCAGCGTGGCACGCGCTTCCGGTATGCGGCTTTCGGCGGTTTCAATGGCCACGCGGGTTTTCAACAGGGTGAGCCGGGCATTCTCGACCATCGGCCGGGAAATTTCTCCCGCTGTGAGCCGCTGGCTCAGCAGTGTGACGCGCCGGGTTTCAAGGCCCCGCTGTGCGCGCAGCAACTCAAGCTGATGCGTCGCCATAAAGTAGCTGACCATTGCGGCGCGCACCTTGCTGCGGACATTCCACGCCGCTGCCGCCAGATTCAGCCGCGCCGCCAACGTCAGATCTTTGGCCTGTTTCACCATGATCCTGCGCTTGCCCGCCGTCTGAATCGGGAAAATCAGATTCAGGGCAAACAGGTAAGGGTTGGGGATGCCCGGCTGCAGGTGGAAGATGGGATTCGGCTTTACGCTGCGGTTATAACCGCAGCGTTTGCGGCGCTCACCTGCGCGCGCGCCTGCGCCATCGCCGGGCTAAAGTAGATGGCCGCGAGCGAAAGCATCTGAGGGTCCCATGCCTTTACCGGCCACGCAGAGAGTTTCTCATGCAGGTTCGCCTGGATAAACTTGCGCAGTCCCAGGTCTCGGAGTGAGCGGCTTTCAAGCCGCCTGGCCGTAACCGCCGGCGCGATAGGTTTGGGCTGATAGCGCACCACGGGCCCGCAAGCTGTGAGCGCCGCCACAGCGGCAAGAGCTAAAACAAGCCGCTTCATAAACCGTGCCCCTTTCCGGATATTGCGTCGAATGCGCGGCTCGAAGCCGGCGCCCCAGGGCCGGCGATGAGCCGAAGTTGTCAATGGTTTAGATGCGTCGCGCAGAAACACTGCGGCG
>Ga0102953_1002368_pt1 | contig 11245 bp, 12 predicted proteins | sample SalPon2A_C_D2_MG_FD_78509 | JGI IMG/M metagenome (GOLD analysis project Ga0102953, IMG submission 78509) | Soil microbial communities from South San Francisco under conditions of wetland restoration - Salt Pond MetaG R2A_C_D2_MG | ecosystem: Environmental > Terrestrial > Soil > Wetlands | place... | reverse complement strand
TGCGCAATATCGGTTGCCACTTCGGTATCTCCCGAGCGGTAAAATACATAGTTCCGAATCGCGGCAAAATGCATTTCAAACAAATTTTTAAATTCACCCTGTGTCAAAGTCGTTCAGATTCTGTTGCGCTTTTCAAAATTAGTTCAGAAAAACGGAATGTAAAAAAGTACCCCGGGAAATATAATTCCGCGCGGTACTTTTCGCATTATGGACGCTAATTCTTTTTCACATATTTTCTTAAATGTAATTCCACTTCGTAAGTTTCGCCATCTTTGGTAAGGATTGCCATATCGTTGCATTCACCTTCCCCGTAATCGAGCGATGAAATTAGATCTCCGTTCATTGAAATATCTACCACCCCCTGAACAATGTAAGGACAGTCGCGAATCCGGATGAGTGGATCAACAATTTCCTTTTTATAAACATCGCCGTCAGAAGTTTCGGCATTGGTATATCCCGTAATCTGGATCATGTCATCTGTCTGGTCAACATCGGTATTCATCCCTTCTATCCACTGCCATTGACGCACTGATTCGCGATTAACGGTTGTACCGTCGGCAAGTGTAAAAATAATAGTACTTTCAAAAGTTCTGAAAACATCTTCTCCCTTGGTAAAAGCTACTGAAGCGGTCCCGTTAATCAGTACAGAATCAACCCCAAAATCCTGGTAAGTTATCAGGCGAGTATAATCTTCACTCGACCGCGGCCCAGAGATTTCAATTAAAACAACACCGCTTAGCACTTTCCCGTTTCTTAAAACCGTACTGTCGCCATAATCAAGTGTAATCGTTTTCGGATAACCACCTGTTTCACTTTCAATGTTTACCAGCGGGCAGTTATTAATTCTGTATCTTAAATGGTTACCCCATTTCCAGAGTTTTCCCATTCCAAATCCATTACACAAACGAACTTCGGCATTGGCATAAAAATCCACTTCGTAATTTACTTCAAGTGAAGCGCTTTCCATTTCAGCCTCATTTAATGTAATTTGCGCTGCTTTTTCTGTTAAAACTTCATCATTTGCCGGATTGGTAACTTTTTCATTGTTACAGGAAAATAAAATTACGCTTAGAGCAATGATTGATAATCCAATTAATTTTTTCATGACAATAAATTTTAATAAAGTTTTAAACTTAATCCGTTAAAAATCGTACTTACCCTACTTAATTTCTGCAAGTTCTCTAAAAAAAATCATTTTCGTGATACAAGAAACTTATAATCAATAAAGTAACCTGAAAAATATTTTTAACTGAAAAACGTTTTCTTTGTTTTAAGCATTAAGTTTTACTACTTTAGGCAGCCAATTTTTAAATGATTATGAAAACAGGTTTATTTGCCATTTTATTGGTCACAGTTTCAGTTTATATAAATCCAGCCAAAGCGCAAAGAAGGGCAGAGGAGGAAAATAAACCACCGAAATTAGTGTTGGGAATAGTGGTTGAAAATATGCGACCGGATTACATTCAACGTTACTGGAATAAATTTCAGGCCAACGGATTTAAAAAATTATATACCGATGGAGCTGTTTGTTCCAACGTAAATCTAACGCTTCATGTACAAAATTATGCCAGCGGTACTGCAAGTTTATTTACCGGAGTAAATCCTTCTATTCACGGAATTATTGGAAAAAGCTGGTACGACCGATTAAAAACAAAAGTACAGGAATGTACACAGGATGATTACTATTTTACGGTTGGTGCTGACACCAAATCGGGAAACGCATCGCCGGTAAAACTTTTATCGAATACCATAACCGACAATTTAAAAATTATTACCCAAGGAAAATCCAAAGTATTTAGTGTGGCCATGAACCGGGAGTCGGCCATTTTTAGCGCGGGGCACGCTGCCGACGGTGCTTACTGGTTCGATATCGAATCGGGACGAATGGTTTCCAGCTCGTTTTACATCAACAATTTCCCAGACTGGATAAGAGTGTTTAACAGCGAAAACATGCCAGAAATGTACAGCTACCGCAATTGGACAACACTTTTGCCTGAAACCAGTTACACCGAAAGCGTGGAAGATGATTATCTGCTCGAAAAAGGATATTACGGAAAATGGAACACTTTTCCGCATACCATTAGTAAATACATCAAGCGGGCCGGAAATTTCAGCCCGTTGAAAACAACTCCGTATGCTAATTTAATTGTAAAAGATTTCACACTTCGGCTACTCGAAAACGAAGATATTGGTACCGACGACAACATTGATTTTGTAACTGCTGTTTTTTCGTCGATGGATTACGAGAATGGTTCTTTTGGCCCGGCTTCACTCGAAATGGAAGACACTTATCTTTACCTCGACCAGTATATCAGCGAATTGATTGAGGCCACTGAAAAAAAATTTGGGAAAGGGAATGTACTTTTTTTCCTCACAGCAAATACTTCAGCTTCATATCCGGTTGAATATTTAAAGGAAGAGTTTCATTTGCCGGTAAATCATTTTTCACCTGAAAGTGCCCTTGCTTTGTTAAATTCATTATTGAATATTACATACGGCGATGCAAAGTGGATCGAATATTATGAAGATCTACAAGTGTACCTCGACCACGATTTAATTGAAAAGAATAATCTTAATTTAGATGAAATGCGCGATGTAGCATCAAATTTTATCAACCAGTTTGAAGGTGTTCAGGTTTCGCTGCCTGCTTACCAACTCGAACAGGGCAGTTCGGCAAACGGTTTGCTGGCGCCGTTGTACAAATCGTATGCAAAAAATCGTTCGGGCGATTTTCTTTATTCACTAAAAGAAGGGTGGCAACCGGAATATAAATACAAAGATGTAAATTACACCGACCAATCGCATATTCCGCTGGTATTTTACGGTGCCGGAATTAAGCCCCAAAAAATAAATGAAAAATACAGTGCAATCGATTTGGTACCTACCCTTGCCGAGTTGCTGCAAATACCTGTACCTGATAAATGCCAGGGTAAGATAATTAAAGAGCTGATTACAAAATAGTACTGCAATTATCCACTTAGTAATGCTTAGTATCACGGAGATTTCTATTTTTACGGGCACCGGCCTCTAGTTCCGTATCGTTTCTATGCCGATTTTTTGCCGACAACTCGGGTTTTAATTGTACTATAATAGTTGTGTCGCATTTCAAAACTATATTTTCTGATAAGGTTTTATATCCATCTTCAGAAAATGACAGATTTTGGTGCCCCGGATGCAGCATAAGTCTAAAGAAACCTTCTTTGTTCGAAATAGTACCAATTTCGGAATGCTTTTCAAAAACAGAGGCATTTTCTATGGCCGAACCGGTAAATGCATGTGTAACATAACCCGAAATGGTAACCAATTGTGCGTGTGTCAAATCTGGTAAAACACAGATTAAAATAAATAATGAAAAAGAAATCGTTGTTTTCATGTTTTTGAAATTATTTTCTGTTAACGGCTTTAAATAATAGACAAAAATGGAGCTTAAACGGTTGCCTCCGTTAATGATTATTTAACATTAATTCTTTCAAAGATTATTTTTATTTAGTCCAGATTGCAAGGAAGAACTTTCATATTTACTCAATAATCAGTTAATTAATTGATCAAAATCATAAATTTCGCATTATTTATAATTAGACTATATTTCAAATCCAATAATTATGCTGAAAAACAGAGATATTAAATTACAGTATCATCGTTTATTAATAAACATCTGTTTATTTTTGTTCTGTAATAGAGAAAAAATTCTTTATTTAAAATAGAAATAAGAACCATTTAAGCGTATCTTTATTTACAGGCTATTTAACAATAAGAAAACAACTGCAAATCGATTTTATAACTTAAAATTATTTTTATGGATCCTATACAGTCCTTAATTAAAGATCTGGCCGAAAAACATGGAAGGGAGCGGGAAAACCTGCTGCCTATTATGCAGGGTGTAATTGAACGGGAAAAATTCCTATCGGAATATTCCATGGTGGAAATTGCCCGCGAAATGGACATTCCTGCTTCGGAAGTTTACGGCACAGCAACTTTCTATTCGTTTTTAGAGACAAAACCCATTGGAAAGTACACCATCAGGTTATGTAAAACCATCACTTGTGCTATGAAAGGCAAAAGTCAAATTCTTTTTGCAATTCAAGACATGCTGAAAATAAAACTGGGTGAAACCACTCCGGACAAGCGTTTTTCGTTACTCGAAACAAATTGTCTGGGATGGTGTCATAAAGCTCCTGCAATGTTGATTAATAACGAAGTCTACACTGAACTGACACCTGAAAAAGTCAGGGAAATACTTTCAGGTTACATGAAACAAAATGGTCAATTTTAAAATAGGAAACGATGGCAAATTCATATCAGTTAAAAAGGGTAGATTTCATTTTCAGAAATGAAAATGACTGGGAAAAAGTTTTATCGTCTATCTTAAAAAGAACACCTCAGCAATTAATCAACGAGTTGCTTAGTTCAGAACTAAAAGGACGCGGTGGAGCCGGTTTTCCCACCGGGGTAAAGTGGAAACTTACCGCCGAGGCTGAAGCCGATAAAAAGTATGTTATTTGTAATGCCGACGAGGGTGAACCCGGTACTTTTAAAGACCGTGAGATACTTTCGAAGGTGCCTTACAAAGTACTTACAGCTATGGTTGCCTGTGGCCATGTTACCGGGGCAAAAGAAGGAATAATTTACCTGCGTGGTGAATACAAATTTCTGGAACAGGAGCTTAAAAAGGTTATTGACGAGTTTGATTACTACTGTAATGAAATTAATCTCGATTTTAAAATCAGAATTTTTATGGGTAGCGGCGCCTATATCTGTGGCGAAGAGACTGCGCTAATGGAATCGCTGGAAGGTCGGCGTGGAGAACCACGAAACAAACCACCATTCCCAACACAAAGTGGTTTTATGGGATATCCTACCGTAATTAACAATGTAGAAACCCTGGTTCATACTTTTACTATATTTAAATATGGCGCCAAAAAATTCTACGACCTTGGCGTTCAGTACTCTCGTGGAACCAAACTATTTTCGGTTTCGGGGGACACACCTAAACCGGGTATTTACGAACTGGAGCTGGGGATGAGTCTTCAGGATTTTGTTTACGAATTTGGAGATGGCGATACAAAAGCGGTTCAAGTTGGTGGAGCTTCCGGCTTCCTCGTCCCACGCAAAAAATTTAAAGATGCCGCTATTGGCTTTAAAGGAAAACTATCAGGTATTTCATTGCCAACCGGAGGTTCTATGATGTTGTTCAACAGCTCTCGCTCGATGTTTAATGTTTTAGACAACTATCTGGAATTTTTCAGGGAAGAATCGTGTGGTCAATGTACGCCATGCAGGGTTGGATGTCAGCAATTGTTACTGGGAATTAAAGCAGTAAAACGTGGTGACAAACCAGCATCGTACCTTGATAAATTACTTCGACTCACAGAAACTATGCAACTAACTGCAAAATGTGGACTTGGACAGTCTGTAGCCAACTCCTTCTCTTCTATAGTTGAAAATTTCCGTGAAGAAATGATTTACTAAAATCAAAAAATGAACAAAATGGATAAAAAGATAAACATTACCATAAACGGTTTTCCTGTTGATATCAAAAAAGGAATAACCATACTCGAGGCCGCAGCAGATCAAGGAATAAAAATACCCACACTTTGCTATCACAAGGATCTTTGCGTTGCAGGAAATTGCCGTGTTTGTGTTGTTGAAGTGGCAGGACAAAACAGGCTTTCTGCTGCTTGTGCTACTCCCTGTGAAGAAGGGATGGAAATTCTTACAAACAGTTTGAAAGTAAGAAACTCAAGAAAACACATCATTGAACTTCTGTTATCTGAACACAATGCCGACTGCACCAAATGCTATCGCAACGGAAACTGCGAGCTGCAGGATTTAGCTTCGGAATATAAAATAATGACCCAGGATTTCATGGAACTGGTGCCTTTTAAAAATTACACCATCGATATGTTTTCACCGTCGATTATTAAAGATAACAGCAAATGTATTCGCTGCCAGCGTTGTGTACGAACCTGTGCCGAATTGCAAGGTGTTAATGCATTAACGGTAGCCCACAAAGGTGATCAAATGAAAATTACCACCTTCCTTGAAAAAGCAATGCGCGACGTAGTATGTACCAACTGCGGACAGTGTGTGAACCACTGCCCGACTGGTGCATTGGTAGAAAAAAATTATATAGAAGAAGTTTGGGAAGCCATTGCAAATCCGGGAAAACATGTAGTTGTACAAACTGCCCCGGCTGTTCGTGTCGGGTTGGGTGAAGAAATGGGACTTGAACCGGGAACACGAGTTACCGGAAAAATGGTGGCAGCACTAAAACGACTGGGCTTTGATTCGGTACTCGATACCGATTTTACTGCCGACCTTACCATTATTGAAGAAGGTACAGAACTGCTTACCCGACTAAAAAAAGCACTGGTAGATAAAGATGAAACCGTTAAACTACCTATGGCAACTTCGTGTTCACCTGGTTGGATTAAATACATTGAACACATGTACCCGGAACATCTGGGAAACCTTTCAACCTGTAAGTCGCCACAACAAATGTTTGGGGCGTTGGTTAAAACATATTATGCAAAAGCACGAAATCTGGAACCCGAAAATATTGTTTCAGTATCAATTATGCCTTGCACAGCCAAAAAGTTTGAAGCTTTCCGTCCGGAAATGCACGACAGTGGCTACCGTGATGTTGACTATGTACTTACTACCCGCGAACTGGCAATTTTGATTAAACAGGCCGGGCTCGATTTCAAAAAACTTGAACCGGCTAAATTCGATCGGTTAATGGGAGAATCCACCGGTGCAGCAGTTATTTTTGGTGCCACAGGTGGAGTAATGGAAGCCGCACTCCGCACAGCTTACGAACTGGTTACCGGACGCGAAGTACCATTTAAAAATTTAAACATTGAACCGGTAAGAGGAATGGAAGGTGTCCGCGAAACATCAATAAAAATAGAGAAACCTTTGAAAGAATGGGCATTTCTTGATGGTGTTGAATTAAAATGCGCCGTCGCACATGGATTGATTAATGCCAAACAGGTAATGGACAAAGTTAAAGCCGGAAAAGCTGATTATCATTTTATTGAATTTATGGCTTGTCCCGGAGGTTGTTTGGGAGGTGGCGGACAACCTATTCCTACCAATCCGGAAATTCGGAAAAAACGTGCTGAAGCCATTTATGCCGAAGACGGAGATCTACCTCTCCGAAAATCACATGAAAATCCGGAAATACAAAAGTTGTACAAAGATTTTCTAAAAGAACCGCTTGGAGAAGTTTCACACCGGTTACTACATACAAAATATACCAAACGTGAGCGTTTTTAAAATTCTATAATCAACTAAGTTTCTTAAAAATCCGGTATCTTTAGGTATCGGATTTTTTTATGAAAGAACAATATTTTTATACGTCAATGAATTCTCCGGTTGGAGTTTTAAATTTAACATCAACTGATGTTGCGCTTACTTCTGTACAATTTTCTGAGAAACCCAAGGAAAACTCACATTTGCCGGAAATATTAATTCAGGCATCTCAGCAACTAAAAGAATATTTTGAAGGAAATCGTTTCACGTTTAATTTAAACCTCGCCCCTGAAGGAACCGAATTTCAGCAAAATGTTTGGAACCAAGTATTGAAAGTTTTGTATGGAAGAACTACTACCTATTTAGAAATTGCCCGGTTAACGGGTTCCTCAAAAAATATAAGGGCTGTTGGATTTGCAAACAGTAAAAATCCCATTCCAATAATTATCCCCTGCCACCGTATTATTGGCACCAATGGAAAACTTACAGGGTATGCTGGCGGGATTGAACGAAAACGCTGGTTATTAGAACACGAATTAAATCATTGCAAACCGATTGAGTGGCTTTTTTAATCCAGTATTGAGTTCTACAATAGACAAATTGTCCCAAATTGATTCACACCTTAGATTCACAAATAAAATTATTTGTCTAAATATCAAACACATACATAAATTGGTTTAATTTTTGGCTATACCTCAATATAAATTTGAACATAAAATATTCTGGGAAGATAGATTACTTGGCGGTAGTTAAATCCGCAAAATTATTAAAAGGGTATTTAGATGGATTCCGATTATTTCGGTTTCCATCTTTTTTTTGATAATATTTTAATCATTAATTTTTATATTCGTCAAAAAATAAATATGAAAAGAATTACATATCTTATTTTATTGATTTTTATGTCGGGGACTGTTTTGGTTGCCCAGGAAAGGTATCTTGAACCTATTACTGAAGATATACAAACTGAAACACAGACCTACGTCTCAAAGGATGGCCAAAACCTTGATCTTGATATTTATTACCCGGAATACGACTCAGAAACAGAACGAGCTACACTTATATACGTTCATGGTGGAGGATTTCAGCAAGGGACTCGTAACAGTGAAGACATTCAGAAATTTTGTACCGAACTGGCCCGTTATGGTTATGTAGTCGCATCTATTTCGTATCGGTTGACACGGAAAGATAAGCCCGGCGGTTTTGGTTGTGATTGTCCGGTTACTGAAAAATTAAATACATTTTATGCTGCAGTTGAAGATTTGCAAGATGCTTCCTTTTTTCTGATTCAGCACCGTGAAGAATTTGGAATTAATCCGCAAAAAATAATTTTGGCAGGAAGTAGTGCCGGGGCAGAAACCGTATTAAATACAGCTTACCAGCCCCCTTACTGTTATGGCCTCGAATCAGGTCCTGTTGCTTTTGCCGGTGTGATTGGCATGGCAGGTGCCATTCCCGATACCACAGTAATTTATGACGAGTCGGCTATTCCGTCTTTGCTTTTTCATGGTACCGCCGACCAGCTCGTTCCGTATGGAACTGCTCCTCATCATTATTGCAAAAAAGGTTCACCAGGATATATGATTCTTGATGGTTCAAAAACTATTGCCATCAAACTGGAAAAGCTGGGTGTCCCGTGCTGGTTGCATACAACTTGTGGCGCAGGTCACGAAATGGCAACCGTTCCAATGACAAAGTATTTTGATGACATTGTAAATTTCTGTTATCATTATGTAGTAAAAAAAGACGGCGAAACAAGATACACTGTAGTGGAAGGCGATAAAATAACCGATGATAATCAACCTTTAAATTCCTGTACGGAATGAAAAAACTGTTTGTATTAATTTTATTGCTTGCCCCGGCAACGCTATTTTCACAACAACTAAACATTATTACTTACAATATTCGGTACAACAATCCTGACGACGGGAAGAATGCCTGGCCTAACCGAATTGAGATGGTTAGCGGATTACTACGCTTTCACGATCCGGACATTTTTGGTTTACAGGAAGCACTTTATGAACAAATTAATGACGTTCAAAAAAATCTGCCGGAATATGAATGGTTTGGCGTGGGGCGTGATGATGGCGAAAAAGCCGGCGAATTCTCCCCCATTTTTTTTAAAAAATCGAAATTTATATTACTGAAAAACGGAACATTCTGGCTTTCGGAGACACCGGAACAACCGAGTAAAGGATGGGATGCTGCGTTAAACAGAATTGTTACCTGGGGCAAATTCCAATCGAAAGTAACCGGTAAACAATTTATTGTTTTTAACACCCACTTTGATCACCGGGGTGTGGAAGCCCGTAAAAATTCAGCAGCTCTGATTCGTAACAAAATTGAGGAAATGACTTACAACAATGCTCTTCCTGCAATTTTATCAGGAGATTTTAATCTGACTCCCGATCAGGAACCAATTTCATTGATTAAAAAATATTTATCAGATGCAAGAGACATTTCACAAGAATCACCTTATGGTCCTAACGGAACTTTCAATGGTTTTAAATGGGATGCACCGTTAAATAACCGAATTGATTATATTTTCGTAAATGGGATGGTAAAAGTGTTAAAATACGCCATTCTAACCGATTCAAAAGACCAACGTTATCCTTCGGATCACTTACCTGTATTTGCAAAAGTGCAGTTGAAATAGCTTTAATCAGAATCATCCAGTTCGAAAATTTCGTTCACCTGTTTTTCAAATACTGCTGAAATTTTTAATGCCAATACTGTGGAGGGAACATACCGACCTTTTTCAATTGAGTTGATGGTTTGTCTCGAAACACCTATCAGTTTAGCCAGATCATCCTGAGTGAGGTTTTTTATGGCACGTTCTATTTTCAGGCTGTTTTTCACTCCCTATTTTTTGAATCCATATTTGGTTAAATAAAAATAAGCCAGGTAAACAATCAATGTTGCATTAAAAAGCATCATCATCCATACAAATGCGCTTTTCGAGAACGAACCCGGATTTGTTATTTCAAACGAGGAGAAAATACCAATCAAAAAGAACAAAGAAATGATGGAAATATACATGGCTTTCATGCGGGTTTGCTGAGCAAATTCATCCTCGTTCTTTTCTTTTGAAAATGAAATATTTAACAATCCGAAATAAAACCCTGCCAACAAAAAATTATTGGTGCTCGGATTAAAATTTCCTTGAATTATTGAATAGACGATTACAAAAAGTAACCACCCCATTCCCACAAACTTCCACCAAAACGGCAGTAAAAACGGATTGAGTTTAAATACATCGAAAGTTCTTCTCCCTAACGGGAAAAACCGCAGCCAGATGATAAAATAAGCTACAATCAAAATAGTTCCAATAATTGCTTCCATTTGTCAAATTTACTTTTCAATTTGACAAATATACTTTACATTTTTTAAATTGTCAAGTTTCCTTTACATTTTTTTGATTTGTTTTTTAACCTGATTTACATTTTCTTAGCCGGATGTTTGAAAAAGCGGGCCAGTTTATCATCAGTGCAGCCAATTTTGTATGGGGAACTCCGGTGCTCATTCTTTTACTTGGCGGTGGATTTTACTTCCTCATTTATTCCCGATTAGTTCCATTGCGATATTTTGGCCATGCATTAAGCATTCTTACCGGCAAATACGACGATCCCAACGAACCGGGACAACTTAGACACTACCAGGCACTTTCAACAGCTTTGGCCGGCACTGTTGGAATGGGAAATGTTAGTGGAGTAGCAGTTGCCATTACTATGGGTGGTCCGGGTGCTATTTTCTGGATGTGGATTTCTGCATTGCTTGGTGTAAGTACTAAATTTTTTACCTGCTCGCTGGCGGTGATGTTTCGCGGAAAAGATTCAGCCGGAGAGATTCAGGGAGGTCCCATGTATTTTATTACCGAAGGATTGGGGAAAAAGTGGAAACCACTGGCCATTTTCTTTTCAGTTGTAGGAATGATTGGTGTTTCGCCCCTGTTCCAGTCCAACCAGCTTACACAGATGATTCGCGATGTAATTTT
>Ga0102953_1002367_pt1 | contig 11245 bp, 7 predicted proteins | sample SalPon2A_C_D2_MG_FD_78509 | JGI IMG/M metagenome (GOLD analysis project Ga0102953, IMG submission 78509) | Soil microbial communities from South San Francisco under conditions of wetland restoration - Salt Pond MetaG R2A_C_D2_MG | ecosystem: Environmental > Terrestrial > Soil > Wetlands | place... | reverse complement strand
TTGGATGACAGCAGGTTGACAATTGGTTGAATACTCATTAAGGCAATGAGCACTGCAACCACCCATGATGAAATGGTCATTGGTTTTGAGGGCTCAGCGTTTTCGGCTGACCACTGGGCCTTTCGAACAAGTGGACGAGGCAGGATTTTTGACCAGAAGTCGTCATCAAAACAGGCAAGGGCAGGCACAATAGTTAGCCAATTTAAAAACGACAGGTTACCACTGAGAATTAATGTGAGCTGGAAGCCAATGATGATTGCTCCTGCTACTTGGCGGGCGATGCGTGGCCAGAATACGAAAAGCGGAGAAGCAACTTCAGCTAGCCAGTTGAACCAGACACCAAGTTTAAGGATAGTGTGTGGTAGAAAATTGAACCATCGGCTCAACGGGCCGGGGAGGGGTTGGGTTTCAAAATGGTAAAAGAGAGCGGTGCTGTTACGCCAAACATCTGCACCGCGCAGTTTTATCAAACCGGCTCCCAGCATGATACGAAGGATGAGCCACCGAAGCAGCACAATGATGAGGAATGGCGCTTCCCGTTTTGGGAAAGGCCGCATGTCAATCAAGGGACACAGGAAGATCGCCAGGAAGCCGGTTTCCAGCAGTTGAATTTCCCAGCCGTAGCCGTACCAGATTTGCCCGACATGCACAAAAGACATGTACAACAACCATAAAACACCCATCAGCAGCGCATTGGCATATCCGGCGACAACAACCAGCGAGAGGACAAATCCAATCCAGGCAACTGTCAACAACGCTGTGTCCGAATGCCAAAACCAAAAAAGCGAAGGAATCCGAAAGAAGCCGGCGCTGTTTGATCCCAATGCTTCGCTGACTCGTGGAAGGTACATCCCGACCGGAGTCAATCCATCGGATCCGATCAGTGGAATAATTTGCCGGATGGCCACGTAAAAAGCGACAGCATAGACAATTCCCAATAATCGAAGAATCATGAAGCGTGTTAGCCAATAACTTCGTTTACTTTTTATTTTCTGAAAGAATTCAACGAATGCGTTGTCCATGATTTATCTTTTTTAAACGGCAGAGATCACGGAGCTTTATTCAGCGTGACATAGCTTGAAAAATGAAATATAAAGGCGCTGTGATTCTCTATTTACTTCTCTTGTTTCCCTGGAATTACGACATATTTTCAAGTTTAATTCTAAAAATATCTTTCAATGCTTTTTTTGCAGCGTGGTAGCCACACATGCCGTGGACACCGCCCCCCGGAGGCGTCGATGACGAACAAATGTAGATTCCTTTCGCTGAGGTTTTATAGGGCGATGCCCGCAACGCCGGGCGAGTAAACAATTGCCCGATATCCATCAATCCGCCATTGATATCGCCACCAATGTAGTTCGGGTTGTAGGCTTCCATTTGAGCCGAATTCATGGTGTGTCGTTCCAAAATCAGGTCTTTGAAACCTGGGGCAAAACGTTCCACCTGTTGCTCGATAGTTGCTGTCATATCTTTTTCAGAACCAAAAGGAACATGGCAATACGCCCAGGCAGTCTGTTTTCCCTCTGGTGCGCGTGTAGCGTCAAACAGGCTTTGCTGGGCCAGTAATACAAAAGGCTTTTCTGTATGTTTGCCGCTGAATGCAAATTGTTCCGAAGTGACGATTTCTTCCAGCGTATTTCCGAGGTGGACCGTGCCGGCTTTCCGGCATTCTGGGGCTGAAAAGGGGATGGGGCCGTCCAATGCCCAGTCGATTTTGAAGACGCCCATCCCGTAACGATAGCGCTTTAACTGCCACTTGTAAAAAGCCGAGAACTTTTCTCCTGCAATTTCCAGCAACTGTTTGGGAGTCACATCAAATAACACGGCGTTGGATGTTGGCAGCTGGTCCAATGAGCGAACGTAAAAATTTGTTTGGATGGTGCCACCTAGTGACACAAAATGGGCAGCCAACGCATGAGCAATGGCTTGCGATCCTCCTTCAGGGATAGGCCATCCTTCAATATGACCAACGGTTAGCAAGGTGAGTGCGATCGCTGAAGAAGTCATGTTGGTTAGCGGTTGCATGGAGTGGGCAGCCATTCCTGCCCAGAGTCCGCGGGCTTTCTGGCTACGAAAACGTTTCGCCGTGGTTGTTGCAGACGGGAGTGCTTTCAATCCAAATCTCGCCATGCCAATTGGATCTTCAGGAAAATGAAATGGCGCCAATAAATCTTTTGACAATCGAGACCAATTTTCAACGTAAGGATTGACTAATTTGTGATAGGCTGTACCGTCTTCCTTTAACGACTGAGCTGTTTGTTCCACCGAACAAAACAAAGCCGCAGCCTGCCCGTCATCAAAAGGATGGGCGGCGGCAAGCTCAGGTTGGATGAATTTCAATCCGTGGTCGCTGAGTGGCAACGATTTAAAAAACGGGGAACCGATTGCCAGCGGGTGGATTGCTGAACAAACATCGTGGACAAAATGAGGCAAGGTCAGTTCAGCCGATCGCATGCCACCACCGATGGTATCTTTGCCTTCGATCAGTAAAACAGATAGTCCGGCTTGCTGCATGGTTATGGCGGCGGCTAATCCGTTGGGCCCCGAACCAACTACAATGCTATCAAATTCCTTTTGAGCCATTCAAAACGAGCGTTTTATAGTATGACATCGTAATTGGCTGCATTGTTTAGTACAGCTCAAATTGGCAATCGCCATCGTGACGTTGACTAATCAATATTTTAAAGGTGTTCAGTTTCTTCAGTGAAAAACAGGGCTTTGTGGAGGCAGTTGATATTTCAACCTAATGATTGTTGGTAATCGGCGGTGCCAGGTATTTGTCGAAGAATGAATAAAGCTGATTCAATGAAGCGCTGGTTTGCGGAACAGCATGCCCTGTGCCATAGTCAATCAATGTTGAAGTGGGAACACCCAGCGAGTCCATTTTCGCATTTAAGTGGGTAATTTGTTCCTGGTAATCTTGTTCGTCATCGGTGTTGTAAAAGAAAAGAACGGGAGCTGTAGCTGATGACTTTACAAGGTAGGCTGATCCCATCGTTTGCCACTTGTGGTAGTTGGTTGCCAGTGGCCCCCAAGCCCACGGACAGCGCATCTCCAGGTTTGAATCGCCATCATTCGATGAGTTGTAAATAAGCGTATAATCAAAGATACCCGGACCGAGGGCTGTAGCCTGAACATCATCGGGAACGCCGAGGTGGAGCCCAGCGTTTTCAAATTCAGGGACTTTCCGGTCGCCAATAGCCATTGATCCGGCTGTCGAACCCCGTGAGAATCCATAGATACCAATCTTCCCGGAGAGGTTTAGTTCGGAACTCATTGAGCGCAGGGTGCGGATGGCTGACTTCACTTTTTGAGCGGCATCAGGATTTGTTTCGTACGATTTGTAGGTATCGTTTTTCCCATTCACAGGCTTTCCCTTTCCCCATGGACAGTATTTGGGATGGTCGGCTATTGCCCAGGCCACACCATTTGCCGGCAGGCCTTCCAAAAAAGAATCATTAAAACCTGCCAGCGTATAGGGGAGAAACAATCGTTGGTCTTTGTGGGCATCAGTGAGCGTCTTTTTGTCTGAATTGTAGGTGGCATAACTGTTACTGTACGAAAAGGACAAAACAACAGGTACTTTCTGTGATGCATTCGCCGGATGGATAATATCCATGCGGAGTGTGTCGCCACTGACGTATTCCTTAGGTGTATTGTAAACAGTTGGATTATCCTTAAAATAAGGGACATTGCGTGCGATTCGGTATCCCTCGAACAACACATAAGATTGATAATGCGAGCAGTTTGTTTTGCCACAAAATGAACCCACTGCAATGGAATCGTTAATGGCAATAATGTCTTTGTTAATCGTTGGAGTTACCGCGTTCGGATTGTTAGCATAGTCGAGTTCAATCACACGATAACCTTGCGAAAGCAGCCACGCTACATCTTGCGCATTGCTGTTCCCTCCGATTTTTTGAAAGGCCAGATTTTCAAGGTAGACAATCGTGGGGTAGTTGCCATTGTAGTCCTTGACAGGTGAATTGGAATCTATCGACGTATAGTTGATCGTTCCTCCGGTGACTTTGCTGGTCCATTGCCCGGTTGACGCCTGTGATGTGGTGGGCAGCCAGGCGATGAGGACAATGAATGTGGATACCAGTGGCCACAAACCGGATCCCTTTTTTGTGTTGGAATATTGTAAATGTCTTGCTGAAAAGAATCGTTTAGATATATTTCGTTGTTCGTTCATTTTAACGTTTTCTGTCAGTCAAATAATTGTCAATACTACGCAATCTTTGCTTTGCGTGGAAATATCACTTGATTAATTAGTGGTAATATCTGTTAATGTGAATGAAGAAGTTCTAGTTTGTCTGATTTTGAAGTTGCAAAAATAAATTTTGTTATTGCGGTGGAGAAAGCTTGGTTGATTTCGATCGTCAATCCATTTTGTCTATCATATTCTGAATTATTTGTTTTGAATACCCCTTTGTTTGCTTAAATTTATTCCCCGAAAATAGGTGCGAGTGTTAAACAGATAACCCCATCATTTTAAAATCAAACCTTATTGATGACATTTTAGCGTCTTTCGGTTGTGAAATGGCGTGTTTATTTTTTAACCCTGTCCCATCAGATTAAGCATGCTCCCGTAGGAGATAACAAACAAAAACATAACTTTTAAATACCTAACAAAGCTTTCGATAACTATGAAGTTTATAAAACAATTAATTCAAGCTATTATTATCCCTCTATTTTTCTGTGTATTGAGTGTTTCACCTCTTTTAGCCCAGCAACTGGCATTTCCGGGAGCTGAGGGTTTTGGCGCCTATGCTACAGGTGGGCGTGGGGGGACTGTCGTGCATGTGACGAATTTAAACGAATCAGGGGCTGGCTCGTTTGCAGATGCGGTTAGTCAGCCCAACCGGATTGTCGTTTTTGATGTCGGTGGCGTCATCCCCAATCACGGAATAATCAACGTAGCATCGAATATTACCATCGCCGGACAAACCGCTCCTGGCGGGGGAATCACAATTTATGGTAACAGGATTGTGGTAAACGGTTCAAACTGTATTATTCGATTTATTCGAATGCGAGGCAGCATCAACATGTCGAGCGGTAAATGCACGCTGACATGCGACAATGCCAACAATATTATCTATGACCATTGTTCCGTTTCGTGGGGGCGCTGGGACAACATCCATATTAAGGATAGTAAAGATATTACGATGCAGTATTGTATTATCGGCGAAGGCATCGATCCGCAACGCTTTGGTGCCATTACCGATGGAACAATGAATTGGACGGTGAGCCATTGTCTGTGGATTGACAATAAAAGTAGAAATCCAAAGATGAAATGCTACCTTCAATACATCAACAATGTGGTTTATAATTATGGAAATGGGATTGTTGGTGGCCACTCTGCTGCCGATCATTACCAGGATGTGATTAATAATTATTTTGTGGCTGGACCGAGTGCCAGTGGAAACAACTACCTCTCGCAGTGGACTTCAACCGACCATTTATACAGCACCGGGAATTATGCAGACATTAACAAAGACGGCGTTCTTAACGGCATGTTGGTTACTGAATATGATGGTGCCACTCCCATGAGTTCGCCGAAGCTTACTTCTCCTGTGCCGGGGATTGTGCAGTCAGCTAAAGATGCTTTTGCCACTGTTATTGCAGACGCAGGTGCCTCGATTGTCCGGGACACGGTCGATGAGCGTTTAATTAAACAAGTCAGCTCATTGGGATTGTCGGGTGCATTTATTGATTCCGACGCTGATGTGGGTGGCCCAGGTATAGTTGCTAATGGAACTAAGGCGCTGGACACCGACAATGACGGGATGCCGGATGCCTGGGAATTGGCAAACGGGCTGAATCCGAACTCGTCTGATCCCAACGGAGATATCAACAATAATGGGTATACAAACATTGAAGATTACATCAATTACCTGGGGAACACCGCAAATATTTTCAGGACGCCAAGGGTGTCAGCAACGGTTGTATCATCCACCGAAATCGATTTATCATGGACGGAAGCGGCCAATAGTTATTCAGGTTTTATTATTGAAAAATCACCGGACAATAGCAATTGGACAGAGATTGCCAATGTGGATTCCACGGTTCATTCTTATGAAGATACTCGCCTGACCCCGAATACGAATTACAATTATCGAATTAAAGTTTACAGCGCGGCTGACAGCTCTGACTATACGGTTGTTTCTGCCAAAACCGAAGCCAATAAACCAAAAAATAGTTTGCCGGCAAATGGATCTTCCGGGCTGGATTCAACAAAGGTGAATTTCAGTTGGAATGCTTCATCGGACGCAACATCTTTTGATTTTTATTTTGGAACAGATTCAACTAACCTCTCGAAGGTTGCTTCAGGGTTGACATCAGAGACATATGCTTTGAGGGGACTTGACGGCAATGCAAAATATTTCTGGCGTGTTAATGCGGTAACTCCGACCGGTGCATTCTCAAGTGAAATCTGGTCGTTTACAACCCGAAGGATAGTTCCGGATAACCTGGTTGCCTGGTATGCATTTGATGAAACATCGGGTGATATTTCTGCTGACAGCTCGTTGTATAATAATAACGGGACTGTTGACATGCAAAACGGAAACCCGGTGTACGATACAGGAAAGGTGGGCAATTGTCTCAATTTAAGCAATGGAACATCATCATCGAATGTTTCAGCTCCCAATGCAAGCCAGATTAAATTCGATACCAATTCATTCTCCATCTCATTTTGGATGAAGATTGCCAGTCCACCGGCCGACGCCTACCTGATTCATAAGGGAAGTTTCAAGAACGATGCAACACAGGGGACAAATGGGAGATGGTTTGGAATTGAATCAAAAGGCGACAATTTTAGATTTGCGGTGGATGATGATGTTACAAAAACGACTGTCGGGACGACAAGCGCTGGATTTTGTAATGGGCAGTGGGTGCATGTGGTTGCGGTTCGCGATGCAAAAAACAAACAATTGAAACTTTACCGAAATGGGAATCTGGTAGGCACAACAACTGATGCAACGGGTTCCATCGCTAATTCTGAAAAACTTTACCTGGCAAACGACAGGGATTTAAATGCGGCTTTTCTGGGATCTATTGATGAAGTGAAAATCTTTAATTATGCTGTTTCGCAGGCTGAAGTAACAGGACTGTATACCGGAGATCCTGAAATTTCAAAAGTGACCAATTTGCTGCCTGTAAACCATTCAACTATTTCTGGTCAAAGTGTCAATCTTTCCTGGGGCAGTGATTCGAATTCAAGCTGGTTCAATGTTTATGCGGGCACCGATTCAACGAGTTTAGACTTAGTTGCCGGAAATTTAACGGGAAATAGTTATGGGTTGTCGCAACTCAGCAATGGGCACTATTTTTGGCGCATTGACAATGGAAATAACTCCTATGCGGTTAAGGGTGATACCTGGTCTTTTAGTACTGATGGAGTCTCTGGCGTATCTGAAATTGGAGCTAATGGTGGAAATGATGAGGCCGCTGTCTATCCCAATCCAACGACTGGTTTGCTTACTGTGAAGCTACCGAAGAAGAGCGGGAAAACACACTTGACGATTGAGAATATGAATGGAGCAAAAATTTACGACAATACGCTGGCTGGTTCGTCTCAAATTCATCTTGACATTTCAGGATACACGCCCGGAATTTATTTCTTGCGAGCCTCATGTGGTGATCGGATCATTTCCAAAACAATCATTAAGAAATAAGGTAGCAGCCGGGTATCCGATATTAGCTGTTAGTGTCAAATAGACCGATTGAAACGAAAAAAGCTGCCTCATGATGAGGCAGCATTTTCTCTTTCAATCAAATAAGCGGCGTTTCTTAAAGGATGCCTAAAATATCGATGTTGAGGTTGATTTGGCTTTGGGCATCTACGGTGATGCTGTTTAGTAGCAATCCGCTGATCGAACTTGAAGCGTTCACCATCCCCTTGAATGTTATTTTTCCACTTGTGCTATCTTCGTCGTATGATGCAACATGGATTTCATACTGTCCTTTATTCAAGAATGCCAGTTTGTAGCTCCCGTCGTTAGCTACCTTTGCGCTGGTAACAGCATTGGCAAACAATATATTGCTGCTTCCCTGTCCTTGCGTTTCGGTGCTTTCGTTGTAGCTTCCTTTGTTGTATGCATACACAATCAGCTCTCCGTTAGATGAAGTTGAATCTGATACTTTCCCGTTAACCTCACCACAATTGTCGGCGGCGACCAGGCGTATCGCATTAGTCATCTCAGCATTGGTTACAAACTGATATTTGCTCGATGAGCTACTATTTTCATTGCGAACCACACATTTACGGAGATCAAAATCGATCACCATGTCCGTGTTTCCATCGGCTGTAACCTGGAACGGGTGGTTAAAAGTAATTTCTGCGGTACTGCTTGTTGCTCCAGCCAACGCATGCTTACTATTGTCGTCGGTCATGACATAGCACCCGGGCTCGTTACCCGATGCGTCGTTTTTATAGTCAATTACCATCGACAGTTTATTGTATGATCCGGCATCCAGAGTTTTATTCAGTAATAGCTTCGTGTTGCCTTGCTGGTAGGCCGAAACTTCGATGGTTTGCGCGGTGAATCCTTCGACGGATTTGCCGTCAACTTTAACGTCGGTTACGGTTACAAATGTTCCTTTGATGTTCGCGTCGTCTGAAGGAGCATCTGTCATTTTCACGTTTATTTGACCTTGTTGAGCAGGTCCATTGTCTTTCTTACATTGCACCATTGTCAGTGCTAGAGCAACCATTGCAAATAAAATCGAATTTTTAAATTTCATTACGTTTTGTCTTTGTTTTTTGAACTGGTTGATTTCGGGTTTTTGGGTGATTTTTACTGCTGATTTTTCAGCATTTGTCGGAATGTCTGTGATCGACATTCGGTTTTACACAACTCTTAATTTTTGCTTTGGTTCATGGCATTTAATCTTTTTTACATTTTCATTCCTCATTGTCTTGGTGCCCAAAAAGTCAACGTTCATGCCAATTATAGGAAATTGCAACAATTTGCAAGTTTCCAGAGAGTTGGCAAATGCGAAGCTATGCTCAACTTTGATCAAAATGATCAACGGTTATCAAATTGATAAAAAATGGCGTGTGCTTTTGTACAGGGAATTGGATGGAAGATGATTAGAAAAACATGTTTTTAATGCCCAGCATTACCATATTGATGCCGATAGCACCAATGAAAAAGCCATTGAGACGTAGCAGTACTTCCATGTTTTTATCAAACGCTGTTTTAAACTTCTTATGTTCCAGTGAGTCTCTGAACTTTTTCAATAGGAAGAGGACACAAAAATCAATGGCAAAAATGATCACTAAGGAAATTGTACCAATGGCCAGCGAATGTTTTTGGGAAAGCAGGATGCTCAGAGATATGGCTCCTGCACCAACCATGAATGGCAGTGCAATCTCGGAGGCCAGATCGTCCAGATCCTCCTTGATCATGATCATGGCTTTCTGCCCTTTTACAATATAAAAATAAGCGTAGGAAAAGATGATAATGCCTCCAAAGATTCGGAACGATTCAAAGTTGATTTGTAAAACCCGCTTGAAAATAAATTCACCACTGAAGAAAAACAGGGCGCAAACAGCAAATGAAATCGCAGTTGCTTTCGCGATGACGATCATAAAATCTTTGTGTGAAAGATCTTTACGGATAGGTTCCAAATAAAGGAAAAGGGCAAATGGGTTGAGCATGACCAGAAACTCAAGGATTGATGAAAGCATAGCTAAATTTCTTTTCGTGTGTTTTTAATTGTCAGCGAGTTTAAGGATTCATTTTTAGCTTTCCAAATTAGCCATTTTACAAGCGAGAGAAGTTGTCGTGGTTAATGAGTTAAAAGCGAGAAAGATTCGATTAGCTAATTGCGATACGAATCTTTTTCACTTTTAATTATTTCGAACTTCTCAGCTATTTAATTTGATATGCAATAACCCGGTTGTCAAAAAAGGTTGGAACCAACAAAAGGTTTAGTGGCTTGGCAAAGCTGATATCAGCCGAATTGATTTTTTGCTTTTCAGTATCGAGCATTTTGGTCTTCTGCCCGCCATTTAAATAGAAAATGCGTCCGGGCCAGTTGGAGAAGACAAAATTGCCATCATTATCTTTTGCCAGCCCGTCAATCCCGCCACAATCGGGTTGATATTCAAGTATCTTTTTGGTTTTCAGGTCCACAGCGTACAGGCTGTTTGAACCAACATATAATTTATCGCCATCAACGAACAAACCATTAATGCCGCCCATTTCTTTCCCATCAAGCCACAAACTAAATTTTCCGTCTTTTAGCGCAAAAATTTTACCGGTATTGCTGTCCGATACAAACACGACACCATCATCACCCACATCCACATCATTCAACGAACTTACTCCCTCTGCCGGGTATCTTTTTACGATTGCGCCCTTGGTAATATCGATCTCAACCAATCCATCAATGTCGGCAACGTACAATTTCCCATCCAAAATCCCCATTCCTTTGGGACCACTCATTCCATCCACCCATTCAGCGGTTTTCATGGTGCCATCAGGTTTTAAAACTGAAATGTATCCGTTGTGATCTTTCTCCCAAGGTTTTTCATTGACATTGGAAACGTAAATTACCCCACGGTTCGCGTCGTACAGGGTTGATTCAGGTGTTTTTAATACAGGACCACTGTCCCATATTTTAACGAGCTTTTGGCTGTATCCTGCGACAGCAATAGCCAGTAGCAGAATAATAATCAGGCTTTTCTTTGTGTTCATGATGATATGTTTTAAGTTTGAGATAATGAATTACCATAGTTAACAACCAGCCACTTTCGATGGTTTTACTTTATAATGCTAAACACATGAAGTTAACAATTCCTGCTTTTATAGTCCTCATCATCGGACTTGTTTCTTGTTCGACTCCCCTTAAAAAAAGTACTTTACTTTACGTTGGAACTTATTCTGAAAACAATAGCCAGGGGATTTACTGTTTTCATTTTGACGGGCAGACCGGCAGCCTGACTCAAGCGGCAGTGACTCCGAACCAGGAGAATCCCTCGTTCATCGCCCTTTCACCAAATGGAAAAAATTTGTACGCTGTTTCCGAGGTCAAGCATTCTCCGAATATCGATAGTGGTTCGGTCACAGCTTACCAAATTAATTCACGTGGAGTACTCGAAAGAATCAACCAAATGGCAACCGAAGGCTATCATCCGGCACATGTCGCCGTGTCACCTGATGGCCATTTTGTGGTGGCTAGCAATTACACCAGTGGCAGCCTGAGTATTTATACGGTTCGTGCTGATGGGGGG
>Ga0102953_1002366_pt1 | contig 11245 bp, 12 predicted proteins | sample SalPon2A_C_D2_MG_FD_78509 | JGI IMG/M metagenome (GOLD analysis project Ga0102953, IMG submission 78509) | Soil microbial communities from South San Francisco under conditions of wetland restoration - Salt Pond MetaG R2A_C_D2_MG | ecosystem: Environmental > Terrestrial > Soil > Wetlands | place... | reverse complement strand
TAGAATTGAAAAAAAATAAATCATTCATTTTAAAAAGATGAAAAACAATAAGTTGATAACTGATTCAAATCTCCCCTCCCCGGGAGGGGCTGGGGGAGGCTCCATAGTTGTTATAGATAATTACGATTCATTCACCTACAATTTGGTGCATGCCATCAAAAAGATATCCGGCCTGCCGGTTGATGTCATTCGAAATGACGAGCTGGAACTGAGAGATTTGGAAAAGTATGATAAAATTGTACTTTCGCCGGGCCCCGGTATTCCTGTTGAAGCCGGTTTGCTGATGGATATTATTCGTGAATTTGCTCCGCGAAAAAGTATGCTGGGTGTCTGCCTGGGACATCAGGCCATCGGTGAAGTTTTTGGCGGCAAACTGACCAACATGAACCACGTGTTACACGGAATTGCGACACCAATTGAAATGGTGAGCCAGGATCCGATTTTATTTAGTGGACTGCCGGATCAATTCGAAGCCGGACGTTATCACAGTTGGATTGTTGATCAGGATGGGCTGCCCGACTGTTTTGAGATTACCAGTGTGGATGATAGCGGCATGATCATGTCGATGAAGCACAAGGAATATGACGTACGCGGGGTGCAGTTTCATCCCGAATCGGTATTGACACCGCTTGGCGAAAAGATAATCGAAAACTGGTTGAAGAACTAACACACAGGAATTATTGAAAACGTGGAATTTATGAAAGATACATTAAACTATTTATTCGAAGGAAATACACTGACGAAGGATGAGGCGCAGAAGGTGCTCACCAAAATTGGAGAAGGTGTGTTTTCCGAAGCAGAGATTGCCTCGTTCCTGACGGTTTTCCGGATGCGGTCAATCAAAGCCGAGGAGTTGGCTGGTTTTCGTCAGGCATTGCTCAATCTGTGCGTGTCCGTGGATTTCTCGGATTACAATACCATTGACGTAGTGGGAACCGGTGGCGATGGTAAAAATACGTTCAACATTTCAACTCTAAGTTGTTTTATTATTGCCGGAGCTGGGCACAAAGTAACCAAGCACGGGAATTATGGTTTGTCATCGGTTAGTGGCGCTTCGAATATGTTTGAATATTTTGGCTACCAATTCAGCAATGATCCTGAAAAATTGCGTCGCGAGGTAGAAGAAATCGGGGTGTGTTTTTTTCACGCACCACTTTTTCATCCGGCCATGAAACACGTTGGCCCGGTTCGAAAAGCCTTGAAGGTGAGAACACTGTTCAACATGATGGGACCGCTGATCAATCCGTCGTCTCCAAAGAATCAATTGGTTGGTGTTTCTGATCTGGCGATCATGAACCTTTATCACCAGGTATTTGAGCAAAGTAATCAGAATTACCTGATTGTCCACAGCCTGGATGGTTATGATGAAGTGTCGTTGACAAGCGATGCTGAATTTGTTTCTAACCAAGAAAAGGGGAAACTGTCACCGGTCGATTTTGGATTTGAAATGTTTCAACAGGAAGAGCTTTCCGGAGGAAAATCAGTGGAAGATGCTGCAAAAATTTTCAAAGGTATTCTGGAAGGAACCGGAACTAAAGCCCAGCAGAGTGTGGTGATTGCCAATGCTGCCCTGGGGATTAAATGCATGTACCCGGAACGATTGCTGGCTGACTGTGTTGCCGAAGCCACTGAATCACTGGAAAGTAAAAAGGCACTGGCCGTTTTCAAAAAACTAATGGTAAGCTAAATGGGATTTGAGTTGAAAAATATTGTTCCCTGGGGCAGGAATCTATCCGAATACCAGCAGTTCTTTCAACTGACCGATGAAGATTTGGATCGTCTAATCTTGTCGTGTGCAGATGGTCCTGCTTCGTTCAATGCCGAATTGAAAACGCTTGGAGGGAATTGTATTTCAATTGATCCGATTTATGCTTTTACGACTGAACAAATAAAACAACGTATTGATGAAACATCCATTGGCATTTACAACCAATTATTACTTCATCAGAACGATTACAACTGGGATTATTATCAAACTCCTGAAGTTCTTTTGAAAATTAGGTTGGATGCGATGAACCACTTTTTGAGTGATTATGAAGATGGGCGAATAAGCAGGCGGTATAGAAATGGCGGCTTGCCAACTCTCAATTCCATAGAACAGGAATTTGAATTGGTGCTCTGTTCTCATTTTCTATTTACTTATTCTGATCATTTAACAACCGAATTTCATATCCAATCAATCCTGGAAATGTTGAAAAAAGGAAATGAACTGCGGATTTTCCCGGTTTGTAAAATTGATGGGAAGCCATCAGTACATTTGCAAAAGGTCATCGATTTTTTGAATCAGTCAGCAATACACTTTCAATTCGTGAAGGTGAATTATGAGTTTCAGAAAGGTGGAAATACCATGCTTCAAATTTTTAAAAATTAGAATGAATTTGAAATGACAATACTAGACGAAATAAATGCCAATAAACGACGCGAGGTGGCTGAAGTCAAAGCCAAAATCAGCTTGGAGGAGCTGAAGCTGTCCCCGTTTTTTAAACGGAAAACCAATTCATTGAAAGCTGCGCTGACTGCTGATGGAGCTTCAGGAATTATTGCCGAATTTAAAACGAAGTCGCCTTCCAAAGGGATGATCAACGAACATGCAGAGGTGACCGAGGTGACTACTGGTTATGTGGCTGCTGGTGTGAGTGGCTTGTCGGTGTTGACAGACCACCAATATTTTGGAGGTTCGTTTGAGAACCTGGCGAAAGCACGGTTTTCAAATCCACACACCCCCATTTTGCGCAAGGATTTTATGCTCGATTCCTACCAGGTGTACGAGGCAAAAGCGCATGGAGCTGACTTGATTCTTTTGATTGCCGCGAGTCTGAGCAAAGACGAAATGCTTCGCTTATCGGAAACAGCGAAAGAACTTGGACTGGAAATATTGGTAGAGGTACATACCGAAGAAGAAATTGAAAAGCTGAACTCATTGGTTGATTTGGTGGGCGTGAACAATCGTAACCTGAAAACTTTTGAAGTGGATATCGAGACATCAGTTCGCCTGGGAAATTTACTGCCAGAAGACATGGTTCGGATTTCCGAAAGTGGATTGTCGTCGGTGGAAAATATTCACTATTTACGCAAGGCTGGTTTCAATGGGTTTTTGATGGGTGAAAACTTTATGAAGACCGATGATCCGGCCAAAGCCTGTGATGAATTTATCAAACAATTGTAATAGATTCAGCAGGTGACTTGAAGTCACCTGCTGAATAAACAAGCAACTATGAAAGCTCTGAAACTAAAAGTTTGTGGCATGCGTGATCCGGCGAACATCCAGGGTGTCCTCCAAAGTCGCCCGGATTACATCGGATACATTTTTCACCCAAAATCCAAACGGTATGTGGGAGAAAAACCAAATCCGGAGATTTTCAAACAAGTGCCGGAGACCACGAAAAAAGTGGCTGTGTTTGTCAATGAAAAACCAGGAAAGGTCATCGCGCTGTGCCAGCAATTTGGAATAGAAGTAGTCCAATTGCATGGGCAGGAAAGTCCGGATTATTGCCAAACGGTGCGTAATACAGGCTTGGTTGTATTTAAAGCTTTTGCCATCGAAGAACAGTTCGATTTTTCAATCCTAAAAAAATACGAGGGGACCGTCGACTATTTTCTTTTCGATACCAAAGGTAAATTGCCAGGTGGAACAGGTTTGAAATTTAATTGGGAAATTTTGAAACAATACGAGGTAAAGGTGCCGTTTTTCCTAAGTGGAGGCATCGGGCCTGATGATGTCGAAGCTGTATTGGCGTTCGATCATGACCAACTTTATGCTCTGGACATCAACAGTGGTTTTGAGATAGAGCCGGCTTTAAAAAACATCGAAAGGGTTCAGGAATTTATCAGTCAAATCAGAAAAAATAAATAAACACATGAAATATCAAGTAGATAAAAAAGGATATTACGGAGAATTTGGGGGAGCATACATTCCTGAAATGATGCACCAGAATATTGAAGAACTGCAACAGAAATACATGGAGATTATCAACTCTTACAATTTCCGGCAGGACTTCATTCACTTGCTGAAACACTATGTTGGACGCCCATCTCCATTGTACTTTGCGAAACGAATGTCCGAGAAATATGGATCGAACATTTACCTGAAGCGTGAGGATTTGAACCATACGGGTTCCCACAAAATCAACAATACAATTGGGCAGATTTTGCTGGCCAAGGCGTTGGGTAAAAAGCGAATTATCGCAGAAACAGGAGCCGGACAGCATGGTGTGGCAACTGCAACTGTTTGCGCATTGATGGGCATCAAATGCATTGTTTACATGGGAGCGTTGGATGTAAAGCGCCAGGCGCCAAATGTGAAAAAAATGAAGATGCTGGGAGCTGAAGTGATTCCGGCCGTTTCCGGAAACCAAACGCTGAAGGATGCCACCAACGAAGCTTTGCGCGATTGGATCAATAACCCGGTGGATACGCACTACATCATTGGTTCGGTGGTGGGACCGCATCCGTACCCCGACATGGTGACACAGTTTCAGGCGGTGATTAGTGAAGAGATCAAAATGCAGCTGGATGAGCAGGTTGGCCGCGAATTCCCAACACGGGTGATTGCTTGTGTGGGCGGTGGGAGTAATGCTGCCGGTGCCTTTTATCATTTTCTGGAAAATGAAGAAGTGGAACTGATTGGTGTTGAAGCAGCCGGAAAGGGAATTGACACGGATGAAAGTGCTGCGACACTTTTCCTGGGCAAAACAGGTGTGTTGCACAGCGCCAAATCCATGTTGATGCAGACCGAAGATGGCCAGGTGGTTGAGCCGTATTCGATTTCAGCCGGGTTGGATTACCCAGGAATTGGACCGCTACATTCTCATCTGTTTAAAACAGGTCGAGCTAAGTATCTCTGGGCGACGGATGAAGAGGTTTTAAAGTCAGCTTTGGAGTTGACCCAATTGGAAGGAATTATTCCCGCTCTGGAATCGGCGCATGCTTTGGCGGCATTGAAAAAGATCAAGTTGGATCCCAAAGACGTAACCGTGATCAACCTTTCGGGGCGCGGCGATAAAGACATGGAGACTTATTTGAATTATTTTGGCTATTAATAAATGGCAACTGGCAGCCAGCAGCTTGCGGCCAGTTGCATAAATTGAGGATTATGAGTACACAAAATAGAATCAATCAACTTTTTCAAACAAAAAAGGAAAATATCCTTTCTGTGTATTTCACAGCGGGGTATCCTGAATTAAAAGATACAGTTTCAATCATTCAGAACCTGGTAAAAAATGGGGTCGATTTAATTGAAATTGGGATGCCATTTTCTGATCCGGTAGCAGACGGTCCGGTAATCCAGAATAGTAGCACCATTGCCCTTAAAAACGGAATGAGCATCAAATTGCTGTTTGAACAGTTGGCAAACATTCGTCAAACGATGGACATCCCGCTAATTTTAATGGGTTACCTGAACCCGGTGATGCAGTTTGGCATTGAGAAATTTTGTCAGAAATGCCAGGAAGTGGGTGTTGATGGTTTGATATTGCCTGACCTTCCATTGAGTGTTTATGAAGATGAATTCAAAGCGCTATTTCAGCAGTATGGTTTGCACAACATTCTACTCATAACGCCACAGACTTCGGACAGTCGAATTCAGCAAATTGATGATGCATCAGAGGGATTCATCTACATGGTTTCGAGCTCGTCAACAACCGGAGCAAAGGACAAGGTTTCTGATTTTCACGCTGATTATTTTGACCGCGTGAATCAACTGAATTTGAAAAATCCGCGGTTGATTGGCTTTGGGATTTCAAATCATGAAACCTTTCGAAATGCCTGTAAATACGCGTCAGGTGCGATTATTGGCAGCGCCTTTGTGAAGGCTCTTGATCAGGAAGTAACATTGGAAGAACGCATTTCAGGTTTTGTTAAAAGTGTTGTAAAGCCTGCTTAATTTTTGAGGTGTTAATTTGCGTAGATTTCAATTTGTTAATGTTTTAAAACAAGTTTTTTGTATGATTGAATTTACCTGTTTGATAGTCAGAATACTTACTGGACTTCCACAAAAGATTCTGGGTTAAAATGTGTTAATGGGTGATTTCCAGCATACCAAAAGTAATCTCATTGTGTTATATTTATTAGAGTAATTAATATAAACGTTCAGAACCATGATTGAATACGCAAAAGTTATCTTACCGAAGGTTTGTTTCAGTCGTCAATTATTTCGCAAAGAACTGATCAAATGTGTGAATTGGGTGGAGAGCCCGAAAGACCTAAATGAACTGCGTGAATGGTGTGATGAAAATTTCGGGGAGATGTATCCTGAAATTTTAAATGAAGTTTTTTCAACAATTGCAGCATAAGAACTGAAGGAAAAGGTCCCCAAAAGGGACTTTTTTTTTGGACTGTATTTTGGGTATTTTCCCCCAGTAACTCGTATTTATTTAAAATATTTCTTATGGCATTTTTGCCCATAAAAAAGGCTTTCACGTTTCGTGAAAGCCTTTTTTATTTTACCAAATTGTTTGATTATCCACACTTGGATGAACCACAGTCAGGGCAGGTTAGGCAACCCTCCTGATAGATGACGTTATCTGAACCACATTCCCCGCAAACAGTCCCTTCTGCAACAGTGCCGTTTGGAATGTATTTTTTCAAAGCACGGGCAACACCTGCTTTCCAACTGTTAATGGTTTCATTATCCAGCTGAAGACTGGTCACCGTGTCCACAACTTTATGAATAGGCATGCCATGCCTGAGGACTCCGGAAATTAGCTTCGCATAATTCCAGAATACGGGGTTGAATTTGTAAGATAATCCTTCGATTGTTGTTTTATAGCCGCGTTTGTTTTCGTATTGGAAATCGTAACGTGAATTTCCATCTTCATCGCGACTTTTTAATATTTTTCCTTTTGTTACTGAACGAGGAAGTAAAATTCCATCTTCATCATCCTGAAGACCGGTAAAGATTTCGTAAGGTAGTCCATCCATCAAGCCAATGAAAGCCACCCATTTGTCTTTGTTGTTCTGGAAACGAACCACATCAGCTTCCAGCTCATCCGGGCGTTTGGTTGGGAATTTGGAATCCTTTTTCTTTTCTTCCGGTTTGTTGGAAATCAGTACTCCTGAACGCGAACCATCGCGGTAAACAGTGACTCCTTTGCAGCCGCTTTTCCAGGCTTCAAAATACAATTTACCAACCAGTTCTTCTTCAACATCATTAGGGAGATTGATGGTCACACTAATGGAGTGGTCGACCCATTTTTGGATTCGTCCCTGCATGCGGACTTTGCTCAGCCAGTCGACATCATTCGAAGTTGCTTTGTAGTATGGCGATTTAGCAACCAGTTTATCCAGTTCTTCCTGGGAGTATTTTTTATCAACAGCAATGCCATTGGCCTTCATCCAGGTTACAAATTTGTGGTGGAAAACTACATATTCTTCCCAGCTATCACCAACTTCATCGACAAAATCAACCCGTGTGTTTTTATCGTTTGGATTTACTTTACGGCGACGTTTGTATACCGGCATGAAAACCGGCTCAATACCGGACGTTGTTTGGGTCATCAAACTTGTAGTTCCGGTTGGAGCAATGGTTAACAGGGCAATGTTACGACGACCATATTTCACCATGTCCTGGTACAACGCTTCATCTTCTTTGCGAATCCGGTTGATCATCGGGTTGTTTTTCTCGCGCTCGGCATCAAAAATGGAAAAGGCGCCTCTTTCCTTGGCCATATTCACCGAAGAACGATAGGCTTCAACAGCCAGTGTTTTGTGAATTTCTTCACTGAAATCGATGGCGTCTTCTTTTCCGTAGCGTAAGCCAAGTGCTGCAAGCATGTCTCCTTCAGCAGTTATGCCAACACCTGTGCGACGTCCGTCACGCGCTTTCGATTGAATTTTTTCCCAAAGTTTGCGTTCGATGTATTTAATTTCTTCGCTTTCCGGATCTGAGTCGATCTTTTCTATGATGGCATCAATTTTTTCCAGTTCCAGGTCAATGATGTCGTCCATGATGCGTTGTGCAAACCCAACGTGTTCCTTGAATTTATCGAAGTTGAATTTTGCTTCCGGTGTAAATGGATTCTCGACATAAGAATACAAGTTGATCGCTAACAAACGACAGCTGTCATAGGGGCAAAGTGGAATTTCGCCACAAGGGTTGGTTGATACAGTTCTATAACCCAAATCAGCATAGCAATCCGGCACTGATTCATTGATGATGGTGTCCCAGAAAAGAATACCTGGTTCAGCGGATTTCCATGCGTTATGCACAATCTTTTTCCAGATTTGCTCCGCGTTGGTTTCTTTAACAAAACTTGGGGTTTCTGAATAAACGGGGTACTGTTGCTTGTACAGTTCACCGCTTTCGATGGACTGCATAAAATCATCGTGGATTTTTACCGATACGTTGGCTCCGGTGACTTTCCCCTGCTCCAGTTTGGCGTCGATAAATTTTTCAGAGTCGGGGTGTTTGATGGATACAGAAAGCATCAGCGCGCCCCGACGACCATCCTGGGCAACTTCACGTGTCGAATTTGAATAGCGCTCCATAAATGGAACAATGCCAGTTGAGGTCAACGCCGAGTTTTTCACCGGAGAACCTTTTGGGCGAATGTGTGACAAATCGTGCCCAACACCACCGCGACGTTTCATCAATTGAACCTGTTCCTGGTCGATTTTTAAAATACCACCATAGGAGTCAGAATCACCTTCATTTCCCACAACAAAGCAATTGGAAAGTGAAGCAATTTGATAGTCATTGCCAATCCCAGTCATCGGACCTCCCTGGGGAACAATGTGATTAAAGTCTTTCAGAAGCTGGTAAACCTCTTTTTCGTTCATGGGGTTTTCATACTTCTTCTCGATCCTGGCGATTTCTTTTGCCAGACGCTTATGCATTTCGTCGGGAGTCTGTTCGTAGATATTGCCGAAAGAATCCTTCAAAGCATATTTGTTTACCCATACTCTAGCTGCCAGATCATCTCCATTGAAATAATTCAGACTTGCTTCGTATGCTTCATCCTGGGAAAAAATTTTCCTGCCCGTTTTGGGCTCCACTGCCACATTTTTGAAAGCCATACACCAAAAATTATAAAACTGTTTTTGTTAACTGATTGTAAACTTGAATTAAAGTTCGGTTCCTTTAACACGTTATTGCATCATGCAAGATAACATCTCGCTCAAAAAAAATGAATACTATTTTTCTGAAATGGCTTTAAAGTTATCAACGGAAAAGTGTTAGTTGGCTGAAGGATAACTTGATAGGTTTTTGATAATTAAGAAAAGTTTACCAAAATGGGAAGCGATAGTTATCTGTGTGCCGAAAAGTTAACAGAAGGTAAACTGTTGAATGTCAAAACACATGGTACGATTATCCGTAGGTATTAGTTTCAAAAATTACGAGATGTTAAAAACTTTTGTCAAAACCTGCTGCGTAGCACCTAAATTTTTAGCCATAAATTTTTCGCATTTCGTAGCGATGTCACGACGTGTTTTTTCTTCCTCCAAAAGTCTGTTCAGGGTGTTGTTTAGAACGGCGCTATTTTCAATTGGAAATGCGACTCCTGAGTCTTCCAACCCACGAGCTTCCTGGAACTTTTGGTAGTTGGGACCAAAGACCACTGGTATTTTATAAATGGCAGCCTCCAGGGTGTTGTGAATACCAACTCCAAATCCTCCACCAACGTAGGCAATATCGGCATAGCCGTAAATGCTGGATAAAATTCCGATGCGGTCAATGATCAGCACCCTGTAATAAGAAAGATCCTGTCCTTCAGTCAGCGAATAAATGGCGGCTTCCATCGGTATTTGCTTTTGCAATCGCAGGATGTTGTTTTCGTTGACTTCATGGGGGGCAAAAATGATTTTAACATCTGTATTTTGCTTTAAAAAGTCAATCAACAAACCTTCGTCTGGCGGCCAGCTGCTACCGGCAACAATCAGGCGCTGACCAGCTTTAAACTGTTCTATTCGCGGCAGGTCTTTGCTGTTGGACGCGATTTCGGCAACCCGGTCAAATCGGGTATCACCATTAACAGTGAAATTATTCAAACCAATTTGCGAAAGTAACAAACCAGATTGATCGTTCTGTACAAAGAAGTGTTCGACGTTCTGCAAAATTTTGCGGTACCATTGGCCACGAAACCCTTTGCTGAAGAACAATTGATTTTCGCGGAAAATGGCAGATACCATGTAAATCGGAATGTCTTTTTGTTTCAGGATCCGGAAGTAGTTGTACCAATATTCGTATTTGATGAAGAATGCTTTTTCAGGATGAATCAGGTCGATGAACCGTCGCGCTTTTTTCGGCGTGTCAGCCGGGAGGTAGCAAATGCAGTCTGCCAGTTTGTAATTTTTACGAATTTCGTAGCCACTTGGTGAGTAGAAAGTCAGCACCACCTGGTAGTTTGGATACTGCTGTTTAATTTTTTCAATCAGTGGACGCCCCTGTTCAAATTCGCCCAACGAGGCGCAGTGGATCCAGATGACCGGTTGTTGTCGATTGAGGCGTTTTTCAATCGTCTCAAAAATCACTTTTTGACCATTGGTGAAAAGTCGGGCTTTTTCGTTGAAAAGTGCTGCGATTTGAGCCACCAAAAAGTAAAACCGGATACCCAACTGATAAAACAAACTCATAGCAAGTGACGGATTTGGTTATAAAAGTAGTTGATATTATGATTGATTTTGCAAATACCCATGATCCTTTTTCAGGCCTGGAGCCATTGAGGCCTCGACGGCTAATTCGTCGCAACGTTCATTTTCGGGAATATCAGCATGCCCTTTCACCCAAACGAAGCGAACCTTGTGTTTCTTGTAAACAGGCAGAAAGCGGGTCCAAAGGTCGGCATTCTTTTTGCCTTTGAACCGTTTCTTCACCCAGCCCCAAACCCAGCCTTTCTCAACGGCATCTACCACATATTTCGAATCGGAATAGATGGTCACATCACAGTTCTCTCTTTTTAACGCTTCCAGCCCGGTAATCACGGCCAGTAACTCCATCCGGTTGTTGGTGGTCAGTTCATAGCCATCGGAAAGTTCTTTGCGGTGTGATCCCGACATCAACACCACACCGTAGCCTCCCGGGCCGGGGTTTCCGCGTGCCGCTCCGTCGGTGTAAATGATAATACGGGGAGATTGGGTCATGCAAATTTATTTTTGGCAAAGATACAACAGGGAAGAGGGAATCCAACCGGATGTCCTCGTGATGATCTGTTGTCTATGATTTTTGAATAACTTCAGGTTCCTATTTTACAAGTGTCATTTCGTCAACCAGGTTGGTGGCTCCGGCATATTTATCGATCACCCACAGCAC
>Ga0102953_1002365_pt1 | contig 11247 bp, 13 predicted proteins | sample SalPon2A_C_D2_MG_FD_78509 | JGI IMG/M metagenome (GOLD analysis project Ga0102953, IMG submission 78509) | Soil microbial communities from South San Francisco under conditions of wetland restoration - Salt Pond MetaG R2A_C_D2_MG | ecosystem: Environmental > Terrestrial > Soil > Wetlands | place... | reverse complement strand
GTCGAGTTTGCCAACAACCTGCAGGAAGAAGGTTGCTCGAAGCGCGAGGCCATCGAGCGAGCGGCCGGCATCCGCCTGCGGCCGATTCTGATGACCACGGCCGCCATGGTGCTAGGTGTGTTGCCGCTGATTACCGCCAGTGGTGCCGGTGCCGTGTCGCGTTTCGACATGGGCCTGGTGATTGCCAGCGGTATCGCCATCGGCACGCTGTTCACGCTGTTTGTCGTGCCTGCGGTATATATGCTGTTGGGTACAGACCGTGCCCGTGCGGGCGAGGTATCTGAACCGGCTTAAGTGTCCAACGCTATGACAAAAGGGGGTGCCTGAGGGCGCCCCCTTTTGTTGCTATCCGGCCTGTTACAGGTATTCCGGGAAATGGCTGCGGACTTCCTCGGCGGTGAGCGGAACAAGATTGCTGTTCAGCTCCAGGGCGAGTGCCTCCTGAACCGGTTTGCTGTAATGCTCGCGCAAAATCCCCAGAAAGGCGGGAGAGGCGGAAACGTACAGCTTGCTGCATGCACCCGTCGTGCAGGCGTGATGCAGGTAATCCCCCAGTTGCTTGGCAAAGGTGATGGATTCATGCTTTTTCGGGTCGACCGACTGCTCCATGGCATGGCGCCCCTCACCCGAGGAGTCAAAGGCCCGGCCCGGCTGGTCGGAGGCCAGATCACGGTCATGCATGCGACCCCGTGGATGCTCGAAGCGCTTGTGTTCGGAAAGGTCGCCCTTGCCGCCGCTGCTTTTGTAGAGAGTCGCTTCGGCGTTGCCAGCGGCCAGAATCCAGATGGTTTGCATATTATATCTCCCGTTGATGATGGCCTTGTTATGTTTATAGATGATGCAACCGCTGTTTTCCAGTCGGTGTCGGGTTTTTCACCTGCTCCGAAGGCTTCGCGGCCTGTCGATTGTATCCGGCCTGCCGCGGGCATAGCGTGGCGTAACGACGGTTATTCGCGGGAGGGTGTATGGGCAAGCTTGAGGAGTTGAACGCAGGGTTTGGCATACTCGGGGAGCTGCGCTTTGTCAGCGGCCCCGGCGGGATGCCTGTGATTGAGCTCGACAATGGCCTCGGAGCGGCGCGCATTGCACTGCAGGGCGCGCATGTGCTTGGTTTTCAGGCTACGGGTCAGCAACCTCTGATCTGGATGTCGGATGAGGCAATGTATGCGCCGGGCAAGTCATTGCGTGGAGGGGTGCCGGTTTGCTGGCCCTGGTTCGGTCCGCATGCCTCCGACAGCACCCTGCCCGGACACGGGCCGGCGCGTACGGTGGACTGGCAGCCGGTTGCTTCGGGGCATTTGCAGGACGGAAGGACAAGCGTTTCCCTTGAGTTTGTGGACACGGAGGCAACCCGTCGGATGATCGATCATCCGCTGCGTGTTCAGCTGCATGTCGTGGTGGGCAGCAGTCTTTCGCTGACGCTTGAAACCAGCAACATGGGCAGCACGCCCTTCACGCTGGGTGAGGCGCTGCACACCTATTTTCTTGTCGGCGATGTGCAGCAGGCTCAGGTCGAAGGTCTGGACGGCTGCAGCTACATCGACAAGGTGCATGGCGGTGCGCAGGGTCAGCAGCATGGGCCGCTCGGCATCTCCGAAGAGACGGACCGCATCTACCTCGGTAGCGGAAAGCATTGCACCATTCGCGACCCTTCCATGCATCGCTGTATTGTCATCGACAGCGCCGGGAGCGATTCGGTGGTGGTCTGGAATCCCTGGCAGGAGAAGGCCGAGGCGATGGGTGATCTCGGGCCGGACGGGTATCGCAACATGCTCTGTGTGGAAACCGCCAACGCCGCCACGGACGTGGTGCAACTGGCCGCGGGGGCGACCCACCGGTTGGTTGCCGAATACAGCAGCAAGCCGCTGTAGCAACATGCCTGTTGCCGGAGCTCTGCATGCCGTGTGCCCCTGCGGTTCGGGGCGTGCCTTGGGGGATTGTTGCGGCCGGTATCTGGACGGGATGCCCGCGCCGGATGCGCAATCGCTGATGCGCTCCCGTTACACGGCCTATGTGCTTGGCCGGAATGACTACCTGCTTGCCACGTGGCATCCCGCAACCAGGCCGGAGGAAAGCACGATGGGAGGGACGGCACTACGCTGGATCGGCCTGCAGGTGCTTCGCAGCACATCGGTCGGAGCGGACGAGGGAAAGGGGGAGGTTGAGTTTGTCGCCAGCTATGTGGATCGGGGCAGGGGGCGGCACCTGCGGGAGACAAGCCGTTTCCTGCGTGAGGGCGGGCGCTGGTTTTATGTCGACGGCGATTGCCAGGTTGGCGACATCGGGCGCAACGATGACTGTCCCTGCGGCAGTGGGAAAAAATTCAAACGGTGCTGTATGGGGCTAACATGAGAGGGATGAAAAAGGTGTTTTCAGGCGTGTTTATCCTTGGAGTTCTGGTGATGGTGGGCGGTTTTGTAACCGCCTTGCAGTCGGAGACTGCACCCACTCTGGGGCTTGTCGGGGGTCATCTTCGTCCCTGTCCGGAGAAGCCCAATTGCGTGTGCAGCGAGTCTTCCCCGGATGACAAGGTGCATGCCATTGCGCCGTTTTCCACATCCAACTGGCTGGGGTTGCGCCTGGCGATCGCCGCAGCGGGAGGGCGGATTGACAAGGATAACGGTGCCTACCTGCATGCCACCTTTACCTCCAGGGTGTTCCGTTATGTGGATGACCTTGAGCTGCGCCGGGATGATGCGCACGGGGTGATTCAGGTCCGCTCATCATCCCGGGTTGGCTATTCCGGTTTTGGCGTGAACCGGAAGCGGGTGGAGGCGATTCGCGCGAGGCTCGAGCCCTAGCCAAGCACCACGGCTGTGCCGCAAACGCTGACCATCATCATGCTGCCGTCCTTGCCGACCACTTCGTAGTCAACATCAATGCCGATCACGGCATTGGCCCCCAGTTCGGTTGCGCGCTGTTCAAGTTCGGTAAAGGCAATCTGGCGTGCCTTGGCCAGCTCCTTTTCATAGGCGCCGGAGCGTCCGCCTACGATGTCCCGGATGCCTGCAAACATGTCGCGAAAGATATTGGTGCCGAGGATGGCCTCACCCACGACAATGCCCTTGTACTCGCCGATGCTGTGCCCCTCGATCGAAGGTGTGGTGCTGAATATCATGTGATTCTCCCTGGCCAGTGATGAGGCGCCTCGCGCCGCTTTCGGGAGCTTGTCAGTCGTCGTGATAATCGTAAAGGGTGTTTTCGGCCTCGCTTGTGTCGCCGGACATGGGTTCGCCGTTCATATCGAGCATGAATGCCAGATCGGAAAGTGGTACGTGCAGATTGCGCTCGCTGACCCATTTGAGCATTTCCATGCGGTCGCCATGAAGTAAATCCTGTAACGCCATTGCCTGCCTCCTTCTGCGTTGCCGTGCTTCGGTCACGTTCGGAGCGAACCTTAGGCTGTGTCTGTGACAGACGAATGACACCGTAAACGGTATGCCCACGCTCTGCCTTTTCGCTCCGAAAGGGGCTGTGTAATGCGTCCTACCCACGATTAACCACTATCGAAGACATCAAGCTGGTCAACAAAAACCCATGCATGGCGGTGGGTTTTATGGGCCATCTCGTTGAAATATTGGAAGAATGCGGTTGACAATAAGTATGTATTGGGTGATATTGGCGCGAAGTGGGTAATTGTGGGTTAATGCCCCATGAGATTAAACGGACGACCCCTAGCGTTACCCGTTAGCGGGGGAGGGCGATAGAAAAATGTTTCAGGGTGAGTATAAAAATACCATGGATGCCAAGGGGCGGGTGAATATCCCGGCCTCCTTCCGTGACACCCTGCGCAACCGCTACGGAGACGAGCAGGTGATTGTTACCCGCGACTACGACGGTTGTCTGCACGCCTATCCGCCCAAGGAATGGGAACGCGATGTGCTTGCTACCGTACGCAGTCGCCCCGTGCATGACACGTGGCGACGTTCCTTTGAGCGCTTTGTTGTCAGTCCTGCCGTCAGCTGTATTCCTGACCGGCAGGGGCGGATTCTGTTGCCGCTCACCCTGCGTGAATATGCCGAGTTGGATAAGACTGTGTTGTTTGCCGGTGGTGCCAGCCATTTCGAAATATGGGATGTTGCCCGCCGCGAGTCGCAACTGGAACAGGATCTGGCCATGCTGAGAAATGGCCCTCCGCAGCCCTGATGTGGAACATCATGCGCCGGTTCTTCTCGAGCCCTTTGTTGACGCCTTTTGCACGAGGCCGGATGGCTTCTATGTCGATGCGACCTTTGGCCGCGGCGGCCATTCACGCGCCTTACTTGAGCGCCTGTCGTCCGACGGCCGTTTGCTGGGGCTCGATCGCGATCCAGAGGCAGTACGCGAAGGTGAGCGGCTGGCTGCGCAGGACAGTCGATTTTGCATCCGGCACGCAGCGTTTGCCGAGCTGGATGCGGTGCTGGATGCGTTCGGTTGGTCGCAGGTGCACGGCATTGGTTTCGACCTTGGCGTTTCCTCGCCGCAGCTGGACAATGCGGGTCGCGGCTTTTCCTTCTCTCAGGACGGTCCTCTCGATATGCGCATGGATGCGAGCAGTGGGCAGCCCCTGTCGGAGCGCCTGGCGCGGATCGGTGAGCGCGAACTGGCCGACATCCTTCGACGCTACGGCGATGAGCGCTATGCCGGGCGTATTGCGCGCAGCATCCTGCGTGCCTGTACGGAGGGCGGCATGACGCGCACCTCCGAGCTGGAGAATGTGGTGTTCCATGCCGTTCCCCGGCAGGCCCGTTTCGGCGGTGCGCATCCGGCAACGCGCACCTTTCAGGCCCTGCGTATGTGGGTAAACGATGAGGTGGGACAGCTGCAGACCGGGATCACTGCGGCCATGCGGCATCTCCTCCCGACCGGTCGCCTGGCCGTGATTTCCTTCCACTCCGGGGAGGATCGCACGGTGCGCGACCTGATTGAATCCGAGGTGCATCCCTGCACCTGTCCACCGGATTTTCCGATATGTGTGTGCGGCCGTGTTGCGAGCATGCGCTGGGTACAGAAGAAGCCGATTCGTGCCACCGAGGAAGAGGTGACCCTGAATCCGCGTAGCCGTTCTGCCATGCTGCGCGTTGCCGAGCGGCTGTCATGATCGTCTCGCGCCTTCCCGTGCGACCCTGGCTGGTGCTTTGCCTGGCTGTGGTGCTGTTGGCCACGGCACAGGTTGCGGTTGCGCACCAGCGCCTGGAAACGGCGGGGGAGTACAACAGGTTGCAGCGCGACGTGCGCCAGGCCGGGGATGAAATCAATCGCCTGAACATTGAGCTTGCCATGCTTACCCGGCCCGACCGGCTGCGTACGGTTGCACTGAAAGAGCTGGGTATGCGTCCTCCTACCGCAGCCCAGGTGGTGATTCCGTGAACAAGTCGGAGGTGTTTTTCCGCCGCCGCATCGAGGCCCTGACCGGTGTAATCGTGCTGGGCCTGCTGCTGCTGATGGTGCGCGTGGTCGACCTGCAATGGTTGCAGTCGGACCGGCTTCGTGATCTGGCCGATAAGCAGCGCGAGCGCCAGTACACGGTGCAAGCGCCGCGCGGACCGGTCTATGATCGCAACGGGCGCGTACTGGCGGAGAGCATCCAGGTGCCGTCGATTGCCGCCATCGGCCGCGATGTTCCAAAGGACCGCATTGCGCCACTGGCCGATGCTCTCGGCGTGCCGGCAGCGAAGCTGGCAGCACGCCTGAAGCGTCCGGGATTTGTCTGGCTGGCCCGCCAGATTGATCCGGCCAGGGCGCGTGCCGCGGAGGCCCTCGATATTCCGGGTGTACGCGAGGAAACGGAATGGCGCCGTTTCAATCCGCTGGGCCCAGCGACCGGGCACTTGCTTGGTTTTGTGGGTCTGGACGGGCATGGGCTGGAAGGGTTGGAGCACAGTCTTGATGCTCAGCTGAGCGGGCAGGCCGGACGCAAGCATGTGCAGCGAGATGCTCGCGGCCACTACCTGCCGGGCGCAAGTTGGCTGCGTGAGCCGAAGATGGGTGGGCAGGTGAGACTCTACCTGGACGCCACGCTGCAAAGCATGGCCTATGCGGCACTGGCCGAGGGTGTTGGTAAGCAGCGCGCCAAGGGCGGTTCGGTGGTCGTCATGCGCCCATCCGACGGGGCTGTGTTGGCCATGGTCAACTGGCCGGGATTCAACCCGAACAATTATCGCAGCTTCCACCCGCGGGAGTGGCGCAACAGAGCCGTGACCGATGTATTCGAGCCGGGCTCTGTTCTCAAACCATTTGCGGTGGCGGCGGCATTGCAGACTGACCACTGGAAACGCGACTCGCTGATCTATTGTGAGAATGGCAGCTACCGGGTGGCCGATTATGTCATTCACGATGTGCATCCGGAGGGCTGGCTGGATATGACCGGTATGCTGGTGCGCTCAAGTAATATATGCGCAGCCAAAATAGCGCTGGATATCGGGCCGCAAAGGCTGGGGAATATGCTTGAGTCCGTCGGCTTTGGAAGGCGCCCGGACATCGGATTAAGTGGCGAATCGCCGGGGATACTCCTGCCCATTGATCGCTGGGGGCCGGTTGAAACCGCCACCATTGCCTTTGGTCAGGGAATCGCCGTTACGCCGTTGCAGCTTGCAACGGCATTTTCCGTTCTGGCCAATGGGGGAATTTATGTCTCCCCGAAGCTGATTCAGGGGCGCGATGCGGAACCTTCCTACCGCGTGATGAGCAATAAGGTTGCGCACACCGTGATGCTGATGATGGAGCATGCAACCGGCCCTGACGGAACGGGCTCGAAGTCTGTTCCGGTGGGGTACCGTGTAGCCGGCAAGACAGGAACCGCGCAGAAGCCTTCCTCGAACGGGGGGTACGCCAAGGGCAAGTTCACCGCGGTGTTTGCCGGTGCCGTGCCGGCGGATAATCCGCAACTGGTGATTGCCGTGATGGTGGATGAGCCGCAGGAGAGCATTTATGGCGGCACGGCGGCTGCGCCGATTTTTCGACGCATTGCTTCCGCAGCCCTGCCGTATCTCGGTGTGTCCCCGGATGTGCAGCCGCAGTGGCATCCTCTGCTGGCCTCAGTCGACAAACCCCAGGCCGTATCCGTTGAAAACGGCGAGGTTCCGCCGTTGTACGGCAAGTCATTGCGCGAGGTGCGCCAACTTGCCATGCAACACGACTACCAGTTGAAGGTACATGGCAGGGGTTGGGTTGTGCGGCAGAAGCCGGTGGCCATGAGTCGCCTCGAGGGAAAGGGCGAGCTAGAGGTGTGGCTCAATGAATAGCCCGATGTGCGACCCGAACAAGGATGTGCTGGATCTGGCCGGCAGCATGCCGGCACGTCGCCTGTCCGATCTCGCCGCCGGGCTTGGCGAGCTTTACGGAGATGCCGAGATGCGTGGTATCGCTGACGACTCGCGACGAATCAGGTCCGGCGATGCCTTCCTGTGCCTGCCGAGGGCTGCCGAGCATGCTTCCGCCTATGTCTCAAAAGCGGCCGAGCGAGGCGCCGTCTGTGTGATTGCCGTCGGACCCCAAGATGCGGACAGCCCCCTGCCGCATGTTGTGTTGCCCGATATGGATGCTCTCGGCATCCTGTTGCGCCGCTGGTTCGGCACCGAGGAGAGCCGGGTGCGCCTGTTCGGTATTACCGGTACGGATGGCAAGACGAGTGTGGCCTGGATGTTGCGCGAGGCGATGCAGCGGCGCTTCGGCAAGAGTTGGGCCGTGGGTACGCTCGGTTGGGTAAGGGGGAATGGCGAATTTGTCGACATCGGCAATACCACCCCCTCGCTGCTGACCCTGCATGCATTGCTGGCAGCCGCCACACGGCAGGGTGTGGAGGCGCTGTGTTGCGAGGTGTCCTCGCACGGGATCGCGCAGCAGCGCATTGCCGGCCTTCCATTTACTGCTGCCGCGTGGACGACCCTGGGGCACGATCACCTGCAGGACCACGGGGGCTATGCAGCCTATGCGGCCATCAAGCAGTCGTTTGTCGATGCCGTGTTTGCCACGGGCTCCTGCGTGGTGGGAAATGCCGATCAGCCCGATGTGCTGCAACGTTTGCCGAAAGGGTCGCTGCGCTTCGGACACGGGCTGTATCGTAACGATGTCGATCTGGCATGGGAGCAGGAGCTGCCGGGCATGCTGCGTCTCAGGCTGGGCGATGAGGAAGTGGTTGTCGGCGAGATTCCGCTGGGCGAGTTCCATGCCGTCAATATGGCCTGTGTGGCGCTGTTGATGTTGCAATGCGCTGTAAAACTCAAAGAGCTTCCAGATCTTCTGGCCGACATTCGCGTGCCACCGGGACGCATGCAGGCGCTGAATATCGGGCGCTGGCAGGTGTTCGTCGATTATGCCCATACCCCGGAGGCCTTGCAGGCCTGCCTGCAATCGGCGCGCCGTCTGGCAGAAAGCCGTCTGATTGTCGTCTTCGGCTGCGGGGGCGAACGTGACCGCGAGAAGCGTCCACAGATGGGGCGCATTGCGGTACAGACTGCGGATGTGGTCTGGTTGACCTCGGACAACCCGCGCAGCGAGTTGCCTGAGGTGATTGCTTCGGAGGTCGAATCAGGCATGCCGCGCCCCTATCCTGCCGAGGTGCATCTGGAACTGGACAGAGGGGCGGCCATCGCCGCAGCTGTGGCCGGGATGGAGCATGGCGATGTGTTGGTGATTGCCGGCAAGGGGCATGAAGACTACATGGATATTGCCGGCGAACGCCTGCCGTGGAGCGATGCCGACATCGCCACGCAGGCACTGCACGAAAAGCCCGATATGACGGAATTCAGGGCATGCGCATGAGCGGACTGGACCTGCAATCATGCACCGCCGGACGCTGGCGGGGTGAGCCTCCGGTCATGGTAAGCGGGATTGCGACCGATACGCGCAAGCTGCGCCGGGGTGAAGCCTTCGTTGCCCTGCGCGGTCCGAATTTCGATGGTCACAGCTTTGCAGTCGAGGCGGCAAGTCTTGGCGCAGTGGCTCTGATCGGGGATGCGGAAGGCCTCGCGTCATGGCAGGGAGAGGCTCCGCCGCGTTTGCTTGTGGACGACAGCCTGCAGGCCCTGGGCGATATCGCAGCCGGGTGGCGAAGCACGTTGAGTCTTCCCGTGGTGGCCATCACCGGTTCGTACGGCAAGACCACCCTGCGCTCGATGCTGGAGCATGTGCTGGCACACAAGGGAAAACGGGTGACGGCTACGCGCAGCAACGACAACAACCTGATCGGTGTGCCGCAGACCCTGCTTCGCATCAACCCTTCGGATGACGTGGCCGTGATTGAGTGCGGCATCAGCGAGGCGGGGGAGATGCGCAGGCTGGCAGGTATGGTGCGGCCGGATGTGGCCGTGATTACCGGTGTGGCCGCGGCACATGCCGAGGGTTTGGGTAGCCTTGCCGGTGTGGCTGCCGAAAAGGCGATTCTTCTTGAGGCCCTGGCTGCGGGTGGTTGCGGCATTCTGGGGATGGGTGTGTCGGCCCTGCTGGATCATTCCGGCCCACAGGCCGACGTGGAAATCCTGGATATGGATGCACCCGGCAATGACGGGGCTGTCGGCTGGCGGATGGACGGGAATACCGTAACGCTGAGCCTTTGCAATGAGAGCGTGCAGTTCAATGCATCCCTTCCGGCAACGCACTGGGCCCAGGACGCAGCGCTGGCGGCAACGGTGTTGCATCGACTTGGTCTGGCCACGCTGGCCGAGGTCGGTAAGGCGATGCAAAGCTGGCAGGCAGTGAACGGTCGTATGCTCAGCCTGCCGGGCACGGGCGGTTCGATCTTGCTGGACGACAGTTACAATGCCAATCCCGCTTCCATGCAGGCGGCACTCGACACGCTGCGTCGCATGCCCGGGCGCCGCATCGCCGTGCTTGGTGATATGGCCGAGCTTGGCCGGGATTCGAAGGCCCTGCATGCAGGGCTGGATATCCGGGAACTGGATGCGGTGCTACTGGTCGGCGAGGAGATGCGCGCGCTTGCGCCTCTGCATGCCGGAGTGCGCCATGTCGAAACTTCCGAGCAGGCGCTGCGGGAGGCTTTGGCCATGCATCCAGGCAAGGGCGACACATTGCTGATCAAGGGAAGTCGTTGCATGCATATGGAGCAGGTAGTGAATGGTCTTCGGGAGGCCGGCGATGCTGTATAATCTGCTCTATCCGCTGGCCGACCAGCATCCGATATTCAACCTGTTCCAGTACATCACTTTCCGCACCGTGTATGCGCTCATTACGGCCCTGGTGTTGTGCTGGATTCTGGGTCCAGGCTTTATCCGCCGCATGAAAAACTACCAGGTCAAGGGGCAGCCGATCCGTTCGGATGGCCCGGCCACCCACCTGGCCAAGGCGGGGACGCCGACCATGGGGGGAGCGCTGATTCTGCTGGTGCTGTCGATTTCCACCTTGCTGTGGGCGGATATCACCAATGCCTTTGTCTGGCTGGCGCTGTTTGTGACGCTCGGTTACGGCCTGATTGGCTGGTACGACGATTATCTGAAGATTATCCGTGCCAACCCCAAGGGGCTGGCCGGCCGCTGGAAACTCATGTTGCAGGTATTGATCGGCTCTCTGGCAGCCATCGGTCTGATGCAGTTGACCGATCCGATGGTGGATATCCCCTTCTTCAAGATGCAGGTGCATATGGGGTGGTGGTATGTCCCGTTTGTCGTGCTCGTGCTTGTCGGCAGCTCCAATGCGGTGAATCTGACCGACGGGCTGGACGGGCTGGCCGTGGCGCCCACCTTCATGGTGGCCATTGCGCTGGCGGTTATTGTATATGTTACCGGGCACGTCAATTTTGCCGCCTACCTGTTGATTCCGCATGTGCCGGGTGCCGGGGAGCTGACGATTTTCTGTGGTGCAATGGTTGGCGCCTGCCTGGGCTTCCTGTGGTTCAATACCTATCCGGCACAGGTGTTTATGGGGGACGTCGGCGCGTTGGCACTGGGTGGGGCGCTGGGTTTTGTGGCCAGTGCCGTGCACCAGCAGCTGTTGCTGGCCATAGCCGGCGGTCTGTTCGTGCTGGAGGCGGTCAGCGTCATGGTACAGGTGGCTTCGTTCAAGCTCACCGGCAAGCGCGTGTTCCGCATGGCCCCGATTCACCATCACTTCGAACTCAAGGGATGGGCGGAGCCCAAGGTGATCGTCCGTTTCTGGATTATCTCATTTCTTCTGGCGCTCGTGGCCCTGTCCACGTTGAAGATCCGATGATCGCCACGCTACGGTCCTCCTCCCCAGACGTGGCGATTGTCGGCATGGGTCGTACCGGCTGCTCCGTGGCGCGTTTTCTTGATGCGCGCCACATTCCGTATG
>Ga0102953_1002364_pt1 | contig 11248 bp, 8 predicted proteins | sample SalPon2A_C_D2_MG_FD_78509 | JGI IMG/M metagenome (GOLD analysis project Ga0102953, IMG submission 78509) | Soil microbial communities from South San Francisco under conditions of wetland restoration - Salt Pond MetaG R2A_C_D2_MG | ecosystem: Environmental > Terrestrial > Soil > Wetlands | place... | reverse complement strand
TTAACCGTGAGAAAGCAAATGAAATGATTCTCGAATGGACCTGTTCGGTTGAAAAGGCCAAACGGGAACTTGGTTTTCGACAAAATTATCATCTCGATCACGGCATAGCCCAGACCATTGCCTGGTACCAAAAAAATAACTGGTTATGAAAAACAGGTTGCTTCACCCAACGATTATCACTCTTGTCACTATTTTTACTCTCGCCGCTTATAAAGCCGATGCCCAGCCGGTATTGGTTAAGGAACCGGGTTTCGCTTTAAAAATCCCGGATATCGTAACGATAAGCAGCAGCCCGACACATTTTTATGTTCTGAGTTCAACGGAGGGACTGGTCGTGTTCCGTGCTTACCAGGATTCCCTGGAGTGGCTCTATAGCTCCCAAAATATGCAGCAACGCGGCGATAAGATCGTTTCGGATATCCGATTCGCCTATTTATTCGGCAACGGACGCCGGCTTACCATTCTTGAACCGACATCGGTGCTGGGCGTCTATTCTTCAACCACACTTCCGGCAACGGTTGAGGACGTGCACAGATTGGGTTACAACCTGTATCTCGCAATGGATAGCCTCGGTATCGGTAAGATCTCACTTAAAACACCGGATGCCGTTGACAGTTCATTAACATTTGTAATTCCACAGACAAGCATGGGGGTTCGGCCATCCATCACGGACCTTGAAGGAACCAGCAACCGGCTGCTGGCCCTCGGAAGTAATCACATGATTTACATGTATACTTCGGACAAAGGCAATCTCAAGCCTGAAAAACAAATACGGGTCAGGGACGATATCAGCCACATATTTCTGCTCAAGAACGAGCTTCTGGGCAGTACAGATGGCGGACATATCTACGGCATCAAACAGGATGGCAACACTGTCAGCTATTTCTCTGTTCAGGAACCTGTTCAAAGCATCTCGAAATGGAACGACTGGTACGTGATTCGCACACAGTCGGGTAAACTATGGATGGGTAACAGTAACCACAAAGTGTTTGCTGTTCGGACTGATACGGGTGCCGGCAATCTGTACACGGTTAATAAATCACAATTGTGGGTCAGCCAGTATAATATGATCAACCGGACCGATGTGCAGAACACGATGCCTTCTACTGCATCAGCCGCATCTGATACATCGGTGTTAAAAATAAAACCGATACCCAATATGGTTGTGCCATTTCCGCATCCCATAGTTCTTGCCCTCCAGACGGAAGGCAACTACCCGGCAAACAAATTGACTTTCAATTATCAATCACATATTACCGATGCCAAAATTCAGGGACAGGGCTTCTATTGGCAGCCTGGAGCCAGCGATATCGGCCTGCACTCATTCACAATTGTTGCCACCAGTAACGATGGTCAGGTTGACAGCACCAGTTTCACCGTTCAGGTAAAGACATTTAATGAACCACCTCGTTTTTCTCCGGTTCAACCGCAGAGCGTCCCTGTCGGACAGGAATATCAGCTGAATTTTAATGCTATCGATCCCGATGGACAAGACCCGCATCTTGTGCGTTATCTTGGGGTCGATCTGCCGGACGGAGCGCACATTAATGAGAAAACCGGGATGTTCACATGGACTCCAACAGATCAACAAATGGGCAAGAACTCTTTCCAGGTCATCGCAACTGATCAATATGGAGCTGCATCCTCCTTACCGGTTCAGCTAACCGTAATTAACGCAACCGGTGAAGAGCAACAATGATCGAGGTAGTTTCGGGTTTTAAGCGCTCCAGGTTTCGGGTGAGCGGACATCCGGAGTAAGCCTGCAGATTGGTCTAAATCATCGATGACTGAATCGGTCTGGCTTTGAACCAAAAACTTTACGCTTTCTACTTTATACTTTTCACTCCTGAACAGTTGACCGTTGAATAACGAGAAAATCAAACGTTTTCAGTCTGAATTACTGAACTGGTACCAGGTGAACAAGCGCGATCTCCCCTGGCGCAATACGGATGATCCGTACAAAATCTGGATTTCTGAGATCATGCTCCAGCAAACACGGGTCGATCAGGCTATGCCGTATTACGAACGGTTCATGAAGCTTTTCCCTACCATTTATCACCTGGCAGAAGCCGATCAGCAAACCGTTCTCAAAGCCTGGGAGGGACTTGGTTACTATAGCCGGGCACGAAACATGCACCAGGCCGCCAAGTCTGTCGCCAAAGATTACAACGGAAAGATTCCGGACACCTGGCAGGAAGTCACATCTCTGAAAGGCATTGGCCCATATACTGCTGCAGCAATATTGAGCATAGCCTACCAGCGACCATATGCCGTTGTCGACGGCAACGTAATACGGGTCATAACACGATATTTCGGTGTTCGCGATGATGTCCGAAGCGCAAAAGTAAAGAACGGCATCCAGTCACTCGCGGATGAATTGATTGACAGGCAACATCCCGGTGAATTTAATCAGGCGCTTATGGAGACCGGTGCGACAGTATGTACTCCGGCTAATCCCAAATGCAGCGAGTGTCCGCTTTCCGCCGATTGTACCACTTATAGAACGGCTGAGTTCGATGCCATTCCTTACAAATCGCCGGCCAGGAAACGGCCGCATCACCATATTGGGGTTGGAATTATTCAGAATGATAATGATGAGGTACTCATTGCCCTGCGTCCTGATGATGCCATGTTGGGTGGATTGTGGGAATTTCCGGGAGGCAAACAGGAGGAGCGTGATGAAGATATCCGGGAAACGATTCGAAGGGAATTACGCGAGGAGCTTGGCGTGGAAGTTACAGTCAACGAACCACTCATGAGTCTGAACCATGCCTACTCTCATTTCACTATCACGCTGCATGCCTATTTTTGCCGGTTGGTTTCCGGGATACCAAAACCCAAAAGCAGCCAGGAAATACGATGGGTTCCAATTCAAGCTTTGAATGATTTCCCTTTCCCAAAAGCTAACAGGAAGTTGACGGAACAGTTACTCTCGATGGAAAGGGAAATTGGGGAATAGGGGAATAAGGGAATATGGAATAGGCAGGTCCACAGGAATAACCTTATTTCCCTATTTCCTTATTCCCCAAATTTTAAAACACTCAGCAAAAAACGACTCACTCATTTTATTAACGTCTTAATGGCGAATCGCGCCTCTCCATATCGTGTCCTCTCAAAGAAGCATCTATTGCTATTAAAACCGTTTCTTGATGATCTCTCCGGACAGGTTGAACAGCCGGAGTATATCGACCACGATCCGATCAGGTTCATGTATGATTATTCCGAAAAACGTGATCGCGAGCTGGCAGGTTTCTTTTCGGCTATTATGGCGTGGGGCCGGCGCGATATCGTACTGGCAAAAGTCAACGACCTGCTTCGGCGTATGAATTATGACCCCTACAGTTTTATCACCGGTTTCTCCGAAAATGATGCTTCCCTTTTTTTTGACTTCAAACACCGCACCTTCAAACCGATCGATATATACTGGCTGATCCGAACGCTGCAGTCAATCCTGGAGGAATTTCCCTGTTTCGAAGATTTCTGGGAGTCGTGCTACAATCAGGCCAATCGCGATAACAGGCCGTTAATATCGGTCTTTCACGAACGCTTCTTCAGCTATCATCCCGCCATGCCTCAGCGTGTCCGCAAACACATTTCAGACAGCGACAAGAACAGTTCTTGCAAACGACTTTACATGTACCTGCGCTGGAATATCCGTAAACAAAGTCCGGTTGATACCGGTCTGATGGATTTCATGCCTGAGTCTGAGTTGATGATCCCGCTGGATGTACATGTCGCACGTTTTGCCCGTGTGCTGGGGCTGCTCTCCCGCCATCAAAACGACTGGAAATCTGTTGTCGAGCTAACCAACCGCCTCCGTATTTTGGACCCTGCGGATCCGACCCGCTACGATTTTGCCCTGTTTGGCCTGGGAGCACTAAAACTGGATCTGCCGGATGAATATGTAGTGAACCGGCTCTGAACTGAGATTAATATTTTCATTGTCTTTTGTCCCCTCGAGGGGACTTATAGGGGGTGTTCACGCAGCGTTACACTATGAATCCGCTCGTCAAATGATGAAACGCAAGGCAACACCCACCTTAGTCCTCCCTCAAGGGAGGAAGCTGTATCACATATCCAACTCTTCAATCACTCTGGCTTCGGCGGACTCAAGCTTTTCCGTCAGCTCGCCCCATTCATCCATCAACTCATCAATCCGATGCTGCAGAATGCTGTACTCCTTCATGACCGGACCGGCTTCGGCAGACTGATGAAACTTCGGATCCATCATTTTTTTCTCGATCTCAGCCTTTCTGAATTCTGACTTCTCAATTTCCTTCTCACACCGTACAATCGATTTTTTTACCCCCCTTGTTTCCTGCGATAACCTGTTGCGGATTTCGGCTTCCCGTCTTTTTTGTTCTTTGGTTTTGGGGCCGGAAACGGACCGGTTACCATTTGTTGACGCAGAAGTATCCGGACGTTCTTCAATAGCCTCATTTATCGAATTCTCCCTCTCCTGCTCGCTTTCTTGTCGGTGCTTCCATTCGTAATAAGCATAATCACCGGGATAGACCTTAACACGGCCTCCGCCTACACGCCATATAGTTCCTGCAAAGCCCCTCAAAAAATGCCGGTCGTGACTGATAGCGACGACGGTACCTCTGAATTTCTTCAATGCATCTAACAGTATATTTTTTGAGTTGATGTCCAGGTGGTTTGTCGGCTCGTCAAGGATGAGCAAGTTGGCAGGCTCGAGGAGTGTCCGTGCCAGGGCCAAACGGCTTCTCTCACCACCACTCAGCACCTGCACCGGTTTTTCGACATCGTCGCCAGAGAACATGAAACTGCCGAGTACATCACGAATACGTGTACGACTTTCAGAGGTTGTAGCCACCGCTTCCATCTCCTGAAGCACTGTACTCCTGGAATCCAAAACCTCAGCCAGATTCTGGGCAAAAAAGGCCATCTTCACGTTATAGCCAATCTGCCGGGTTCCGTCGAAAGGCTCATTCCCGTTAATGATCCGGGCCAGTGTTGATTTCCCCGCGCCATTCGGGCCGATCACCGCAATCTTATCACCGCGGCTGACTTCAAGATCCTGTCCCTCAGTAAAAACTTTGTTTGGAGTTTCATCGAGGTTCGTATAGGTCTTCACCAAATTATTAATGGATAAAACGACTTTCCCGCTTTGCGGCGGCTCAGGAAAAGAAAAATTTATTTTGTGCTCTGCCGGCTCAGGCGGAGGCACGAGTTCCATCTTTTCCAGTTGTTTCACACGGCTCTGCACCTGGCGTGCTTTGGTCGCTTTGTATCGGAATCGTTCGATGAACTTCTCTGCATCGGCGATCTCCTTTTGCTGCGCCTCATATTCCCGTTGCTGCTGTTCAATCATCTCTTCCCGCTGGGTCAGGAAGGCATCATAATTGCCAGTGTATTGATAAATACGCGCATTCCTCAGTTCAAAGATCTGGTTGACCATCCTGTTCAGGAACATCTGGTCGTGGCTGACGATGATTATCGCGCCGGGCAAACCCTTCAGGTATTGTTCCAGCCACTCAATGGTGTCGATATCCAGGTGGTTCGTAGGCTCATCCAAAAGCAACAGATCGGGCTTTTCCAGCAATAGGCGGGCCAGCTCGGCGCGCATCCGCCAACCGCCGCTGAACGTGGACAACGGCTGATTCATTTGATCATTCGTGAATCCAAGTCCTGCAAGCACCTGCTCCACTTTTGCATCCTTTTTATCCCCTTCCAAAAGATCGTAGCGAGCCTGGGCATGTTCCAGCTCATCAATCAGATTTTGATACTCCTCCGAATCATAATCTGTAATATGAATGATCCGGTTGCTGAGCTGATGAATACGCTCTTCAAGTGTTACGGCTTCCTGAAAAGCTTCCAGCCCTTTTTCCCGTATGGTAATGTGAGGGTCTGTTTCGTGCACATCCTGTTCCAGGTATCCGATGTGTGTTCCACGCTCTACATCGATCGTTCCCTGTTCGGGTGTGAGCCGCCCCGTAAGCATCCTCAATAGTGTTGTTTTACCAGCACCATTGGGGCCCACCAGGCCTATCCTGTCTCCGGGACTGACCTGAAACCGTATCCCTGAAAAAAGACAGCGATTAGATATAAAAAATGTTATATTATTAATTCCAATCATTTTGAAAAAATGTAATAAAAACCGAAAACGTAAACCTACATATGCTCGGAGTAAAAGTAAAAGATAACGAAAGCATTGATCGGGCAATAAACCGATTCAAAAAATTGATAACACGGTCACGTATCATGGTTGAGTACAAAGATCGTCAACAATACACCAAGCCTTCAGAAGAACGTCGCGAAGCTTTCAAGAAAAGCGTACGTGATGAACGTCGCCGCCAACGCGAAGATTATTAATTATTTTGAAATCTGAATACTATTTCAGTCGCTAAGGGAGGTGTTTTCGTTTTTTATTGAATCACAGTGATTCATACTAAAGATTTTTGAAGCCCGGATGTTAACCATTCGGGCTTTTTTTTATATGTATTTAGACTCTGAAAAACCAGTTTGATCCTTTCATACGATAGTGATCTCCTCCCACGAAGGGGGATTAAGGTGGGTGTTACCCCGCGTCTTATCATTCGACGAGCGGATTCATAATGTAACGCTGCGTGAACACCCCCTCAAAGGGACAGAAGAAATGGCAAACTGGTTATTCACACCGGACAATTAAATCGTTTTTTTCAGAATTAATCTCAGAACAGCTTTCTCAGCAGATCGCCGATCGTCTTCACCTCTTCTATCTTCAGTCCCTTCACATCTCTCTTGTAGTGGTTTGCCATGGGGATATAAACCGATTCAAAACCCATTTTTTTGATTTCACGGATGCGCTGATCGATGTGGGATACAGCGCGTACCTCGGCTCCGAGTCCCACCTCGCCAATAAACGCTACATTGGATTTAAGCGGCTTATCCACAACTGCAGATATCAGGGCTGCAATGATTCCGGCATCGCATGCCGTCTCTGAGAGCCGCATCCCCCCGGCTGCATTCAAAAAGACATCCTGGTTGGCAAAATGGAACCCCGATCGCTTTTCCAGCACAGCCAAAAGCAGCGACAGGCGCCGGTGATCCAGAGATGAGGTCGTTCGCTGAGGTGCCTGATACGTGCTCGGTGTGATAAGAGCCTGTACTTCAAGCAATAACGGTCGGCTGCCTTCAACCGTGCAGACAACTGCGTTCCCTGATACCTGGTTATCAAAATCAGCCAAAAAAAGCTGTGACGGATTACTGACTTCAAGCAGGCCCGAGTCCGACATCTCAAAGACACCGATCTCATTTACCGAACCAAACCGGTTCTTCTGGCTCCTCAGGATACGATAGCTGTAGTTGCGATCTCCTTCAAACTGCAATACAGCGTCAACCATGTGTTCCAACACCCTTGGACCCGCAAGTTCACCATCTTTGTTGATGTGCCCGATAGCCAGCGTCGTACACGGTTGCTGTTTTGCCAGGCGCATCAGCCGCGAGGCGCACTCCCGTATTTGTGTAATGCTTCCCGGCATGTTGGGTATCTCGGGCCGGTAGACGGTCTGGATCGAATCGATCACCAACAGATCGGGCTTTATCTTTTGCGCAGCATCAATCACCCTGTTCAGGTCGGTATCCGTAAATACCTTCATGTTGCCGTCCTGAAGATTAAAACGCGCTGCCCTCTGACGTATCTGGGCCGCCGACTCTTCACCCGAGCAATACAGAATATTCAGATCCGGACGGCTTCTCGCTATCTGAAGCGTCAACGTGCTTTTCCCCACACCGGGGTCACCGCCCAGCAAAACAAAAGATCCCGGCATAAAGCCTCCACCCAAAACGCGGTCCAGTTCGGAGATACCCGTCTTACTTCGTACCGCCTTGTCCACGGGTATTTCAGAAAGGGAGATAGGGGCCACATCCGGCATCCCGGTCATGCGCGCCGGATGATTGGTCGCACTCTTATTAACCGGTTCTTCTGACGTCTCTTCCAATGTGTTCCATTGGTGGCAGGACGGACATTGTCCCATCCAGCGGGTAGTCTTGTGCCCACACTCCTGGCAAACATATATCGTGCGAACTTTTGCCATCAAACAGAAAGATGTGCTTTTTGGCTTTTACCGGAACCTACCCCGTCATCCATTCCGCCATCGCCGTTGTTTTTATCCAAAAAGTTATCGTCCACTGTGCGTTTCACATACCATGTTGTAGCCATCATGCCAAGACCGATGGTAATATAGTAGCTGATCAACCTCCACAGGAAAACAGAGATACCAATGAAATAAGCCCTGGATGCCATCAGTGGTCCCTGAAACAGGGCAAACAATCCTTCCATACCACCGCTGCCACCCGGTGTAGGCATGAACAAGCCGGCCAGGTTCATAGCCACACTGCGCAGGAATGAAAGCATAACATCCGCCGGCATGAAACTAAGAACGATAATTGTGGGCAGCCAGATACGCGCCAGCCAAGAAAGTGTGGACATGCTGAAGGCCTTCAACAGGAAGCTGATAGGACGCGTCTTCAATTCTCTTGAAGTCTCTTCCAGCAAATGAGCTTCCTTTTCTGCCCTCGCTCGATGTTTCCTCAGGAACCGGATCTTGAATATCCAGGTAATGAGCCGCCTCATGATACGTGGATTAACAAATATGGCGTACGACGTTAAAATAGCATAAACGAGCAGGCAGGCGTATATGATAAACATGACACCCTCGCCAACCCATCCGATATTGTTCGGAATGACTTTGTAGTAAAACCCTCCTATCACGAGCACCGGCACGAGCAAGGCGAAAAGAATCATATCGAGCAGTAACGCATATAATATAATAGCAGTCGACTTGCCCAGCTTTATGTTCTCCTTCGACATGGCATAGGTGGCCATCGGTGCACCGCCAATCGATGACGGAGTGATTGCAGAGGTGAAATCCCATACCAGTATGATCCGGAATGCAGCCAGCCAGTCGATCTCCTTATCTGCCAGGAACCTGATTTTAGCGGCTGAAAACCAGACCCTCAGGAAAGAAACTACAACGGCGATACCCAGTCCCGGCAAACGTTTCATCGATACGTTATCAAACAGACCAGGGGTGTACGTGTAATAAAACACAATAACCATCCCAAGAATACTCAGGCTGATTGATATTAACAGGTATTTTAGCGAGACGTACTTTTTGGGGTCTTCTGCCTCACTACCCTTATCAACCTGTATGTCTAGTTCTTCTTGCTCCATTCAGTTTTTTTTGAAAGACCGGACAGGTGATTTGGTTTCCAACGCATACAGGATTAAGCCCGGTGAGAATAATAAAATCGTAATATCCTTTTCAGCACATTTCATTCATCAATATTAAGCCAAAAACTATGATCCTTAGAATCGTACTACTCATCAAGATAGTATATATAACCTGATCAATTAAGATCTCGTTGCATGAACAATGTGATATGTTTGTATCCAATCAAATGATGACTGAAATCAGCCCCTTTAGCCTAATAATTTTTATCTTATTAATTCGGTTCTACTCTTTGTAGCTATGTTTGTTACGAATCAATGAGCAGTCAGGTATAATATCTACGGTCATCTTATTAATTTCCCCTGACCAAACTCTGAAACGCATCTCATGTCAAGCGATCAGGCTGGTATGTAATATACAAATGAATCAAATTATTGTCTTGAGCCGATTTTTTTTAACCGGCGAGACAAAAAAAGCCCCGCTTCAGCAGCGAGGCTCTTAAAATCAGGAGGCCTGAGTAAGATCAGGCAACAGTAATACTTTTGTCGAGGTAAACATCCTGAATGAGATTCAGCAATTGAACGCCTTCACTCATGGGGCGTTGAAACGCCTTACGTCCACTGATAAGCCCCATACCACCGGCACGTTTGTTGATGACAGCCGTTTTTGCAGCATCAGCAAAGTCGTTAGTGCCTGAAGCACCGCCCGAGTTAATCAGACCGGCACGGCCCATATAACTGTTGATGACCTGGTAACGGGTCAAATCGATCGGATTATCCGAGCTGAGCTTGCTGTACATCAACTCATCGAACTTACCGTACTTCTGGCCATTTTTGTTCAAGGCCTTATAACCACCATTGTTGGTCGGGAGCTTTTGTTTCACGATGTCAGCCTGGATCGTGCTTCCGATGTGGTTGGCCTGCCCCGTCAAATCTGCTGATGTGTGGTAGTCCGTACCTTCAACTTTGAATGCATTGTTACGGGTGTAGCACCACAAAATAGTAGCCAATCCCAACTCATGTGCATAAGAGAAAGCTTCGGCAACTTCTACGATCTCACGATTGGAATCTTCACTGCCGAAATAAATGGTAGCCCCCACTGCAGCAGCGCCCATGTTATAGGCATCATCAACAGTTCCAAACAAAATCTGCTGAAAATTATTCGGATAGGTTAACAGCTCGTTATGGTTGATCTTGACAATAAACGGGATTTTATGAGCATACTTACGCGAGACGGAAGCCAGAACCCCAAAAGTAGAGGCGACTGCGTTGCAACCACCCTCAATTGCGAGTTTGATAATATTTTCGGGATCAAAATACTCTGGATTTTTTGCAAATGAAGCACCACCTGAGTGCTCGATACCCTGATCTACCGGTAAAATAGAAAGATATCCCGTACCACCCAGACGACCATGTTCAAACATCCATTCCAGATTGCCAAGAACCCGATTGCTTCTATTTGAATGATACCATACTTCATCCACAAAATTCGGTCCCGGCAGGTGTAGTTTCTCCTTTGGAACGGTTTTACAGGTATAGTTAAGGAGATTGTCGGCCTCTTTACCAAGAAGCTCTTCAATACTCGATGTCACAACTGCCATGATTTATACCTCCAGCTAAGGTTTAAAATTCTTTTTAAGATCCGTTTAATATACACCTAAGATGTGTAAATACACACCTTGTTTACAACAACTTTTGTCTAATGACGTTTGGAAATCGCTTCCAATTTTATGTATTGAACATTTTTTCCTGTTCCGTACATTCCATTTTGACCGAAGAAATACGGGAGAGATGATAATTTTGATTTTGGTTCGTTGTTGGTAGTCCGTTGTCAACGGTTCTTGATTTGTGGTCGCTCCTGACCTTGCCATGGATTCTATACGATGAACAACGGACAACGGACGACGAACTACTGACTACTGACTACTGACTACTGACTACTGACCCTACTCATTATTTTTTGTATTTTTGCTTCCCGGAACTGAATTCAAACACGGAGAATAAATGAAAATCGGCAACATCGACCTTGGCAACCGGCCTGTACTCCTTGCCCCAATGGAAGACGTATCGGAT
>Ga0102953_1002362_pt1 | contig 11250 bp, 7 predicted proteins | sample SalPon2A_C_D2_MG_FD_78509 | JGI IMG/M metagenome (GOLD analysis project Ga0102953, IMG submission 78509) | Soil microbial communities from South San Francisco under conditions of wetland restoration - Salt Pond MetaG R2A_C_D2_MG | ecosystem: Environmental > Terrestrial > Soil > Wetlands | place... | reverse complement strand
CGCCAGCTGGGGATCCCGGGCGAGGAGAAGACCGGTTGCCTGTCCGCCACCGAGTTCGTGGCCTGGTACAACGGCCATCCCGACTACGTGTCGCTGGAGGTCCCGCTCGACGCCGAGAGCGTGGCGGTGGTGGGCGTGGGCAACGTCGCCGTGGACGTGGCCCGGGTGCTGTCGAAGTCGGTCGACGAGCTCGCGGACACCGACATGGCCGATTACGCCATCGAGCATCTCCGCGGCAGCCGGGTGACGGACGTCTACATGCTGGGGCGGCGCGGTCCGGCCGAGGCCAAGTTCACGACCAAGGAGCTGCGCGAGCTCGGGGAGCTCGCCAACGCCGACATCGTGGTGCTTCCCGAGGAGCTCGAGGTGTCCGAGGACAGCCTGAAGGCGATCGAAGGGGACGCCACCAGGCTCAAGAACCTGGAGGTGCTGCGCGAGATGGCGGAGAAGCCGCTGCAGGGCAAACCGCGCAGGCTGCACATCCGCTTCTGCGTGTCGCCGGTGGAGGTCCTCGGGGATGGACGCATCGAGGCGGTGAGGCTGGAGCGGAACCGCTTGGAGGCGGATGCCGGCGGTTACATGCGGTCGCTGGGCACCGGGAGGTTCGAGACGTTGCCGGCACAGCTGCTCCTCAGGTCGGTGGGCTACCGCGGCACCGCGCTTCCCGGCGTGCCCTTCGACGCCCGCAAGAACGTCATCCCCAACGATCGCGGCCGCGTGCTGGAGGCCGCGGGCGGAGCGCCCGTAGCGGGCGAGTACGTCGCCGGCTGGATCAAGCGTGGCCCCACGGGCGTCATCGGCACCAACAAGGCCGACGCGATGGAGACCGTGGAGCAGCTCCTGGCCGACGATCTCCCGGAGGTCAGCGCGGCCGACGCCTCCCCGGCGGCGGTCGACCAGCTGCTCCACCGACGCGGCGTGCGGCCCTTCGGCTTCGAGCACTGGCTGGCGCTCGACAAGTACGAGCAGGACGCGGGCAAGACGTCCGGGCGGCCGCGCGTCAAGGTGACCGCGGTGGAGGACATGCTCCGCTTCGCGAGGGCCGCGGCCGACACCGAAGCCTGAGCACGGCGGGCTCGCCGGTCCGAACGTCGACGGGCGCGACCTCGAGATCGCGCCCGTCGTGTCGTCCGTTGCGCTCGCGGCTGGTCAGCGGCTCTCCTGGATCGACGCGGCCGCCGCGACATCGCCGCCGACATCGGCATCGCGTGAGACCACCGCCTCCTCGCCCATCAGGCCACGCGGGCGCAGGATGAGCATCAGCATCAGCACCAGGCCGGTGAGGATGATCTGGAGAGCGCCGCCCTTGACCTGCAGGCCGGACGGCAGGATCGCCTGGGTGAGCGAGCCGGTCCCCGTCCACAGCGCCCACACCAGCACGCTGCCCAGCACCGCCCCGCGGTTGTTGCCGCTGCCGCCGACGATCAGCATGGCCCAGATCTCGAAGGTGAAGATCGGCAGGAAGTCCGTCGGCGCGATGAAGCCCACGAAGCTGGCGTTGAGGGCCCCACCCAGCCCCATGATGGCGCAGCCGATGACGAAGGCCTGGAGGCGGAACACGAAGGGGTTCTTGCCCAGCGAGGAGGCCGCCGGCTCGTCCTCGCGGATGGCCTTGAGCACGCGCCCCCAGGGGGAGCGCACCATGGCCTCCAACGCGAAATAGATGACGACCACGATGAGCACCATCAGGAGCATGTACACGACGTTGTTCCACAGGTTGCTGCTCACCAGCTCGGCGAAGGGCCGGGGGATGCTCTCGGCCCCGCGGCTGCCGCCGGTGAGGCCGCGGGCGTTCAGCGCCACCAGCTGCAGCGTCACCGCGATGCCGATGGTGGCGATGGCCAGGTAGTCCTCACGCAACCTCAGGGTCGGTAACCCGACGATCAGCCCGCCGAGGGCCGAGAGCACGATGGCGGCGACCAGCCCCACCGTCCACGGCAGGCCGAAGCCGCCGAGGTGGGTCGCGTAGTGCGGGCCGCACAGGATCGCGAAGGTGTAGCTCCCGATCAGGAAGAAGCCGGCCACGCCGATGTTGAAGAGGCCGGTGTAGCCCCACTGCAGGTTGAGGCCAAGCGACACCACCGAGTAGATGAGCGCCTGGATCAGGAAGAACACCAGGTAGGAGGCGAGGCCGATCATGCGCGCTCTCCCAACAGGCCGCCCGGGTAGACGAGCAGCATCACGAACATCAGCAGGAAGGCGACGGCCGGCTTGTAGGCGGGGTCGATCCAGAACACCGACACCGACTCCGCCAGGCCGATCACCATGCCCCCGAGGACGGCCCCGTAGACGCTCCCGATGCCACCCAGGATGGCGGCGGCGAACATCGGCAGGATGAGGTTGAAGCCCATGTTCGGCCCCACCTGCACGGTGATGCCGTAGAAGACGCCGCCGATGGCGGCGAGCGTGCCGCCCACCACCCACATCAGGCGGATGATGTTCTGGACGTTGATACCGGTGACCTGCGCCAGCAGGGCGTTGTCGGAGACGGCGCGCATCGCCTTGCCGGCCCGCGTGCGGGTCAGGAACAGGTGCAGCGCCACCATCAGGACGGCCGCCAGCACCACCACGAAGATCTCGTCGGCGGTGACGCGCACGCCGGGCAGGATCTGCTTGGCGATGGCGATGCTGTGGAAGTAGTACTCGGGCTGGGGGCCCCAGATGAACACCACGATGTTGCGCAGCATGAGCGAGGCGCCGAACGACGCGATCACGATGGTGGCCACGATGTCGCTGCGGCGCAGGATACGGTAGACGAGCCAGTCCACCACGATGGCCAGCACGGCGGTCAGCACCGCGGCCAGCAGGATCACCAGGATGAACCCCCAGCCGAACGAGAGCGTACCGAGCGGCGCTCCCACCGCGAGCACGGTGGACAGGGTCAGCGCGAAGTAGGCGCCGAAGGTCAGGAGCTCGCCGTGCGCGAAGTTCGCGAACCTCAGGATCTTGAACGTCAGCGTCAGGCCGATCGCGCCGAGCGACAGCGTGGCGCCCAGGATGATGCCGTCGGCGATGTACTGGCCCACTACGCCAACCCCTTTCGTGCGCCGAGGTAGAGCTCCCCCACCTCGGGGTTCTCAAGCAGCTCCTGCGCCGGCCCCGAGATGCGGTCCTGCCCCTCGGACAGGACGTAGCCCCGGTCCGAGATGGCGAGCGCCGCCTTGGCGTTCTGCTCCACGATGAGGATGGTCACGCCGATGTCGCGGACCTCCCTGACCTTGTCGAAGACGTGGTTCACCAGCAGCGGCGAGAGGCCGGCCGAGGGCTCGTCGAGCAGCATCAGCCGCGGCTGCAGCATCAGGGCGCGCGCGATGGCCACCATCTGGCGCTGCCCGCCGGACAGCCGGCCGGCCGCCTGGCGGCGCATGCGCGCCAGATCGGGGAACAGCTCGTACGCCTGGTGGAGGCCCTTGCGCAGCTCGCTGCGCCGCACGTAGGCGCCCATCTCGAGGTTCTCCTCGACCGTCAGCTTGGGGAAGACGTTCTGGGTCTGGGGCACGTAGCCCACGCCGCGCGCCATCATGCGGTGAGCGGGCAGGTGGGAGATGTCCTCGCCGAAGAGGCGAACCCCTCCCGACCGCACGCGCAGCAACCCGGCGATCACCTTGATCAGGGTGGACTTGCCGGCCCCGTTGGGCCCGAGGACCGTGACGATCTCGCGGGGCGCCACCTGGAGGTCGATGCCGCGCAGGATATCGACGCCGGGCACGTAGCCGGCGACCACCTGATCGACCGTCAGGGCGACCTTGCCGTCTGCGCTCACGCGTACCCTCCCACGGTGTCGGCCCGCGGCGCTCGAGGCTGCGTCGAGACGGCGCTGGGCCTGGCGGCGCTCATTCCGGCGCACCTCCCAGATAGGCCTCGAGCACGCGGCTGTCGGTCCGCACCTCGTCCGGCGTCCCGGTCATCAGCAGCCCGCCCTGCGCCATCACCAGCACGGGATCGCACAGCGCGGCGATGAGGTCCATGTTGTGCTCGATGATCAGGAAGGTGATGCCCTGCGCGTGGATCTCCTGCAGCTTGTCCATGATGGTGCCCAGCAGGGTCGGGTTGACGCCGGCGCCAGGTTCGTCGAGCAGGATGAGCTTGGGCTCGGCCATCAGGGCCCGGGCGATCTCGAGCAGCTTCTGCTGACCGCCCGAGAGGTTCTTGGCGTACTCGCCGATGAGGTGCTCGAGCCCCAGGAAGGTGAGCACCTCGCGGGCGCGGTCGCGCGCGGCACGCTCCTCGGCGTGCACCGCTCCGCGCAGGAACCAGTTGTTCCAGAACCGCTCGCCCGCCTGATCGATGGGCACCAGCATCACGTTCTCCAGCACCGTCATCTCCGGGAACGGGCGCGGGATCTGGAAGGTCCGCACCAGCCCGGAGCGGAAGATCGCGTGGGGCGCCCGGCCTTCGATGCGCTTGCCCAGGAAGGCGATGCGCCCGGAGGTCGGCGCCAGGGCGCCAGCCAGCATGTTGAAGAGGGTGGTCTTCCCCGCCCCGTTGGGACCGATGAGCCCCGTGATGGTGTGCTCGCGGATCTCGAAGGACACGCGGTTGACGGCACGCAGGCCACCGAAGTCCTTGATCAGGTTCTGTACTTCTAGCATCCCGTTCCTGTCGTGGCCGAGTACGACACGGCACCCGGCGGAGCATGGTCTGGATATCGCCTGTAACGGCCCGCAAGAATATTAACAGATGGGCCTGCCCGGCGTGCGGCCCGTGGCTCGTCCCGTGGCCGGCCCGGCGGCCGCCCTCGGCTCCGCGCTGCGCGCGCCGGGCAGGCGACGCGCCGGCACGGCCCTGCCACACGGCGAAGGGCCGCCATGCCGGCGGCCCTTCGCTGCGTGTACGCGCGGTCAGCCCGACCCGGAGGTCACTGGCCCATCTGCGCCTTGACCTGGTCGATCTGGGCAACGGTGATCTGGCCGATCTCGACGACCTTGCCACCCTTGACCGTCCACTTGTTGTAGGGGCCGGCCACGTCGCCGTACTGGTCGAAGGTGAGCGGGCCGGTGGCGCCGACGTACTGGACCGTCGTGCCGAGCTTCATCAGGCCGTGGGCGGTCTCCAGCTCGTTCACGCCGGCGAAGACCTTGTTGCCCTTGGGATCGGTCACCTTGTACATGGCGTCGCGGATCTTGGCCGTGTCGGTATTGGTGCCGGCGTACTCCATCGCCAGACCCACGATGACGGTGGCGTCGTAGGCGTTGGTCACGTAGGCCTGCGTGGGTACCTTGCCGAACTTCGTCTGGAACTCCGACCGGAAGGTCGCCAGCGAGGGCGTGGTGGTGGAGCCGGGCGCGGTGCCGTAGACGGTCTTGAAGTACTGCGGGCCGACGTCGTCCACGAAGTGCTGGTCCTCGAGGCCGTCGGGGAGCAGCCAGGTCTGCGGGCCGCCTGCCGCCACCCACTCGCGGGCGATGGTGGTGCCGTCACCGGGGTAGCCGATCAGGAAGAGCGCCTGCGGGTTGCCGCCGAGCGCCTTGTTGACCTCGGAGCGGTAGGAGGGCTGGTCGGGGTTGTAGACCACGCTCTGCGTCACGGTGCCGCCGAGCTTCTTGAAGGCGGTGCTGAACTCATCCGCGAGCCCCTGGCCGTAGGCGTTGTTGAGGTACAGCACGGCGACGCGCTTGAGCCCGCCGTCCAGTGCGTACTTGGCCATGCCGATGCCTTGGAGGGCGTCGGAGGGCGCGGTGCGGAAGAAGTAGCCGCCCGTCTTGCCCTGCATGCCGAGATCGGTGAGCGTCGGCGAGGTGGACGCGGGCGAGATCAGGATGACGTGCGCGGGGGCGGTCACCGACGTCAGGATGGCGGTGGTGATGCCGCTCGACAGCGCGCCGACGATGGCGGGCACGTGCTGCACGTCGACCAGCTTCTTGGCCGCGTCGACGCCGACGTTGGCCTGGGTCTGGTCGTCCGACAGCGACAGCTTGACGGTGCAACCGTTCACCCCGCCCGCGGCGTTCAGGTCGCTGACGGCCAGCTGCGCGCCCTGGGCGATCGCCTGCCCGAGAACGCCCAGCGACCCGGTGAGCGCCATGACGCTACCGATGGTGACGGTGCAGCTCTGAGCCATGGCCGAGCCGAGGGCCAGAGCCACTAGAACCACGCCTACCTTGAGATACTTCCTCATCAGGCTCGCTCTCCTTTCGCGTTGCAGGTCCGAGTGTACCTAAGCGCCCTGCCTGATGTCCAGCAGCGGCCGCCCGGACACGCGCGTCACCGGGCTGTCGGAGACGGCGCTCGGAGGCAACAGCCGGAAGCGGGGCTCGGAGGCGGGACCCGCGCCACCCCGGGAAGCACGGGCTCGAAGACGCCCCTCGGAGGCGCGCCTCCCACCGCCACGCGTCGGGGCCCGACCCCGCTCGCGGAGCCGGCACCCGGGCCGGCCTGCCCGGGACCACGTCCCGTCTTGCTTGTCGTACATTCCGATGTTGACGACAAGCCCTTTCTTCGATTACAGTTTGCACCAATCGCGCCAGATTCAACATGCATGTCGGCGCCGATGAAGCCCTCTCGGGAATTTTCGATGACAGGAGGAAGGCTCTTCAGACACGCCCGCGAACGCCCGGCCGGCATGATCGACGTCGCATTCACGGGCCGGGTCGGACCCTCGCGGTGCGGCTTCGGGACCATGCCGGGGCCCGCCGCCATCCGGGTCGCGGCAGGGCATCTTGCACGGTGTGACCCGAAAAGCGGTTGGTTGTGAAGGCCGAGCGCGACGGCCGGCCACAACGCCCGGTACAGCGTGGTAGCCTCTCGCGGGGCCTGCGGCCTGCCTGCGGCGCCGGCCGTCAGCGCCCACGGAACCATTGTCCGAGACGATCCAGGAGGAGGACAAGCGCGTGCCCATCACCAAGAGCGACATCCAGGCCCGACTCAAGGAGGCGAAGGTCCGGTTCCTGCGCCTGCAGTTCACCGATATCCTGGGGCACAACAAGAACGTCGAGGTGCCCGCCTCGCAGTTCGAGAAGGCCCTCGAGGGCGAGATCATGTTCGACGGCTCGTCGGTGCAGGGATTCACGCGCATCGAGGAATCCGACATGCTGCTCGAGCCGGACTTCGACACCTTCCTGATCTTCCCGGACATCATCGAGGGCACCGAGCAGGGGCGCGTGGCCCGGCTCATCTGTGACATCAAGCTGCCTGACGGCACCCCCTTCGACGGCGACCCGCGGTCGATCCTGCGCCGCCAGATCGAAGGCCTGAAGCAGCTCGGCTTCGACGACATGTACGCCGGGCCCGAGCCGGAGTTCTTCCTCTTCCTGCGCCAGGCGGACGGCACCCCGACCACCATCACGCACGACAAGGCGGGCTACTTCGACCTCGCCCCCGTGGACCGGGGTGAGGAGGCCAGACGCGACATGGTGAACGCCCTGGTGGAGATGGGCTTCGAGATCGAGGCCGCCCACCACGAGGTGGCGCCGGGCCAGCACGAGATCGACTTCAAGTACGACGAGGCCCTGCGCACCGCCGATGCCATCGCGACCTTCCGCCTGGTGGTCAAGCGCATCGCCCTCAACCACGGCCTGCACGCCACATTCATGCCGAAGCCGGTCGCGGGCATCAACGGCTCGGGCATGCACACCCACCTGTCGGTGTTCAAGGACGGGAAGAACGCCTTCTACGACGAGAAGGCCGAGTACCAGCTGTCGCGCACCGCCCTCAACTGGATCGCGGGGCTGCTCGAGCACGCCTCCGGCATGGTGGCCGTCACCAATCCCACCGTCAACAGCTACAAACGCCTCACGCCCGGCTTCGAGGCCCCTACCAACATCGCCTGGTCGGCGTCGAACCGCAGCGCCATGATCCGCATCCCGGCACGGCGCGGGTTGGGCACGCGCAGCGAGCTGCGCATGCCCGACCCCTCCTGCAACCCCTACCTCGCCCTGGCATTGATGCTGGCCGCCGGCAAGGACGGCATCCAGCACGACCTCACGCCGCCTCCCGCCATCCAGCGCAACATCTTCGAGATGAGCGTCCGCGACCGCCGGCGCCACAAGATCAAGGAGCTGCCCGGCACGCTGCGCGAGGCGCTCGTCGCGCTCAAGCGCGACCGCGTGATGGTGGACGCCCTCGGCGAGCACGCCTTCGAGCACTTCGTCGGCGCCAAGACGCGCGAGTTCGACGAGTACCGCATCACCGTCCACGGCTGGGAGCTCGACCAGTACCTGGCGGAGTACTGAGGTCGGCCAGACGCCCATGCCCGGGTCCTCGCGCTCCCAGGGCCACGCGGAGCCCTTCCGCGTGGTGGGCGTGGACCCGGGCATCGCCAACCTCGGTCTGGGCGCCGTCGAGGAGCGGGGGCACGACGCCCGGCTGCTCGGCTCGGAGGTGGTGCGCACGCCCGCGCGCCAGCCGCAGGCCGACCGCCTGCTCGCCCTGAAGCGCGCCACCGGCGACTTCCTCGACGCCCACCGGCCCCATGCCCTGGCGATCGAGGGGCAGTTCTTCCATCAGCAGCGCGACGTGTCGTTCAAGGTCGGCCAGGCGTTCGGGGTGGTGCTGCTGGCGGCGGCGGAGCGCGGCATCCCGGTGTTCGAGTACGGGCCCATGCAGGTCAAGCAGGCCCTGGTCGGTAGCGGCCGCGCCCACAAGGACCAGGTGATCTACATGGTCCGGGCGCTGCTGGGCATGACCCGCGCCCCCACCGACCACCACGCCTCGGACGCGCTGGCCCTGGCGCTCACGCACCTCAGCAGCCGCCGTCTCGGCGCTCCGCCCGCCGGCCGGGACGGCTGAGCCCCGGCCCGCGGCCGTGACGTACCCTCACTCCACCGTGCCGTCCGCCTCCCCGCCCGCCGCGCCGCCGGCGGCATCGCCCCGCCGCGCCGCGGCAGCGGGGAGCAGCGCCGCCAGGCGGTAGCCGCTGGCCTCCTCGGCACGCAGCAGCGCGGACGCCAGGCGCAGCTGCTCGCGCGCCGGCACGTGAGCCGTCCCCAGCAAGGTGACGACCGCCGCCCCCAGCAGCCGGTAGCGCTCCCGCACGAACCAGCGCTCGCCCTGGTAGTCGTGGACCTGCAGGAAGGTCCCGGCCGCCTCGTCCTCACGGAGGCGTGCCAGGAGCCCGGCAGGTTCGAGAGGCCGGGACGCCGTCGCCTCGGCGGCGGGCGCTGCGGACGCGGGCCGCCGGGCCGCGGACGCGACGGCCTCCGGCAAGATCCGCAACAGCAGCGGCGGCAGCGCCGCCAGCCCGTCAGCGTCGCCGGCGCCCTCCGCCGCCAGCCGGGCGGCCACGGCCCCCCGAAGCCTGAGCGCGTCGTAGAGCTCGTCTCCTCCCTGCAGCGGCGCCAGGGCGAGCGCGGCGCGAACCGCGGGAAGCAATCCCGCGGCCGCCCGCGGCGCATCGAACCCGAGCGCCTCCAGTCCCGGCGCGGCCGGGGCCTGCGGCACGCCATCGGCCGTTCCCTTCGAAGCCGCGCCTGACGGCCGCGCCACCGCCCGTTCCGGCGCGGAGCCGGCCCCCTGCAGCATCGCGACCACCCGGGCCGCCAGGTCCGCCGCCGCGTCCGCCGGCACGGCCGCGGCGCCGGCGCTAGCGAGCTCGGCTCCCGGCGCGGTCCTCGCCTCGTTCGCGGCGGCCTCCGGGTGGGCCGCCGCCGTCGCGGATCCCTCGGCAGCGGCCTCGTCCCCGGCGGCCCGACCGACCTCGGGGACCGCCCCGCCGGCAGCCGCCGTGGCGCCGTCCTGCGGCGGGCCGCCGGCCGTGGCGCCCCTGGGCGTAAGCCGCACGTGCTCCGCAGCGGCGCGGACGAACCCCACCGCGGCCTCCTCGAGGCCGCCCTGGCCGCCTGCGGCATCGAGCAGCGTCAGGAAGCGCCGCCGGACCTCGCGGTGCAGCCAGTCGAGCCGCGCGCCCTCCAGGTCGGCCACGCCGTCGCCGGCGAGCGCGGCCTCCAGCCCGGCATAGCTGCCGTCGACGTCTTCCACCTCGTAGACGTCGCCGAACGCCTGGGCCTGGAACCCGTCCAGCGCGAACGCCAGGCCGTCCCGGGCGATGTCGTCCGAGCGGCGCAGGTAGCTCAGGCCGTGCAGCGTGTCGATCAGCACGGTGAAGCGGCGGTCGCCGCCGGCGAGCCCGAGCGCCTGGTGCAGGGACTCGCGGCGCTCGCCGCCACCGGCCCAGGGCTCGGCGAACGGCACGCTGCGGCGGATGCTGCCGGCCGCACGCGCGTAGCGGTTGTTGTAGAGCACCAGCGACGCCGTCCGGCCGGAACGATTGGAGTAGGCGTAGACGTCCTCGTTCACGTGGCCCTGCCCGTCGACGGCGTCGAAGAGCCGGAAGGTCTCGGCGCCGGCGAAGTCGCGCCGGCGGTAGAGCAGCGGGGCGATCTCGCGGCGGTGCCGCTCGATCAGCCGCGTGTCCGGCTCCTCCTCGAAGGTCGGGGCGCGGTACTCCATGCCGTACTTCTCGCGGAACCCCTCCACCTGACCGTGGCCGAACATCGGCAGCCCGGGCATGGTGGCCATCAGCACGCACACCCCGAAGTACTTGTCGCCGTCGCCGAACTGGGCGATGGCCGTCTCCTCGTCCGGGTTGTTCATGAAGTTGACGAAGCGTCCCAGGATGCGCGGGTCGAACGCCAGCACGTTCTTCACGAGCGTCCGGTAGTCGGCGTTCTCCTCGCGCTTCAACATGTTCATGAAGGCGCTGTTGTAGACCCGGTGCATGCCCAGGGTGCGCACGAAGTAGCCCTCCATCATCCAGAAGGCCTCCGCCAGCAGCAGCGTCCCGGGAGCTTCGGCCGCCACCCTGTCGACCACCTCACGCCAGAACTCGACCGGGATGCGGCGCTCGAACTCCTCCGCGCGCATCGAGCCGTAGGCGCTGCGCGAAGGGATGGCGCCTCCCTCGCCGGGCGGCGGGTACCACAAGCGCTGGATATGGCGCTTGGCGAGCGTCATGGCCGCGTCGAAGCGGATGATCGGCACCAGGCGCGCCACGTGCAGGATGGTCTGGACCACGGCCTCGCGCACCTCCGGCCGGAGGTAGTCGAGCTGGGCGGTATCGTTCCACGGCATCGAGGTGCCGTCGTTGCCGTGGTAGATGAAGCGCGTCTCCCCGCTCGCCCGGTCCGTCCGGCGGAAGACCACCGCCGCGTCGCTGTCGTCCCAGTAGTGATCCTCGATGCTGACCGCCATCGCCGGGTCCGAGGACAGGTCCGGCCCGTCGAAGCGGTAGCCCGGATAGGGCGGATGGTCCAGCTGCACGAACCACTCCGGATGCTCGGCGACCCACTTCCCGTCGATGCCCACATGGTTGGG
>Ga0102953_1002360_pt1 | contig 11254 bp, 8 predicted proteins | sample SalPon2A_C_D2_MG_FD_78509 | JGI IMG/M metagenome (GOLD analysis project Ga0102953, IMG submission 78509) | Soil microbial communities from South San Francisco under conditions of wetland restoration - Salt Pond MetaG R2A_C_D2_MG | ecosystem: Environmental > Terrestrial > Soil > Wetlands | place... | reverse complement strand
CGCCGCGCGCGGCGTGGCGGGCGAGGCGCAGGCGGCGCAGTGGCCGCCGGTTGCGCTCGTACCAGCGTCGCTTCCTCCACCAGAGTCGCCAGCCGCGGGGCATTCGCCGCATAGACTGACGGGCGTGAGCGATCTGCGCGGTGGCATCGATCTCGGCGGGACGAAGATCCAGACGGCTGTCGTCGAGGCGGACGGAAGCCTGCGCGGCGAAGCGCGCCGGGACACGCCGACCGAGGGCACGCCGGCGGACGTCGCCAAGGCGATGGAGGACGCGCTGCGCGAGGCGGCTGCGGCGGCGGCCGTAAAGCCGGAGGAGCTGCGCGGGGTCGGGGTCGGCTCGCCCGGCGACGCCGACGGCAAGACCGGGATCGTCTCCGGAGCCCGCAACCTGCCCGGCTGGGAGGGCAGCTTTCCGCTCGGCGAGGCGCTGGCGAAGGCGCTCGGCACGGAAGTCCGGATCGGCAACGACGTCCAGGTCGCGGTCGAAGGCGAGTACGCGCTCGGCGCCGGCAAGGGCCTCAACTCGTTGCTCGGCGTCTGGTGGGGAACCGGCGTCGGCGGCGGGATCGTCCTCGACGGCAAGCCCTGGCTCGGCCGCGGCGCCGCGGCGGAGATCGGCCACATGGTCGTCAAGCGCAACGGCGCCCGCTGCCCCTGCGGCCGGCGCGGCTGCATGGAGGCCTACGCGGGGCGCGCGGCGATGGAGGCGAAGGCGCGCCGCGACCTCGCCAAGGGCGTCGAGACCGAGCTCTTCCACGTGATGAAGAAGCGCGGCAAGGACCGGCTTACCAGCTCGGTCTGGGAGCACGCGCTGCGCGAGGGAGACGCGCTGGCCGAGAGCCTGCTGCGCCGCGCGATCCGCTACCTGGGCACCGGGATCGCCTCGGCGCAGAACCTGCTCGACGTCGAGGCGGTGGTGATCGGAGGCGGGCTCGGTGGGCGCTTCGGCGACCGCTTCATGGACGACCTCAAGGGCGAGATGCACAAGCACCTCTTCCTCAGCGACAACCCACCCCAGATGAAGGTCGCCGAGCTGGGCGACCTGGGCGGCGCAATCGGCGCCTCGCTGCTCGTGAAGGGCTAGACCCTTCCCTCCGCCTGGCGGTGCATCCTGGCCACGGCGTCGACCACCACCGCGACCAGCAGGACGCCGCCGGTGACCATGAATTTGACCGACGATTCGAGCGCCAGCAGGTCCATGCCGTTGGAGATCGAGCCGATCACGATCGCGCCGAGCAGCGCCGACCAGACCGAGCCGCGGCCACCGAACAGGCTGGTGCCGGCGATCACCGGGCCGGCGATCGCGAGCAGCAGCAGGTCGCTGCCGCCGGAGCTCTGGTTGACCGCGAGCAGCCGCGAGGCGGCCATGATCCCGCCGACCGCGGCCATCGAGCTGCAGAGGGCGAAGGCGAGGACGCGCATGCCGTCGACCCGGATGCCGGCCCGGCGGGCCGCCTCGGCGCTGCCGCCGGCGGCGAACAGATGGCGGCCGAAGGTCGTGCGCGTGGTCAGCAGCTGGAAGCCGATCACGAAGCCGAGCAGGATCAGCAGCGCCAGCGGCAGGCCGCGGTCGGAGTTGAAGATCACGATCGCGACGAACGCCACCGCGGCGAAGACCGCGAGGCGCAGGACGAGCAGGCCGAGCGGCTCGGTGGTGACGCCGGTCCTCAGCCGGCGCCAGTGGCCGCCCAGGGTGACGAGCGCGTAGACGCCGATCGCCACCGCAGCGATGATCCAGCCCACCGTGTCCGAGTAGAAGGTGTTGGCGAGGTTGACGACGCTCGAGTTGGTCAGGTTGACCGTGCCGGTGTTGCCGAGCACCTGCAGCAGCGCCCCCTGCCAGGCGAGCAGGCCGGCAAGCGTGACGACGAAGGAGGGGATGCGGAAGCGGGTGAAGAGCAGCCCCTGGGCGAGGCCGATCGCCGCGCCGGTGAGCACGCCGGCGAGGATCGCCAGCGCCGGGTCCCAGCCGTGCTGAACGTTGAGCACCGCCATCACCGCCGCCGCGAGGCCGCTGACCGCGCCGATCGAGAGGTCGATCTCGCCGAGCAGCAGGGCGAGCACGACGCCGACCGAGATCAGCCCGACCGGCGTGATCTGGAGGAAGAGGTTGGTCAGGTTGGTCGCCGAGAGGAAGCGGTCGTTCTGCAGCTCGAAGACGAGCCAGATCAGGGCGATCGAGAAGATCACCCGCAGCGAGACCAGATCGCCCTGTAGGAAGCGGCGCACGGTCATGCCGCTTCACCGTTGCCGAACTCGGCGCCGGTGATCGCGCCGACGATCTGCTCCTCGGTCGTCTCGTCGGCGTCGAAGTCGCCGGCCCGGCGGCCCAGCCGCAGGACGAAGATCCGGTCGCAGACCTCGAACACGTTGGCCAGGTTGTGGCTGACGACGATCACCCCGAGCTCACGCTCGCGCAGCCGCTTGATCAGCCCCAGCACCTGTTTCGTCTGCGGCACGCCGAGCGCCGCGGTCGGCTCGTCGAGCAGGACGAGCTTCGGCTCGCCGAGCAGCGAGCGCGCCACCGCGACCTGCTGGCGCTGGCCGCCGGAGAGCGTGCCGACCTCCGAGCGCACGCTGGGGATCGTCACCGAGAGCTGCTCGAGCAGCTCGTGCGAGCGCCGCTCCATCGTCGTCTCATCGAGGATTCGCGCCAGCCGCCCGGGCCCGGCGGCGATCGCCTCCTGGCCGAGGAAGAGGTTGGCGACGACGTCGAGGTTGTCGCAGAGCGCGAGGTCCTGGTAGACGGTCGCGATACCGAGCGCGGTGGCCGCCTTGGGCCCTTTGATCGAGACCGGCCGCCCTTCGAAGGAGAACTCGCCGGCGTCGATCGAGTAGATGCCGGCGATCGACTTGACCAGCGTCGACTTGCCGGCCCCGTTGTCGCCGACCAGGCCGACCACTTCACCGGCGCCGACGGCGAAGTCGACATCGTCGAGCGCCTGCACCGGGCCGAACCTCTTGCTGACCCCCTTCATCGAGAGGACCGCGGCGTTGTCGCTCATCGCTCTCCTGTCGCTGGGCGGGCGGGCCGCTCGACGCGGCCCGCCCGGATCCCGTTCGGCCTATTCGATGCCCGCTTCTTCGCAGGCCTGCTTGTAGGCGGAGGTGCAGATTTCCGACGCCGACCAGAATTCGTCGGCGACGATCGTTTCGTTGATGTTTTCTTTGGTCACCGCGATCGGTTCGAGCAGGACCGACGGCACATCTTCCAATTCGTTGTTGGTCTTGCCGTTGACCAGGCCGGATGGGACTTCTTCCCCTTCGACCAGGGCGACGGCCATTTCGGCGGCGGCGTTGGCCTCCGGTTCGATCGCCTTGTAGACGGTCATGAACTGGCTGCCGGCGAGGATCCGCTGGATCGCTTCGAGTTCGGCGTCCTGGCCGGTGGTCGGCTTCGACGACGGTTCGATCCCGGCCGACTTCATCGCCGCGATCGCGCCGCCGGCGGTGCCGTCATTGGCCGCGTAGGTCGCTTCGAACCCGTTCTTGCCGAGCGCCGTGATCGCCTGTTCCATCTCGTTCTGGGCCTTGTCGGGGCTCCAGTCCGGGGTGTCGTATTCCTTGGCGATCTTCACGCCTTCCTTGTCGAAGACACTGTGCGCGCCTTTCTTGAACAGGGTGGCGTTGTTGTCGGTGGGCGAGCCGTTGATCATCACGATCGGGCCGCTCGGGCTGCCTTCTTCTTGCAGCTTTTCCGACAGCTTTTCGCCCTGCAGTTCCCCGACTTTTTCGTTGTCGAAGGAGATGTAGTAGTCGACCGGAGCGCCGAGGATCAGGCGGTCGTAGCTGACCACCGGCACTTCCTGCTGGTTGGCTTTCTGCACCATCGCGCTGGCCGAGGTGGCGTCGACGGCGTCGAGGACCAGAACTTCAGCGCCCTGGGTCAGCGCAGCTTCGGCCTGCGACTGCTGCTGGGCGGCGTTCTGGTTGGCGTTGCTGAAGATGACTTCGCATTCTTCGCACCGTTCTTCGACCTTGGCTTCGAATTCGGGCCGGTCGTGAGCTTCGTAGCGACTGGTCTTCGACTCCGGCAGGAGCAGCGCGATCTTGCCGCCTTCGCTGCTGCTGCTGCCGCCACAGCCCGCGGCGATAACCGATGCCGCGACCAGGACGCCAATGGCCAGCAGCGCCAGTGGGAATCGTCTGAAGGGTGACTTGGACATGAAACCTCCTCCTTGTTCTGCCCCGGCCCTTACCCGCCAGCCGCGGTTTCAGTCCACCGTAACGCGCCAAAGCCCGCCGGAAAATGTGGTTAAGCCGCAATCTTCTCGCGCCGCGCCCGCGGGCGTTTCGGCTTCGCCGGCTCGATCAGCTCGGCGAGGAAGCGGCCCGTGTGGGATCCGGTGGCCGCCGCGACCTCCTCGGGGGTGCCGATGGCGACCACCTCTCCCCCCTCGTCGCCGCCGTCGGGGCCGAGGTCGACCAGCCGGTCGGCGGTCTTGATCACATCGAGGTTGTGCTCGATCACGACCACCGTGTTGCCGGCGTCGACCAGCCGCCCGAGCACATCGAGCAGCCGCTGCACATCGGCGAAGTGCAGGCCGGTGGTCGGCTCGTCGAGGATGTAGAGGGTGTCGCCGGTAGCGACCTTGGAGAGCTCGGTCGCCAGCTTCACCCGCTGCGCCTCGCCGCCCGAGAGCGTCGTCGCCGGCTGGCCGAGGCGGATGTAGTCGAGGCCGACGTCGTGCAGGGTGCGCAGCCGGCGGGCGATCTTCGGCACGTTCTCGAAGAAGCCGACCGCGTCCTCGACCGACATCTCGAGCACATCGGCGATGCTCTTGCCCTTGAAGCGGACCTCGAGCGTCTCGCGGTTGTAGCGCTTGCCGTGGCACTGCTCGCAGGGGACGTAGACGTCGGGCAGGAAATGCATCTCGATCTTGATCTGGCCGTCGCCGCGGCAGACCTCGCAGCGCCCGCCCTTGACGTTGAAGCTGAAGCGGCCCGGCTTGTAGCCGCGCGCCCGCGCCTCCTGGGTCTGCGTGAAGAGCTGGCGGATGTGGTCGAAGAGGCCGGTGTAGGTCGCCGGGTTGGAGCGCGGCGTGCGCCCGATCGGCGACTGGTCGATGTTGATGATCTTGTCGATCTGGCTCAGCCCGTCGACGCCGTCGTGGGCGCCGGGGCGCAGTTTCGCCTGATGCAGCCGGTTGGCGACCGAGTGGTGCAGCGTCTCGTTGACCAGGGTCGACTTGCCCGAGCCGGAGACGCCGGTGACGCAGCAGAAGACGCCGAGCGGGATCGCCACATCGATCCCCTTGAGGTTGTGCTCGCGGGCGTTGCGGACGACCAGCGCGCCGCGCGGCTCGCGCCGCTCCTCGGGCACGGCGATCTCGCGCTTGCCGGAGAGGAACTGGCCGGTCAGCGAAGCGGGGTCCTTGGCCACCTCGGCCGGGGTGCCGGCGGCGATCACGTGGCCGCCGTGCTCGCCGGCCCCGGGCCCGAGGTCGAGCAGGTGGTCGGCGGCGCGCATCGTGCCCTCGTCGTGCTCGACGACGATCACCGTGTTGCCGAGGTCACGCAGCCGGTCGAGCGTCGCGATCAGCTTCTCGTTGTCGCGCTGATGGAGGCCGATCGAGGGCTCGTCGAGCACGTACATCACGCCGACCAGGCTGGAGCCGATCTGCGTCGCCAGGCGGATCCGCTGCGCCTCGCCGCCGGAGAGCGAGCGCGCCGAGCGGCCCAGCGAGAGGTAGCCGATGCCGACGTTCTCGAGGAAGGCGAGCCGTTCGGAGATCTCGCGCACGATCAGGCGGGCGATCGCCCGCTCGGTCTCGGTCAGCTCCAGCGCCTCGATCCACTCGCTCGCCGCGCGGGCGGAGAGCTCGGTGTACTCCGAGATGCTGAGCCCGCCGACGGTCACGGCGAGGCTCTCCGGCCGCAGCCGCGCCCCTTCGCAGTCCGGGCAGGGCTGCTCGGCCATATAGCCCTCGATCCGCTCGCGGTTGGACTCCGAGTCGGTCTCCTCGTAGCGCCGCTCGAGGTTGTTGACGATCCCCTCGAAGCGCACCTTGTAGGAGCGGCGGCGGCCGAAGCGGTTGGTGTAGGTGACCTGGTGGCGGTCGCCGCCGGTCCCGTAGAGGAAGATCTCTTTCTCCTTTTTCTTCAGCTTCGCCCAGGGCTTGTCGAGGTCGACTTCGTGCTCCTCGGCGACCGCCGCGATCAGCCGCTTCCAGTAGGCGGTGATGCCGCGGTTCCAGGGCTGCAGCGCGCCCTCGCCGAGCGAGAGCGTCGGGTCGGGGACGACCAGCTCGGGGTCGATCACTTTCTGGAAGCCGAGCCCGTGGCAGCGCTCGCAGGCGCCGTGCGGCGAGTTGAAGGAGAAGATCCGCGGCTCCAGCTCGGGGATCGAGGTACCGCAGCTGAGGCAGGCGAACTGCTCCGAGAACAACATAATTCCGCCAATGTGCTCCGCTTCGCGTCCGCCATTGGCGGGTTTGGCGCCAGATCGTCCGCCTTTCGAACCACCGCTCCCTCTCGAAGAATCAGATCGTGACGCTCGGTCGCTACCGGGGTCAGGCTTTGCGTTGCGATCCACGATCTCGACTTCGACCAAACCCCCGGCCAATCCGGCGGCGGCCTCGACCGACTCGGAGAGGCGGCGGCGCAGGTCGGACTTCATCACCAGCCGGTCGACGACCACGGCGACGTCGTGTTTGTACTTCTTGTCGAGCACAATCTCCTCGTCGAGCCGCCGCAACTCGCCGTTGACCCTGACCCGCGAGTAGCCCTCGAGCCGCATCTGCTCGAGCAACTTCCCGTACTCGCCTTTGCGCCCGCGCACGACCGGCGCCAGCACGATGAATTTCGTCCCGTCCTCCAGCGTCATCAGCCGGTCGACGATCTGCTCCTGCGTCTGGCCGGTGATCTCCTCGCCGCACTCGGGGCAGTGCGGGACGCCGATCCGCGCCCAGAGCAGGCGCAGGTAGTCGTAGACCTCGGTCACGGTGCCGACGGTCGAGCGCGGGTTGCGCGAGGTCGTCTTCTGGTCGATCGAGATCGCCGGCGAGAGCCCCTCGATCGAGTCGACGTCGGGCTTCTCCATCAGCCCGAGGAACTGCCGCGCGTAGGCCGACAGCGACTCGACGTAGCGCCGCTGCCCCTCGGCGTAGATCGTGTCGAAGGCGAGGCTCGACTTGCCCGACCCGGAGAGCCCGGTGATCACGATCAGCGCGTCGCGAGGCAGCTCGACGTCGACGTCCTTGAGGTTGTGCTCACGCGCCCCAGATATGACGATTCGATCGGAAGCAGCCACTGAGGATCATTCTAGGCACCCGAACAGATGTTCCCCCAAGCTTCCGTTCGCAGTTTGCCCCTCTATGCGACAAAAACCGCGAACGGAAGAGGCAAAACGCCGTCGCAGGGGGGAGAGATTGCCATGCGTTCGCACTTGTCCTCCGTATGCAGCGAAAGGAGCGAACGCATCATCGACTCGCGCGCGTCGCAGAGAAGCACTACGGAGTCGTGTCTCGGGAGGAGATGCGCGGGCTCGGATACTCGGATGGGGCGATAGACCGTGCCGTGGCCGCGGGGCGCCTGCACCGCGTTCACCGCGGCGTGTACGCCGTCGGACATGAGCAGCTTTCGACGCACGGTCGCTGCCATGCGGCTCTGCTCGCATGCGGGAAACGGGCGGTGCTCAGCCATAACTCCGCCGCATGGCTCTGGGGTTTACAGCCCACCCTGGCCGAGAACGTCGAGGTTGCGGTGCCGTCTCGTGGACATTCTCGGCGCGGGATCCACATCCACTGCCTCCCACGACTCGCAGCCGAGGACCGAGCTATCAGCGAGGGCCTCCCGACGACCGCCGTGCCGCGGACCCCTGCTCGACCGAGCGGCCATCGTCTCTCGCAGCGGCCTTGAGCGAGACCTCGACCGGGCGGCGCGGCTTGGCATTTTCCACCTCGGCGCGATCGACCGCTTGCTCGCACGCGCCGGCAAGCACCCCGGCGTCGCGAAGCTACGCACCGCCATCGAGCTACACCGCGAGCCCAGCTATACGCGATCGTGGCTGGAGCGCCGGTTCCTGAAGCTCGTTCGCGAGTCCGGTCTTCCGATGCCGTCAGCAAATGTCTTCGTCGCCGGCTTCGAGCTCGACATGTACTGGGAGCAGGCGCGCTTCGCGGTCGAACTCGACGGCTATGAGTTCCACAGCAGCCGCAAGTCGTTCGAGAGCGACCGGCGCCGCCAGGAGGAGCTGAAGCTGGTGGGGATCGAGATAATGCGGTTCACGGCGCAACGGCTCGCAGACCAGCCTCAGGATGTCATGCAACGGCTGTCATCGTTCCTAGAGAAGCGATTCCTCGAACTTGGTGACTAGCAGCCCTTCGATCTCACGGTTGCCGTCATGTCAAGAATCACGGATCGCGCTAGAAGGGATCATCGTTCTCGAGGTGGCCGCCTGGCAAGTGAACCTCCAGTGACTGCCTTAGATCTTCAGACATCTCCAAATTCGCCAGATCGACGCCAGCCCTCACCAGAGCCCTCTGACTCAACTCACCCTGCTCGGCGAGGGATTCCACAATCGAGAAGAGCGCGTGGGCATCTTGGCGATACTCGACATCCTCGCGCGCCGCACGCGGCGATCGAGATGACACCACGCGGAGCAACTACTCCACACCTGAGCGGACATGAGCAAGCTCCGTCGCGATTGGATTGTCCGGCGCCAGATCCTGAAGACTCCTACTACCCGCAGCCTCGCTTACCAACGAGCTCGGGACATAGTCATCACCAAGAACTACGTGTATCGACTCACGCAGCTTTTTCTTGGCTTTCTCAGCCTCTGCAACGCCCAATCGATCTTGCTCGCCAAGCTCGATCACTCGCTCCTGTGAAGTATCAAACGAGAGTGAGTCCACACTGTCCACCAAGATCACGACCGGAATCCCAAAGCTGTGGGCGACTCCCAGCTCGTAGTAGACATTTGGGTTCCGCCCAGTCAGATCGGCGATCACGAGGCGAGCCGCGGTCAGACTGCGGATGATCTGGGCAGTGATCTGACCTGGAGTGGGATCGCGATCCGACCGAGTTGGAATTAGGTTGAATTCCTTGACGATGGGCTCCACGACGAAGCTGAAGATCTCGTCTGCTCGCTCCCGGACCTGAGTGCCATCGTCGCCAATCTGGCAAATAACGAATGCCTCTGCCCCTGCCACGGCGCCGGAGTATATGGCTTTGTGAACGCATCCGGCCCTGGCTGGGTACCTACCGGCCGATCGACTGCTGGTACAGGGTGAAGCCGATGCCGGAGCAGACGGCGGCGATGATCCAGAAGCGGAGCATGATCTTGGTCTCCGACCAGGCCATCATCTCGAAGTGGTGGTGCAGCGGGGCCATCAGGAGGACGCGGCGGCGGAAGGTCTTGAAGGAGAAGACCTGGATCGCGACGGAGAGCGCCTCGATCACGAAGATGCCGCCGATGATCACCAGCAGGACCTCGGTCTGGGTCATCACCGCGAGGGCGCCGATCGCGCCGCCGAGGCCGAGCGAGCCGGTGTCGCCCATGAAGATCGAGGCCGGGAAGGCGTTGAACCAGAGGAAGCCGACGCAGGCGCCGACCAGGCAGGCGGAGAGCAGCGCCAGGTCCTGCTGCTGGTTGGCGACGAAGGCGATCGCCGTGTAGGCGAGCAGGACGATCGCGCAGGAGCCGGCGGCGAGGCCGTCGAGGCCGTCGGTCAGGTTGACCCCGTTCGAGGTGCCGGCGATGACGAAGAAGACGAGCACGAAGTAGAGCACAGGCCCGAGGTCGAGGCTGGCGTCGCCGATGCGGAAGAAGAGGACCGGCTCGAGGCCGACCTCGTGCCGCGCCACCCACCAGAGGACGAGCGCCAGCAGCAGCTGCGCGACCAGCTTCCAGCGCGCCGAGAGGCCGAGTGAGCGGCGTTTGACGATCTTCGTGAAGTCGTCGGCGAAGCCGAGCGCCGCGCAGCCGAGCGCGACGCCGAAGACCGCGAGGCTCTGCGGGTCGCGGTTCGAGAGCACCAGGTAGGGGACGATGATCGCGGCGAAGACGATCAGGCCGCCCATCGTCGGCGTGCCGGCCTTGGCGTGGTGCTCCTGCGGCCCGTCCTCGCGGATGTGTTGGCCGAACTCCCTCACCCGCAGGTACTCGATGAATTTCGGGCCGAGGAAGATGCAGATCAGCATCGCCGCCATCCCGGCGATCAGCACCTCACCCATATCAGGCGCCGCCTCCTCTGCTCCCGTGGGGGCCAGAAGAGTCAGATTGCGACTGGCCCCCACTCCCGCGTCCGGGGGCGGCTTGGGCTTGGAGGAGGTCGGCGACCGCCTCGAGGCCGGCCGAGCGCGAGCCCTTGACGAGGACCGCGTCGCCGGGCTCGAGCTGGGCGGCGAGCAGCTCCGCCGCCTCGGCCGGGTCGGCGACCAGCTCGTCGGGGTCGTACCCGCGCGCCGGCTCGCCGACGCCGATCAGCGTGTCGACACCCGCGGCACGGGCGTGGCCGCCGACCTCGCGGTGGAAGGCGGACGCGCCCGGGCCGAGCTCGGCCATCTCGCCGAGCACGGCGATCCGCCGCGTCCCCTCGATCGTGGCGAGGTGGTCGAGCGCGGCGCGCATCGAGAGCGGGTTCGCGTTGTAGCAGTCGTTGACCAGGACGATCCCTTCACCAAGCTCGAGGCGCTCGCCCCGGAAGCGGGAGAATCCTATGTTCGCAGCGCGGTCGGCCATCGCCTCGAGCGGCGCGCCGAGCGCGACCCCGGCGCCGATCGCGGCAAGCGCGTTGGTCAGGTTGTGGCGCTCGGCGAAGGGGAAGTGAAAGCGGGCCGTGCCGGCTGGGGTGGCGATCGTCGCCTCGGTGACGCCGCCCTCGACACGGCTCTCGACGACCTCGACGTCGCCGCCTGGGCCGAAGCGCAGCAGCTTCGGCGCGGCGGAGAGGTGCGGCTCGAGCTCGCCGGCTTCGACCGGGACGACCGCGGTCCCGCCGGCGGGCAGCGCGGCGAGCACCTCGGCCTTCGCCGCGGCAATCGCCTCGACCGAGCCGAGCAACTCGACGTGGACCGGGCCGACGTTGGTGATCACGGCGACGCGGGGCTCGGCGATCGCCGCCAGCTCGGCGATCTGGCCGGGGCCGCGCATCGCCATCTCCAGCACCAGCAGCTCGCTGTCGGCGGGGGCTTCGAGCGCGGTCAGCGGCAGGCCGATCTCGGTGTTGAGGTTCTCGCGGTTGGCGTGTACGCGGCCGGGCAGCAGCGCCCGGGCGATGTCCTTGACCGAGGTCTTGCCGACCGAGCCGGT
>Ga0102953_1002359_pt1 | contig 11254 bp, 6 predicted proteins | sample SalPon2A_C_D2_MG_FD_78509 | JGI IMG/M metagenome (GOLD analysis project Ga0102953, IMG submission 78509) | Soil microbial communities from South San Francisco under conditions of wetland restoration - Salt Pond MetaG R2A_C_D2_MG | ecosystem: Environmental > Terrestrial > Soil > Wetlands | place... | reverse complement strand
CGCCGTCCCGATCTGCGCGCGGCCCTGCGCCGCATCGAAGCCGCTGACAGCGAGGTTGCCGCGGCCATCGCCGCGCGCTTTCCGGCTCTCAATCTGGTCGCCAGCTACGGGACGACCCGGCAGGATTTTGCCACCGGCCTGATCAAGGGGGAGTTCTGGAGTTTTCTCGGCAGCCTCAGTGCCCCGGTCTTCGATGCCGGGCGCCGCAAGGCCGAGGTCGAACGGACGCAGGCCGTGGTCCGCGAGCGGGTCGCCGCTTACCAGCAAGCCGCCCTGACCGCTTTTCGCGAGGTTGAAGATGCCTTGTCGACCGACCGCGAAACCGAGCTGCGTATCACCTCGCTCGAAGAGACCGGGGCGGCGACCGCCGCGACCCTGCGCCTGGCGCTCGAACGTTATCTGCACGGTGTGGCCGACTACCTGCCGGTGCTGACCGCGCAACGCGCCGACTACGAGTTGCAGAGCCGCCTGTTGTCGGCCCGCCGTACGCTGATCTCGAACCGGATCAGTCTGGCCCGGGCTCTGGGAGGAGACTGGATGAATCAGGAACTTGAGCAACGCCGGCAGGCGTTGAATGGAGAGCGCTGACCATGAGCAAGAAACAGATTGCCCTGAAAATTATCTTGCCACTGCTGATCCTGGGGATCGGCGTCGGCATCCTGCTGCTGATGGTCAAGTCGCGCCAGGCGCCGGCCCGGCAGGAGGCCCCCTACCGTGGTGTGCTGGTCCGGACCCTCGCAGCCGAACGTGGCCCCCAGCCGATCCAGGTTCGTGCCACCGGGACCGTGCAGCCTCGCCAGCAAAGCGATATCGTGCCGCAGGTCAGCGGCCTGGTGACCGAGGTCGGACCCAACCTGGTCGCCGGTGGCTTTGTGCATGAGGGCGAGCTGCTGTTCGCCCTGGAGCAGGTCGATTTCGAGCTGGCCGTCGAACAGGCGCGGGCGAGCCTGGTCAAGGCTCAACTCGAGGCCGAGACGGTGGCGGCGCAAGCTGAAATTGCCCGCAACGAATGGCAGCGCCTGCATCCTGACGAAGTGCCGAGTCCGCTGGTCGTTTATGAGCCGCAGCTCAAGAGCGCGGCGGCAGTGGTCGCCTCGGCCCGCGCCGGTTTGCAGCAGGCCGAACTCAACCTCGAGCGCACCCGGGTAACCGCTCCTTTCAACGGTTACCTGCGCAGCGAAACCGTCGATCTGGGCCAGTACCTGCGCTCCGGCAACCCGGTCGCCACCCTGGTCGGCACCGATCAGGCCGAAATCATCCTGCCGCTGCCGCTGCAGGAACTCCCCTGGTTGCTGGTGCCGCGCCAGACCGGGCACCAGGGCTCGGCGGCGACCGTCAGCCTGCCGGCGGCCGGGCAGAGGAAGTGGCACGGCTGGATCGACCGGTCGCTCGGCGAGGTCGACAGCCAGGGCCGCATGGCCCGGGTGGCGGTGCTGGTCGCTGACCCCTACGGCCTCAAGGAACAGACGCCGCTGCCGCTCGCTGTGGGCAGCTTCGTCGACGTCGTCCTGCAGGGACGCAGCCTCGATCAGGTCGTCGCCTTGCCCCGCCTGGCGTTGCGTGACGACGACACGGTCTGGATCATGGGCGACGATCAGAAATTGCAGATCGTTCCGGTCGAGGTGGTTCGCCGCGAGAAGGATGTCGTGCTGATCAGCCAGGGGCTCAAAGGCGGCGAAGCGGTGGTGGTGACCCCGATCAGCGGTGCCGCCGAAGGCCTGCTGCTGCGCCAGGCGGACTAATGAACGGAGGATCAAGCGCACCATGTCTGGGAGAATAAATATGCGTCGCAGCGCTCAATTCACCAGCGTCCATCTTTCTTGCGGGACTTTTTCGCTGCTCCCCGGAGCCGGAGTTTCCCTATGAACGCTGCAATTCGCTGGATGGCCCGTAATCATGTCGCCGCCAACCTGCTGATGCTGGTCTTTATCGTCGGTGGCATCATCCTCGGTTTCTCGGTCAAGCAGGAGGTTTTTCCCGAGGTGACCCTCGACAAGATCATGGTCACGGTCGCCTACCCGGGCGCCGGTCCGGAAGAGGTCGAGGAAGGGGTGATCCTGAAGATCGAGGAGAACCTGACCGGGGTCGACGGCATCAAGCAGCTCAAGGCCCAGGCCGCCGAAGGGATGGGCACCGTCACCGCCGAGATCTACCCCGATTTCGATGCCAACCAGGCGCTGGCCGACATCAAGACCGAGGTCGACCGGATCACGACCTTCCCTCTGGACGCCGAGGAACCGGTCATCACCAAGCTGCTCAACCGCCGCGAGGTGATTTCGGTGGTGCTCTACGGCGACCTGCCCGAGCGGAGTCTGCGCGAGCAGGCGGAACGGGTGCGCGACGACCTGCTCAACCTGCCGCAGATCACCCAGGTCGACCTCTCCGGGGTCCGCGACTACGAGATCGCCGTCGAGATTCCCGAGGAGAACCTGCGCCGCTACGGTCTGACCCTCGACCAGGTCGCCAGCCGGATTCGGGCCGCCTCGCTCGACCTGCCGGGCGGGACGATCAAGACCACCGGCGGCGATATCCTGATCCGGACCAAGGAGCGGCGCTACGACGGTCCCGGCTACGAGACGATCGCCATCGCCGCCAAGCCGGACGGGACCATGCTGCTGCTCGGTGAGATCGCCAAGGTCCGGGACGGCTTTGCCGAGACCGACACCGCGGCCCGCTTCGATGGGCTGCCGGCGGCAATGGTTAAGGTCTTCCGGGTCGGCAAGCAGAAGCCGAACGAGATCTCGCAGCTGGTGCTGAACTATGTCGAACAGCGCCGGGCTCAGCTGCCGGAAAGCGTGCAGATCGCCAGCTGGAACGATACCACCGAGCTGTTCAAAAGCCGCCGCGACCTGCTGTTCAAGAACGCCAAGTACGGCCTGGCGGTGGTCTTCATCATCCTCGGCCTGTTTCTTGAGATCCGCCTGGCGTTGTGGGTCATGCTCGGCATCCCGATCTCTTTTTGCGGCGCCCTGCTGTTCATGCCGGCGACCGACGTCTCGATTAACATGATCTCGATGTTCGCCTTCATCATGGCACTGGGGATCGTCGTCGACGACGCCATCGTCGTCGGCGAGAACGTCTATGAGCACCGTCAGCTGAACAAGATCTATCCGCAAGCGGCCGAGGATGGCAGTATCGAGGTCGGCCGGCCGGTGGTCTTCTCGGTTCTGACCACCGTGGCGGCTTTCGCCCCGCTGCTGTTCACCGGCGGCATGCTCGGCAAGTTCATCTCGGTGATCCCGAAGATCGTCATCAGTATCCTGCTGGTCTCGCTGGTCGAATCGCTGTTTGTGCTGCCGGCCCATCTCTCCCTCGGCAAGCGGCGCAAGCTCGACAAGGGGCTGCTCGGACGCATCGACCGGACCCGGCGCTGGTTCGGCGCCCAGCTGGATCGTTTCATCGCCGGGCCCTACGCGCGGTTTCTCGATCTTTGCCTGCGTTATCGTTATGCCACCATCGCCGGCGGTTTCGCCCTGCTGCTGATGGGTGTTGGACTGGTCGGCGGCGGCATCCTCAAGTTCACCTTTATGCCCGAGGTCGACGGCGACCTGGTGACGGTCAACCTGGAGTTGCCACCGGGGACGCCGGTCGAGCAGACCGACCAGGTGGTGCGGCAAATCCTTGCCGCCGGCGACCAGGCGATCGCCGAATTCGATGCCAAGCGCCCAGAGGGAGATTCGGTGCTGCGCCACGTCTATGCCCTGGTCGGCGGCACCATGATGGAGGCCGGCCCGGTCGGCGGCAGCGGCTCGAGTGCTTCGAATGTGGCCAATCTGCTGATGATGCTGACCCAGAGCGAGAAGCGCGGTGTACCGGCGGCCCAGATCAGCAACCGCTGGCGGGAGCTGGTCGGCGAGGTGCCGGGGGTTGAAACTTTGACCTTCTCCTCCAACCTGGTGCGGCTCGGCGCCAATATCGACATCCAGCTCGCCCACGAGGATTTCGCCGTCCTCGACCAGGTCTCGCAGCGGATCAAGCAGGCGCTGGCCGGTTATCCGGGGGTCGGCGACGTCACTGACAACTACAGCCTTGGCAAGCAGGAGCTCAAGCTCCGCCTGACCCCGGCGGCGCGGACCCTGGGGATCAGCGAGCAGGAACTTGGCCGTCAGCTGCGCGCGGCGTTTTACGGCAGCGAGGCGTTGCGCCTGCAACGCGGGCGTAACGAACTGAAGGTGCTGGTCCGTTATCCTGAGGCAGACCGGCAGCACCAGTGGAGCCTGGAGACCATGCGCATCCGTACCCCGGGCGGCGGCGAGCTGCCACTGCTGCAGGCGGCGACCATCGAACCGGGCCGCGGCTACTCGCAGATCAACCGCAGCGATCGCAAGCGGGTCATCAACGTCACTGCCAGCGTCGACTCCAAGCGCGCCAACACCCAGGAGATCCTCGCCCAGCTGAAGGCCGGCCTGTTGCAGGACCTGACCCATGACTACCCGGGACTGACCTTCAATATGGAAGGAGAGCAGAAGGAACAGGCCGAGTCGCTCGATACCATGAAGCGTGGCTTTCTGCTCGCCCTGTTTGCGATCTTTGCCCTGCTGGCGATACCGCTGCGCAGCTACAGCCAGCCGCTGCTGATTATGGCGGCGATTCCCTTCGGCATCGTCGGCGCCCTGCTCGGCCACCTGATCATGGGCTACAACCTCTCGATCCTCAGCATGTTCGGTATCGTCGCCCTGGCCGGGGTGGTGGTCAACGATTCGCTGTTGCTGATCGACTACGCCAACTTCATCCGCCGCGGCGGCGAGGAACTGATGCCGACCCTGCTGCAGGCCGGGCAGCGACGCTTCCGGCCGATCCTGCTGACCTCGCTGACCACCTTCGGCGGCCTGATGCCGATGATCCTCGAGACCAGCGTCCAGGCCCAGTTCCTGATCCCGATGGCAATCTCGCTCGGCTTCGGCATCATGTTCGCGACCGGTATCACCCTGCTGCTGATCCCGGCGCTCTACCTGATCCTGGAAGACGTCCGGCGCCTGTTCGGGCTGCGTGAGAGCCATGGAGATCATGCGGACGAGCTGGTCGTGAGTGATTGAAGCGGAACCATGAGAGGAGCGGAATCTTGAACCGGGAGTGCGTCGGAAACTTGTTTCAGCATCGGCTGTCGATCGGCCCGGAGTCGATCGACAGCAACGGCCACGTCAACAACATCGAATATGTGCGCTGGATGCAGGAAGCGGCGCTTGCCCACTCTGCGGCGCGGGGGTTGACCGACGAACTCTACGCAGAGCTCGGCGCGACCTGGGTGGCGCGTTCCCACTTCATCGAATACCTGCGGCCGGCGTTTGCCGGTGATGGTTTGCTCATCGAGACCTGGATCGCCGATTTTGCTCGCAGCCGCTCAACGCGCAAATACCGCTTTGTCCGCGAGGCGGATGGGTTGGAGCTGGCCCGTGCCGAGACCCTCTGGGTCTATGTCAGTCGCAAGACCGGGCGACCGCTGCCGATCCACCAGCGGGTGGCCGACCTGTTCATGGCGGGTTAGACAGCCTGCGACAACTGCCGTCGAAGGCGAAACAATGAGCCTTGAAAAGTCATTGACATGGGGGCACGGGTTGTCAAGGATGGATTCGGATGATCGGCACGCTCCCCGGCAGGGTCTGGTTGTGCCTGATCCGTGAAGTCAGACACGATCCGTGTCCAAAGGATTCTGCTTTTGACCGCAGTTTTTCCCCGACAACAGCCATGCGAATATCAGCAACCGGAACAGCCGCGCGAACTGCTGCTGCTGCTCTGCTTTACGGTCTTCTGGTCGGTGCTCAACGGCACCATGTTCAACGTCGCCGTGCCGGATATCGCCGGCGAATTCCGGCTGACGGCGGCCGCAGTGAGCTGGGTGGTGACCGGCTACATTGCGGTCTTTGCCCTTGCTGCGACCACCTACGGCAAGCTGGCCGATCATTACCCGGTCCGCCGTCTGATGACGATCGGCCTGCTGCTTTTCAACTTCGGCGCCCTGCTCAGCCTGGTAGCGCCCTGGTATCCGCTGCTGGTTGCCGGCCGGTTGGTTCAGGCCGCCGGGGGTGGGGCGATTCCGGCCCTGGTGATGATCAGCGCCACCCGTTACGCCCGGGTCGAGCAGCGCGGCCAGGTTCTCGGCGCGGTCGGTGCGACCGTCGCGGTCGGTATGGGGCTTGGCCCCCTGGTCGGTGGCCTGCTGGCCGGTTTTTTCCACTGGCGCTGGCTGTTTCTGCTCTCATTCGCCACCTTGCTGGTGATTCTGCCGCTACGCCGGACGCTGCCCACGGAGTCGTCCCGCCCCGGGGAGTTCGACCTGGCCGGAGCCCTGCTGCTGGCCGCTGGCATGACCCTGTTCCTGCTGGTCCTGACCGGACACTCGGCGTGGCTCTTGCTGCCAGTGCCGCTGCTCGGTTCTTGGTTGAAAGCTCACCTGTCGCGCAGCCCGACCCCATTTTTACCGCAGCGGCTGCTGGGCGAGGCGCTGTTTCGCCGCGCCCTGCTGGTCACCTGCCTGTCGCTTGGCGCCATGTTCGGCCTGCTGTTTGCCGTGCCGTTGCTGCTGCGCCAGTTGTTTGCCCTCGAGACCATCTCCATCGGTCTGGTGATCTTTCCCGGGGCCCTGTTCGCTGCGCTGGCCGGCCTGATCGGTGGACGGCTGGTTGACCGCCTTGGCGTCTACCCGATTGCCCTGGCCGGGCAGGGGTGTCTGGCCGTCAGCCTGCTGCTGCTTGGCGCCCTGGGGAACCGTTCTCCGCTGCTGGTCACCCTGATCCTGGTTTTCAGTTATGCCGGCTTCGCCCTGTTGCAACCGGCCCTCGGCAAGACGGTGTCGCTGGTCCTGCCGGCCGAGCAGGTCGGCATCTGCATGGGGATCTACAACCTGACCTATTTCCTTTCCGGAGCAGTTGGAACCGCCCTGGCCGGCGGCCTGATCAGTCTGCTGGGTGCGGCGCCGGTGCGCGCCTTTGCGACGGTTTTCGCTGGCGCCGCGCTCGGACCGCTTGCGTCCATGGTCGTTTTTCGGCAGAGCTTCGCCAGGCTGGAAACGGATAAGGTCAAGGTGGAAAACTAGGAGTAAAAAGCGCCCCTGCTCTTGCTACGGTGGGGGGAGGTTTCCGGCTGTCTCATCGCCCCGGCAGGGCCCGGTGCCAGCGTTTGTTGACAGGAGCAGAGTTTGGCAGTATCGATAACAAACCCCTGTCGCGAGCGACAGGGGTTTGTTATGGCTTGGTTGGAAAACGGCGGTTAGCGGGCTGCTTCGTCAAGCATGTAGTTGAGCAACTCGACGACGACCTTGACGTCCGCCTTGGTCATGTCGGAATCGGGTTTACGCAGCATTTTGATGCCGTAAGCCCGGGTCGCGCCACGGTCGAAGATCCCGCCGGTAATCGGGGCGATCCCGGTCTGGATTGCGATAGCGGCGCGTTCCAGTGAGTGACACTTGACACATTTCACCGCCATGAGTTTGTACGCGTCCTGCATCTTTTGCGGGTAGCTCGTCACGTCAAACTTGGTCGCGTCGCCCTGGCCAATGACGACGAACTTGGCCTCGGCACTGGCGGCCAGCAGCATTAGGGCTGCAACGAGCAGGGCCATCTTTTTCATATCAGAACCTTTCTTGAGCAGGTCTTTCGGTCATGGCGATCAAACCCAATGCCGGGTTGATCAGCCGTTATGTGCGACGCTCAGAACGAGAACGCGATATTGAAGGCAGCCTCTTTTTCGGTCGCGCTCGGAGCCTCAGTGTGGACGTATTCCAGGGCCAGACGCAGGTTCTGCAGCACGGCATAGGTCACGGACGGGATGTAACGTCTGGTGATGCCGTCGGTGTCGACATCCTGATACTCGAAACGGAATGCCGGGATCAGGTTGGAGCCGACCAGGTACTGGGCCTGGGCCAGGTAGAAACGGGCTTCGGCTTCATTGCCGAGTCCGTCGGTGTCATCGTCATGGCCAAAGGTGCCGCTGAGCCGCATTTTGAAACGCTTGTAGAGAATCTCGCTTTCGAGTCCGGCGCGATAAAAGTCGTTGTTGCCGGCTGCATCAGAGCCGCTATAGCCGAAGCCGCCGAAGGTCAGGGCGAGGAAGTCCCAGATGCTATCCTTGTCGAGATCAACTTCCGGTTCCTTGCCAAGAAAATCAATGCCGCCGATGCGGAACGACAGGTGGCCATAGTACTCTTTGGTGTCTTGAGCATCGTCATTGCCGCCGTCGGTTCCGTCGGCAACGCCGGCAGCGAGAAACAGCCGCGGGGTGACGACAGAGTTGATCTCTACGGCCCCCTGACGGCGTGAAATTCGGAACGGGTTGCTGCCAATGACCATTGAGTTGTGACCGAAGCCCTTCAGCGAGGAACGGTCATTCGATTTCCACAGGCTCAGTTTGGGCTTGAATTTGCCGACCTTGATGTTGAGCGGGGTATTGGCGACATGGCGGAACTGGACCGACACATCGCCGATCGAAGACGAGGAGAGCTTGTATTCGCCCCAGAAGCCGGCCAGTTGCCGGAAGTTGCCGGCGGCAAACATCTCCAGCTCGGTTTCAGCGACGAGGTCAAGTTTCGGATCACTATCACTATTGTAGACCGACTCAATCTGGCCCATCAGCGCAACCGGCAGAACCTCGGGCAGGCCGCTCAGGTACATGGCCTCGGCCTGTTTTTTCTGCTCCGGGGTCATGTCGGGTTTGACCTGGGACTGGGCGGGGAGTTTGCCCGGCCAGACAAAACTGTTTTTCTCAAAGGCGTCGCCGAACTCGTTACGTTCAGGGAAAATAACATGGCAAGTGGAACATTCGGTTTTATACAGCCGGGAGAAAGCCGGAATTGCCAGGGCCGAGTTAGCCAGCAGCCCGGTCAAGAGCAGAGAAACACAAAGAGTAACCAGAAAAGAACGAAAACGCATGGAACCTCCTGAAAAGAAAATGAACTGAGCAATGGCTTGAGAGGATCACCGGCCCGATATGCCCTGACCCCAGCCAAGCATGAAAAATTTGGCCTTCTATTTGCAGCTATTGGGCCAAACTCCCGTGAGCTGGTGAGCGCTAGCAATTTAGGTTACTTACGCCGCTCTCCTCGGCGCGGGAGGCGAACGATTCGGTTTTTGCACGGAGATTACGCAGAATGGCTGGGTTGATGTGCAGTTTTATGTCAGCTCCGGCGTCGTTTCCAGGCTATAATCGGGCGGTCGGGGTCATGCGTTTCCGGCTGGGTTGAACGACTTGAGATCAGAGGGGTTACAATGTTTCGCCATCTGCAACTGAAATTCAAACTGACACTGCTGTTTCTCGTGATGGCGGTCATCGTGGCTATCACCGGTTTTTTCGGGCTCTGGGGGCAGTCCCAGAGCAAGGCCCTGCTCGAACAACAGAAAAGTCTGGCCGCCCAGGAAAAACTTGCCGTCCTGATGAAGGTCACCCTGCAAGGGGCGCGCGTCAATCTGCTCGAGGCGTCGATGGCCCAACCTGGTACCGATGAGTTCGAAAACAGCAAGATCGACTATGAGCTCAAGCGTGACAGTTTTGACAGTTATTGTTCGATCCTGCTCAAGGGACACCCCCGCCTGCACATCCTGCCGGCGGTTACCGGCAGCCTTTTGGCCAAACGGATTGTCAAGGTCCGCGAGGCCTTTCAATCCTACGACCAGGTCGCTATGCAGGTGCTCGCAACCAGGGAAGGGCAGCTGGCCGGGGCGGCGGATGACGGGAGGCTCAACCAGCTGCTGCGCGAAGAGCTGCCACAGGTGGTGGATGCCGTCTCGGTGACCGTGGATGATCTGCTCGTCGAAGTCGGCAGCCTTGCCTCGCAGCATGACATCGCCGTTGCAGAGGTCCAGCACCGGTCCAATGTCACCTTTACCGCGGTGATCTTCGGGGCGATTTTGCTGGCCATTGTCCTCGGCCTGCTGGCCACGCGGTCAATTCTGACCCGGATCAACCTGCTGGTTCGCTCGCTCAAACAGGGGGCCGAAGGGGATCTGACCGCTAAGGTCCGGGTCGACTCCGCAGATGAATTGGGACGACTCGGTGACGATTTCAACCATATGTTGGAGAAGCTTTCGGCCATGCTGGCCAAGGTCAAGCGGTCGAGCGCCGATCTTGGCAGTATCGGTGGCCGCATTCAGTCCGCCTCACGGGAGGTGATCGTCACCGCCGAGGTCCAGCAGAAGGGGATCGATGAGACTTCGGCGGCTATTCTTAGCATCAACGAGTCCCAGCAGGGAATCAGTACTGCTGTAGAGACCTTGTCGCGCTCGGCGGATGATACCTCCGCTTCCATTCACAATATGACCAAAAGTGTCCAGGGGGTGGCCAAGAATACCGGCTCACTGGCCGGTTCGGTTGCTCAGGTCAGTTCCGCCATCTCCGAAATGGATGCGACCATCCGGCAGATCGAACAAAACGCGGATGATCTCAAGGCCGCTTCCATGACGACCGCTTCTTCCATAGCCGAAATGGACGCGAGTATCCAGGAGGTGGAGAAGCGGGCTCAGGAGACGGCACAGATCTCCGAGGCGGTGCACGAGGATGCCGAAACCGGCCGGAAATCGGTCCAGGCAACGATCCAGGGCATTCAGGAAATCCGCCAGGCCTCCCAGGCTGCCGCTGATTCTATTGGCCAGCTCTCCCAAAGCGTCGACGATATCGGATTGGTGCTGTCGGTGATTACTTCGGTGACCGAGGAGACCCGCCTGCTGTCACTCAATGCTTCGATTATCGCCGCTCAATCGGGCGAACATGGCAAGGGCTTTGCCGTGGTTGCCAACGAGATCCGTACCCTGGCCGAACGGACCAATGCCTCAACCCTGGAAATCGATGAACTGATCAGCCGGGTGCAGGAAGAGACCCGCCGGGCGGTGCAAACCATCCGGGGAGCGGAAGGCAAGATTGCCGAGGGACAGGCCTTGTCGGAGAAATCCGGAGTTGCGCTGCAGGAGATTGTCCACGGGGTGGAGCAGGCCGCCATCCGGATCAGCGGCATCGCCAAGGCAACTCGAGAACAGGCGCGCGGGAGCCAGGTGATCCGTGAGACGATCGAGAAGGTGGCCGATATGGTCAACCAAATCGCCGTTTCGACGCATCAGCAGGCACGGGCCAGCGAACAGATCATGGTTGAGGTGGAGCGGATGTCTGATCTGACCGGTTTGGTGCGAGACGAAACCAAAAAACAGGACGCCGACGGTGAATTCATCTCCCGTCTGACCGAGGACATCAGCCAAATGATCCAACAGATTCGCTCTGCCTGCAACGAACAGGCGGAAGGCGGTCGACAGATTGTCGAAGCGGTGGCCAATAT